>PJQF01000070.1_pt1 | contig 69500 bp, 39 predicted proteins | sample 1503741 | NCBI WGS metagenome assembly PJQF01 (sample SAMN07775949, study PRJNA414020) | Biofilm metagenome, whole genome shotgun sequencing project. | isolation source: biomolecule (vanillin) treated reverse osmosis membrane biofilm | place: India: Nagpur | collected 2017-03-21
CTTTTACCGGATGAAATGAGTTCCAAATGTGGGAGCGGGCTTGCTCGCGAATGCGTTGGTTCAGTCAGCTCATCTGTCACTGATGCGCTGCCTTCGCGAGCAAGCGCGTTTTCACAATTTGACCGAGTTTTGTCTTCCGTTATCAGCTCGGCTTTAAGGCTGCCTCAGCTTTGCTTTTGATCTAACCCTTGAGGTTGGCTGCCAGGCCGCCGTGCTGTGCTGTTGATTTTGATCTCAGGCGCCCGATGGCGAGGGCCCAGGGTCCAAAGCCTTTGTTCTGGCACACCGAGCCTGGGCGCGGTGCCGAGTGGTGGGGCAAGTGCCTTTTGGGTGCAGTTGGGCTCTTTTCACAAGTGACCGGCCGTAAGGGCGGAGCCCTAAGCGGCCGTGACCGCAGCAACGGCTAGGTACGCCTCCCGCGGCGCTCACATAAAAAACTATCCCGACAAAAACACTAGGACTTTGTACCTCGGTAATAATTTGGCGTAAACTGGCGGCAAGCCTGTGAGGAGTTTCCATGACTGCCATAACCATTACCGACGCCGCGCACGATTACCTGGCTGATCTGCTGTCCAAGCAGAACACCCCAGGCATCGGCATCCGCGTCTTTATCACCCAGCCCGGCACCCAGTACGCCGAGACCTGTATTGCTTACTGCAAACCCGGTGAAGAGAAACCTGAAGACACCGCCCTGGGGCTCAAAAGCTTCACCGCGTACATCGACCACTTCAGCGAAGCCTTCCTGGACGACGCGGTGGTGGACTATGCCACCGACCGTATGGGCGGCCAGTTGACCATCAAGGCGCCGAACGCCAAGGTGCCGAGCGTCAACGCCGACAGCCCGGTCAACGAGCGCATCAACTACTACCTGCAAACCGAGATCAACCCGGGGCTCGCAAGCCACGGCGGTCAGGTCAGCTTGATCGACGTGGTGGACGATGGCATCGCTGTGTTGAAATTCGGCGGCGGCTGCCAAGGCTGTGGCCAGGCCGACGTGACCCTGCGTGAAGGCATCGAGCGCACCCTGCTCGAGCGCATTCCAGAGCTCAAGGGCGTACGCGATGTGACTGACCACACGCAGAAAGAAAACGCCTACTACTGAGTAAGGCGTTCACTGCCAACAAAAAAACGGCGCCCCGTGAGCGCCGTTTTTTATGCTTTAAATTCAGTGTCTTGCGCGGTCTTTTTAACAAATAAGATCAACTGTGTGAGCCGGTTTGCTCGCGAACGCGGTCGTTCAGTTAGAGGTGCAGGGGCTGACCCCCGCATTCTTCAGGGGCGATAAAGGTGCGCGTGGCTCGCCCGGTACAGTGAGGACTCGCTGAAGCGGTCGCTTGCCAGCACCCGTCCGACCACGATCAGTGCCGTACGCCGGAAACCCTTGGCGGCGACCTGCGCGGCAATATCACTCAGTGTGCCGACAACCCAATCCTGATCCGGCCACGTCGCGCGGTGCACCACGGCAATCGGGCAGTCCGCGCCGTAGTGCGGCAGCAGTTCGGCGACGATTTTGTCCAGGTGGTTGACCCCCAGGTGAATCGCCATCGTCGTGCCATGACGCGCCAGGCTGTCGAACGCCTCACCGGCGGGCATGCTGGTTTTGTCGGCGTAACGGGTCAGGATCACGCTTTGGGCGATGTCCGGCAGGGTCAGTTCCGCCTCCAGCAATGCCGCGCAGGCCGCCACTGCGGTGACCCCGGGAATAATCTGGAAGGGAATGCCCCGCTCGCGCAAATGGCGGATTTGTTCGCCAATCGCCCCATACAGGCTCGGGTCGCCGGAGTGCACGCGCGCCACGTCCTGGCCCTTTGCATGGGCCGCCTGGATCAACTCGATGATTTGTTCCAGGTGCAATTCGGCGCTATTGACCACCTGTTCCGCCTGATGGCCCTCCAATACGGCGGCGGGCACCAGCGAGCCGGCGTAAATGATCACCGGGCAACTGCGGATCAGCCGCTGGCCTTTGACGGTGATCAATTCCGGGTCGCCGGGGCCGGCGCCGATAAAGTAGACGGTCATGGGGAATTCCTGTTGAAAAACGGGCGAGCATGAAGATTGCTCATGATCGAGGAGGGCAATTATCGGGATTTTAGTCGGCGCATGCCAATGCAAAGGTGGCCTGGGCGGATTTTTTGCGCGTGATCAACAGGCGGGCAGGGCGCTGGGAGAGCTGTTCAACCAGGGCCAGGGCGGCGCTTTCGGCGATGCCATAGCAGCCAGTATGCGCAAAGGCGACGGCTGACTTGTGGCTCAAACGGTCTTCATAACCGGTTAAGTGTTCTGCGCCAAAACACTGCAAGGGCAGTTCCAGCAGTCGGGCCAGGGCCAGCAAGCCCGGTTCAGCCTGTTTGCGATCAATGCTTGCCAACGCCGTGATGCGATGGCGCGCAATGCCGGCGTCGGCGAGGGCGGTGTCAAACAGGCTGAGCAGGCTGTGAACATCACAGCCCCGTTGGCAACCCAGGCCGACCACCAGTGTCATGCCGCGTATTGACCGTCGCGGTTGCGGCGGAACAGCCACGCGCTGATCAAGCCCAAGGCCAGCCAGAAGGCGACGTTGGTCAGTTGCGAGGCGATCTTGAACTGCGCTTCCAGGGCTTCGGGTGCCAGCATCGAATGCACTTCAGGCTGCGGCGCGCCGATGATATGTGGCACGGCCAGAATCGCCACGCCCAGTATTTTCAGCAGCCCGTTGCGGCCAAACACCAGCAGCGCGATCCCCGCAGCGGTAGAGGCCGCGGTACCGATCCACCAGATCTGCCGTTGCGCCAGGTCGGCGGCAGCAGTGCCCGGCAATTCCGGCGGCAGGCCCAGGGTGGGGGCCAGTACAAAGGTTGCGTAACCGGCCAAGCCCCACAACAACCCTTGGGCCGTGCGGGTCGGTGCGCGCAAGGTGTAGAGACCGGCCAGCATCAGCGCGAAACCGACCGCTACCACCAGGTTGCCGCCGGTGGTCGACAGCACACGCTGCCAGCCATTTTCCGGCTCCCAGGCTTCGGCGTCGTGGGTGTGGGCTGCGGCGCCAGCGGCGTGTGCGTGAGCCACTTCGGCGACCGGGGCATTTTCAAAGGTTTCCGCCTGCAGAATCAGCGGGGCGACCCAAAAACTTTGCAGCAAGGTCAGCAACAGGGCGGCCAGCAGGCCGGTGAAACCTGCGGTTTGGGCAATACGCTTGATCATGTCGGCAGGCCTCAGTGGCACGGGAACGCGGCGCTGTGGCGGGTATCGTGGGCCGCGTTGTGCACCGCCTCGATATGCGAGAAGCCGGCGAAATACACCAGGCACGCGCCCAGAATCGACGCGCCGATGGCGGCACTCAGGCGTTGGCTCAGGGTGGCGGTGCTGCTGGTGGTGTGCGAGGTGCTGCTGATGATCGACATGGCGCGTCCCTTCTGGGTGTCAGGGTGAAACGAGCGCATGCAAACCCCGCGAGCCAGGCACGCAGGGTTCTGAACAGCGCCCGCCCACCGCGGGTTTGTTATCTGATTTTTCGGGCCGGTCTCCGGGCTTGCGAGGGGGCTCTATGAACAGAGTCCTGAAAGCATCGCCTTCCCATGCCAGGGGCACAGTGGCTGTGACGCTTCGCTCGCTTACCGTTGCGGGGGCAGCACCGGACTTCGCACGTGTCGACGTGAGTCACCGGTTTCCCGTTTCACCCTGTGAAGGGCACCCGAAACAAGAGGTGTAGGAGAGCATGGGCGGGGGATACGCGTCAAATGGAGGTTTGGCGGCTCTCGATATTCGCCAGCCGCCACCCGCTGGTTGGGCCGATCGATCAGTTCGGGTAGTGAAATTCCGGCGAGCTGTGGGTGCGTGTGTACTCAACGTTGCGCTGATCGAAGCGCTGATCTTGTGTTCCTGAGAACCCCAAAAAGCCCACGCCGATATCCAGGCGGTCAAGCAACTCTTTGCGTTTGAGCAGGGCCTGAGCGACCCCTCTCGCTTGCGGGCTGAAGGTGTTAGCGCTTGGCAGTTCACCGGAAGCTTCTCGCAACTCGGTGAAGTTCACGTATTTGTCGCCGCCGCCAAATTCGTTGAAGTGTTTGCCCACCAGGGTGATCAGCGCACGGTCGCTCAGGCGTTGGAAGTCACCGGTCTCAGTCGCGAGATCGTCTCGGCTGATTTGACCGTCCTTGCCGCTGGTAAAGTCCAGCTGCTGGAAGAGGTCTTTGCGCTTCAATACTTCCTGGGCAATCTCGATCTGCGTGTGGGTTGGCGGCACCCCGTTCAGCGGTCGTCCATCTGCCACTCGCTGAAGGGACTTTTTGGTAATGGTCTCGGTAAAGCGCGGATCGCTCATGGCATCAAAATAGGTTTGGAGTGCTTGCGCCAGTTCTCGGGGGTGGAGTTGGTCAACGGGCTCCGTCCAACGTGCAGTCGTAGGCGCGGCTTGCTGAGGGAGGAGAGCTGCGGGCAAGTGTGAATTGACAGAGGGAGGAATCGTGAGCGTCATGGTGATTTCCGTTTTATGTTGAGGTCTGTTCACTCATAGGTGTCGAATGCGGCTATGGCGTTCCCGGAGCGTTCGGTTAATAAGATCTGGAATTGTTTCAAGCCGCCGACGGCGAGCGCCCCGGTCCGTGTATCAATCAACGTTGACCCGCTTCCCCGCACTGCGTAGCCTTGCACCTTCGAGGTTCTTCGGCCCAGGTCGAAGCTAAGAAGGGAACGCGGTTCAAGCCGCGGCTGCCCCCGCAACTGTGAAGGGTTCATCTGACTGCCACGCCACTGCCGATACGGCGGGAAGGCGCAGTCAGCGCCGGTCGCAAGACCCGCATGCCCCAAGCCAGGAGACCTGCCTCGTCACCGATTTTCTACTTCAACCGGGCGGGGTGATCCGGTGACGAAATCAGCTTCTGCGCGTTGCGCAGGGCCATCGTCCCGTATGCCCGCCCCAAAGGGCATCCGATGAAAACACTGGCCAAACTTCCCGTCACCATCGTCACCGGCTTCCTCGGCTCGGGCAAAACCACCTTGCTGCGCCATATGCTCGACAACGCCCAGGGCCGTCGCATCGCCGTGATCGTCAACGAGTTCGGCGAGCTGGGCATTGACGGTGAAATCCTCAAGCAGTGTTCGATCGGTTGCACCGAGGAAGAAGCCAACGGCCGCGTGTACGAACTGGCCAACGGCTGCCTGTGCTGCACCGTGCAGGAAGAGTTCTTCCCGGTGATGCGCGAGTTGGTCGCCCGTCGCGGTGACCTCGACCATATCCTGATCGAAACCTCGGGCCTGGCCCTGCCAAAACCTTTGGTCCAGGCCTTCCAGTGGCCGGAAATCCGCAGCGCCTGCACGGTTGACGCGGTCATCACCGTGGTCGACAGCCCGGCCGTGGCCGCCGGAACCTTCGCCGCGTTCCCGGACCAGGTGGATGCCCAGCGCAAACTCGACCCGAACCTGGACCATGAATCGCCGCTGCATGAGCTGTTCGCCGACCAACTGGCCAGCGCCGACCTGGTGATCCTGAATAAATCCGACCTGATCAGCCCTGAAGACCTGGCCCGCGTGCGCCTCGAAGTCGCCGAAGAGCTGCCACCCGCCGTAAAAATCATCGAAGCCAGCAGCGGTCGCCTGCCGCTGGACGTGTTGATCGGCCTGGGCGCCGGTTCCGAAGCACACATCGACGACCGCCACAGCCATCACGATCATCACCACGAAGGTGAAGACGACCACGACCACGATGCGTTCGATTCCATCTCCATCGACCTGCCGCAAGCCGATGAAGCGCTGCTGCTCGACGCCCTGACGCAGTTGGTGGTGCAACACGGCATCCTGCGCGTCAAAGGTTTCGCGGCGATCCCCAACAAACCGATGCGCCTGCTGATCCAGGGCGTGGGCACACGTTTCGACAAGCACTTCGACCGTGCCTGGCAGGCTGATGAAGCACGCGTCACGCGTCTGGTGCTGATCGGCCAGGCGCTGGACGCGGCGGGCCTCGAAGCGCAACTGCGCGCCGCCCTCAGCGTTTAACCCATGCACCTGCTCAGGACCCAGCCCGGCGGTTTCGTCTCGGAAGACAACATTGCCGACTTAGGCCAAACCCCCGCTGAACTGGTGATCCTGTGCAGCGGCGACTCCAGCCTGGCACTGCTCGCCGAAGCGGCTCAGCAGTTACCCGACGACTACCCCAGCTTTCGCCTGGCCAACCCGATGCAGGTGCAAAACCATGCCTCGGTCGACCTGTACGTGGACGAGGTGCTGCGCCACGCCAAGGTCATCCTGATTTCGCTGCACGGCGGCATCGGTTATTGGCGCTACGGCATCGAGCGCCTGGTGGAGTTGGCCGAGCGTGGCGTGCAACTGATCCTGGTGCCGGGCGATGATCGCCCGGACCCGGAACTCAGCGGCTTGAGCACCGTAGAGGTGGACGCGCGCGACCGCCTGTGGCACTTCCTGCGCCAGGGCGGCCTGGGCAACGCGCTGGATTTCTATCGTTGCCTGGCAAGCAGCTACCTGGCCCGCGACTATGCCTGGGCCGAACCGCAAAGCCTGCCGCGCACCGCGATTTATCACCCGCATAAAGCCAACCCGCGCTTGAATGACTGGCAGTCGGATTGGCAGGCAGACTGGCCGGTAGCCGCCGTGCTGTTCTACCGCTCGCATTTGCAGGCGGCCAATACCGGGTTCATCGACGTGTTCTGCCAACGCTTGCAAGCGGCGGGTCTTAACCCGTTGCCGATAGCGGTGGCCAGTTTGAAAGAGCCCGGCTGCCTGACGGTGGTCGAAGACTGGCTGGATGACGTGCAGGCGGCGGTGATTCTGAACACCACCGGCTTTGCCCAGTCCAGCCCGGAAGCCCCGCATTTGCGCCCGTTCCGGCGCAATATTCCGGTGATCCAGGCGATTTGTGCCCAGGACAACCAGCCCGGCTGGGAGGCCAGCGAGCAAGGCCTCGGCCCGCGCGACCTGGCGATGCATATTGCCTTGCCGGAGCTGGACGGGCGCATTATCAGCCGTCCCATCAGCTTCAAAGACCTGGCCTGGCGCAGTGAACGCAGCCAGTCCGACGTGGTGTGTTATCGCGCTGCGCCCGAGCGCATGGATTTCGTCGCCGAGCTGGCGCGGCGTTGGGTGGAGCTGGCGCGGGTGCCGAATGCACAAAAGCGCATCGCACTGATCCTCGCCAACTACCCGACCCGCGACGGCCGCATCGGCAATGGCGTGGGCCTGGATACCCCGGCGGCGGCGCTGAATATCCTGCGCGCGCTGCAAGCCGACGGTTATCCGGTGCCCAGTGAGCTGCCGCACAGCGGCACGGCCTTGATTCATGAGCTGCTTGGCGGCGTGACCAACGATCTGGACAGCCTCGACCTGCGCCCGTGCCACCAAAGCCTGGGGCTGGACGACTACGAGGCGATGTTCAAGCGCCTGCCGGAAGCCAATCGTCAGGCGGTACTGGAGCGCTGGGGCACGCCGCAGAACGATCCGATGTGCCGCGACGGCCGCATGATGATCGCCGGTCTGCGCCTGGGCCTGACCTTCGTCGGCATCCAGCCGGCGCGGGGTTATCAGGTGGACCACAGCGCGGTCTATCACGACCCGGACCTGGTGCCGCCCCACGGCTATTTGGCGTTCTACTTTTGGTTGCGCCACACCTACGGCGCCCATGGCGTGATCCACGTGGGCAAGCACGGCAACCTCGAATGGCTGCCGGGCAAGGGCGTGGGGCTGTCGGAAAACTGCTGGCCCGACGCGCTGCTGGGGCCGTTGCCGAATATCTACCCGTTTATCGTCAACGACCCGGGCGAGGGCGCCCAGGCCAAGCGGCGCACTCAAGCGGTGATCATCGACCACTTGATGCCGCCACTGACGCGGGCCGAGACCTACGGCCCGCTGCGTAACCTGGAGCTGTTGGCCGACGAATATTACGAGGCGCAATTGCTGGACCCGCGCCGCGCCCTTGAATTGCAAAAAGACATTCTCAAGCTGGTGCGCGAAACCCATATCGATCAGGAGCTGGAGCTGGACAACGACGCCGACGCCGCGATCTGGTTGCCGCGCCTGGACACTTACCTGTGCGACTTGAAGGAGTCGCAGATCCGCGACGGCCTGCATATTTTTGGCGAGTCGCCCGACGGCCGTTTGCGCATCGACACCTTGCTGGCCTTGCTGCGCATTCCGCGCGGCGATGGGCGTGGTCCGCAGTCGAGCTTGCTGCGCGTTTTGGCCAAGGCGTTTGCGCTGGGCTTCGACCCACTCGATTGTGCGCTGGCCGAGCCGTGGACCGGGCGTCGCCCCGAGGTGCTGCAAGCCATTGATCCGCAGCTCTGGCGCACTGCCGGTGATACCCGCGAGCGCCTGGAGTTATACGCCGCGCGGCTGATCGAACAAGCGCTGGAAGGGCCGCTCGAGCAACTGGAGGAACCCGGCTGGGAGGACGTGAAGGCGGTCATCGAAAGCCTGCGCATCGTCGTGGCGCCACGCCTGGATGCGTGCGGGCCGGCGGAAATGCGCGGTTTGCTGGATGCGTTAAGTGGCCGCTTTGTACCCGCAGGCCCCAGCGGCGCACCGAGTCGTGGGCGCCTGGATGTGCTGCCCACCGGGCGCAATTTCTTTACCGTGGATGTGCGTAACCTGCCCACCACTACCGCCTGGCGCATCGGCTTTCAATCCGCCAACCTGATCCTTGAGCGGCACCTGCAAGACCACGGCGACCACCTGCGCCAGCTCGGCCTGTCGGTCTGGGGCACTGCCACCATGCGTACCGGCGGTGATGATATTGCCCAGGCCATGGCGCTGATGGGCGTACGCCCGGTGTGGGCCACCGGCAGCCAGCGCGTGGATGACTTCGAGATTCTGCCGATCAGTTTGTTGGATCGCCCGCGCGTCGATGTGACGCTGCGCGTGTCCGGGTTCTTCCGCGATGCCTTTGCCAACCTGATCCGGCTGTTTGATGCAGCCGTGCAAGCGGTGGCCGCCCTGGATGAGCCGGATGCCATGAACCCGCTGGCGGCCAAGGTGCGCAGCGAGCGCGAGGCGCTGCTCAGCGCGGGCCTGGATGAAGAGGCAGCGGCGAAACAGGCCGGCTGGCGCATCTTTGGCGCCAAGCCTGGCGCCTACGGCGCGGGCGTACAGGGTGCGATTGATGGTCGCTTGTGGCAGAGCCGCGAGGATTTGGCCGAGGTCTACCTGAACTGGGGCGGCTATGCGTATGGCGGTGCCGACGAAGGCACTGCCGCCCGCGAACAGTTCGCCCAGCGCCTGAGCCAGGTGCAGGCGGTCCTGCAGAACCAGGACAACCGCGAGCACGACCTGCTCGATTCCAACGACTACTACCAATTCCAGGGCGGCATGCTCGCCGCCGTGGAAACCCTGAGCCGTGACAAGGCCGCCAGCTATCATGGCGACCATAGCCAGCCGGACCTGCCCAAGATCCGTACCCTGAAGGAAGAGCTGAACCGGGTTATCCGTTCCCGTGCCGCCAACCCCAAATGGATCGAAGGCGTGAAGCGCCATGGCTATAAAGGCGCGTTCGAAATGGCCGCGACGGTGGACAATCTGTTCGCGTTCGACGCCACCACTGCGCTGATTGATGATCACCAATACGCCTTGCTCGCCGACGCCTATTTGCTCGACCCTGACACCCGGGCCTTTGTGCAGCAGCACAACCCCGATGCCCTGCGCGACATGACCGAGCGTATGCTCGAAGCCCAGCAGCGCGGCATGTGGCAAGCGCCGGGCGCGTATCGCGAGGCGTTGGAAAACCTGTTGCTGGACATAGAAGAAGACAGCTGATGACTGATATTGCGCATTTCCCGCTGTCCGCCGTGGTCGGCGCCGACGACTTGAAACTGGCCCTGTGCCTCACCGCCATCGACCCGAAAATCGGCGGCGTGCTGATCGAAGGCCCGCGCGGCATGGCCAAGTCCACGTTGGCCCGAGGCCTGGCGGATTTGTTGGCCAGCGGGCAGTTTGTCACCTTGCCGTTGGGCGCTACCGAAGAGCGGCTGGTGGGCACGTTGGATCTGGACGCAGCGCTGGGCGAAGGCCGCGCGCAATTTTCCCCCGGCGTCCTGGCCAAGGCTGACGGCGGCGTGCTGTACGTTGATGAAGTCAACTTGCTGCCTGATCACCTGGTGGACCTGCTGCTCGATGTGGCCGCCAGCGGCACCAACCTGATCGAGCGCGACGGCATTTCCCACCGGCATTCGGCACGCTTTGTATTGATCGGCACCATGAACCCGGAAGAGGGCGAGTTGCGCCCGCAACTGCTCGACCGCTTTGGCTTCAATGTGGCCTTGAGCGGGCAAACCCTGCCCACCGAGCGCGGGCAGATTATCCGCCGCCGCCTGGATTTCGACAGCGATCCTGCCGCGTTTTGCAGCCAATGGGCTACGCAGCAAGCCGCCTTGCGCGATCGCTGCACCCAGGCGCGGGCGCGGCTCGACAGCATTGCCTTGGATGATCAGGCATTGGCGCAGATCACTGAGCGCTGTTTTGCCGCCGGTGTCGATGGCTTGCGCGCAGACCTTGTGTGGTTGCGCGGCGCGCGCGCCCATGCAGCCTGGCGCGGCGCGGGCGCTATCGCCGAGGAAGATATCGACACCGTGGCCGAATTTGCCTTGCGTCATCGTCGCCAGGTGCAGACGCCTCCGGCGAGCCCGCCCGATAAAGGCCAGGCGCCACAACCTTCGGACAGCTCACCCGGCCAAGGCCAATGGGGCGCTATGCCCGCAGCGCCGTTGCCCACGGGCGCGCGCCGGGATGTGCCCACCTGGCCAAAAAAGCCCTAGGCATTCGCCCCCGACCTGACGCGGGGGCGGATGCCCGGCCCATGGCGGGGCGACTGGAAAAAGGCAGGCATGGCAAAGCGCGTAGCGCACCGTTTGGTTCGATCAACTGGCCGGGCACCTTGCTCGGTGGTCGCCCGCAAACCCGTGAGGATTTGGTGTACCACCTGCGCAGTCGTGCAGCCCATGAGTTGTGGCTGGTGATTGTCGATGCCTCGGCGTCCACCCGGCGCCATGGTGCGTTGAGTGACGCCAAAGGCTTGCTCGCCCAGTTGTTTGATGACGCGTATCGGCAACGGGCGCGCATGGCGTTACTGACGGCCAGCGGGCACGTGCCCAAATGGCAGGTGCAGGGGTTGAAAGCCGCCAAGGGCCTGACCGATTGGCTCGCTCAACTCGGTGCCGGCGGCGGCACGCCGTTGCTGGCGGCGCTGTCCGAAGCCGGGCATTGGCTGCACGCGCGGCGCAAGCGCTACCCGGCGGAGCAGCAGCGTTTGCTGGTAATTACCGATGGGCGGCTCAAAGATATCGCCGGATTAGCGGCGCTCGAGTGCCCGGGATTACTGGTGGATATCGAGCGCGGCCCGATCCAGCTCGCGCGCGCCCAACAGCTGGCGCTTGCGTTGCAGTTGGACTATCGGCATATCGACAGCGTGTCGCTGCAATAAAAGTGAACGTTCCCTGATTCCCGCTTGTCCCCGCTTCCCATGTCACCCCCTGCCTGCCAAATCCCTTAATTTTTCAAGCCTGCCGGAAGCCGCTCCTGGCCTCCGGCTGTGCCCGCGATTTTTTCAGGGCGCCCAGCACACCCGATGCAAGCGGCAGCTGAAAACGGACTTTCTCCTCAACCGTGACTTATCAGGCAGGTTACCCCCATGCAGTTCAGCGAATTATTGGCAGCGATTTCCACCCATGCGATCCGTCTGCAACTGGAAGAGGGCGACCTGATCATCCTGGGCGACGATGAGGCACTGGATGACGCGCTGTGGGACCAACTGATTGCCCACAAACCGCGCCTGCTTGAGTGGGTGGCCGAGCATGGCGGTGACTGGCTGAGCCCGGCGTACCGCATCACCCCGGACATGTTGCCGCTGGTCAACCTCGACCAAGCGGCCATCGACCGGATTGTCGCCGCCATCCCCGGTGGTGCGGCGAATGTGCAGGATATCTACCCGTTGGCGCCGCTCCAGGAGGGCATGCTCTACCATCATTTGTCGGCGCAACAGGGCGATCCCTACGTGCTGCACGCGCAGTTTGTGTTCGACAACCGCGCGCGTCTGGAGGGGTTTGCGCAAGCGCTGCAATGGGTCGTCGACCGCCACGATATCCTGCGCACCTCGATGGCCTGGGAGCGCCTCGATGAGCCGCTGCAAGTGGTGTGGCGCAAGGCAACCCTGGCGTGCGAACACGCCTCCTTGACCGGCGGCGACGTGTTGGCCCAACTGCTGGCGCGCTACGATGCACGCACTTACCGCATGGGCCTGGATCAGGCGCCGTTGCTGCGCCTGGTGTTTGCCGACGACCCGGCCAACCAGCGCGTGGTGGCGATGCTGCTGTTTCACCACACTATTCTTGACCACACTGCGCTCGACGTGGTGCGCCATGAAATCCAGTTGTACCTGGCCGGCCAGCAAGCCCAAGCCGCTGAACCGGTGGCGTTTCGCAGCTACATTGCCCACGTGCGGCACGCCGTCAGCGAGCAGGCGCATGAGGCGTTCTTCCGCGAGATGCTGGCGGATATCGAGGCGCCGACCTTGCCGTTCGGCCTGCAGGATGTGCGCGGCGATGGGCAGGGCATTGATGAAGCGCGCATTCCCGTAGACAGCAGCGTAAGCCGTCGCCTGCGCACCTTGGCGCGTCCGCTTGGGGTGAGCGTGGCGAGCATGATGCACGTGGCTATGGCGCGTGTATTGGGGGTGGTCTCCGGTCGCGAGTCGGTGGTGTTCGGCACGGTAATGCTCGGCCGCATGGGCGCGGGCGAGGGCAGTGAGCGCGCCTTGGGCATGTTTATCAATACCTTGCCACTGCGCGTGGATTTGGGCGCGCAGGCTGTGCGCGCCGAGGTCCAGGCCACCCATGCACGCCTTAGCGCCTTGCTCAATCACGAACACGCCTCCCTGGCACTGGCCCAGCGGTGCAGTGGGGTGGCGGCGCCTATGCCACTGTTCAGCGCGATGCTCAACTACCGCCACAGCGCCGCCACCGATATGGCCGCCGTGATTGAGGTTGCCGAAGGCATTCAGGTGCTGGGCGCCGAAGAGCGCACCAACTACCCGCTGACGGTCAACGTGGATGACCTGGGTGAAGACGTTGCGTTGACGGTAATGGTCGACGCCGCCATCGGTGCGCAACGCGTTGCCGGTTACCTGCATACCGCTTTGGAAAGCCTGGCCGATGCCCTGGAGCAGCGACCGGATCAGCCGCTGAGCGGCCTGAATATTCTCCCCGATGCCGAGCGTCACCACCTGCTGCACAGCCTCAACCAAAGCCCCGCGCACTACACCGACACCGCCCTGATCCACCAGCAAGTCGAAGCCCACGCCGCCGCCCAACCCGACGTTATTGCCGTGCGCTTTGAACACCTGCGCCTCACCTATCGCCAACTCAACGAACGCGCCAATCAGCTCGCCCACCGCCTGCTGGCCCAAGGCATACGCGCGGATGATCGAGTGGCGATCTGCGTGGAGCGCGGCCCGGAAATGATCATCGGCCTGCTGGGCATCCTCAAGGCCGGTGCCGGCTATGTCCCCATCGACCCGGCTTACCCGCTGGAGCGCATCGCCTACACCCTGGCTGACAGCGAACCCTCGGCGGTGCTGGTGCACGCCAACACTCGCCATCTGGTCGGCGACCGCATGGCGATTGATCTCGACAGCGTGCGCGGTGAGTCCATCGTCAACCCGCGGGTCAACCTCAGCCCGGCCAGCCTCGCCTATGTGATCTACACCTCAGGTTCCACCGGCCTGCCCAAAGGCGTAATGATCGAGCATCGCCAGGTGGCGCGGCTGTTCACGGCCACCGAGCAGTGGTTCGGCTTCAACCCTAACGATGTGTGGGCACTGTTTCATTCCTTTGCGTTCGACTTCTCCGTGTGGGAAATCTGGGGCGCGCTGATGCACGGTGGCCAGCTGTTGATCGTGCCGCAACTGGTCAGCCGCTCGCCGGATGAGTGCTACACGCTGCTCTGCGAAGCCGGCGTGAGCATACTCAACCAGACGCCGAGTGCCTTCCGGCAACTGATCGCCGCACAGGGCAGCAACCCGCAGTCGCATTCCTTTCGCCAGGTGATTTTCGGCGGCGAAGCGCTGGAGCCCGGCATGCTCAAACCGTGGTACAGCCGCGCGATCAACGCCGGAACGCAATTGGTCAATATGTACGGCATCACCGAAACCACGGTGCACGTCACTTATCGCGCGCTGGAAGCGGCGGATGCGCAGTTGGTCGGCGTGAGCCCGATTGGCGTGCGTATTCCCGACCTGCAGCTCTACGTGTTGGACGAGCAGCGCGAGCCGCTGCCGTTTGGCGTGGTTGGCGAGTTGTACGTCGGCGGCGCCGGTGTGGCGCGCGGTTACCTCAACCGTGATGCGCTCAACGCCGAACGCTTCCTGGCCGACCCGGCCACCGGCCTGCGCATGTACAAGACCGGCGACCTCGGCCGCCTGCTGGCCGATGGCAGCGTCGAGTACCTGGGCCGCAACGATGACCAGGTGAAGATTCGCGGTTTTCGTATCGAACTGGGTGAAATCGAAGCACGCCTGGCCACCGCCAACGGCGTGCGTGACGCCGTGGTGATCGCCCGTGAGGACGAGCCGGGTAACAAACGCCTGGTCGCCTATGTGATTGGCGAGCCCGACGTCAGCGCCGCCGCACTGCGCGACCACCTGCTGCTGAGCCTGGCCGAATACATGGTGCCCAGCGCCTTCGTGCTGTTGGATAAGTTGCCGTTGACCACCAACGGCAAGCTCGACCGCAAGGCCTTGCCGGCACCGGATGCCGATGCCCTCGCGCGGCGTGACTATGCCGCCCCGCAAGGCGCGATTGAAACCGCCATCGCCGGTATCTGGCAGCAGCTGTTGAAGCTCGACAAGGTGGGCCGCGACGACAACTTCTTTGAACTCGGCGGCCACTCCCTGCTGGCGGTCAAGTTGATCGAACGCATGCGCCAGATGGACTTGAGCGCTGATGTGCGCGTGCTGTTCGGTCAACCCACGCTGTCTGCCCTGGCGGCTGCGGTGGGTGGGCAGCGGGACGTACAGGTGCCGGTCAACCTGATCGAGCCCGCCAGCGAACACATCACCCCTGACATGCTGCCCTTGGTGGCGCTGGACCAGGCCGGCATCGACCATATCCTGCGCACCGTGCCCGGCGGTATCGCCAACGTGCAGGACATCTACGGCCTGGCGCCGTTGCAGGCCGGTATTCTTTATCACCACCTGGCAACCACCGAGGGCGATCCCTATGTGTTGCAGGTGCAGTTCAGCTTTGCTGACCAAATAGCGCTGGATGCGTTTGTCGGTGCATTGCACAGCGTCATAGCCCGCAACGACATCCTGCGCACCAGCCTGCTCTGGGAAGGCCTGGATGAACCGGTACAAGTGGTCTTGCGCCAGGCGCCGCTGGCGGTTGAGCGCATCGACGTGCAGGGGGGTGATGCCCTGGCGCAGCTGCAACAACGCTTCGACCCACGCCACTATCGCCTCGACCTGTCCCGCGCCTCGTTGATGCACTTTGGATACGCCCCGCAGCAGGACGGCTTCGTCGGCATCCTGCTGCTGCACCATATCCTGATCGATCACACCGCCCTGCACGTGCTGGTGGAGGAAATGAGCGCAAGCCTGGCCGGTCGCAGCGCGCAACTGCCGGACGCGGTGCAGTACCGCAACTACGTGGCCCAGGCGCGATTGGGGGTGACTCAGGCGCAACATGAAGCCTTCTTCAGCGACATGCTCGGCGATATCGACGAGCCGACGCTGGCGTTCGGGTTGCAGGATGTCAATGGCGACGGCAGCGGTATTGTCGACGCTCACCTGCCACTGGACCCGGCCCTCAGCCAAGGCCTGCGCGAACAGGCGCGGCAACTGGGCGTCAGCACTGCCAGTTTGGTGCACCTGGCCTGGGCCCAGGTGTTGGCGCAAGTTTCCGGCCAGCAAGACGTGGTATTCGGCACCGTGCTGCTCGGCCGTATGCAAGGCGGCGAGGGCGCCGACCGGGCGCTGGGGATGTTCATCAACACCTTGCCGCTGCGGGTCAGCCTCGGCGCGACCAGTGTGCAAGCCGGCGTACGCGCCACCCACGCGCGCCTCGCGCAGTTGCTGGGGCACGAGCACGCCTCGCTGTCACTGGCTCAGCGGTGCAGTGGCGTGCCGGGTTCGCTGCCGTTGTTCAGCACGCTGCTCAACTACCGCCACAGCGCAGCCGGGGACACGCCGGGAGCCAGCCCGTTCGCCACCTCCGGGATCGACATTCTCAGTTCCGAAGAGCGCAGCAATTACCCGCTGGTGCTGAACGTCGATGACCTCGGCACGGGGTTTGCGCTCACCGTACAAGGCGTGGCCACGCTGGATGTGCAGCGCGTGGGCGACTCTATGCGCACCGCGTTGGCCCACCTGGTCACCGCGCTGCAACAAGCGCCGACCACGCCCCTGCACGCGGTGTCGATTTTGCCCGCAACCGAACGCCACCAGGTGCTGGTGGGTTTCAATGCCACCGCCCGCGAATACCCGGCGCAGTTCACCGTGCACCAGTTGTTCGAAGCCCAGGCGCTGGCCCGTCCCGAAGCCGTGGCGGCGGTGCATGGCGCGTTGTCATTGAGTTATCGCGACCTCAACCGCCGGGCCAATCGCCTGGCCCATCACCTGATCAACCAAGGTGTGCAACCGGGCGAAAGTGTTGCGATTGCGCTGCCACGTTCGCTGGATTTGCTGGTCTGCCAACTGGCGATCCTCAAGTGCGCGGCGGTGTATGTGCCGCTGGATGTCAACGCCCCGGCCGAGCGCCAGGCCTTCATGGTGCAGGACAGCGGTGCGCGCCACGTGTTGACGGCCCTGGCCGACCTGAACCTGGATGCGCTGTCACCGCGCAATCCCGACCTGGTCCAGTCGTCCGACAGCGTGGCGTACATCATGTACACCTCCGGCTCCACCGGCGCGCCGAAAGGCGTGCAAGTGCCGCACCGCGCGGTCTCGCGCCTGGTGCTCAACAACGGCTACGCCGATTTCAATGAGCGTGACCGTGTGGCCTTCGCGTCCAACCCGGCCTTTGACGCCAGCACCCTCGACGTGTGGGCGCCGTTGCTCAATGGCGGTTGCGTGGTGGTGGTCGAGCATGCGGTGCTGCTGTCCCAGGCGGCCTTTGCTTCGTTGTTGCAGGAGCAGGCGGTCAGCGTGCTGTGGATGACCGCAGGCTTGTTCCATCAATACGCAGATGCATTGCTGCCGGTGTTCCGTCAGTTGCGCTACCTGATTGTCGGCGGCGATGTGCTTGACCCGCTGGTGATCGGCCGCGTGCTCAACCACGGTAAGCCCCAGCACCTGTTGAACGGCTACGGCCCGACCGAAGCCACCACGTTCTCCACCACGTTTGAAATCAGCGCGGCGTGCGCGGGCGGCGTGCCGATTGGGCGGCCGATTGCGAATGCGCAGGCCTACGTGCTGGATGCGCGCCAGCAGCCGCTGCCGCTGGGCGTGGTCGGCGAGCTGTATATCGGCGGTGCGGGCGTGGCCAACGGCTACTTGAACCAGCCGCAACTGACCGCCGAAAAGTTTATCCCGAACCCCTTTGGTGAAGGCCAGCTTTACCGCACCGGCGACCTGGCCTGTTGGCAGGCCGACGGTAATTTGCTGTACCAGGGGCGCAATGACCTGCAAGTGAAGATCCGCGGTTTCCGCATTGAACCCGGTGAAATCGAGAGCTGCCTGGCCGCGTTCCCCGGTGTCAAGGATGCGGTGGTCATGGCCCGCGAAGACGAGCCTGGCGATAAACGCCTGGTGGCCTACTACACCGCCCAGGCCGCGTTGGAAATCGAAGCGCTGCGTGCCCACGTGCAAGGCCAGTTGCCGGATTACATGGTGCCGTCGGCCTATGTCTGGCTGGAACTGTTGCCGCTGACCGCCAACGGCAAACTCGACCGCAAGGGCTTGCCGGTGCCGGGGCCGAGTGCGTTGCTCAGCCGTGGCTATGAGGCGCCGGAAGGCGCGGTGGAAACCCTGCTGGCGCAGATCTGGCAGGACGTGCTCAAGCTGGAACGCGTCGGGCGCCATGACCATTTCTTCGAGCTGGGTGGGCATTCGTTGCTTGCGGTCAGCCTGATCGAACGCATGCGCCAGGTGGGTTTGAGTGCCGATGTGCGCGTGCTGTTCAGCCAACCGAGCCTTGCCGCATTGGCGGCGGCGGTCGGCAGCGGGCGCGAGATTGTGGTGCCGGCCAACCGCATTCCACCGGGCTGCACGCGTATCACCCCGGCGATGTTGACGCTGCTGGACATTGATCAAGGCGCCATCGAGCGCATCGTCGCCACAGTCCCTGGCGGCGCGGCCAATGTGCAGGATATCTACCCGCTGGCGCCATTGCAGGAAGGCATTCTCTATCACCATATCAGCGCCGAGCAGGGCGACCCGTACCTGCTGCAATCGCGCATGGCGTTTGACAGCCTTGAGCGCCTGCACGCCTTTATGGGCGCGCTGCAACAGGTCGTGGCGCGTCACGACATCCTGCGCACCGGGGTGGTCTGGGAAGGCCTGGCCAGCCCGGTGCAAGTGGTCTGGCGCGAAGCACCGTTGACGGTGCAGGCCGTCGCCCTGGACCCGGCCGACGGCGGCATCATTGAACAACTGCATGCGCGCTTTGACGCCCGCCATTACCGCCTGGACATCACCCAGGCGCCGTTGCTGCGCATGGTCTACGCCCAGGACCCTGCGAATGATCGGGTCGCCGCCATCCTGTTGTTCCACCACTTGGCACTCGACCATACCGCCATGGAAGTGGTCGGCCAGGAGATGCGCGCGTTTCTGTTCAACCAGGCGCATGCCTTGCCGGTGGCTGCACCGTTTCGCAACTACGTAGCCCAGGCACGCCTGGGAGTCAGCGTGGCCGAGCATGAGCAGTTCTTCCGCGAGATGCTCGCCGATGTCGATGAACCAACCTTGCCGTTTGGCGTGCAGGATGTGCAGGGCGACGGCCGGGATATCGAAGAGGCCGAGCAGCCCCTGGACGCGGCGCTGGCGTTGCGGGTGCGTGAGCAGGCGCGTGTGGCGGGCGTCAGCGCGGCCAGCCTGATGCACCTTGCCTGGGCGCACGTGCTGGGGTGGCTGTCGGGGCGCGACGACGTGGTGTTCGGCACCGTCTTGATGGGCCGACTGCAGGCCGGCGATGGCGCGGACCGCGCGTTGGGCATGTTCATCAACACCTTGCCGCTGCGGGTGGATGTGGCTGGCGGCGCCGCGAGCGCGCTCAAGGCAACCCATTCACGCTTGAGTGGGTTGTTGGCGCATGAACATGCGTCCCTGGCGCTGGCTCAGCGTTGCAGCGGCGTCCCGGCCGCCGTGCCGCTGTTCAGCGCCTTGCTCAACTACCGGCATAGCAGCCCCGGCGAGATGGCCCGCGACGGCCACGGCATTTGGGCAGGCGTGCAACTGTTGGGCGGCGAAGAGCGCAGTAACTACCCGCTGACCCTCAGCGTCGACGATCTCGGTGCAGGCTTTGGCTTGACCGTGCTGGCCTTGCCGCAGATCGGCGCCCAGCGCCTGTGTGGTTACATGCATAACGCCGTGGAGCAGTTGGTCACGACACTGGAGCAGGCACCGAACACCGCTCTGCATCAGTTGCCGATGCTGCCGCCGGCAGAACGTGAAACCCTGCTGCGTGAGTTCAACGCAACCGCCGCCGATTTCCCGACGGGGCAGACCGTCCAGGGGGCTTTTGAAGCCCAGGTCGAACGTCAGCCCCACGCGATTGCCGTGCAACAGGACGGCGAATCCCTGACCTATCAACAGCTCAACCAGCGCGCCAACCAGTTGGCCCATCACCTGCTGGCGCTGGGCGTACAGCCGGATGATCGGGTGGCGATCTGCTGCCGCCGTGGCCCGCAGATGTTGGTCGGGCTGCTGGGCATTCTTAAAGCCGGCGCCGGGTATGTGCCCATCGACCCGGCGTACCCCACCGAGCGTATCGCTTACCTGTTGCAGGACAGCGCGCCGGTGGCGGTGCTGGCGGAAGCCGGCACCCGTGATCTGTTGGGCGCGGTCGCCACCGTGGACCTGTTGGACGACAGTCGGCAACACCTTGCCGTGAGCAATCCTCAGCTCGCCGGCCTGACTGCGGCCCATTTGGCCTACGTGATCTACACCTCGGGCTCCACCGGCCAACCCAAAGGCGTGATGGTCGAACACCGCACCGTGGAAAACCTGGTGCACTGGCATTGCGAAGCTTTTGGCCTGGATGCGCGCAGCCACACCAGCAGTGTCGCCGGTGCAGGTTTCGACGCCATGGCCTGGGAGGTGTGGCCCGCGCTGTGTTCGGGGGCAACGCTGCACGTGCCGCCGGCCAACGTCGGTAATGAAAACATCGACGAGTTGCTCGCCTGGTGGCTGGCGCAGCCGCTGGACGTGAGCTTCCTGCCGACGCCGGTGGCCGAGTACGCGTTCAGCCAGAACCTGCAACACCCGACCCTGCGCATCCTGCTGATCGGCGGCGACCGTCTGCGCCAGTTCACTCAGGAGCGGCGTTTTGCCGTGATCAATAATTACGGGCCGACCGAAGCCACGGTGGTCGCCACCTCTGGCCGGGTGCGCGCCGGGCAGGCGCTGCATATCGGCCGGCCGGTCGCCAATGCCAGTGCGTACGTGCTTGATGCACACCAGCGTCTGGTGCCGGTGGGTGTGGCCGGTGAACTGTATGTGGGCGGCGGCGGCGTGGCGCGGGGCTATTTGCACCGCCCGGACTTGAGCGCCGAACGCTTCCTGCAAGACCCGTTCAACGAAGGGCGCATGTACCGCACCGGCGACCTGGTGCGCTGGTTGCCCGATGGCAATCTCGAGTACCTGGGCCGTAATGATGACCAGGTCAAAGTGCGCGGCGTGCGAGTCGAACTCGGCGAAATCGAAAGCCGCCTGGCGGCGCTGGACGGTATCGGCGAAGCCGTGGTGTTGGTGCGCGAGGGCCGTCTGATCGCCTGGTTCACCGAACACTACCCGCTGGCGATTGACACCCTGCGCGCACAACTGCGCGAGCAGCTCCCCGACGCGCTGGTACCGGCCGCCTACGTCAAGCTCGACGCGCTGCCCCTGACTGCCAACGGCAAACTGGACCGCCAGGCGCTGCCGCAGCCCGATCAAGCGGCGTTGCTGAGCCGCGACTATGAGGCACCTCAAGGTGAGGTGGAAACCACCCTGGCGCGTATCTGGGCCGAGGTGTTGCAGGTCGAGCAAGTCGGCCGTCACGACCACTTCTTCGAACTGGGTGGCCACTCGCTGCTGGCCGTCAGCCTGATCGAACGCATGCGCCAGGTCGGCCTCAGCGCCGATGTGCGTGTGCTGTTCAGCCAGCCAACGCTCGCGGCCCTGGCCGCCGCCGTAGGCAGTGGTCGCGAAGTGCAGGTGCCGGCCAACCGCATCAGCGTTGATTGCCAGCGCATCACCCCGGACATGCTGACGCTGGTGACACTCGACCAATCGACGATTGATCAGGTGGTCGCCCGCGTCCCCGGCGGCGCCGCCAACGTGCAAGACATTTACCCGCTGGCGCCATTGCAGGAAGGCATTCTTTATCACTACATCACCGCCGAGCAGGGCGACCCGTACCTGCTGCAATCGCACCTGGCCTTCGACAGTGTGGAGCGCCTGCATGCCTTTGCCCAGGCGCTGCAACACGTCATCAACCGGCATGACATCCTGCGCACCGGTGTGGTGTGGGAGGGGTTGGCGCAACCGCTGCAAGTGGTGTGGCGCAAAGCCGAGCTGAGCATGCAGGCCGTGCACCTGCAAGGCGATGTACTGGCCGGTCTGCACGAGCGTTTCGATGCGCGGCGCTACCGCCTGGATATCAGCCAGGCGCCCCTGATCCGCCTGATGTACGCCAACGACCCGGCCAACGCGCGTGTGGTGGTGGTGCTGCTCTATCACCATATCGCCCTCGACCACACCGCCTTCGACGTGGTGCTGCGCGAAATGCAGGGCTATCTGCTCGGCCACCCGGCCCCCACGGCGGCGCCGATGCCGTACCGCAACTATGTGGCCCAGGCGCGTTTGGGCGTGAGCGAACAGGAACACGAACGCTTCTTTCGCGAAATGCTCGGTGATGTGGACGAACCGACCTTGCCGTTCGGCTTGCAGGATGTGCGCGGCGACGGCAGCGCCATCGAAGAACATTGCCTGCGCCTGGACAGCGCCCTCAACCGTCGCCTGCGCGCCCAGGCCCGGTTGCTCGGCGTGAGCACCGCGAGCCTGTTCCACCTGGCCTGGGGCCAAGTGCTGGCGGCGACGTCGGGGCGTCACAGCGTGGTGTTCGGCACGGTGCTGGTGGGCCGCATGCAAGGCGGCGAGGGCGCTGACCGGGCGCTCGGGGTGTTTATCAATACCTTGCCGCTTCGCCTGGAAATCGACGCGCAAGGTGCACGCGCCGCGGTGCGTGCGACCCACGCCCGGCTCACCGCGTTGCTGGGGCATGAGCACGCGTCGCTGGCGTTGGCTCAGCGCTGCAGCGGGGTGACGGCACCGGCGCCGCTGTTCAGCTCGATGCTCAACTATCGCCATCGCGGCGCCGCGACTCAATCGGCAGACGCGCAACAGGCCTGGGAAGGCATGCAAACCCTGGTCAACGACGGGCGCACCAACTACCCGCTGACGTTGAACGTGGATGACCTGGGCGATGGCTACGAGGTCACCGCCCTGGCGCAAATCGACGCGCAACGGGTGTGTGGCTATATGCAAACAGCCTTGGCCGGGCTGGTCGATGCCCTGGAGCACGCACCGCATCAGGCGCTCAATCGCTTGCCGATCCTAGGCCATGACGAGCGGCACACACTGCTGGTGGAGTTCAACTCAACGCAGGTGCACTACAACCTCGACCAGACCCTGCACGGCCTGTTCGAAGCCCAGGTCGAGCGCACGCCGGATGCCATCGCGGTCAAAGCCGGCGATCTGCAGCTGACCTATCAGGCACTCAACGAACGCGCCAATCGCCTCGCCCATCACCTGCGTGAACGCGGCGTACAGCCGGATTCGCGTGTGGGTATCTGCGTCGAGCGTGGCCTGGACATGGTCATCGGCCTGCTTGCCATCCTCAAGGCCGGTGGCGGTTATGTACCCCTCGACCCGGCGTATCCACGCGAGCGTATTGCCTACATGCTGCAAGACAGCGCGCCCGTGGTGGTGCTGGCGCAGGGCGCCACCGTTGAGTTGCTCGGCGATGTGCCGGTGCTCGATCTGGACCACGACACCTGGCAACACCAGCCTGCTGCCAACCCTCAAGTGCCGGGGCTCACCGCCCAGCATCAGGCCTACGTGATCTATACCTCCGGTTCCACCGGCCAGCCCAAGGGCGTGATCAACGAGCACGCCGGCGTGGTCAACCGCCTGCTGTGGATGCAGGACGCGTACGGCCTCAAAGGCCATGACACGGTGCTGCAGAAAACCCCGTTCAGCTTTGACGTGTCGGTGTGGGAGTTCTTCTGGCCGCTGTTGACCGGCGCACGCCTGGTGATGGCGCGCCCGGGCGGCCACAAGGAACCGGCGTACCTTTGCGAAGTGATCGAAGCGGAGCACATCACCACGCTGCACTTTGTGCCATCGATGCTCGAGGTGTTCCTGGCCCACGGCGATGTCAGCAAGGCCGCCGGGCTGGTGCGCGTGATGTGCAGCGGCGAAGCCTTGCCGGGCAGCCTGGTGCGGCGCTTCAAGCAGCAATTACCGGAGATCGGCCTGTACAACCTGTATGGCCCGACCGAAGCGGCCGTGGATGTGACGGCCTGGAACTGTGCACGCCCCGATGTGCCGGACAACACGCCGATCGGCAAGCCGATTGCCAACACGCGCATGTACCTGCTGGATGCGCAGTTGCAGCCGGTGCCGTTGGGTGTGGTCGGCGAGCTGTTCATTGGCGGCGTGCAAGTGGCGCGCGGCTACTTGAATCGGCCTGAGCTGACCGCCGAACGCTTCCTCAAGGACCCGTTCACAGGTGGCCGTATGTACCGCACCGGTGACGTCGGCCGCTACCTGCCCGATGGCAATCTCGAGTACCTGGGCCGCAACGATGACCAGGTGAAGATCCGTGGTTTGCGCATCGAACTGGGCGAAATCCAGGCGCGGCTGCTGGAGCATCCGCAGGTTAACGAGGCTGCCGTGGTGGCCCGTGACGATCGCCTGGTGGCTTATTACACCGGTGCGCCGGCCGACATCGAACACCTGCGCGCCCACCTGTTGCAGCACCTGCCGGACTTTATGGTGCCCGCGTTGTTCGTGCACCTTGACGCGCTGCCCCTGAGCCCCAACGGCAAGCTCGACCGCAAGGCCCTGCCTGCGCCAGGCATGGACGCGCTGAGGGTGCGCGAGTACGCGGCGCCGCAAGGTGACACCGAGATCCTTCTCGCGCAGCTCTGGGCGGAACTGCTCAAAGTGGAGCGGGTAGGGCGCCATGACAACTTCTTTGAACTGGGCGGGCATTCGCTGCTCGCCGTGAGCTTGATCGGACGCCTGCGCCAGGAAGGCATGGAAGCCGATGTGCGGGCGTTGTTTGAACAGCCGACCCTGGCCGGCTACGCCGCCATAACCGAACGAATGGAGATCGTCCTGTGAGTATTTTTGAGCTGTTGGCGACGCTGAAAACCAAGGACATCCAACTGGCGCTCAAGGGCGAGCAGTTGTCGGTGCAAGGCAATAAACAAGCGTTGAGCGACCCGGCGATCCTTGCCGCGTTGCGCGAACACAAACCCGGGCTTATCGCGTTGATCCAGGCCGGGGAGTATTCGGCGAGCAAGGCCGGTGAAGTCGAGGTGCCAGCCAATGCGATACCGGCCGGTGCCGAGCGCATCACGCCGGGTATGCTGACCTTGTCGACGCTGAGCCAGGACGAGATCGACCGTATCGTCTCGACCGTCGACGGCGGCGTGGCGAATATCCAGGATATCTACCCGCTGGCGCCCTTGCAGGAAGGCATTCTGTTCCACCACGTCAGCGCCGAACAGGGTGACCCGTATGTGATGCAGTCGCAGTTCGCGTTTGACAACCTGGCGCGCTTCGAGGCATTTGCCCAGGCCTTGCAAGCCGTGATGGACCGCCATGACATCCTGCGCACAGGCGTGGTCTGGGACGGCTTGCAGGAACCCTCGCAAGTGGTCTGGCGCCAGGCGCGCCTGCCGGTGCAGGCCCTTCAGCTCGACCCGGCGGACGGCGACATCGCCGCGCAATTGCACGCGCTGTTCGACGCCCGCCACTATCGCCTCGACGTCACGCAGGCGCCGCTGCTGCGCCTGGTACGTGCCGACGACCCGCTGAATCAGCGGATCGTCGCGACCCTGCAGTTCCACCATATGGCCCTCGACCACAGTGCCCTTGAAGTGGTGTGCCACGAACTGCAGGCGTGCCTGTTGGGGCAGGGCGCAGCGCTGGGCCGGCCCGTGCCGTTTCGCAACTATGTGGCCCAGGCGCGGCTGGGCATCAGCGAGCAGGAACATGAACAGTTCTTTCGCCAGATGCTCGGCGATATCAGCGAGCCGACGTTGCCGTTTGGGTTGCAGGATGTGCAGGGCGATGCCCGCGGCATCGCTGAAGTCAGCCTGCCATTGGCGCCGGCGTTGGCGCAGCGCTTGCGCGCGCAAGCCCGGCAACTCGGTGTGAGTGCCGCCAGCCTGTTCCACCTGGGCTGGGCCCAGGTGTTGGGGGTGTTGGCGGGCAAAGAACAGGTGGTATTCGGCACCGTCCTGATGGGCCGCATGCAAGGCAGTCATGACACCGATCGGGCGCTGGGGATTTTCATCAACACGCTGCCGTTTCGCGTGGACGTGGGCAGCCAGGACGTGCGCACCGGGGTCAAGGCCACCCACGCACGGCTGACCACCTTGCTGCGCCATGAGCACGCCGCCTTGGCGCTGGCCCAGCGTTGCAGCGGCGTGGCGGCGCCGACGCCGCTGTTCAGTGCCCTGCTCAATTACCGTCACAGTGCGCCGGCGGCCGATAACGCGGCGGCGTCGGCCTGGCAAGGGATCGTCGCGCTCAGCGCCGAAGAACGCACCAACTACCCGCTGACCTTGAGTGTGGATGACCTCGGTGACGGCTTTGGCTTGAGCCTGCTTGCCAGCACCTTGGTCGACCCGCAGCGCGTCTGCGCCTACCTGGAAACCGCCCTGGACAACCTGGTGACCGCGCTGGAGCAAGCGCCGCAGACGGCCCTTCACCATGTGTCGGTGGTGCCTGCCGCCGAGCGACAACAACTGCTGGAGCAGTTCAACGCCACTCAGGCGCATTTCCCGCAGGGCACCACGTTGCATGCGCGCATCGAAGCCCAGGCCGCGCGCACACCCGAGGCCATCGCCGCGGTGCACCAGGGCCGCCAACTGAGCTACGCCGAGTTGAACCAGCAAGCCAACCTGCTGGCCCATCACCTGCTGGCCTTGGGCGTCAAACCGGATGACCGCGTGGCCATCGTCGCCCGTCGTGGCCTGGATACCCTGGCCGGGTTGCTGGCGATCCTCAAGGCCGGAGCCTGTTATGTGCCGGTCGACCCGTCCCACCCGGCCGAGCGCCTGAGTTATCTGCTGACCGACAGTGCGCCGGTGGCGGTGTTGACCCAGCACGCCCTGCTGGAGCGCCTGCCTGCCCTTGATGTGCCGGTGATCAACCTGGATCGCTTCACCTGGCAGCACCATTCGGCGAGTAACCCCAAGGCCGCCGCGACCGCGTCGAACCTCGCCTATGTGATCTACACCTCCGGCTCCACCGGCCTGCCCAAAGGCGTGATGGTCGAACACCACACGGTGGCCAATCTGGTGGACTGGCACTGCCGTGCCTTTGACCTGTGTGCCGGGCGCCACACCGCCAGCGTCGCCGGTTTCGGCTTTGATGCGATGGCCTGGGAAGTGTGGCCGGCGCTGTGTGTCGGCGCGACCTTGCACCTGCCGCCCGCCGATGAAGGGGCGCAAGACGTCGACGCCTTGCTGGCCTGGTGGTGCGCGCAGCCGCTGCACGTGTGCTTCCTGCCCACGCCGGTGGCCGAGTACGCGTTCAGCCAACAGATCGAACACCCCACGCTGCGCACCTTGCTGATCGGCGGCGATCGCCTGCGCCAGTTCGCGCGTGCCCAGCGTTTCGAGTTGATCAACAACTACGGCCCCACGGAGGCCACGGTGGTTGCCACTTCCGGCAAGGTCGAGGCCGGGCGGCCGTTGCATATCGGTAAACCTGTCGCCAATGCCACGGTGTACGTGCTGGATGAACAACAACGGCCGGTGCCATTGGGAGTGGCCGGTGAGTTGTATGTGGGCGGCAAGGGCGTGGCGCGCGGTTATTTGAATCGCCCGGAACTGACCGCCGAACGTTTCCTGCAGGACCCGTTCAACCCCGGCCGCATGTACCGCACGGGTGACCTCGCGCGCTGGTTGCCGGACGGCACTCTCGAGTACCTGGGGCGCAATGATGACCAGGTGAAAATCCGCGGCGTGCGCATTGAGTTAGGCGAGATCGAAACCCAGCTCAACCAGTTGCCGGGGATTCAGGAGGCCGTGGTGCTGGTCCGTGAGGATCGCCTGGTGGCTTACTTCACTGAACATGCGCAGCTCGACCCGTTGGCCGTCGGTGATATCCGCGCCCATCTGGTGGCGCACCTGCCGGACTATATGGTGCCGGTTGCCTATGTGAAGCTTGACGCGCTGCCCCTGACCGCCAACGGCAAACTCGACCGCAACGCCCTGCCGGTGCCGGATAGGGCCGCCGTGTTTACCCGCGAATACGAGTCACCCGAGGGCGAAATCGAAAGCGTGCTCGCCCAGATCTGGGCCGATGTGCTGCACGTAGAACGTGTCGGGCGCCGCGATCACTTCTTTGAACTGGGCGGGCACTCGCTGCTGGCGATGCGCATGGTGTCGCAGGTGCGCCAGCGCCTCGGGGTTGAACTGAACCTCGGCGACCTGTTTGCCAATGCCGAACTGGCGGCGGTCGCCGAGGTGCTGACCCGCTCGGGGCGCAGCACGTTGCCGGACATCCTGCCGGCCAACCGTGACGAACCTGTGCCGTTGTCCTTCGCCCAGCAGCGCCTGTGGTTCCTGGCGCTGATGGAAGGTGCCAACACGGCCTACAACATCCCTATCGGCTTGCGTTTGCGCGGGCAGTTGCATGTTGAGGCCTTGCAACGGGCGCTGGCGCGTATCGTTGCGCGCCACGAAACCCTGCGCAGTCGTTTTGCCCAGCAGGGCGATGACGCCCACGTGCTGATCATGCCTGCCGAAGACGTGCTGCCCCTGCAAGTGCAGGACCTGCGCCGTCACCCGCAACCCCAGCAGGCGTTGGATGCGTTGATCCACGGCGAGGCCTCGGCGCCGTTTGACCTGGAGCGCGGCCCGTTGCTGCGCGGGCGACTGGTGGTGATGGCGGACGAGCACCATGTGCTGTTGCTGACCCTGCACCATATCGTCTCCGATGGCTGGTCGATGGGCGTGCTGACCCGCGAACTGATGGCGCTGTATCAAGCCTTCAGCCACGGCCAGCCCGACCCGTTGCCGCCGTTACCGATTCAATACGGCGACTTTGCCGTGTGGCAGCGCTTGTGGCTCAGTGGTGAAGTGCTGCAGCGCCAGAGCCGTTATTGGCAGCAAGCCCTGGCCGGTGCGCCGGCCTTGCTCACGCTGCCCACCGACCGCCCGCGCCCGGCGCAGCAGGACTATGCCGGCAGCAGCGTCGCCGTGCGCCTGGATGAACGCCTCACCGCCGGGCTCAAGGCCTTGAGCCAACGGCACGGCACCACGCTGTACATGACCTTGATGAGTGCCTGGGCCTCGCTGTTGGCGCGGTTGTCCGGGCAACACGATGTGGTGATCGGCTCGCCGGTGGCCAACCGCAATCGCAGCGAAATCGAAGGGTTGATCGGCCTGTTCGTCAACACCCTGGCGGTGCGCATCGACACGTCGGGCGAGTTGAGCACCGAGGCGTTGCTGGCGCGGGTCAAGGCGCTCACGCTGCACGCCCAGGCCCACCAGGACTTGCCGTTCGAGCAGGTGGTGGAAATCACCCGGCCACTGCGCAGCCTGGCCCATAGCCCGGTGTTCCAGGCGTTGCTGACCTGGCAGGACAGCAGCGCGCCGATCCTCGCACTGGGTGATCTGGCCCTGGAAGGCATCGTCGAGAACAGCCACTTTGCCAAGTTCGACCTGTCGCTGAACCTCGGCGAAGTGCAGGGCAGCATTCTCGGTGCGCTGGAATATGCCGTGGCACTTTTTGATGAATCGACCGTGCAGCGTTATGCCGGCTACTTCACCCGCGTGCTGCAGGCCATGGTCAATAACGACCAGGCGGTGCTGGAGCATGTGCCGCTGGTGGGTGAACGTGAGCGTCAGCAGCTGCTGTTCGATTTCAACGCCACCGCCGTCAGTTACAACCTTGAGCAGACCTTGCACGGGATGTTCGAGGCGCAGGTGGCGCGCACGCCGCACGCGGTGGCGGTCAAGGCGGGCGAGCAGCACCTGACCTATGCCGAGCTGAACGCGCAGGCTAATCAGTTGGCCCGTCACCTGCAGGCGCTGGGCGTACAGGCGGATTCGCGCGTGGCGATCTGCGTCGAGCGGGGCCTGGAGATGGTCATCGGCTTGTATGCGATTCTCAAGGCTGGCGCGGCGTATGTGCCGCTGGATCCGACCTATCCCCACGAACGCATTGCCTACATGGTGCAGGACAGCGCGCCGGCAGTGGTGCTGGCCCAAGCGGCTACACGTGGCTTGTTGGGCGAGGTGGCAGTGGTCGATCTGCACCAGCCGACCTGGATGCATCAACCCGTCGACAACCTCGGCGTCCAGGGCGTGAGCGCCTATGTAATCTACACCTCCGGCTCCACCGGCCAGCCCAAAGGCGTGATCAACGACCATGCCGGTGTGGTCAATCGCCTGCTGTGGATGCAAGACGCTTATGGGCTTACGGCGCAGGACACCGTGCTGCAGAAAACCCCGTTCAGTTTTGACGTGTCGGTGTGGGAATTCTTCTGGCCGCTGTTTACCGGCGCACGGTTGGTAATGGCGCGCCCAGGCGGGCATAAAGACCCGGTGTACCTGTGCGAAGTGATTGCCACCGAACACATCACCACCGTGCATTTCGTCCCCTCAATGCTCGATGTGTTCCTCGCCCATGGCGATGTGACTCAGGCCGCCGGGCTGGTACGCGTGATGTGCAGCGGTGAAGCCTTGCCGGGCAGCCTGGTGCGCCGGTTTAAACAACAGCTTCCAGGCAGTGCGCTGCATAACCTGTATGGCCCGACCGAAGCCGCTGTCGATGTGACGGCGTGGAACTGCGCAGGCGCGGTGACGCCGGACAATACGCCGATCGGCAAACCCATCGCCAATACACGCATGTATGTGCTCGATAGTCAGTTGCAGCCGGTGCCGTTGGGCGTGGTGGGCGAGCTGTTCATCGGCGGCGTGCAAGTGGCGCGGGGCTATCTGAACCGGCCGGAGTTGACCGCCGAGCGTTTCCTCGACGACCCGTTCACCCACGGCCGGATGTACCGCACCGGTGACGTCGGGCGCTACCTGGTCGACGGCACTCTCGAGTACCTGGGGCGCAATGATGACCAGGTGAAGATCCGTGGTTTGCGTATTGAACTGGGCGAAATCCAGGCGCGACTGCTGGAACATCCGCAGGTCAACGAAGCGGCGGTGGTCGCCCGCGAAGAACGGCTGGTCGTCTATTACACCGGCACTCACAGTGACATCGACGGCCTGCGCAGCCACCTGCTGCAGCACCTGCCTGAGTTCATGGTGCCGGCGATATTCGTGCACCTGGATGGGCTGCCGCTGAGCCCCAACGGCAAGCTCGACCGCAAGGCCTTGCCGGCGCCGGGCCTGGATTCCCGGGTGGTACGCGCATACGAGGCGCCTCAAGGTGATACCGAAATCGCCCTGGCCAGCCTGTGGGCCGAATTGCTCAATGTGGAGCGCGTGGGCCGTCACGACAACTTCTTTGAACTGGGCGGGCATTCATTGCTGGCGGTCAGCCTGATGGGCCGGATGCGCCGCCTCGGGTGGTCGGCGGATGTGAAAGTGCTGTTTGGTCAGCCGACACTGGCCGCCCTGGCGGCAGCGCTGGGCGGTGGTCGCGAAGTCGCGGTGCCGGCCAACCGCATTGCCGCTGATTGCACCCACATCACGCCGGACATGCTGGCGCTGATCCGGTTGGACCCGGCGGCCATCGAGCGCATTCTCGCCGGCATCCCCGGCGGTGCGGCGAATGTGCAGGACATCTACCCGCTGGCGCCCTTGCAGGCGGGCATTCTTTATCACCACCGCGCCGTGCTGGAGGGTGACGCTTATCTGCTGCAGGCGCAGTTCGCCTTTGACAACCTGCTGCGCCTGCAAGCCTTCACTCGGGCGTTGCAGGCGGTGATCCGGCGGCATGACATCCTGCGTTCATCCTTCCATTGGGACGGCCTGGAAGAGCCGGTGCAGGTGGTTTGGCGTGAAGCCTCGTTACGCGTCGAAACCGGCCCGTTGCCGCAACGCCTGGACCTCGCCCAAGCCCCGTTGATGCGCTTGGTGTATACGCAAGAGCCCCAGCGGGTGGTCGCCACGTTGCTGTTCCATCACTTAGTGATGGACCACCTTGCGCTGGAAATCCTGCAGCATGAAATGCAGGCATTTCTGTTGGGGCAAGAGGCCGAGCTGGGCACGCCGGTGCCGTATCGCAACTATGTCGCGCAGACCCGCCTGGGGGTTGATGATCACGAGGCGTTCTTTTGCGAGATGCTGGGTGAGATCGACGCACCCACCGAGGTCGAACACCTGGGCGCCGCTGAAAAAGCTCAGCGGGCGGTTGAGCCTCAGTTGAGCCAGCGCCTGCGTGCCCAGGCGCGCCAAGCGGGTGTCAGTGCCGCCAGCCTGCTGCATGTGGCCTGGGCCCATGTGTTGGGCAAAGTCAGCGGCCGCGAACAGGTGGTGTTCGGCACGGTGCTGCTCGGTCGCCTGCAAGGGGGCGAAGGCGCCGAACGGGCCATGGGGGTGTTTATCAACACCTTGCCGTTGCGGGTCGACCTGGGCCAACACTCGGTGCACACCACGCTGCGTGCAACCCATGCACGGCTGACTCAACTGCTCAGCCATGAACATGCGCCGCTGGCGCTGGCCCAACGTTGCAGCGCGGTGCCGGTGGCGACACCGTTGTTCAGCGTGCTGTTCAACTACCGTCACAGTGCGCCGCAAGCCGGTGGCGTGGCGGCGGCATGGCAGGGCATTCAGTTGCTCAAGGCCGAGGAACACACCAATTACGCGCTGTCGGTGAGCGTTGATGACCTGGGCGATGGCTTGCGCCTTGAAGCCATGGGGCCGGGGGCTCGACGTTTGTGTGACTACCTGCACGCGGCCCTTGAACAGGTGGTGGAGGCGCTGGAGCACAACCGTGAAGTCGCCATCGGCTGCCTGCCGATTCTGGCGGCCGCTGAACGCCAGCAGTTGGCGGACTTCAACGCCACGACCCGCGCGTTCCCCCGCGAACACACGGTGCAGCGCCTGTTCGAAGCCCAGGCCCAGGCCCGCCCGGATGCCTTGGCGGCGTTGCACGGCGAGCACCTCCTTGGGTACGGCGAACTGAATACGCGCGCCAACCGTCTGGCTCATCACTTACTGAGCCTGGGCGTGCGTCCTGCCGATAACGTGGCGATCCTGCTCCCGCGTTCGTTGGACCTGCTGGTCAGCCAGCTGGCGATCCTCAAATGCGCCGCCGCCTATGTGCCGCTGGACATCAACGCGCCCGCCGAGCGCCAGGGCTTTATGGTGCAGGACAGCGGCGCGAGCTGGGTGATTACCCGCAGCGATACCGCCATCGAGTACCCGGCGCGGCGCCTCGACCTGGACAGCCTGGCGCTTGACCCGCAACCGAGCCACAACCCGGACGTGTCGCAGTCCTCGGACAGCGTGGCGTACATCATGTACACCTCCGGCTCCACCGGCACGCCGAAGGGCGTGTTGGTGCCGCATCGCGGCATCACGCGCCTGGTGCTTAACAACGGCTACGCCGACTTCAATGCCGCCGACCGCGTGGCGTTTGCCTCCAACCCAGCGTTCGATGCGAGCACCATGGACGTGTGGGGCCCGCTGCTGAACGGCGGCCAGGTGCAGGTTGTCGACCACGCCACATTGCTCGACCCGGTGGCTTTCGGGCGGGCGTTGAGCGGGGCGACGGTGCTCTTCGTCACCACGGCGTTGTTCAACCAGTACGTGCAGATGATTCCCGAGGCCCTGGCCGGCTTGCGCATGCTGTTGTGCGGCGGCGAACGTGGCGACCCGGCGGCGTTCCGCAGCCTGCTGGCGCAGGCGCCCGCATTGCGCCTGGTGCATTGCTATGGGCCGACGGAAACCACCACTTACGCCAGCACTTATGAAGTGCGCGCGATCGCCGATGACGCCGACAGCGTGCCCGTGGGGCGGCCGATTTCCAACACGCAAATCCATGTGCTGGATGCGCAATTGCAGGCGGTGCCGCTAGGCGTGACCGGTGAGATTTGCATCGGTGGTGACGGCGTGGCCAAGGGGTATTTGAACCGGCCGGAGCTGACCGCGGAAAAGTTTGTCGACGACCCGTTCAACGCGGGGGCCTTGATGTACCGCACCGGCGACCTTGGCCGCTGGACGGCGGATGGCCTGCTGGAATGTATCGGGCGCAACGACCATCAGGTGAAAATCCGCGGCTTTCGCATCGAACTGGGTGAAATCGAAGCCCGCCTGGCGAGCTTTGCGGGCATCCAGGACGTGGTGGTCCTGGCGCGTGAGGACGTGCCGGGTGACAAGCGCCTGGTGGCGTATTTCACCTGGGCGGCCGCGCCCGTTGGCATCGACAGTGTGCGCGCGCACCTGCACGGCCAATTGCCGGAATACATGCTGCCGTCGGCCTATGTGCCACTGGCGCATTTGCCGCTGACGGCGAATGGCAAGGTCGATCGCAAAGCCTTGCCGCTGCCGGCCCTGGACGCCTTTACCGGCTGCGAGTTTGAAGCGCCTGCCGATGCGTTGGAAGACACCCTCGCACAGCGCTGGGCGGATGTCTTGAAGCTGGAGCAGGTCGGTCGACACGACAGCTTCTTCGAACTGGGCGGGCATTCATTGCTGGCCATTCGACTGGTCAACCTGCTGGATGAAGCCGGCCTGCAGGTGACTCTGGCCGAGTTGTTCCAGCACGCCAGTGTGGCCAGTGTGGCCGCCATGTTACGCCAACGCACGGATGCACCGGTGCGTGACAGTGCATTGATAACGGTGCGCAGCAGCGGCTCGCAGCCGCCGCTGTTCCTGATCCATGAATTCAGCGGCATGGACGTGTACTTCCCGGCACTGGGCCAACACTTGCCCGGTGACTATCCGATCTATGGCCTGGCGGGTCTGGCGCTCGGTGAGGCGCACCTGAACACCATGGAAGGCCTGGCGGCCCGCCTGGTCGGCCTGATTCGCAGCGTTCAGCCACATGGGCCTTACCGTGTGGCGGGCTGGTCGTTCGGCGGCGTGCTGGCGTATGAGGTGGCGATGCAACTGCTGGGGCTGGATGAAGCGGTTGAGTTCCTCGGGTTGATCGACAGCTACGTGCCGCGCATGACCGACCAGGGCAAGGCGCGCTGGAGCGGGCCGGATGCCCTGAAGCGGCATTTGTTGTTGCAGTGCACTGCGTATTGGAAAGCACAGGGAGGTGTGGATGAGCTGGCGAGCCTTGAACAGTTGGAGGCGGGCATTGGACAGCTGGACTTTGCGGCTCTGCTGCAACGCTGTCGCGATGAAGGTCTGCTATACGCGCAAATGGCAGCGGCTACGGACGCGGACCTCTTGAGCTTTATCGAGCGGGAAGTGGGGCATGGGCACGCGCTGGCGCATTACAGCGTGTTTGCGTTGCCGGTTCCGGTGCATTTGTTTAGCGCCATGGAGCGGCCGACCGAGTTGTCGCGGCGCAGTGTTTCGCTGGGCTGGGAGGCGGCGTTGGCACCTGGGCAATTGCGCCAGATAGACGTGCCAGGTGACCACCAAAGCATGATGCAGGCGCCGCATATTCAGGCGTTGGGCCGTGCGATGAGCGAGGCGCTGGCCACAGGTTCGGCGGTGCAGCAAGGCGTGTATCAGCCGCTGTTGCGCATTCAGAGCGGGCGGGCGGGGTATGCGCCGGTGTTTTGTGTACCTGGGGCGGGGGATAGCGTCACCGGGTTTGTCGGTTTGAGTGAAGCGCTGGGGCGCGACTGGCCGCTGTTCGGCTTGCAGCCGCGTGGGTTGGATGGCGAGGCGGTGCCCCATAGCCAGGTGGAAGCGGCAGCCGCGTGTTATCTGACGGCGCTGGCGCAGGAGTGCCCGCGCGGGCCGGTGCATCTGGTCGGGCATTCGTTTGGCGGCTGGGTTGCGCTGGAGATGGCCGTGCGGTTGCAAGCGATGGGCCGAGAGGTGGCGTCGTTGACGGTGATCGACAGTGAGTCGCCGGGCGGCAATGGTGGGGTCGGGCGGCCCTATACGTCGACGGCGGCCTTGTTGCGGTTGATCGACGCCATGCAGTTGTCGGCCGGACAGTCCCTGGACATCGACCCCGTGGCGTTTGCCGGGCGTGATGAAGTGGCGCAGCGTGAGTGGCTGCATGCCGGGATGGTCGCGGTCGGTTTGTTGCCGGCGCGCGCCAGTGTGGACGCGATGGCGGGGCCCGCACGTACGTATGCCGCAGCCTTGCGCACGGTGTATCGGCCGACCCAGCGCTACCACGGGGTGGTGCGATTGGTATTGGCGCAGGACCCGGCGCTGGATGCCGCGGGCAATCAACGGGAGCAGGGGTTAATGATCGACGGTTGGCAGCGTCAGGGCAGTGGCCTGGAGGTTTGGTATGGCGGCGGCAATCACTTCACATTGCTCAAGGCCCCGAATGTTCACGGGCTTGCGCGGTGGTGGCTGGACGGTGTGGTGATTGGGGAGGTGGTGTCGTGAAGTTTGGTAAAACAGGCGTGTTCCTGGCAGTCGCCATCGTGGCTGGCCTGGTCGTCTACGCGGTGCAAGCACCCGCTGACGCCCCGCAATACCTGACCGCTACGGCCGAACGCGGCGACATCGAAAACGCTGTATTGGCCACCGGCGTGCTGGAAGGCATCAAGCAAGTGGATGTCGGCGCCCAGGTTTCCGGCCAATTGAAATCCCTCAAAGTCAAAGTCGGCGACAAGGTGAAAAAGGGCCAATGGCTTGCCGAAATCGACCCGCTGATTCTGCAGAATACCCTGCGCAAAGCCCAGGTAGACGAGGAAAACCTGCAGGCCCAACGCCGTGCCACGGCCGCTCAACTCAAACAGGCCAAGGCGGTTTACGAACGCTATAAGGGCTTGCAGGTTGACGAGTCGGTCTCGCGCCAGGACTTCGAAGACGCCGAGTCGACGTTCCAGGTGCAGCAGGCCAACCTGTTGTCCCTGGACGCACAGATAAAAAGTGCGCATATCCAGATCGACACCGCCAAGGTCAACCTGGCCTACACCCGTATCGTCGCGCCCATCGATGGCGATGTGGTGGGGATCGTCACCCAGGAAGGCCAGACCGTGATCGCCAGCCAGCTGGCGCCGGTGCTGCTCAAGCTGGCAGACCTGGACACCATGACCGTCAAGGCTCAGGTGTCGGAGGCGGATGTGATCCATATAAGCCCCGGCCAGCAGGTGTATTTCACCATCCTGGGCGAGGCCGACAAGCGCTACTACGCCAAGCTGCGCGGCACTGAGCCGGCGCCGCAGAACTTCCTCGAAACCCAGACGGCGGGCACACCCAAGCAAAACACTGCGGTGTTCTACAACGCACTGTTCGACGTGCCCAACCCCGAACACCGCCTGCGCATCGCGATGACCGCGCAGGTACGCATCGTGCTCGACACTGCCCAGGCTGCATTGATGGTGCCGGTGGCGGCACTCGGGGCGCGCAACGCCGATGGCAGTTACCCGCTGCGCGTGCTGGACGCCAAGGGCAAGGCGGTGTCGCGCGACGTGAAGACCGGGATCAATAACAACGTCAAAGTGCAGATTCTGGAGGGCTTGGCCGAGGGCGATAACGTCGTGATCGGCGACGCCACACCTGCTGTGGCGGGGAACTGACGCATGACCCAGCCACTGTTGGAACTCAAGGGCATCACCCGTACGTTCATGGCCGGCGAGCGTGAGTTCATTGCGCTCAAAGGCATCGACCTGAGCATTCATGCCGGGGAAATGCTGGCGATCATCGGCGCCTCGGGCTCGGGCAAGTCGACCCTGATGAACATCCTCGGCGGCCTGGATTACGCCACCGCCGGCAGCTACAAAATCAAGGGTATCGAAACGCGCTCGCTGGGCGATGAGCAGTTGGCGGAGCTGCGCCGCGACTACTTCGGCTTTATCTTCCAGCGCTACCATTTGCTCGCGCACCTGAGTGCCTTGAATAACGTCGAAATGCCGGCGATCTATGCCGGCACACCGCAGACCCAACGCCACAGCCGAGCGCGGGAACTGCTCACGCGCCTGGGCCTGGCCGGGCACACCAGCCACCGGCCCAGCCAGCTGTCGGGCGGGCAGCAGCAACGGGTGAGTATCGCGCGGGCGTTGATGAACGGCGGCGAGGTGATTCTCGCCGACGAACCCACCGGCGCACTCGATACCCACAGCGGCAAGGAGGTGATGCGTATCCTGGCTGAACTGCACGCCGCCGGGCACACGGTGATTATCGTCACCCATGACCCAAAGGTGGCGGCGAATGCTCAGCGCATTGTCGAAGTGTGCGACGGTGAGATTGTCAGCGACCAGGACAATGACCGTGTCGGCCTGGCGCTGCCCAGCGAAGCCCCGATCGAGTCCACGCGCAGCGGCGCCCGACGTTTGGTGGCGAGCCTGGGGTTGTTCAAGGAAGCGTTCAACATGGCCTGGGTGGCGCTGATCTCCCACCGCATGCGCACCTTGCTGACCATGCTCGGCATCGTCATCGGCATCACCTCGGTGGTGTCGATTTCGGCCATCGGCGAAGGTGCCAAGCGCTATGTGCTCAAGGACATCCAGGCCATTGGCAGCAACACCATCGACATCTTTTCCGGCACCAGTTTCGGTGACAGCCGCGCCTCGGCCATCGAGACACTGATGCCGTCGGATGTGGAGGCGTTGAACCAACTGTACTACGTCGACAGCGCCACGCCGGTGGTCGGCCGCAACCTGCTGCTGCGTTTCGGCAATATCGACGTGGACGCGCAGGTGAATGGGGTCAGCGACCGTTACTTCAACGTCAAAGGCCTGAAGCTCGAAGCCGGCATCGCCTTCAGCGAAAGCGACGCGCGACGCCAGGCCCAGGTGGTGGTGATCGACCACAACACCCGGCACCGTCTGTTCGGGCCAAACGTTGACCCGCTGGGCCAGGTGATCCTGGTGGGCAACTTGCCGTGCACGGTGATCGGTGTGACGGCTGATAACAAAAACATGTTTGCCGCGAGCAAGGCGCTCAACGTGTGGGTCCCTTATGAGACGGCGGCGGGGCGATTGTTGGGGCAGCGTCATCTGGACAGCATCACCGTGCGCATCAAGGACGGCCAGCCGAGCAAGGTGGTGGAAGACAACGTCAATAAACTCATGCTGCAACGCCATGGCACCAAGGATTTTTTCACCAATAACCTCGACAGCATCATGCAGACCGTGCAGAAAACCAGCCGCTCCCTGGCGCTGCTGTTGTCGCTGATCGCAGTAATTTCGTTGCTGGTGGGCGGTATCGGGGTGATGAACATCATGCTGGTGTCGGTCACCGAGCGCACCCGTGAAATTGGTATACGCATGGCCGTGGGCGCACGGCAGTCGGACATCCGCCAACAGTTTCTAGTGGAGGCGGTGATGGTCTGCCTGATCGGCGGGATGATCGGTATCTCGCTGTCGTTCGCGATCGGCTATCTGTTTTCGTTGTTTGTGAAGGAGTGGGAGATGGTGTTTTCCCTGGGATCTATCGTCACCGCCTTTGCCTGTTCGACGATGATCGGGATCGTGTTTGGCTTTGTACCCGCCAGGAACGCGGCGCGGTTGGACCCGATTGAGGCGCTTGCAAGGGACTGATTGCGCTCAAGCAGCCGCTATCCAGTGTGGGAGCCGGCAAGCCGGCTCCCAGCGGGTTTTGCACTGCGTCAGAGCGGCGGGGGCAGCCCTTCTTCGGTGGCGTACATCCACCGCAACAACGAGTGCCGCCCGCTGATCCCCAGCTTGATCGCCGCGCGTTTGAGGTAGCTCTCGATGGTGTTGACCTTCAACGTCAATTGCTCTGCCAACTCCGGTGCCGTGCGCCCGGCCAGCAGGCCTACGCACACCTCAAGTTCACGCTTGGACAAGCTCAGGCCCGAGTGCAGCAGGCGTTCTTCGATGCGCCGGCGCAGGGTTTCGATGCCTGGTTTTTCCGGCTCCGCTGCATCGTTGCAGGGGCGGCCGGGCTGGATGGCGGTGATGTGTTTCTCGACCATGGGCAGCAACAGCGTGGAGAAGTCCTGCAGCATGTTGCGTTCCTGCGCCGAAAAGCTCTCGGACTGATGCGAGCGATACACCGACAGGACGTAGCGCACATCGTCCTTGCGGCGTGTGAGGTGCAGTTGTGCGGCGGGTTGCTCTGCGCCCAAGGCCGCGACCGAGTCGGTGTAGACCGGGCTGATCCGGCGTCGCGTGTGCCCCTCTGCACTCACCCGCAATTGGGTGATATGGGTGGCGTCCACTGCCAGTTGAGTAAGGATCAGGTCATGCAGCATGCGTGGGAAATGGCGGCTGCCGGTGCTGGCGATGACTTTGCCTATATGGGGGAACAGGTGTGAGTTCATCAGTTCGTCCATGAGTTTCGAATGCGGGTACTCAGCCTTATAACGACGGGATCCAGGCAGGTAACCAGGCTGAATAACCTACAGTGATAACGCGCCCGCCGAGCACCTATGCTAGTACAGCCTGACAAAAGGATGGGGATCCAATCTGCAAAAAATCAGATTAAAAACGCATAACGGCGGTCAGACCAGTCCGACCACCGTTTGTGAGAAAGGCTTACATCAAACCCAGGCCTTATTTCATGGCGTGCTCGTCGCTCAAGGCCCGACGCGGCGCAGTGCGGCTGCATTTGGCCAGCGCCTGATGGATGTCTGCCAGCAGGTCGGCGACGTCCTCAAGCCCGACCGAAAACCGCACCAGCCCCTCGCTGATACCGTGTTGCGCACGTTCTTCCGGGGTGTAGGTGGAATGGGTCATGCTGGCGGGGTGCTGGGCCAGTGACTCGGCGTCGCCCAGGCTGACTGCGCGGGTGAATAACCTGAGGGCATTCATGAAGCGCCGACCGGTCTCGATGCCGCCCTTGAGCTCAAAGGCAATCATGCCGCCGGACTGTTTCATCTGGCGTGCCGCCAATTCGTATTGCGCGAAAGCGTGCAGCCCGGGATAGGTCACCCACTGCACGGCCGGGTGCGCCTGCAAGGCTTCGGCCACCGCCTGAGCGTTGCTGCAATGGCGGTCCATGCGCAGGGCCAGCGTCTTGAGGCCGCGCATCAACAGTGACGCGTCCTGCGGCGACATCACTGCGCCGGTCAGGTCTTTGAGCCCTTGCAGGCGGATGCGTTGCGCCAGGGCCTGATTGCTCACGGCGATACCGGCGGTGATATCACCGTGGCCGCTGAGGTATTTGGTGGCCGAGTGCACCACCACGTCGGCCCCCAGTTCCAGGGGGCGTTGCAGGTAAGGCGTGCAGTAAGTGTTGTCGACCACCACGGTGATGTTGGGCTGCTGATGCGCCAGTGCGGCCACGGCGGCAATATCCACCAATCGCAGGTTGGGGTTGGCCGGGGTCTCGCAGTAAATCATCCGGGTGGCGGGGGTGAGTGCCGCGCGCAGGGCGGCCAGGTCGGTGAGGTCGACATGGCGCACCTTGATACCGAATTCACCGATGCCGTGGTGCAGCAGGGCAAAGGTGCAGCCATAGAGGGTCTGGCTGACGATCACTTCATCGCCTGGGCGCAGCAGGGTCCAGAACGTCGCAGCAATCGCGCCCATGCCGGAACTGAACGCCACGGCCGCCTCACCGTTTTCCAGGGTCGCCATGCGCGACTCCAGCAGGGCCAGGGTCGGGTTGGAAATCCGCGTATAGAAATGCCCGCTGGCTTCACCGGCAAAGCAGGCAGCGCCGTATTCGACCGTGGGAAAAGCGAACGTGGCGGACAGGTAGATCGGCGGCACGAGTGCGCCGTGATGGTCCTTGGGGTCATAACCGTGGTGGATGGCGCGGGTGGAAAAGCCGAATGTGTTGTGTTTATTGTTCATGTCGGGCGCTCCTTATTTCCTACAATGCTATGCTCATAACCACAGATGAACGTTGCAAGATTTGCACGCAAATCCCGGTTTAAGGGATGAAATACCCCTAAAAATAATGAATAGAGGCAAGCTATGCCCGTCAGCCTGGATCGCACCGACAAAGCGCTTTTGAACGCCCTGCAAGGCAATGCTCGCCTGACCGTGGCCGAATTGGCCGAGCGTGTTGCCTTGACCACGTCGCCGTGCTGGCGACGGGTGCGCAACCTGGAGGAGAGCGGGGTGATCAGCGGCTATCAGGCGATCCTCTCGCCCAAGGCGCTGGGGTATGGCGTGACGGCCTTTGTCAGCATCATGATGGAGAGCCACACCCAGGAAATCGCTCGCGCGTTTGAGCAACGATTGCTGGAGATTCCCGAGATCGTGGCGTGCCACAACGTGTCGGGGCGCTATGACTTTTTACTTGAGGTGGTGGCCAAGGATCTGGAGTCGTTTGGCGAGTTTGCGCGGGAGGTTTTGCAGACCTTGCCGTGCGTCAAAGAGATCTATTCGAGCTTTTCCTACAAGTCGGTGCGGCGGTTGCGGGTGATACCTTTGCCTGGGTGACCGCGTACCTATCCCGGTCAGCCAGCCCCCGCGCCGCCGACAAAGACTGCATCGCGCCAACCGCCTGAAGTAGCCGTTCAGTGTGTCTTCAAGTACCCGCGTGGCGTGGTGCCGGTCATACGTTTGAAGAAGGCGATCAACGCGCTGTCACTGGCAAAGCCCAGTTCGAAGGCGCAGTAGCCCACATTACGTCCCGTGGCGAGCAATTCGATGACTCGCATCAAGCGCCACTGCTGGCGCCATTGCTGATAGCCCAGGCCGGTTTCCCGCAGGAAAATCCGGCCGATGGTCTTGGTGCTGGCGCCAATTTGCTTTTCCAGGTCTTGCAGTGTGGGTGGCAATGTTTCGAGGTCGGCCAGCAAGGGGGCCAGGCGTTTGTCCTGCGGCAATGGCAGGAGCATCGGCTGCTCGGCGGCAGCCTGGATTTCGTCCAGGCACAAGGCCAACAGATGGGCATATCGGCCACTGTGCCAATCGGTCTCGTAGGGGGCCATCGCCATCGGTTCCAGCACCGCGTGCAGCAAGGTGCTGACTTCAATGACCCGTACCTGGTTTGGCAATTGCTCGGCCAATGCCGGGCTCACGTACAACGAACGGTAATCCACTGTTTTATGCATCACCGCGCGATGGGGCACGCCGCAGGGTATCCACGCCGCACGGGAGGGCGGCAGCAGGCACAGTTGGTTGTCCAGGGTGATACGGGTGCACCCTTGTCGAGTGAACAATAGTTGCCCGCGCTGGTGCCGATGCAGGCCGGAGTCATGGTCGCCGAGCAGCGCGGCGATGCCCACAACGGGCGCCGCCAGGCAGTCGGGATCGAAGGATGCATCGGCGGCAAGCCAAGCCATAGGTTGTCCGATTTAATGGATAAGTTGTCGAAGTCAGGATAATAGCCCAGTCGCTCGTTTTTAAACTTCTTGCGTTGTTTTATGCGAGTGAGTTGTTGATGAACCTAAAAAAAATAGGGGTGTTGGCGGTGGTGTTGCTGATGTTTCCGCAACTGGCCCAAACGCTTTACAGCCCGGCCCTGGGTGATATCGGTCGGGCGTTTGCGGTTGGGCCTGAACGGGCAGGGCAGACCCTTTCGGTGTATTTCCTGGCGTTCGCGTTCGGGGTGGTGGTGTGGGGCCGGTTGTGCGATCGCTGGGGGCGTCGACCGGTGATGTTGGCCGGGCTGGCCTTATATATTGGCGCCACAGCGCTGGCCTTGGGTGTAAGCACGTTCAATGCTTTGTTACTGGCCCAGGCCCTGGCCGCGTTTGGCGCGGCAGTAGGCTCGGTGGCGACGCAGACGATCTTGCGCGACCGTTTCCATGGTGCGCAATTGGCCCAAGTGTTTTCCATAATGGGCGTTGCCCTTGCTGCCAGCCCGGCGCTTGGTTTGTTCAGCGGCGCGACCCTGGTGCAGCACTTTGGTTATCGCGGCATGCTCACGGGCTTGTTGCTGCTGGCATTGGCATTATGGGGCTGGTGCGTCTGGGCCTTGCCTGAAACACGTCCAGTGTCATTGCCGACGGCATCGCTGCTCGAGACTCTGAACCTGATGCTCAGGGACGCAGCGATTTGGCGCTCGGTCGGGTTGGTGGCGGCGTTCAATATCGCGTTGTTCGGCTATTACAGCGTGGGCCCGTTTATCTTTTCACAACTGGGGTTGTCCGCCGCTGAGTTTGGTTACAGCGGTGTGCTGCTGGCGCTGGGGTCTGGGCTCGGGGCCTGGCTGAACAAGCGGTTGCTCAACCGTGGCATGAACGGTGATCAGTTGGTACTGACCGCCGCCGGATTAGCGGTGTTGGGTGGCTTGCTGGTCTTGCTGCTGCAAGACAGCTGGTTGTTCGTAGGGCCGATGTTGCTTGTGGTGCTGGCATTCGGCATGGCGATTCCTAATGTGCTCGGGGCCGCGCTTGTACGTTATGCCGACCGCCTTGGCAGCGCCGCCGCGGTATTCGGCTTGCTGTATTACCTGGTCATCGGCGCGGGACTGACCCTGGTGGCCTGGGCCCAGAACCTTGGCTGGAGTCTGTTGATCTGCGGCGTGGCGGCGCTGTGGATGGCAACGCCGCGGGTGTTCAGAAGTTGACCGAAGCACTCAGCCGCGCCGTCAACGGTGCGCCCTGGAACAGATAGTCATCGCCCATGTACTCGCCTGCATCGCGCCAATAGCGCTTGTCGAACAGGTTGTCGACGCTCAGGCGAAACACCGTTTCATAACCGTCGATTTTAGTGGTGTAACGGCTGCCGACATTGACCACTGCGTAATCGCCGACCTCCACATTGCCGCTGCGGTTGGCGTATTTCCTGGCGCTGTATTGCACGCCGCCGAGCAGCGCTAAACCATTCATCCATGGCAACGCGTAGTCGGCGTACACACTGGCGCGCAGTGTGGGCACATTGATCGCCTGGTGACCTTCATAATCTGGCGTGCCACTGTTGTTCACCCGCGCGCGAATCGCCGCCACGCTGGTTGCGATTTGCAGGCGGTCGGTGGCCCAGCCGTTGGCGGACAGTTCCAGGCCAGTGTTTTTTTGTTCGCCTTGTTGCACGTAGGTGAAGGTGTCGCCTGCGGGCCTGGCGTACTGATAAGCCTGGCGCGTCTGGAATACGGCGGCGGCGAAGCTGATGCGGCGCCAGTCATATTTAACGCCAGCTTCGATTTGCCGCGAGACAGTCGGTGCCAGGGTGACCCCGCTGTTAGTGGCGAACCACGGCGCAGTGCCGCCCAGGGAAAGCCCCTTGCTGTAGCGGGTGTACAGCGAGATATTTTCCACGGGTGTGTAGATTAACGAGGCTTGAGGCAGGAACACGTATTGCTGGGTGTGGCGTGATGCGTTGCCATTCTCATCGAAAGCTTTTTCATCCAGGCGCACTTCGCGACCGCCGAGGATGGTCTGCCATTGCTCGTTGAAACGGATGCGGTCGGTGACGAACAGCCCGTATTGGCGGCTGTCGAGGTTGCGGTGGCTGTTGTTCAGGGGTTTATCGGTAGGCGTGAAGGTGGGCGCATCCTCATAGATATTGCCGCTGCCGATCCACTCATTGACTGACTTACGTTTGTCGATCACCCGGCGAAACGCACTGGTGCCGAAGGTCAACTCATGGCCCAGGCCTGCAGTGTCGAACAGCCCGGTCATGGCCGCCTGGACTTCATCGTCGCGGCGGGTGTCATCGGGGCTGCGGTAGTCGTAGATGTCGTAGTTGCCTTCGGGGCTGAAGTAATTGCCGACGCCCTGAGTGTCGCCACCCCAGGCAAACGAACTGTAGTCATCAATTGCCACCTTGCTGCGCGCCGCGCTCACAGTGCCTTTCCACTGGTCGCTGAAGCGGTACTCAAACTTGCCGTTGAGGTTCAACGCGTCGATACCGACCGGGTGGGAACCACTCTGGTGCCCCAACAGTTTTTTTGGCGAGGCGTCATGCGGCACCTGCTTGCCGCCCAACAGTTGATAACCCGGCACCGAGCGCTGTTGCTTGGTCTGGTATTCCGCATCCAGTTGCAGCAGCGCGTCGGGGCTGATGTTCCAGTCGAAGGCCAGGGACACAAAATCGCGCTGGCCATTGGCATGTTCCACATAGGCGTTGAGGTCTTCATGGGCGACGTTGGCGCGCAGGCCGAACTGCTGCTCGCTGCCAAACCAGCCGCCGACATCGGTGGCGATATAGCCACTGCCACGGTCATCGGTGGCCACCGTCACCGAACGTACATCCTCCGGGCGTTTGGTCACGTAGTTGATCACGCCGCTGGGTTCGGAAATCCCGCTTTGCAGACCGGCCAGGCCCTTGAGCACTTCCACCTGCTGCTTGTTTTCCAGGGCGACGTTCTGTTCGCCGGTGATGGTGCGCCCGTTGATCTTGTAGCTGCTCGCGGCATTCAGCGAGAAGCCGCGCACTACAAAGTTTTCGTAGTAGCCGATGGGCGCATAGCTGTCGCCCACCGAGGCATCGTTGCGCAGCACTTCACTGAGCAGGCGCGCTTGTTGGTCCTTGATCAGCGCGGCGTTAATCACCGTGATCGATGCCGGCGTGTCCAGCAGCGGGGCCTCATTGAAGCCACCGACCGAAGCGGTGTCCGTGCGGTAGCCGGATTCTTCCTGGCCCTGGACCTGTACCGCCGGCAGTTCTATGTCAGCCGCCGGGCTGCTACTGATACCGCCACTGAGCAGCAAACCAAGGGCAAAACGTGACGTGACGACGGGGCGAAAACGCAAAACCATGGGGGCAGGGCCTTAAAGCGCAGGGCAGGGGGGCGCATAAGCTAGGGGTATGTGTGAGGTTTTACAAGATGCAAAGCGCCGGCTCGGCCACCGGTTGACGGTGTTTCAAGCGTGGCGCTTGAGGGTCTCGCTGGGCAGTTCCTTGAACAACGCCCGATAGCTGTTGGAAAACCGCCCCAAATGCCAGAACGACCAGTTCATCGCCACTTCGGCCACGGTGGTGTCGGTGGCGCTGAGCAGTTCGCGGCGGGCGCCGTTCAAACGCCGCAGGCGCAACCACTGCGCCGGGCTCATGCCGGTGTAGGTCTTGAACCCTTGCTGCAAGTGACGCAGCGGCACGCCGGCAATCTGCGCCAGTTCGAGCAAGTTGACGGTTTCGTCCGGTGCATCCGCCGCCCACTCGCCGATGCGCGCCATCAACTGGCGTTCTGCACTGCGACGCTGTAACGAGCTACGGTCCAGGCACACGCACGCGTTGTCGAGAATGAACAGGCAATCGTCGAGTAACTGTTGGGTGAGGGTGTCGCGGCTGATCGGGTCGAGCGTGGCGGACAACCGTGTCAGCGTGCCGCTGAGCCAGCGCGTGAACAGCGCGTTTTGCTGGCACGTCAGCGGTGCCATGAACAACCCTTCCAGTTTCGCCACGTCCAGCCCATGGCGCTGGACGAACTGCGGGCCGAACACGACTGCCACTTCACGGTAATTTTCCGGGGTGATCCAGGTGTTGCGGCTTTCACCATTGAGCATGTACAGCGCGTTGTCGCTGCCATCGAAACAGAACGCCAGCGCGCCCGGCGGGGCGTTGAAGTGCTGTTCCACGCGCGTGTTCATGCACTCTTCGTACACCTGCACGCCTTGCAGGTCGAGGTAGCGGATATGCCCGGCAAAATGCCCCGGGGACATCTGCTGGTACTGCTGCACCCAACCGGGTGTCGCACTGCATTGAGCGGCCACATCACCGGTGGTGAAGGCCTGTACGCGCAAAGCTGTTGCCTGTGTCATGGGTAACCTGGACGCACTCTATTGGTGCGTTATGGTCCGTGCAAAGTGGATAGATGCCAACGTGCGGCGGCATCAAGATAGACCTCAATGCGCCGAGAGTACAAGCCGACGCCGCATCCAACCCATGACGAGGTCCTTATGAACGCCCCCTTCGATCAGCTGTCCGCCTGGCTGAAAGAACACAAGATTACCGAAGTCGAATGCGTGATCAGTGATTTGACTGGCATCGCACGCGGCAAGATTGCGCCCACCAACAAGTTCCTGCATGAGCGAGGCATGCGCCTGCCGGAAAGTGTGTTGCTGCAAACGGTGACCGGGGACTTTGTCGACGACGATATCTACTACGACCTGCTCGACCCGGCCGACATCGACATGATCTGCCGCCCGGTGTCCAACGCAACATACGTGGTGCCATGGGCCATCGAGCCTACGGCCATCGTGATCCACGACACCTTCGACAAGCAGGGCAATCCCATCGAGCTGTCGCCGCGCAATGTGCTGAAAAAAGTCCTGCAGCTTTATACCGACCAAGGCTGGCAGCCGATTGTCGCGCCGGAAATGGAGTTCTACCTGACCCAGCGCTGCGAAGACCCCGACCTGCCGCTGAAAACCCCGGTGGGCCGTTCCGGCCGCGCAGAAACCGGACGCCAGTCGTTTTCCATCGACGCCGCCAACGAATTCGATCCGCTGTTCGAAGACGTCTACGACTGGTGCGAGCTCCAGGGCCTGGACCTCGACACGCTGATCCACGAGGACGGCCCGGCGCAGATGGAAATCAACTTCCGCCACGGCGACGCCCTGGATCTGGCCGACCAGATCACCGTGTTCAAACGCACCCTGCGCGAGGCTGCGCTCAAGCACAACGTGGCGGCCACCTTCATGGCCAAGCCCGTCGCCGACGAACCGGGCAGCGCCATGCACTTGCACCAGAGCGTGGTGGACATTGCCACAAGCAAGCCGGTATTTGTCGACGCCGACGGCAAGATGAGCCAACTGTTTTTGCACCACATCGGCGGCCTGCAAAAGTACATCCCCAAGCTGCTGCCGATGTTCGCTCCCAATGTGAACTCGTTCCGCCGCTTTCTGCCGGACACCTCGGCGCCGGTCAATGTCGAGTGGGGCGAAGAAAACCGCACCGTCGGCCTGCGCGTGCCGACTTCCAGCCCCGACGCGATGCGCGTGGAAAACCGCCTGCCGGGCGCGGATGCCAACCCCTATCTGGCGATTGCCGCCAGCTTGCTGTGTGGTTACCTGGGCATGATCGAACAGATCGAGCCGAGCGCGCCGGTGGAAGGCCGCGCCTATGAACGCCGCAACCTGCGCCTGCCGTTCACCCTCGAAGATGCGCTGGCGCGCATGGAAGATTGCGACACGGTCAAGCAGTACCTGGGCGATAAGTTCGTGCGCGGCTACGTCGCGGTCAAACGCGCCGAGCACGAAAATTTCAAGCGGGTGATCAGTTCCTGGGAGCGTGAGTTCCTGCTGTTGAGCGTCTAAAAAAACTCAAAGGGGTGTCGATATGCGTCTTGTGAAAAAGCTTCTCCCACTGGCTCTGGTGGCGACGTTCAGCAGTGCAAGCCAGGCCGCGCCGACGGTCAGCGTCTACAACTGGACCGATTATATCGGCGAGACCACCCTGGCCGATTTCCAGGCCAAGACCGGGATCAAGGTCATCTATGACGTGTTCGACTCCAACGAAACCCTGGAAGGCAAGCTGCTCGCGGGGCGCACCGGCTACGACGTGGTGGTGCCGTCCAACCACTTTCTGGCGCGCCAGGTGAAAGCCGGCGCGTTCCTCAAGCTGGACCGCTCGCAGTTGCCGAACTTCAAGAACCTCGACCCCAAGTTGCTCAAGCTGCTGGAGAAAAACGATCCGGGCAACGCCCACTCGGTGCCCTACCTGTGGGGCACCAACGGCATCGGCTATAACGTCGACAAGGTCAAGCAGGTGCTCGGCGTAGACCACATCGATTCGTGGGCGGTGCTGTTCGAACCCGAGAACATCAAGAAGCTGCACGAGTGCGGCGTGGCCTTCCTCGATTCGGCGGACGAGCTGTTCCCGGCGATCCTCAACTACATGGGCAAAGACCCGCGCAGCGAGAACCCCGAGGATTACAAACAGGCTGAGGCCAAGCTGTTGACGCTGCGGCCGTACATCACCTATTTCCACTCCTCCAAGTACATTTCGGACTTGGCCAACGGTGATATCTGTGTGGCCTTCGGTTATTCCGGCGACGTTTTTCAGGCCGCCAACCGCGCCAAGGAAGCCAAGAACGGCGTGAATATCGCGTACGCGATTCCCAAGGAAGGCTCCAACCTGTGGTTCGACCTGCTGGCGATTCCCGCCGACGCCAGCAACCCGAAAGAAGCCCACGCCTTTATCAACTACCTGCTCGACCCTGAGGTAATCGCCAAGGTCAGTGCCTCGGTCGGTTATGCCAACGCCAACCCGGCGGCCAAGCCCTTTATGGCGCCGGAACTGGTGAACAACCCTGAGGTGTACCCGTCTCAGGAAGTGCTCGACAAACTCTATATTTCCACCACGCCGACCCCGGCGACCATGCGCCTGATGACCCGCGCCTGGAGCAAAGTGAAGACCAACAAATGAAGCACGCCAGCGACCACGCCCAGTCCTATTACCTGGCTTCGGCCAATGCCATGCCTGAGCGTCCGTCGCTGGGCACCGACCTGAGCGCCGATGTCTGCGTGATCGGCGGTGGTTTCACCGGCGTCAACACCGCCATTGAGCTGGCCCAGCGCGGGCTCTCGGTGATCCTGCTGGAGGCCCGGCGCATTGGCTGGGGCGCCAGCGGACGCAATGGCGGGCAGTTGATTCGCGGTATCGGCCATGATGTGTCGGGGTTTGCCAAATTTGTCGGCGAGGAGGGCGTTCGTTACCTGGAGCGGGCTGGAATTGATTCAGTCGCGCTGGTGGGCGAGCGTATCCGCGAACACGCCATCGATTGCGACCTGCGCTGGGGCTTTTGCGAATTGGCCAATACCCCGGCGCAGTTCGCCGCGTTCAAAGGCGAGCAGGACAGCCTGGCGGCGATGGGGTATGCCCATCAAACCCGTCTGGTCGGCCCGCAGGCGATGTCACAGGTCGTCGGCTCGGCGGCTTATGCCGGTGGCCTGATCGACATGGGCTCCGGGCACTTGCATCCGCTGAACCTGGTGCTGGGCGAGGCGCAGGTGGCCGAGTCCCTCGGGGTGCGGATTTTCGAGCACACTCAGGTGCTGGAGCTGATCCACGGCGACACGGTGCAGGTGCGTTGCGCCGGTGGCACCGTGCGCGCCGCCAGCCTGGTGCTGGCGTGCAATGCACATTTGGACGAGTTGGAGCCGCGCTTGAGCGGCAAAGTCCTGCCGGCGGGCAGTTACATCATCGCCACCGCACCGTTATCCGAGGCGTTGGCCAAGCAATTGATCCCGCAAAACTTTGCGCTGTGCGACCAGAAAGTCGGCCTGGATTACTACCGGCTTTCCGCTGATCGGCGCCTGTTGTTCGGCGGTGCCTGCCATTACTCGGGGCGTGACCCGGCGGACATCGCCGCCTATATGCAACCGAAACTGCTCAAGGTATTTCCGCAGTTGGCAAACACGCCCATCGAGTTCCAGTGGGGCGGCAAAATTGGCATCACCGCCAACCGTTTTCCTCAGGTCGGGCGGCTCCAGCAATACCCGAATGTGTTCTATGCCCAAGGCTACTCCGGGCATGGGCTCAACGTAACGCATTGGTGCGCGAAGCTTTTAGCCGAAGCCATTCATGCCGGCCACAGCCAGGGCCTGGATATTTTCAGCCAGGTGCCGCACATGACCTTCCCGGGCGGCAAGGCTTTGCGTTCGCCGCTGTTGGCGTTGGGGATGTTGTGGTTCCGGCTGCGCGAGTGGGTCAGCTGACGCGCGGCAGTCTGAATGTGGGAGCGGGCTTGTTCGCGACAGCAGGGTGCCAGGCGCTGCATTCGGTGACTGCTTCAGCGCCTTCGCGAGCAAGCCCGCTCCCACATTTATCGTCAGGCTTCAGGTTCGGTGAGCACCTTGCGGAAGGTTTCGACCAAGGGCCGCAGGTTGATCCGATGCCATGCCGCCCACAGCGGGGTGGTGTAGGTCCGCCGGGGCAATTCACGCAACACCACACCGGGTGGCGCATTGCGGCTCAGGCCTGTTTGCACCAGGGCCACGCCCAATCCCGAGGCTTCCAGGCCGAGTGCAGTAAACGGCTCGCTGGCTTCCATGGGGACTTGCGGCGTGAAACCGGCGCGGATGCAGGCGGCGACGAAATCATCGGCCGGGCGTCCCTCAGTACACGCCGGGCATTGGGCTGCACGCCGGCATGCATGGCGTTTTCGATGTGGCCGATGCACAGGCCACCTTCTTCGCCGCGGCCCAGGCGCTTGCCCAACGATTCCAGGCGATTGGCATGGGTCAGCAGCGCCTTGGTTTCGGCAAGAAAGGTCTGGCCATCGCGGGTCAGCCGAATGCGTTGCTGGCTGCGTTCGAACAGGGTCAGGCCCAAGCGTTCTTCGAGCTGGGCGATCTGCCACACCGTCGAGCAGATCAAGGCGATTGCCCTGGCGTTTGGCGTTAGCGTGAAAGCAGCCGCCCTGCAATTTTGCCTGGCCCACCCGGCAGTGGCCGCGGTGATTCCGGGTGCCAGTCGTCCGGGGCGGATTGCCGAAGACGTCGCCGCGTTGTCAGAGAAGATTCCGGCGGCCTTCTGGCAGGCGCTGCGCGATGCCGGCTTGATCTCGGCCCGTGCGCCGTTGCCACTTTAATTTCAGGAGTCTGATATGAACATCGATGTGAGCGGCAAAGTAGCCATCGTCAGCGGCAGTACCGCAGGCATTGGCCTGGGCATCAGCCAGGCGCTGGCAGCGTCCGGCGCAACCGTGGTGGTGATCGGGCGTGAAGCGGGCAAGGTCGATGCCGCCCTGGCAAGCATTCGCCAGGCGGTCCCGGCGGCTGACCTGCGCGGGTGGGTGGCAGATCTGGGTACGGCGCAGGGTGCCGCGACACTGTTCGCCGCTGAACCGCGCGCCGACATCCTGGTCAACAACCTGGGCATCTTCAACGACGTGGATTTCTTTGAGGCGCCGGACAGCGAGTGGACGCGCTTCTACGAGGTCAATGTGATCGCCGGCGTGCGCCTGGCGCGCCATTATGTGCCGGGTATGGTCGAGCAGGGCTGGGGGCGGGTGATCTTCCTGTCGTCGGAGTCCGGCGTGGCGACACCGGCGGACATGATCAACTACGGCGTGACCAAAAGTGCCAATTTGGCCGTCTCCCACGGCCTGGCCAAACGTCTGGCGGGTACGGGCGTGACCGTCAACGCGGTGCTGCCGGGGCCGACCTTTACCGACGGCCTGGAGCATATGCTCAAGGACGCCACGGCCAAGTCCGGGCGCAGCGCGCGGGACGAGGCGGATGTCTTTGTGCGCAATGTGCGGCCTACCTCGATCATCCAGCGTGCGGCAAATGTGGATGAAGTGGCCAACCTGGTGGCGTACATTGCTTCACCCCTGTCATCGGCGACCACCGGTGCCGCGTTGCGGGTCGACGGTGGTGTTGTCGACAGCATGGCGATCTGACCTGTTATTTTTTCTGGAGTATTTATCGTGGCAACAGCTTCTTCTGTGATTGAAATTCCGGTCTCGGCCGATCAGGTTTGGCAATTGGTGGGTGGCTTTAACGCGCTGCCGGATTGGCTGCCCTTGATCGTCAAGAGTGAGGCGAGTGAAGGCGGGCGTTTGCGCCACCTGGAAACCGCCGATGGCGGTGTGGTGGTCGAGCGTATGCAGAGCTTTGATAACGTGGCGCGCACCTACAGCTACACCATTGAGCAGTCGCCGTTTCCGGTCAGTGCTTACCTGGCGACCCTGCAGGTTGAGGCGTTGACCGAGGCGTCGGCGAAAGTGACCTGGTCCGGTGTGTTCACCCCGGCTGCCGGGACCACGGATGCGCAGGTGGAGGCCTTGTTTGCCGGTGTTTACAGCGGCGGGCTTGAGGCGCTGCGCGCTAACTACCCGGGCTGATCCAACAGGCATCGCAAGTTCCCGGTGGGAGCTGGCTTGCCTGCGATAGCGGAGTGTCAGGCAATGAAAAAGTCGCCTGACAGATTGCCATCGCAGGCAGGCCAGCTCCCAGCGGGGTTTGTGGCAGTTGGGTTATTCGGGCATCAGCTGCTGCCGACACTCCAACACCAACCGCGCACCGCCGCTCTGGCTGCTGCCGACTTCCAGCTTGAACCCGTGCAAGTTGATGATCGCCGCGACAATCGACAAGCCCAGACCAAACCCGCCTTGCTGGTCGCCTTCATCCACGCGATAGAAGCGCTGGAACACCGCATTGCGTTCCGCCGCTGGAATGCCCGGGCCGGTATCGTGTACTTCGATGCGCGTGCTGCCGCTGTCGTTAACCCCGCGCAATATCACTTCACCGCCCGGTGGCGAGAACTTGATCGAGTTGCTCAACAGGTTGGCCAGGGCTTCGAACAGCAACGCGCGGTCGCCGGTGATCCATGGCAGTGACTCGGGCACTTCGAGCCGCAGCTGCAATTCGCCTTCTTCCGCCAGCGGCAGGTAGAAGTCATGCAGCTCGCGCAGCAGCGGCAACGGGTCCATGACCAGGAAGCCTGAGCGGCGCTGGTGGTCTTCCAGCTCCGAGATCCGCAGCAGGCCCCGGAAGCGCGCCATCAGGGTGTCGGTTTCGGCAATCGCATCGTCAAGTTTCACCGCGTAGTCCGAATCTTGCTCAGCCTCTTGTTTGATGCGGTAAAGCTGCGCACGCAAGCGTGTCAGTGGGGTGCGCAGGTCATGGGCGATGTTGTCGCACACGCCCTTGACCTCGTTCATCAGCTTCTCGATACGGTCGAGCATGGCGTTGACGATGGCGGCGAGCATGTCCAGTTCGTCACGCCGGTTCGACAGCGGCAAACGGTGGGTCAGGTCGCCGGCGACGATAGCCTCGGCGCTGGCCTGGATCCCGCGAATGCGGCGCAGCGGACGGCGGCGCAACAAATGCCAGCCGGCCGCACCGGGAATAATCGTCAGTGACAGCGCCCACAGCAGGGCATGCCAGATGATCCGGGTGACGCCGAATAGCGAGCCGTTGGCGCGCACCAGTACCAGCCAGCGGCCATCTTCGGTGTGGGTGGCCACGGCGTCGCAGCTGTCCTTGGGAAGTTTCGGGTCGTCGGAGTCGACGCAATTGGCCAGGGCGTGGATCTTGCCGTCCAACGGCAGGTCCGGTGGCACGGCGCGGATCGGGCCGCTCAATGGGCGAAATTGCTCATCGAACAGGCCATAGGCGTCCACGCCCTTCATGTCGAAGGTCATGCTGGTGGTCAGGGCTTCCACCAGTTCTTCGCCGTCGAAACGCTGAAACAAATGCTGGCGCTGCATCAGCGAATGGCGCGACAAGTCGCTGAGGTACCCTGACACCTCGTAGTACAGCACCCCCATGAGGATGCAACTCCAGGCCACAAACAGCGAACTGTAAAGCGCCAGCAAGCGGCTGCTGGAGGAGCGCCAGCCCTTAGAGGGGTTCAGCAATGACATAACCGGAACCTCGTACCGTGCGGATCAACGGCGTGAGGCCCGGTGGATCGATTTTTTTGCGCAGGCGACCGATGTGCACGTCAATCAGGTTGGTGCCCGGGTCGAAGTGATAACCCCAGACTTCCTCGAAAATCATCATCCGCGAGAGAATCTGCCCGGTGTTGCGCATCAAAAATTCGAGCAGTTTGTATTCGGTCGGCAGCAGGCTCAGCGGTTGCTCGGCGCGGCTGGCTTCGCGGCTGATAAGGTTCAGTTCAAGGTCGGCCACGCGCAAGGCGGTTTCGAATTCCTTGACCGTGCTTTTGCGGCGCAGCAGCACTTCGACGCGGGCGGCCATTTCGTCGGACGCGAACGGTTTGGTCAGGTAGTCATCACCGCCGGCACGCAAACCCCGCACACGCTCGTCGACATCGGAGAGGGCGCTGATCATCAGGATCGGCGTCGACACCCCGATGGTGCGCAGGGTCGTCACGATGGCCAGGCCATCCAGCTCCGGCAGCATTCGGTCGAGGGTGATCAGATCGTAATCACCACTCACAGCACGGACCAGGCCTTCACGGCCGTTGTCCACCCAATCCACGTCCAGTCCATGGCTACTCAGCTCGGCGACGATCTCGCGGGCCGTTACGGCGTCATCCTCGATGGTCAAAATACGGGTCATAGGATTACCTGGTGAGCGATTCACACTAGAAGTGGGGCTATTTTGCCAAGAACCAGCTGAATGTTTCCTAAATTAAACTTCATGTTGGCAAAACCACCACACATTTAATCGCTGAGCCACTCCGGTGTGGGGGTTGGCTTGCCGGCGATGGCGGTGGGCCGGCAACCGTTTTGTCATTCATACGCCGCTAGCCCAGGCAAGCCAGCGGCGACGCGCATCGCGTTTGAGGCGAGATTGCATAACGCCCGCCCTCAACACGCATTTCTTGCAACTTGCATGGTTTAACGAAGTTCAATTTAGTTAACTTGTTGAAATATAAGGATTTTAATTTCTGCGCCGGCTGGCACGCTGCCTGCACTGTCCCTTTTGAGACTTGTAACACTATTTTTCCTGCCGGGAGCAAAACAACAATGATCACATCCTCATCCACACTGCAAGAGTCGAGTTCGCTCTCCGGGGTATCCTGGGGGGCGATTTTTGCCGGGGCCGCAGCGGCCGCTGCATTGTCCCTGATCCTGGTGCTGCTGGGCTTCGGCCTGGGCTTTTCGGCGGTGTCGCCGTGGGCCGACAGCGGTATCAGTGCCAAGGGGCTTGGCATTTCCACCATTATCTGGCTGGCCTTTACCCAGATCGTTGCCTCGGGCCTGGGCGGTTACATCGCCGGTCGGTTGCGCGTGAAGTGGGCCAATATGCACGGCGATGAAGTGTACTTTCGCGACACCGCCCATGGTTTCCTCGCTTGGGCGGTTGCGACGCTGGTCACTGCGGTGCTGGTAGTCGGTTCGGTGAGCAGCGTGGTCAGCGGTGGCGTTAAAGCCGGTGCCAGCGTAGCTGCGGGCGCCGCCAGCGGCATGAGCCAGGCAGCCGGCAGCGCCGCCAAAGGCGCCAACAGCGGCGACTTCGATTATTACGTCGACAGCCTGTTCCGCGATGACCGCCCAGCCGCCGTCAGCGACGACGCCGTACACGGCGTGGTAGCCCGCATCCTCACCCGCACACTGAGCAACGACGGCCAGTTGGCACCGGAAGACCGTGCCTACCTTGCCCAGTTGATCAGCCAGCGCACCAACCTCAGCCAGGCCGACGCCGAAGCGCGGATCGACAAGGTCTACGGCGAAGCCCGTAAAGCCATCGAAGACGCCAAGCTCAAGGCCAAGCAAGCGGCCGATACCGCGGCGAAAGTGGCTGCCTACACCTCGCTGTGGACCTTCATTGCCCTGTTGATCGGTGCGTTCTTCGCCAGTTTCGCCGCGACCTTCGGCGGTCGTCGTCGGGATGCCGTGGTGTATGTCGAAACCGAACACTTTGTCCGTTAATTCAAGGAGAACATCATGCGCTCATTACTTCTGTGGTTCCTCGGCGTGCCGATCCCGGTCATTATTCTGATCGCGATCTTCATGCACTAAACCTGAGCCTGGCTCGGTCCCCAGTGTGAGCGGGTTTGCTTGCGAAGGCGGTCTTTCAGCGATTCATGAGCTGACGGATGCAGCGCTTTCGTGAGCAAGCCCGCTTTCACGTTTGGGCGCGCGCAGGGTCAGCCAGCCGGTGACCAGCAATGCACTGGCGACCAGGGTCATGATCATCAGCGGTTGTGAAGTACCGTCCGACAGCAGCCCGGTCGCCCAACTGCTGACCGCCGTCAGGAACATCTGGGTGAAAAAGAACAACCCCGATGCCGTCCCGGCAATCGCGCCGTAAGGCTGCAGTACCGAGAGCTGGCAGGCGGGAATCACCATCCCCACCGACACCATGATCACCACCATCGGCAGCACAATGGCCAGCCAATCAGCCGGCAACAAGGCCGTAGCCGCCGCGAGCAGCAGGCTACCCAGCACGTTCAGGCCGATTGCGGCGCTGATCAACGCATCGGGTTCAAAGCGCAGCACCAGGCGTCGGAACAGGTTCGCCCCGAGCATATAGCCGCTGATCGTCGCGGCAAATACCAGCGCGTAGGCCGTGGTGGACAGGTGGAAGCCCCGTTGCAACAAGGCCGACGACTCGCTGATAAACGGGAAATAGGTGCTGTACACGCAGCCGATGGCCAGGGAATACCGCAGGAAGTAACGGTCGCGCAGAAGCTGGCCGTACAGGCGTAGCAGATTGCTTGGCGGCGCTGCAGCGACTTGCGGCGGACGGGTTTCCGGCAAGCGGCGATACACCACCAGGTACAGCCCCGCGCCGATGACGCCGAGCACCACAAACAGACCCCGCCAGTTGATAAACGGCAGCATCAGGCTGCCCAGCACCGGCGCGGCCATCGGCGAGATGGCCATGGCCATGGAAATCAGGCCCAGCAGGCGCGCCTGCTCATGGCGGTCGAAGTAATCACGCACGATCACCCGACCGATCACCGTGGTGCAGCAACCGCCCAGGGCCTGGAACAGGCGGGCGATGATCAGCACTTCAAGGCTGTTGGCCAGCGCGCAGGCAACGGTGGCGAGCACATACAGAAACAGCCCCACCAACAAAATCGGGCGACGCCCGAAGCGGTCCGTCAGCGGGCCGCTGACCAGCAAAGATATCGCCGAGCCCAAGGTGTACAGCGTGAGGGTCAGTTGCAGTTGGCTGTCGCTGCTGTGGAAGTCATCGGCCATGGCCGGCAAGGCCGGCAGGTGCATGTCCAGGGTGATGCGCGGCAGGCCGATCAGTACGGTCAGCAGCACCAGCCAGAACCAGGAGGAGAGCACGCGTTGAGTCATGGGAAGCGCCTTCGCCATTCATTGAACCCGAACTCTAGCGGCTTTGTGGTTTAATCCTCAGGGCCACTTATGCATAGAGTGATTGGACCACTATGAGCCGAGGAAAAGCCGCATCCGCCCTGGACCTGCCGCGCCCGGATATGTTGGACGCCGGTAAGCAGCAGGGCGCCTACGAGGCCTTGCGCACGGCGATCTTGACCCGCCAATTGCCGGCCGGCAGCCGCTTGCCGTCGACGCGCAGCCTGGCCGAACGCTGGCTGGTGTCGCGCGGCACGCTCGAAGCGGCGTTCGAGCGCCTGCACAGCGAGGGCTATGTGCAGCGCGTGGCGGGCTCCGGCACGCGGGTGAGCGCGGTGATCCCCGAGCAATTTATTGCGGCCCCGGCGCCCACCGAAAGCCCACGCCGTATGGCCGTGCCCGATCCGCCTGAGGCGGGCGTGCAAAGTCACGTGCCTTTCGTTGCGCGGCGCCCGGATGCCGGCCTGTTCGATCTGAAAGCCTGGGCACGCTGCATCACCCGTGGGCTGCTGTCGGCAGGGCCGGGTGCGTTGGAAGCCGCCCACCCGGCCGGGTTACCGGCCTTGCGCGCGCACATTGCCGATTACTTGCGCAGCTATCGCGGCATGCACTGCGAGGCCGATGAGGTGATCGTCACCACCGGTATTCGCCATGGCCTCGACCTGATTGCGCGCACGTTGCTTAAACCCGGCGACACGGCGTGTGTCGAAGACCCCGGCTATAAACCGGCGCGCCGCCTGTTCAGGCTGGCAGGCGCGCAGGTGGTGCCGATCCCGCTCACGGCTGAAGGCCTCGACACCGGCCAGCTACCCGGCACTGCGCGCGTGGCGTATGTCACGCCTGCACACCAGGCGCCGCTGGGCATGACCCTGTCGGTCTCGCACCGCCTGGCGCTGTTGGACTGGGCCGCGCGCGCGGATGCCTGGGTGGTCGAAGACGATTACGACAGCGAATACAACTACAACAGTGCACCCCTGGCGGCGCTCAAATCCCTGGATGGCGGCGATCGGGTGATTTACTGCGGCAGCTTCAACAAGAACCTGTTCCCTGGCTTGCGCGTGGGTTTCATGGTCGTGCCCACCACGCTGCGACCCGCATTGCTGCGCACCTTGCAACTAAGTGGCCAGTCAGTGGGCGTTACGGATCAATTGGGCTTGGTGGAGTTTCTGGGCAGCGGGGCCTTTGTGCGCCACTTGCGCGCCTCGCGCCAGGCGTATCAGGCCCGCCGCGACGCGTTGCTGGCCTGCCTCCCGCATGGCTGCACGGTCAGCGGTCAGCAGGCCGGGTTGCACTTTGTGCTGTGGTTGCCGGCCGGCGCCGATGAGGCGGATTTCTGCGCGCGTGCCGCCGCTGTGGGGTTGACCTTGCAACCGTTGGGCACGTTTTGCGTCGAGGCGAACTTGCCGCCGGCGGTGATCATCGGCTACACCGCGTTGACCCTCGCGCAGATCCGTTTTCACGGGCGCGTGCTGAGCACATTGCTACTCGCGACGTGACGCGCGTTTGGCCAGGCTCGCGCCCAACGCCATCGCCATTGACTGACCAGCCGCCATCGCGGCAGGGGTATCGCGGGCAAGCTGCTCGCGCATTAGGTCTACGGTGACATCAGGTCAGTCGTCGAAGCCGACCTGCTCGTGAATCTCATCCACCTTCAATTCCAACCGGTACGCCACGGCAATAAACAACGCCTGGCACAGGCACAAGGTGGCGCTCAACGAACGGAAGGCAAATGACGACCCTTCATTCACCAACAGCACCGCGTTCGCCCGCTTGGCCAGGGGCGAGAGGTTGCTGTCGGTGATGATCAGGGTCTTGGCCTGGTGGTGTTGGGCAATGCGCAGGCAGTGCTGGGTCTCTTTGCCGTAGGGCGTAAAGCTGATGGCAATCACCAGGTCATTGGCGCGCACGCTGCGCATCTGTTCGCGGTAGCTGCCGCCCAGGCCTGAAATCAGGTGAATGCGCTTGTTGGTGTGTTGCAGGTTGTAGACCAGATAATCGGCCACTGCAAAGGAGCGGCGCACACCGACCACGTAGATATTGTCGGCATTGACCACCAGGTCGACGGCTTTCTCAAACGCCACATCATCCAGTTCCAACCCCAGGCGCTCGATGCCGGACAGGGTGGCATTCACACATTCGCGCGCCAGGTCGCCGCCGCTGGCCTTCTGCGATTTGTTCGCGATCATGCTGCGAATGCGCTGCTGGTAGTTCTGCACCGGCGTGGTCTTGTGGGTGTAGGCCTCGCGAAACAGCGCCTGCATCTCACTGAAGCCACTGAAGCCGAAACGCTGGGAAAACCGCACGATGGCCGACGGGTGTACTTCACATTCGCGGGCGATGTCGCTGATGCGGTCAACCATGATCCGGTCGCTTTGCTGGCTCATGTAGCTGGCGATGCGTTTGAGCTGGCGCGGCAGGCTTTCGTATTCGTCGGTGATCAGCTGCAACAGGCGCTCGGCATTGATCGGGGGGCTGGCGAGAGGGTCTTGCGAAGGAGTCTCGGGCGTGGCCGGCTGATCGGTGCGGGACATGGGTAATCCTTTTGGCTTGTTCTTCTGATGCGCTGATGGGTGTGCGCAAGTCTACAGGGTAGGCGCAAAAAAATACCCCGGCATCACGGCCCCTGCGCGCCGCTGAAACGCTGCAGGAGGGCTGGCATGCCATTATGCTGGCTTATTGGAAAAAATATTCCACTAAAAATAATTATGGAATAAATATTGATTGAGGCCGCTGAACGTTCTAGTCTGCTTGCACCAAGAGCGTGTGCCGTCACCACGGCGGCACCACGCAGGCTGATAAAAATAACAGGAGCCAGCATGGGCCAGACTCGTTTTGCCAGTGGGCGTCAATTGGATCTGATTTGCCTCGGGCGCCTGGGCGTCGACCTCTACGCACAGCAAGTGGGTGCGCGACTTGAGGACGTGTCCAGCTTCGCCAAGTACCTCGGCGGGTCGTCCGCCAATATCGCTTTCGGCACCGCGCGGCTGGGGCTCAAGTCGGCGATGCTGAGCCGGGTAGGGGACGACCATATGGGCCGCTTCCTGGTGGAATCCCTGGCCCGTGAGGGCTGCGATGTCAGCGGCATCAAGGTCGACGCGGAGCGCCTGACCGCTTTGGTGCTGCTGGGCCTCAAGGACCGCGAAACGTTCCCCTTGGTGTTCTACCGCGAAAACTGCGCCGACATGGCATTGCGCGCTGAGGACATCAGCGAAGCCTTTATTGCCTCCAGCAAAGCCTTGTTGATCACCGGCACACATTTCTCCACCGACGGCGTGTACAAGGCCAGCATCCAGGCCCTGGACTATGCCGCCAAACATAACGTCAAGCGCGTGTTGGATATCGACTACCGCCCCGTGCTGTGGGGCCTGGCGGGCAAGGCGGATGGTGAAACGCGGTTTGTTGCCGACCAGAATGTCAGCCAGCATGTGCAGCAAATCCTGCCGCGTTTCGACCTGATCGTCGGCACCGAAGAAGAGTTTTTGATTGCCGGCGGCAGTGAAGATTTGCTCACCGCGTTGCGCACCGTACGGGAGCTGACCCCGGCGACCCTGGTGGTCAAGCTCGGCCCGCAAGGTTGCACGGTGATCCACGGCGCGGTGCCCGCGCGGCTGGAGGAGGGCGCGATTTACCCGGGCGTGCGGGTGGAAGTGCTGAATGTGCTTGGGGCCGGCGATGCGTTCATGTCGGGCTTCCTCAGCGGTTGGATAAACGACGCCAGTGATGAACGCTGCAGCCAGTTGGCCAACGCTTGCGGCGGTCTCGTCGTGTCCCGCCACGCTTGCGCACCGGCCATGCCAACGCCTGCCGAACTGGATTACCTGTTCAATAGCCCGGTGCCCATCACCCGCCCAGACCAGGACGTCACCCTGCAGCGCCTGCACCGGGTCACGGTGCCGCGTAAAGCCTGGAAGCAGCTGTTCGTCTTTGCATTTGACCACCGCTGGCAATTGGTGGACCTGGCGCAAAAAGGCGGCCAGGACCTGACACGTATCAGCGACATCAAGCAGTTGTTTATCCAGGCCATTGAACGCGTGGAATACAAGCTGCGTGAGCAAGGTGTCGAGGCGGATGTGGGCCTGCTGGCCGATCAGCGCTTCGGGCAGGACGCGCTCAATGCCGCCAGTGGTCGCGGCTGGTGGATCGCCCGCCCGGTGGAAGTGCAGAACTCGCGGCCCCTGGCGTTTGAGCACGGTCGTTCGGTAGGCAGCAATCTGATCGCCTGGCCGCAGGAGCAGATCATCAAGTGCCTGGTGCAATTCCACCCCGACGACGAACCGATGCTGCGTCTGGAACAGGAAGCGCAACTCAAGGCGGTGTATGAAGCTTCGCTGGTCAGCGGCCATGAGCTGTTGCTGGAAGTCATCCCGCCCAAAGACCACCCTTCGAGCTATCCGGACGTGCTGTATCGCAGCCTCAAACGCTTGTACAACCTGGGTATTTACCCGGCGTGGTGGAAGATCGAGGCGCAATCGGCGGCTGACTGGAAACAGCTCGACGAACTGATCCAGGAGCGCGACCCGTACTGCCGTGGCGTGGTGCTGCTGGGCCTCAACGCGTCGGCTGAATGCCTCGCCGATGGCTTCCAGCAAGCCAGCCAAAGCACCACGTGCCGTGGGTTTGCGGTGGGCCGCACGATCTTCCAGGAACCCAGCCGCGCGTGGATGGCGGGGGAAATTAACGATGAGACGCTGATTGAGCAGGTGCAGCAAACCTTCGAACAGCTCATCAACGCCTGGCGCAGTGCACGGGGCTAAACACAGCGCTTGAAGTGGCATGCAATCAACCACACCAAGCAAACCTCACCAGGCTTAAGTCAGATAAAAACAATAGGTGCAGCCATGCCCGCAATCCGAATTGGCATTAACCCGATCTCCTGGAGCAACGACGACCTCCCGGCCCTGGGCGGCGAAACGCCCCTGAGCACTGCGCTGAGCGAAGGCAAGGAAATCGGCTACGAAGGTTTTGAACTCAACGGCAAATTCCCCAAGGACGCCAAAGGGGTTGGCGATGTGTTGCGCCCCTATGACCTGGCGCTGGTCTCCGGCTGGTACTCCAGCCGCTTGGCGCGGCGTTCGGTCGCCGAGGAAATCGAGGCCATCGCCGGTCACGTCGAATTGCTGAAACAGAACGGCGCCACTGTGTTGGTCTACGGCGAAGTGGCTGACTCTATCCAGGGCTCGAAAGTGCGCCTGATCGAACGCCCGCGTTTGCACAGCGAACAGGCCTGGCAGGACTATGCCGACAAACTCACCGAATTGGCGCGCTTCACCCTGTCCCAGGGTGTGCGCCTGGCTTACCACCACCATATGGGCGCCTACGTCGAGTCGCCGGAGGACATTGACCAGTTGATGAGCCGAACCGGCCCGGAAGTCGGCCTGCTGTTCGACTCGGGTCACTGCTACATGGGCGGTGGCGAGCCCATCGAGGTGTTGCGCAAACACATCGATCGCGTCTGCCACGTGCATTTCAAGGACGTGCGCAAACCGGTGGTGCAACTGGCGCGCAATCAGATGTGGAGCTTTCCGGACTGCATCGTCAACGGCACCTTCACCGTGCCCGGCGATGGCGATATCGACTTTGCCGAGCTGCTTGATGTATTGCTGGCCGCGCAGTACCAGGGCTGGCTGGTGGTTGAGGCTGAGCAGGACCCGGCCGTGGCGCCCAGCTATATCTATGCGAAGAAGGGCTATGACACGTTGCGCGCGCTTCTCAACCAGAGGACTGAGTGATGAGCTTGTTGGTCAAAAGCAGCAAACGCGGGCAAACCATGGTCGCGCTGGAAGCGGGGCGCCTGGAGTACGTGGGCTTTGCCGCCTACCGCCTGAGCCTCGGTGAAACCTTGCCGGTCAGCGCCGGCGATAAAGAGGTGTGCCTGGTGCTGCTCAGCGGTCGGGTGAATATCGAAGGCGAGGGCTTCAACTGGCAGAACCTCGGCGATCGTCAGTCGGTGTTCGAAGACAAGTCACCCTTCGCTGCCTACCTGCCACCGGGCACCGAGGCGCAGATTACCGCCTTGAGCGACGTGCAGATTGCGGTGTGCGCCGCGCCCGGTGCGCAGGGCTTTGAACCGCGCCTGATCCGTCCTGAACAGTGCAAGCGCAGCGTGCGCGGCAAAGGCGCCAACACCCGTTATGTGTGCGACATCCTGCCCGACAGCGAACCCGCCCATTCGTTGTTGGTGGTGGAAGTGCGCACGCCCTCCGGCCACTCGTCGAGCTACCCGCCACACAAGCACGACACCGATGACCTGCCGCACCAGAGTTTTCTCGAAGAAACCTACTACCACCAGATCAACCCGCCGCAAGGCTTCGTGTTCCAGCGGGTGTACACCGACGACCGCAGTATCGACCAGGCCATGGCCGTGGAAAACAGCGACTTGGTGGTGGTGCCCAAGGGGTATCACCCGGTCAGCGTGCCGTATGGCTACGAGTCGTACTACCTGAACGTGATGGCGGGTCCCAAGCGCGCCTGGCATTTCCATAACGACCCACAGCACAGCTGGCTGCTGGACCTCTAATCGGTTAGGACGGAGAACAATAACAATGCAGTCGTCTCTACGTTTTGCCCTTAATCGTATGGTTGCGCCCGACCTTTCCCTGCCGGATTTCATCCAGTTGGCCGTGGCCCTCAAATGCGATGCCATCGAGATTCGCAACGACCTCAAGGGGCACGCAATCGAGTTCGGCACCCCGGCGAGCCGCGTGCGCGAACTGTGCGCAGAGCAGGGCATTACGGTGCTGTCGATCAACGCGCTGTACCCGTTCGATGTGTGGAACGATGAGCGTCGCGCCCAGGCGATCGCCCTCGCCACCTATGCCCGCGAATGCGGTGCGCAAGGCCTGGTGATGTGCCCGCTGAATGAGCGCGGCGATGCGCGCAGCGAAGCCCAGCGTGCCGCCGGTTTGCGCACGGCGTTGAGCGAGCTGGCGCCGATCCTGCGTGAATACGCGATTCAGGGGTTTATCGAGCCCCTGGGGTTCGAGGAATGTGCCCTGCGCCGCAAGCGCGTGGCGGTGGAGGCGATCCAGGCGATGGGTGGGCTGGATGTGTTCCGCCTGGTGCACGACACCTTTCACCATCACCTGGCCCGCGAGCATGAGTTCTTCCCGGAACTGACCGGGCTGGTGCATATCTCCGGCGTCGAGGATGCAGACGCGCCCCTGAATTCGATTCGCGACGGCCACCGCGTGCTGGTCGGCGAGGGCGATATCCTCGGCAATGCCGCGCAGATCGACACCTTGCTCAGCACCGGTTACGGCGGCTATCTGTCGTTCGAGCCGTTTGCTGAAAGCGTGCATGGGCTGGCAGATATTCGGCAGGCGTTGGGCGCGAGCATCGCCCATCTGCAAAACGCCCGGCCCTGACGCTCCCCCTGAGATCACTGTTGATCGACAGATTTGCATTCATACAAGGTGCGAACATGACCACAACACGATTGACCATGGCCCAGGCCCTGGTGAAGTTTCTGGATAACCAATACGTCGAAGTCGATGGCGTGCAGAGCAAGTTTGTCGCCGGTGTATTCACCATTTTCGGTCACGGCAACGTGCTGGGTCTGGGCCAGGCCCTGGAGCAGGACAGCGGCGACCTGGTGGTGCATCAGGGCCGCAACGAGCAGGGCATGGCCCACGCCGCCATCGGTTTTGCCAAGCAGCACCTGCGCCGCAAGATCTACGCGTGCACCGCATCGGTCGGCCCGGGTGCGGCCAATATGCTCACCGCTGCGGCGACCGCCACGGCCAACCGAATCCCGTTGCTGTTGCTGCCGGGCGATGTGTATGCCAGCCGTCAGCCTGACCCGGTGTTGCAGCAAATCGAGCAATTCCACGACCTGAGCATCAGCACCAACGATGCGTTCCGTTCGGTGAGCAAATACTGGGACCGCATCAACCGTCCCGAACAGTTGATGAGCGCCGCGATCCACGCCATGCGTGTGCTCACCGACCCCGCCGAAACCGGCGCGGTGACCTTGGCGCTGCCTCAGGATGTGCAGGCCGAGGCCTGGGACTACCCGGACTATTTCCTGCAAAAACGCGTGCACCGTATCGAGCGTCGCCCAGCCACCCACGCGATGATCGCTGACGCCCTGGCCGCCTTCCGCGGCAAGCGCAAGCCGCTGATCATCTGCGGCGGTGGGGTGAAGTACGCCGGGGCAAATGCTGCGTTGCAAGCCTTTGCCGAACGCTTTGCGATTCCTTTTGCTGAAACCCAGGCGGGCAAGAGTGCGGTGGTGTCCAGCCACCCGCTGAACGTCGGCGGCATCGGTGAGACCGGCTGCCTGGCGGCTAACCTGCTGGCGCCCGAGGCCGATCTGATTATCGGCATCGGCACGCGTTATACCGACTTCACGACCTCCTCCAAATCGCTGTTCAAGCACCCCGAGGTGACGTTTCTCAACCTCAATATCAGCCCCTGCGATGCCGTGAAGCTTGACGGCGTGCAAGTGCTGGCGGACGCGAAGGTGGGCCTTGAGGCACTGGCCGACGCCTTGGGCGACTACCGCGCCGGTTGGGGCGAGCAGGTCTGCGACGCCAAGGCGCAGCTGGAAGCGGAAGTGGACCGCGTGCATCACGTGGAATACAGCGGTGATGATTTTGTTCCGCAGGTTGATGACCACCTGGATCGCGCGGTGCTGCGCGAATTCATCGAACTGACCGGCTCGTGCCTGACCCAGAGCCGTGTACTGGGTGTGCTCAATGACACCCTGGCCGATGACGCCATCATCGTCGCCGCCGCCGGCAGCCTGCCTGGCGATTTGCAGCGCAGCTGGCGCAGTAAAGGCGTCAACACCTACCACGTCGAATATGGCTATTCATGCATGGGCTACGAGATCAACGCCGCCCTCGGCGTGAAGCTGGCTGAGCCGTCCAAAGAGGTGTACGCGCTGGTCGGCGATGGCTCTTACATGATGCTGCACTCGGAGCTGGCCACCTCGATCCAGGAGCGGCGCAAGATCAACGTGGTGTTGCTGGACAACATGGCGTTCGGCTGCATCAACAACCTGCAGATCGGCAACGGCATGGACAGCTTCGGCACTGAATTTCGCTTCCGCAACCCCGAGAGCGGCAAGCTCGACGGCGGCCTGGTGCCGGTGGATTTCGCCATGAGCGCGGCGGCGTATGGCTGCAAGACTTATAAGGTCAGCACCGTGGAACAGCTTGAGTCGGCGCTGGCCGATGCGCGCACACAAACGGTATCGACGTTGATTGATATCAAGGTACTGCCCAAGACCATGATCCACGGCTACCTGTCGTGGTGGCGGGTGGGTGTGGCCCAGGTGTCCACCAGCGAACGCACGAATGCGGCGGCGAAAAAACTCAATGAACAGCTGGCCAAGGCCCGGCAGTACTAATAACAAGAGGAGTTTGGTATGTCTTTGAAGCTAGGTGTAATCGGTACGGGCGCCATCGGCCGTGACCACATTCGTCGTTGCAGCCAGACCTTGCTTAACAGCCAGGTGGTTGCGGTGACCGACATCAACCTTGAGCAAGCTGCCAAGGTCGTGGCCGATTTGAAGCTGGACGCCGAGGTGTACGCCGACGGCCATGCGCTGATCAATTCGCCGCAAGTCGACGCCATTCTGGTCACCTCCTGGGGCCCGAGCCACGAGGCATTCGTGCTGGCCGCCATCGCCGCCGGCAAGCCGGTGTTCTGCGAAAAGCCCCTGGCCGTGACGGCCGAAGGCTGCCGCAAGATCGTTGATGCGGAAGTCGCCTACGGCAAGCGCCTGGTGCAAGTGGGCTTTATGCGCCCGTATGACGAAGGCTATCGCGCCCTCAAGGCTGTGATCGACAGCGGCCAGATCGGCGAGCCGTTGATGCTGCATTGCGCGCACCGCAACCCGACGGTGGGCGAGAACTACAAGACCGACATGGCCATCACCGACACGTTGATCCACGAGCTGGATGTGTTGCGCTGGTTGCTCAACGACGACTACGTGTCGGTGCAGGTGGTGTTCCCGCGCAAGACCAGCAAGGCCCTGGCCCACCTGCGCGACCCGCAGATTGTTCTGCTGGAAACCGCCAAGGGCACGCGCATTGACGTGGAAGTGTTTGTGAACTGCCAGTACGGCTACGACATCCAGTGCGAAGTGGTGGGGGAGACCGGTATCGCCAAGCTGCCGGAACCGTCCCAGGTGCAGTTGCGCAGTGGCGCGAAGCTGTCGAATGCGATCCTGATGGATTGGAAAGACCGCTTTATCGGCGCCTACGACGTCGAGTTGCAGGCCTTCATCGACAGCGTGCGCGCCGGGCACGTCGGCGGGCCGTCGGCGTGGGATGGGTTTGCGGCGGCAGTGGCGGCGGACGCGTGTATCGAAGCGCAGAGCAGCGAGCAGATCATCAAGGTCAGCTTGCCACCGCGCCCACCTTTCTACGGCTGAGCCCCACTCCACTGAACGCACTCGGTCGGTGTGGGAGCTGGCTTGCCGGCGGTGACGGCGGCACATTCAACATTGATGCCGCCTGATACACCGCTGTCGCAGGCAAGCCAGCTGCCACATTCAGATCGGGTTTCCACTTCATGAAGGAGCGCATATATGCGAATCGGACTTGTCGGCTACGGCCACGGCGGCCGGTATTTTCACGCGCCGTTGATCGCAACCCTGCCCGGCGTAACCTTTGTGGGCGTAGTGACACGCTCCCCTGAGCGTCGCCTACAGTTGGCGAGCGACCATCCAGGCCTCCAGGCCTTCGACTCCATTGGCCAGATCGTTGAGGCCGGTGTCGATGCGCTGGTGATATCCACCACGCTGAAAGGTCGCCCGGCCCTGGTGCTGGAGGCCATCGAACACGGGGTTGCGGTGGTCAGCGACAAGCCCTTCGCCGCCAATGCCGAACAGGCTCAGGCCCTGATCACCGCCGCCGAACGCCAGGGCGTGTTGCTCAGCGTCTACCAGAACCGGCGGTGGGATTCGGATTTCCTGACCCTGCGCAAATTGATCGACGCCGGCGCCCTGGGCGCCGTTACGCGCTTTGAGTCGCGCGTCGAACGCTACAGCCCGGACGCGGTGGGCAATGCCAGCGGCGGCGGTTGGTTGCGCGACCTGGGCAGCCATCTGGTGGACCAGGCGCTGCAATTGTTCGGCCCGGTGGACCGGGTGTTCGCGCAACTGCAATTCAGCCCGCAACATCCGAGCCTCGATCACGGCTTTTTCGTTTCCCTGACGCACGCCAATGGGGTGATTTCTCACCTGTGGGGCAGTGCGCTGCAAAACAGCCAGGCCCCGCGGTTTCGCGTCAGTGGCACCTTGGGGTGTTACACCGTGGAGGGGCTGGACGGTCAGGAAGCCGCGCTGATGGCGGGCAAGTCGCCGAAAACCGAAGGCGAGCACTGGGGGGCTGAAGAGCATCGGCGTTGGGGCTGGTTTGAACAGGGTGAGGAGCGTGAACGGGTGCCGTCGGAGAAAGGCTGCTGGACGCAGTTCTATCGCCAGCTGCAAAGTGCTGTGCAAGGCCTGGGACCGCTGCCGGTCGATGCCAATGATGCATTGGAAACCACCCGTATATTGGACGCCGCGCGCCTTAGCAACGAGCGCCAGCAGGTGGTTTCAACAAAAATAGAATAAAATTCTAAAACAGGTTGATATGGAA
>PJQF01000071.1_pt1 | contig 67809 bp, 57 predicted proteins | sample 1503741 | NCBI WGS metagenome assembly PJQF01 (sample SAMN07775949, study PRJNA414020) | Biofilm metagenome, whole genome shotgun sequencing project. | isolation source: biomolecule (vanillin) treated reverse osmosis membrane biofilm | place: India: Nagpur | collected 2017-03-21
TTTGGTTACTTTTTTAGGCGTTTGTAAAAAAGTGACCCGCTGTAAGAGCGGAACCCATAGCCGCCGTTACCGCAGCAACGGATATGTACTCAATCTCCCTAACCCCTCACAGGCTTAAAGCAACACAAAGAGTCGCGTAGATACCTATGGTCATCGCAGGCAAGCCCGCTCCCACATTGAGATCATCAACGCTTTAAAATCAGCGCAACGCCCGGCGCAGTACTTTGCCGACCGTCGTCTTGGGCAACTCGTTGCTGCGAAACTCCACATACCGCGGCACCTTGTACCCCGTCAGGTATTCCCGGCAATGGGCGAGAAGCTGTTCCTGAGTCAGGTTCGGGTCTTTGCGCACCACAATGATCTTGACCTTCTCCCCGGTCACAGCGTCTTCGACACCGACTGCCGCCACCTCGCCGACACCTGGGTGCAACGCCACCACGTCTTCGATTTCATTGGGGTACACGTTGAAACCCGAGACCAGGATCAGGTCTTTTTTGCGGTCAACCAGACGGATATAGCCGCGCTCGTCCATCACGCCGATATCACCGGTCGCCAACCACCCCTCGGCATCCAGCACCTCGGCGGTTTCCTTCGGGCGTTTCCAGTAGCCCTGCATCACCTGCGGGCCGCGCACTTGCAGTTCGCCTTGCTCACCGATGTCGGCCAGTTCGCCATCCTCACGAATAAAGCGCACCCAGGTCGACGGCAACGGCACGCCGATGCTGCCGGTAAATTCCATCTCGCGCATGCGTGAAATGTCGATGGGGCTGATGCTCACCACTGGCGAGCATTCGGTCAGCCCGTAACCCTCGACAATCGGCACCCCGGTGACTTCCTTCCAACGCTTGGCCACCGCCGTGTGCGTGGCCATGCCGCCCGCAATCACCATGCGCAAATCCGAGAAGTCCCGCGCGCAGAACGCCTCGTTCTCCAGCAAGCCGTTAAACAGCGTGTTGACCCCGGCAATCCCATTGAAGCGCTCCTTGCGCAGAATCATCTGCACCCGCTTCACGTCCCGAGGGTTGGCGATCAAGATGTTGCGCCCCCCCAGGCACATGAACATCAGGCAGTTCACCGTGAGCGAAAAGATGTGGTACAGCGGCAGCAAGGTGACGTTGGTTTCCTGTGTGTGCTGATCCAACTGATCACCGACCCACGCCTTGGCTTGCAGCAGGTTGGCGATGATGTTGCGGTGGCTGAGCATCACGCCCTTGGCGTCGCCCGTGGTGCCGCCGGTGTATTGCAAAAAGGCCAGCTCATCGAGGCCCATGGCGACCGGCAAGTGATGCTGCGCCCGCCCCTGTTTCAGCACCTGGTTGAAGCGTACCGCGCCGGGCAAATTAAACGCCGGCACCTGCTTTTGCACATGGCGCAGGATGAAGTTCATCGCCGCGCCCTTGAAGGTGCCCAGCAAATCGCCGATGGCCGCCACCACCACGCGCTTGACGTTGCTGCCCGCCACGACTTTTTCCAGGGTACGCGCGAAGTTTTCGAAGATCACCACGGTTTCAGCGCCGCTGTCCTTGAGCAGATGCTTGAGTTCATGGGCGGTGTACAGCGGGTTAACGTTCACCACCACCGCACCGGCCAGGATCGTGCCCAGCAGGCAAATCGGGTACTGCAAGCAGTTGGGCATCATCAGCGCCACACGGTCGCCCTTTTTGACACCCTGGCCCTGCAGCCACGCGGCAAACGCGAAGCCTTGCACTTGCCAGTCGGCATAGGTCATTTCGGTGCCGATGCTGACGTAGGCAACCCGCTCGCGAAATTTCTCCAGGTGTTCCAGGAATACTTCGCGCAACGACGGGTAGGCGTCGATACCGGCCTCAATGTCCGCCGGGACGCCGGGCAGGTAAGCGTTCAACCAGATCCGTTCAGTGCGTTCCAGGCTTACAGCGTTCATGGCAGTCTCCTTGTTGTTGTTATTGATAGCGCTACTTTTCGACGATGGCGGTGATGCCCAGCCCACCCGCCGCGCAGATCGAAATCAAGCCGCGTCCGCCGCCGTTTTCGTGAATGGTCTTGGCCAGTGCCGCCAGTTGTCGGCCACCGGTTGCGGCAAACGGGTGACCACAGCCGAGGGAGCCGCCGTTAACGTTCATCTTGCTGCGCTCAATGCTGCCCAGCGGTGCATCCAGGCCGAGCCGCTCGCGGCAATAATCGGCGTCCTCCCAGGCCTTGAGGGTGCACAATACCTGGGCGGCAAAGGCTTCGTGAATCTCGAAAAAATCAATGTCGGCAACGCTCAGGCCTTCGCGCTTGAGCATACGTGGCACCGCATAGGCCGGCGCCATCAACAGGCCTTCGGTGCCGTCGACAAAGTTCACCGCTGCCGTCTCGCCGGTGCGCAAGTAGGCCAACACCGGTAAGCCCCGTTCTGCCGCCCAGGCTTCACTGGCCAACAGCACCACTGACGCGCCATCGGTCAACGGCGTGGAGTTGCCCGCCGTGAGGGTGCCATTCTGGCGGTCGTAGGCAGGCGCCAGGCCCGCGAGTTTTTCCAGGCTGGTATCGGCGCGCAGGTTGTTGTCACGGGCCAGGCCGCGATGAGGGCTGATCAGGTCGTCGAAAAAACCGCGTTGGTAGGCTGCCGCCAGGCGCTGGTGACTGGTCAGGGTCAACTCATCCTGGGCCAGCCGTTTGATCTGCCAGCGCTTGGCCATTTCTTCACAGTGTTCGCCCATGGACAGGCCAGTGCGCGGCTCGCCATTGCGCGGCAGCAACGGCTTGAAAAACATCGACGGACGCACCTTCAATAATGCCTTCACCTTGGCGCCCATGCCCTTGGCCCGGTTGGCCGCGAGCACGCTATGACGCAACGCTTCGTTAAGGCCGATAGGCGCATCGGACGTGGTGTCGGAGCCACCGGCAATGCCCACTTCGATCTGGCCCAGGGCGATTTTATTCGCCACCAGCAAGGCGGCTTCCAGGCCGGTGCCGCAGGCTTGCTGCACGTCGTAGGCAGGTGTTGCGGGTGACAGCGTGGTGGAGAGCAACGATTCACGCGCCAGGTTGAAATCCCGCGAATGCTTGATCACCGCGCCCGCAGCAAACTCACCCAGACGCTGGCCGTGCAGGTTGTAGCGGTCCACCAGGCCTTGCAAGGCGGCGACCAGTAAATCCTGATTGCTGTCGTGGGCATACACGGTGTTGGAGCGGGCAAAGGGAATACGGTTGCCGCCGATGATCGCCACGCGGCGGGTCGGGGCCGGGTTAAAGCTGTAGTCATTCATTGGGGGCGCTCTTCACAAGTGGGCTGCCAAATAAAAAGCCCACGCATATGGGGTTTATCGCCCGCGACATTGCGCACTTCGAACTCACGCCGTGGGCCGGTGACAGGCCGGTTCCACAGGGCGACCTGGCCGGGCAGGAAGATTGGCAGCTTGAAGTCGCAATGGGCGTGGGCCTGATCCAGGCCGCCCGGCGGTTGCTGCGCGGCCAACGCGCGGCCGAGGGTCCACATGCCGTGGGCAATGGCGCGGCGAAAGCCAAAGACCTTTGCGCCGATCAGCGAGGTATGAATCGGGTTGAAGTCGCCCGAGACGTTGGCAAATCGCCGGCCCAGGTCGGCGGGCAACACCCAGCGCTGGGTGCGTAACAGGCCCTCTTCCTGCAATGCCAGCACGTCGTCCCACGGCTCGCCCACCGGGTTTTTCACGTCGCGGCGCAAGTACAGGCTGTCGCTCTCCCACACCAGCGTGCCCGCGCCATAGGCGCGGGTGGCAATGCTCAGCGCCTGGCCCTTGGGATGCGCCACCCAGCGCTCGCAAAACACCTCAAGGCGCAGGGCCTGGCCCTCCTGCAAGCGCTGGTGCTGACGAATGCGATTGGCCAGATGCACCATGCCGCTGGCCGGGTACGGGAAGCTGGGCCGAGTCAGCAGCATCAGGTGCAACGGGAACGCCAGCACGTGGGGATAGGACAGCGGCACGCCCTGCTCGCGCCGGAAACCACACGCGCGGCCATACGCGGCAATGCCGCTGGGCGACAGCTGCGCCGCCGAGCGCACCAGAAGCGCCGTGGGCAACGCGGGCGCACCGTCGAGCTTGGGTTTGCGCAGCGCGCGCACGCCGTCCAGCAACAACTGAGTGCGCGACGGCGGCGGGTCGATAATCTGCGTCACGTAGTCCATGGCTCAGGCTCCCAGCAGGCTTTGGCCGCACACGCGTACGACTTGGCCGTTAACCCCGCCGGATCCAGGGTGCGCCAACCAGGCGATGGTCTCGGCCACGTCGATCGGCTGTCCGCCCTGGGACAGCGAGTTCATGCGCCGCCCCGCCTCGCGAATCATCAGCGGGATGTTTGCGGTCATCTGAGTTTCGATAAACCCGGGCGCGACCGCGTTCACCGTGACCTGCTGCGCCGCCGCCAACGGTGCGAGGCGCTGCACCAGGCCAATCACGCCGGCCTTGGAGGTGGCGTAGTTGCTTTGCCCCAAGTTGCCGGCGATGCCGGAAATCGACGAGACACACACAATCCGCCCACCGCGGTTCAGCCCCTGGCCACTGAGCAATGCCGTACTCAATTGCAACGGTGCTTCGAGGTTGACCGCCAGCACACTGCGCCAGGCAGCTTCGGTCATCTTGGCGATGGTCTTGTCGCGGGTGATGCCGGCGTTATGCACCACCACGTCAAAGGCACCGTATTGGTTGACATGCGCCTGCAACAGCGCGGCCGTATCCGCTGCGGTGATGTCCAGCGGCAAGGCGGAGCCGTGCACACTGCTGGCGGCTTGCAGCAGCGCGTCCTGGGCCTGGGGCACGTCCACACAGACCACATGGGCGCCGTCGCGGGCCAGCACCTGGGCGATCGCCAAGCCAATGCCACGCGAAGCGCCGGTGACCAGGGCACGCCGACCCGCGAAGGGTTTGTCCCAGTTGACGGCAACGTTACCGTCCACCGGGGTTTCCAGGCGTACCACCTGCCCCGACACATACGCCGAACGGCGCGACAGGAAGAACCGCAGGCTGCTGTCCAGGGCCTCTTCGGCACCCGGCGCCACATAGATCAATTGCACGGTGATTGCCCGGCGCAGTTCCTTGGCCAACGAACGCACCAGTCCTTCAAGGGCACGTTGGGCGACGGCCTGGGGCAAGTCCTGGCAATGTTCCGGCGCAGTGCCAAGCACCACCACGCGACCGTGGTGGCCAAGGCGTTTGGCATTGGCATGGAAAAACACGTAGAGCGCGTCGAGCTGCTGCAAATCGAGCACGCCAGTGGCGTCGAACACCGCGCCCTGGACCTTGACGGTGGACGGCGCCTTGGGCGTCGCCGGCGTGGCGGCGACCGTGTCGGTGGCGGCGAAAATCGCTTGCACCCGTGCGCAAAGCCGCCCTGCCCCGGCGACAATCACCGGGTTGACCAGGCCGTGCTGGCCACTGCGGTGACGTTGCAACGGCAAGGGTTGCGGCAGGCCGATGGCCTGAGCCAGGCGGCGGCCCCAGGCGGAATTGACGAAGGATAGGTAGCTGTCACTCATAGATAGATCCACTTACAACGCTGCGTTGCCGTGTAAACCCGATCAAATGTGGGAGCTGGCTTGCCTGCGATGGCGGTGTGTCAGGCAGACCGCTATCGCGGGCAAGCCCGCTCCCACACTGACCGCGTTTTCCCTAGTTGACCGAGGCGTTTTCGCTTTGGCTGCTGCGGCGCTTCGCCGTCGGTTTGGCCAACGCCTGCTGACGCTGCTGCAAGGCTTCCAGCAAACCGAAATCCTGCGGGAAGTCGTCGACCTGAATCCCGTGGTCGGCATAGTCCACATAGCGCCCCAGCAGGCTGTCTTCGTCGTCGCTGATCAGGTCCAGCGCCCGCGCCTTGACGCGCCAACCGGTAAAGGCCGTGGCGGAAATCGGCATGGCTTCGATCACGCCTTGCTTGATTGCGGGCTTGAGCCGAGCGTCGATCAGTTCCACCTGCGGCAACAGCCGGAAGCCCAATTCGCCATAAGCCAGCTTGTCGATCTCCGGACGCGGAATGTAGGAATTGGCCAGTAAGCGGTCGCGGGTTTCGCCGGGGGTTTGCACCACCTCAGCCACTTGGGCCAACAGGCGGTCCGCCGGTTTACGCAGGGGAATCCCGAACGGGAAACTCAAGCCACGCACGATTCGCGCAGCGGCTTTCGACGGGTAGTTATCGAGCACTTCGGCCAGGGCTTCATGGGCGCGCAATAACGCATCCTGGGCCGACCAGTGCACCAGCGGCAGGTCAGCCTGGGGCCGGCCATCATCTTCAAACCGCTTAAGCACGCAGGAAAGAATGTACAGCTGGGACAGAATATCCCCCAGGCGCCCGGTGATGCTTTCCTTGCGCTTGAGGGCTCCGCCCAGTACGCCCATGGAAATATCCGAGATCAACGCCAGCACCACCGAGAGCCGATTGGCCTGGCGGTAGTAGGATGCCAACGCCGGATCGGTCTTGGCCGGTGCGGACATCAGGCGTCCGCCCGTCAGCGCATGCACCGCCGCACGGACGGTATTGGCCAGCACAAAACTCAAATGGCCGAACATCGCGCTGTCGAAGGCTTCCAGCGCCTTGCGCCGATCCGGGTTGTGCGCCGCTTCCATCTCGCGGAACACATAGGGATGGCAGCGAATCAGCCCCTGGCCAAAGATAATCAGGCAACGGGTCATGATGTTCGCGCCTTCTACCGTGATGGCAATCGGGCTTTGCTGGTAGGCGCGGGCCAGAAAGTTATTGGGCCCCATGCAGATGCCTTTGCCCGCCACGATGTCCATGCCGTCGTTGACGATGATTCGCGCACGCTCAGTGACGTGGTATTTGGCAATGGCGGAAATCACCGAGGGCTTTTCACCGGCATCCAGGGAAGCCACCGACACCTTGCGCACCGCATCGCAGGCATACAAATGCCCGGCCATGCGCGCCAACGGCGCCTGCACGCCTTCGAACTTGCCGATGGGCAGGCCGAACTGTTTGCGCATCGCGGCATACGCGGTGGTGCCGCGAACCGCCACTTTGCCCAGGCCGACGTTGGCCGAAGGCAAGGAAATCGCCCGCCCGGCGGCCAGGCATTCCATCAGCATGCGCCAGCCGTTACCGACTTGCTCGCGGCCGCCGATCACCCACTCCAGGGGAATGAATACATCCTTGCCGGTGGTCGGGCCGTTCTGGAATACCGCATTCAGCGGCCAGTGACGGCGGCCACTGTTCACCCCCGGATGAGACGTCGGGATCAGCGCACAGGTAATGCCCAGCGACCCCGCCTTGCCGAGTAAACCCTGCGGGTCTTCGGCACGAAACGCCAGGCCCAGCACCGTGGCGATCGGGCCCAGGGTGATGTAGCGCTTGTCCCAGGTCACCTTGAAGCCGAGCACTTCCTCACCCTCGTGCATACCTTTGCAGACGATGCCCAGGTCCGGAATCGCCCCGGCGTCGGAGCCTGCATAGGGGCTGGTCAGCGCAAAGCACGGGATGTCTTCACCCCGCGCCAAGCGCGGCAAGTAGTAATTACGCTGGGCATCGGTGCCGTAATGCAGGAGCAATTCTGCCGGGCCCAGGGAGTTGGGCACCATCACCGAAATCGCCGCCGCCGAGCAGCGGGTCGACAACTTCATCACCACTTGCGAATGTGCATAGTGGGAGAAACCTTTGCCGCCGTACTGCTTGGGAATGATCATGCCGAGGAACCCGGCGTCCTTGGTGTACTGCCAACCTTCGGGAGACATGTCTTGCCAGACCTGAGTGGTCTCCCAGTCGTTGGACATGTCGCACAGCGTCTCGACTTCATTGTCGAGGAAGGCCTGCTCTTCGGCGCTGAGGCTTGCCGGAGCGGCGTTGAGCAGGCGATCCCAGTTGGGCTTGCCGCTGAACAGCTCTGCGTCCCACCACACGGTGCCGGATTCGATGGCGGCGCGCTCGGTGTCGGACATCGCCGGCATGATCGTACGAAACAGACCCAGGGCCTTGCTGGTCAACAGCGCGCGACGCAGTGGTTTGAGCGTCAGCAGCAAGGCCGGCAAGACCACCAACACCGCCGCGACGCTGAGACCCAGACCCGCCACCGCATTGCACAGGTAGCCAACCGCCAGCCAGATCAGGCCAGCGCCCAACCAAAGGGCTGCGGCGGCCTGTCGATACGCCAGGGCAATCGCTGCGGCGAGACCCACCAATAACCAGATAATCATCGGGATACCTCTACTTGATTCAGGGCACGGGCAATACGCAGGCAGCTCAAAATGAACTGCGGCGTAAGGCCACACTACAAACTTGAAAAGACAAATTCAAATTTTGTTTTGAAATTTTTATTTAATGCGTTTGCACAACAACAAAGGGCTGAACGCGTCAGCCGGCTGGAGCAGCAATCCGGACAGTTTCAGCTGCGAGCACCAGGATGCGCCGGGTGCTCGAGCCGTGGTGGGTTTAGAACTTGTAGGTGGCTGACAGGCTGACAATGTCGCCTGAAGACTCCGCCGTACCGTCGAGACGACCGCCGCCAAGACGATCAACGTTCTGGGTTCTGATGTTGACCTTCTGAACAAACTGGTGCGAATACGCGGCGTCCAGCGACAAGCCTGGAATGGCCTTGATATCGTAACCGGCACCCAGCGATGCAAAGTAACGGTCGCCGTCAGGGATACGCGGATCGCGGGTCGAGTTGCGCGTCGGGGTTTGGTCATACGCCACACCGGCGCGCAGGGTCAGCTCGTCCGTAGCTCTGAAATCTCCCCCCACGGAGTACATCCAGGCATCCCGATAGTTGTAGGGAATGGCAACGATCGTCGAGCCTTCGGACTTGAGTGTCAGGTCCTTGAAGGATGACCATTGCGTCCACATCGCGCTGACACCCAAGGTCCAACGGTCGTTGAACTGGTGCACCCAGTCGATTGCGGCAGTCGCCGGAATATCCAGCTGCGTGCTGGCATTGGCGCCGTTGGGGTACAACTTCAGGCCAGGGTACGCCGTTTCGACCAGCGTCTTGCCGGTACCGAAGACGGTGTCGTCGGTCATCAAGCCGTTGTTCAACACATCCGCCCGGATGTTGTATTTACCGGTCATCTTGTTTTTGATTTTGGCGTGGTAGTTAAGGCCCAACGAGTCCTGCTCAGTCGGCTTCCAGACAACGCCGGTAAACCAGCCAACGGAAACGTTATCGACCTTGACGCGCATCAGTGCGCTGCCGACGCCCGACGGAAACGCCCCATTGCCCAACCCGGGAGAGACCGACGCCGCCGAGAACAGATCGATGTTCTGGCTGACAAAGCCTTGGCTACGCTGGACGATCATGCCACCACCGATGGAGAAGTCGTCACGCACCTTGAACGATAAGGAACCCGTCAGGCCGACGGTTTCGATTTTGGTGTCCACGGCGAAGTCGCGAAACTTGGAGTTTTCATTCCAGGTGGTACGCATCCCTTGTGGCACAACCTGACTGAGGCCGAATGCAAAACGGTCACCCATCGGGATAACCAGAAAACCGGTCGGCAACCAGGCAGTGAAGCCGCCCTGGCCACCGTCATTGTTGTTGACGACTGCCGTACTCGGGTCAAAGCTGCCATCGGGCATCACGGCGGTATTGGATGCTGGGTTACCGGCGTAATCGTAAGCCTGGCCGCTGTATTTAATCTTCACGCGCGCATAGTCGACGGTCTGTTGAACCACGGCCTGGTCGACAAATGCCATGGCCGCCGGGTTGTTGTAAGCAGAGCTAGGGTCGTTCTTGAACAGAGAACCGCCGCCGAACGCCCGACCCCATCCAGGGGCACCGTACGTCGGCGTGGAGAAACCACCCGCCTGCACGGGCGCTGTCGTCATCAGCCCCCCCAGTAATGCCAGCCCCAGCAGTGTGTGAGCCTGTTGTTTCTTAGTGATCATGCGGCACTCCTTATTATTATGCGCTCCCGGCATTGCCGGCTTACCACGTCAGCCGGCACCTCTTGCGAGGCACCGGTTTTTCAACGGGTGATCAACCCTTCGTTCTGCACTGCGCGCCCGTTATGGGTTAACGGTCAGGCCGGCGGCAGTGGTGGTCAGCGAGACAATGTTGCAGCCGCCGCTCAGCGCCTGGTTAGCCGCGGTCAACGTGTGAGTCGCAGGGTTCCAGGCCACGCTGATGGTGGACGCGCCGCAGTCGGTACCAGGAAGTACGATGGTTTTTCTGATGGTGTAACCCACGTTCTCCACTTGGCCTACTGCGCCCGACAATGCGGTCAGCTTCCAGCCTGGCGACGGGATGCTTTTAAGGGTTGGCAACGCGCACAGGCCGCCACCGGTCAGGGCCGCATTGTTGATGGTGGCCACACCGCCACTGACATTACCGCTGAAGGTAATGCCGCATGTCACAGAGCCCCCGAATGAAGACGGTGACTGCACGACGATGGAGCCTGCGGTGGTGGTGAAAGGACCTTCCGGGCTGATCGAAGCCGCAGTGGCCATCGAAGCAGCGCCCATGCAAACAGCCAGAGCAGTCAACGACACGAGAGTTTTCAAGCTTTTCATTGTTTTTCCTCACATGTTATGGCGAGTCATTTCGCCAGGGGTAATGGCCATGAACGAGAAGTCACGGTGAAACTGCAGAACGTCCCTTTCCAGCCAAATTTCAATTCAATTACCGCTGCACCCTTCGGATGGGTTTATTCGACGACTTTGAAAGTCGGCGGCATCTTGATCGACACCGTTTTGATCGTGCAGTCTTCGCCAATCGGTACATTGGCGGCTTCCAACTTGCCAGTGGCGTTATCCCACGTCCCGTCGGCCGTGGACGGACCACACTTGCCACCCAGGCCAAACGCGTGCACATCCACACTGATCTTCGACATGGAACCGCGCTTGGTATCTTTGGCAACTAATACCCACGGCAAGTTGATTGCCTCGACACGGCTGCACTTGAGGCCGCCCTCGAATTCAACTTTATCGACATTCACCGATGCGCCATCGGCGGCAACTTTGCCGGCGACCTTGATGGTGCAGTCGGCACTGATCAGCGCGCCTTTGGAAAAGCTGATCGGGCCTTGCGCCGTAAAGGCGCTGCCGGCGGGCTCGATCCGCGCCGCCTGGGCCTGCTGGTAAACAATCAGGCCCAGGGCGGCCAATACGACATGCACGGTGAACGTGGCAGGGCTTTGCATAATGTACGTCCTTCCCTTGAAATTATTGTTGTCGGGGCAAACAACTTACTGACCACTCAATCGGTAAAACCTGGGCGATGAAAACCCGCGCGATACACAGATCGCGAGTTACACAAAGCCTGTATTACGTCAGCTTAGAATGGCGTGGCACTGTTACTGTACTTCTCCAGGTACTTCAACCGTTGCGAAGGTTGAAGATTGGTCAGGGTAATATCCCCGGCATAATGATTAAGTACTCGATGGTCCATGCGCCGCCGCCACAAGTACGGCACGTAGGCCCAGACAATCATGCTCGCGTACCCATAAGGCAATTGCGGTGATTCATCAAAGTGGCGCAACGACTGGTAACTACGCGTGGGGTTGGCATGGTGGTCGGAATGCCGCTGAAGTTGGAACAGAAAGATATTGGTGACAATCCGGTTGCTGTTCCACGAGTGCCGAGGCGAACACCGTTCATAGCGACCGTTGGGCAACTTCTGGCGTTTAAGCCCGTAGTGCTCGACGTAGTTGACCACTTCCAGCAACGAGAACCCGTAGACACCCTGAATGATCAGGAACGGAATCACCGCCGCGCCCAACCAGACAATCATCACCCCCCACAACACCACGCTGTACATCCAGGCACTGAGCACGGCGTTCTTCCAGTGCCAGGCCGGCAGGCCGAGTTTGCGCAGCCGCTCGCGCTCCAGGTTCCACGCCGACACGGCGCTGAACCACACCGAACGCGGCAGGAACGCCCAGAAACTTTCACCCAGGCGTGAGCTGGCCGGGTCTTCCGGTGTGGCAACGCGTACATGATGACCACGGTTATGTTCGGTGTAGAAGTGCCCGTAGAACGTCGGCGCGAGGGTGACCTTGGCCAGGAACACTTCCAGCGGTTTGGGTTTGTGCCCCAGCTCATGCGCGGTGTTGATCGCGATGCCAGTGGCGGCCCCCGTGGACATTGCCATACCCAAATAAGTGAACGCGCTGACCTCACCGTGCAGCTCAGTGCGCGCGGTAATGAATGCTGCGGTTCTTGCCAAGCCGCCTGCAGGGTCAAGGGTTGCGGTGGCATGCAGCAAGCCGCCGTTGATGATCCATTCGATACCACCGGCGGCCAACCAGCCGGTGATCACCACCGAAGCGATAACAAACAGCACGCCGGTGTAGACGATCCAGCGGTAGTAGCGTTGGGATTCGAGGTTGCTGACCGCGGACTCGGGCGGGTTGCTGACGTCTTCACCCAGCAGGCCGTCGATCAACGGGATCAAGCCGAAGATCACCAGTACGCCGACCCACCACAGTTGCTGCACGCCGGTGGTGATTGCCAGGGCGCCGGACAGCAACGGGGTTGCCAGGGGCAGGATGCCGAGCCACCACAAGTGGCGTTTGGCGTCGGTCCAGACGTGCGCGGTTGCGAGGGTCTGATTCATGGCAGCCTCCGCACGCAGCGGCGCGGCAGGCAAAGATTCGCGGCATTCAACAGGGGCACGCAGCACTGATGGCGGCGAGAATTCAGCGATGCGATAAAAGGCGTTTTTTTCATTATTTTATTCGCTCTTAGGCATTTCAAAAACTGTTTCAAATTAGACATTGAAATAATTTTTTTAAATAAATAGCGCGGAATCGTTAGGTCGTCAACTAGTTTCTTGGAACCATTCTCACGTGACCGGGCAGTCTCTTTTTCAGCCGTTTGGCCAGGTGTCTAGGGCAAGCTTCGACGCCATCGAACCGCGAATCGGGTTGCACATTTATTTGCTCGCCAAGGCAAAGGCCGGACGCAGCACCGTCGCACTCGCGGCCGGCGTGACCCGCTTGGCGACCTGATCCACCAGCGCTGCCACGCGCTCTGTGGCGGTGATCGGCAGCATATGGCCACGGCCCTCCAGCACCTGCAATTTCAGGCCCGGCACCTTGCTTGCCAGGCCCTGGCCATGCTTTTGGAAGTCGAGCACGTTGTCGCGCGCGCCGTACATCAACCCGATCGGCAGGGTCAATTGCGGGTAGCGCCTGACCATGTCGGGCAAGTCATCATTGACGAGGTTGATCTCACTGGAAGCGGCGTAGAAGTTGTCAGGACGCATACCGAGCAAGCCACCGCCGCGTGTGGCAAAGTCGGGCGGCGCGGCATCGGGGGCGAACACGCCCTTCACCACCGAACCTCGGGTGAGCAGGCCGACAGGCACCGTCAGCGTGTGCGACAGCCAGCGCCGCAACCACGCCGGGCGCACCGCCAGCGACACAAACACCAGCGGCAACATGCGCTGCGGGTGGGTCAGCGGCGCCACCAGGATCAACCCGGACACCGCCTGAGGGTGATCAAGCGCCAGCGCCAGGGCTATCGCCCCGCCGAGGGAGTGCCCCAACACCAGCGGTTTATCCAGGTCGAGCGTCTTGATAAAGGCCGCGATTTGCCGAGCCTGGGCCGGCAGATCCGCCGCCGTACCTGCATGGCGGCTGGAATAGCCCGACCCCGGACGATCAATCGTGATCACGCGAAAGCGGTCACGCAGCTGGCTGGATAAGGCATAGGTCAAGTTGCGACTGCTGCCCATCAGCCCGTGAATCATCACCAACGGTGGGCCCTGACCTTCCTCTACGTAATGAAAGCGCTCGCCATCGACCTCCACGAAGCGCCCGTTGATCGGAACGGCCGCTTCAATGCGCTGCGTCATCCAGGCACTGAACCCCCATAACACAACGCTTGCGGCCACAAGCACACCCGCAGCGACAACCCATTCGACAGCCATAGCTCGGTCCTCTGCTTCCCTGCCGCTGGCGACCTGACCGTTATTGATCAAGGCCTCAGCCATCGTCCACACCCTGGACCTAAACTTCATGCATGCCGCGCTCGTCCGTCGGATAAGTCGCACATGCGGAACAAGGTCCTAGCGTAGGCGATATTTTCAGGTAGATTATTTAAAATCTTTTTTAAAATAAATAATTCATTTTTCCTTTGCAATGGTGTTCTATCTAAAAGACAAAACAAAAACACAGGAGCACACCCGATGCCCTCCCAGCGCTCCCTCTATGAGGCCTGCCTATGAATGCCCACAGTGATTCAATCGACATCGCCATCATCGGTTCAGGTTTCGCCGGCCTGTGCATGGCGATCAAACTCAAGGAAGCCGGGCTCAGCGATTTCTTCATCGCCGAGCAGGCCGAAACCCTCGGTGGCACATGGCGCGACAACCATTACCCAGGTTGCGCCTGCGACGTGCAGTCCCATGTGTATTCGTTTTCGTTTGCGCCGAACCCGGACTGGACGCGGCAATTCGCCCCGCAGGCGGAGATCCGTGCGTACCTTGAGCAGTGCGCGCGGCGTTTCGCGCTGGCGCCCTACCTGCGCTTCGGCATGGGCCTGCAACGCGCGGTGTTTGATGATCAGCAGCAACGCTGGCAACTGAGCTTCAACAATGGCCGACAGGTCAGCGCGCGGGTGCTGGTGTCGGGCATGGGCGGCTTGTCGCGCCCGGCCCTGCCGGATATTCCGGGGCTGGACAGCTTCAAGGGCAAGCGCTTCCACTCCCAGCAGTGGGACCACGACTATTCATTAAAGGGCAAGCGCGTCGCCGTGATCGGCACCGGCGCAAGTGCCATCCAGTTCGTGCCGCAGATCGCGCCGCAGGTGGCGCACCTCGACCTGTTCCAGCGCACGCCGCCGTGGATTATGCCCAAGCCCGACCGCGACATTTCGCGCATCGAGCGCTGGGCCTTCAAGCACTTGCCGTTCACGCAGCGCCTGGTACGCGGCGCGTTTTACTGGGCACTCGAAGGCCGCGTCGTAGGCTTTGCCTTGCACCCAAAACTGATGAAGATGGTGCAGAAAATCGCTGTGCGCCACCTGCATAAACAAGTGGCCCGCCCGTCCCTGCGCAAAACGCTGACGCCGGACTACACCATCGGCTGCAAGCGTGTGCTGATCTCCAATGACTATTACCCGGCGCTGTCGCGCAGCAATGTCGCGGTGGTGACCGACCCGGTGCTGCGTATCGAAGCCGACGGGGTTATCACGGCCGATGGCATCAAGCACCCGGCCGACTGCCTGATTTTCGGCACCGGTTTCCAGGCCAGCGACCCCCTGCCCCGCGATTGCATCATCGGCCGCGACGGCATAGACCTGATGGACGCGTGGCGCGATGGCGCCCATGCGTACAAAGGCACCACGGTGCCGGGTTATCCGAACCTGTTTCTGATCGTCGGCCCCAACACCGGCCTTGGGCACAACTCGATGATTCTGATGATCGAGGCCCAGGTCACCTACATCCTTGATGCGCTCCAGCACATGCAGCGCCAGCGTATCGCCACGGTCGACGTCAAACCCGAGGTGGAACGCGCCTACAACCTGCAACTGCAGGACAAACTCAAACGCACCATCTGGAATACCGGCGGTTGCCAGAGCTGGTACCTCGACCCACGCACCGGCAAGAACACCACGTTGTGGCCCGGCTCGACCTGGCGTTTCAAGCAAGTCACCCGGCATTTCGCGCTCAAGGACTATGTGGTTGCCCTGGCACCGCCGCACGCCATCCCCCACGTGATGACAGCGCCAAACGCCACTGCCGAAGGAAGCCTGTCATGAAGTCATTCAACGGCCGCGTGGCGGCTATCACCGGCGCGGCTTCCGGCATGGGCCGCGCGTTGGCCCTGGCGCTGGCACGGGAAGGTTGCCACCTGGCCCTGGCGGACAAAAACAGCCAAGGGCTGGAGCAAACCTTGGCGCTGATCAAGACCTCGACACTGTCGCCGGTGAAGGTCACCACCCAGGTCGTGGATGTGGCTGACCGCCAGGCCATCGAAGCCTGGGCCGCGCGCTGCGTGAGCGACCACGGCCAGGTCAACCTGATCTTCAACAATGCCGGCGTGGCGCTGTCGAGCACCGTCGAAGGTGTGGACTACGCCGACCTGGAATGGATCGTCGGTATCAACTTCTGGGGCGTGGTGCACGGCACCAAGGCGTTTCTGCCGTACCTGAAAGCCAGCGGCGACGGGCATGTGGTCAACACCTCCAGCGTATTCGGCCTGTTTGCCCAACCGGGCATGAGCGGCTACAACGCGACCAAGTTTGCCGTGCGCGGCTTTACCGAATCCCTGCGCCAGGAACTCGACCTGCAACGCTGCGGCGTGTCCGCCACCTGCGTGCACCCCGGCGGTATTCGCACCGATATCTGCCGCAGCAGCCGCATCGACGCGAACATGACCGGCTTTCTGATCCACAGCGAGCAACAGGCCCGCGCCGACTTTGAAAAGCTGTTCATCACCGATGCCGACCACGCCGCCAAGGTCATTCTGCAAGGTGTGCGCAAGAACAAACGCCGCGTGCTGATCGGCCGCGACGCGCACTGCCTCGACCTGCTCGCCCGCTGCCTGCCTGCGGCTTATCAAGCCCTGGTGGTGTTCGCCAGCAAGCGCATGGCGCCCAAACCACGCACGCCGGTGTTTGAACCCAACGACGAACCCCGTCTCTGAACAGGAGCACGCACCATGCTACCCATCCGTCGCGATATCCGTTTTGCCTTGCCTGCCGGGCGCATCAAGGACTGGCATGAACAGGGCCCATTCATCACGCACTTCTTCAATGCGTTGTCGCTGCTGTTTCCCCAGGGCGAGCTGTTTTTCATGGACAGCGTGCGCCATTACCGCCAGCGCATCGACGACCCGCAACTGAAAAAACAGATCCAGGGTTTTATCGGCCAGGAAGCCATGCACAGCCGCGAACACGTGGCCTACAACGACCTGCTGCAAGCGGCAGGTCTGCCGGCCCATACCCTCGACCGGCGGCTCAAATTCATCCTCGACCTGCAAAAAAAACACCTGCCTGCCTCTTTCAATCTGGCGGTGACCATCGCCCTGGAACATTACACCGCGATGCTCGCGGAAATCCTGCTCAGCGACCCCACGCGCTTTGGCGACTCACTCAAGGGCTACCAACAAATGTGGTACTGGCACGCCCTGGAAGAAACGGAACACAAAGCCGTGGCGTTCGATGTGTGGAACACCGTGATCAAACCCGGGCCCGCGCGCTACCTGCTGCGCACCGGCACCATGCTGACCACCACCGCGCTGTTCTGGCTGGTGGTGTTTGATTTCCACCTGCGCCTGCTGGTTGCCGACCGCAAGGCCGGTGGGCACCTGAAGGGCTTCTGGCGCATGCTCAAGTTTCTGTATGGGCCCAAGGGCGTTTTCCCACGCATGCTGCGGCCGTGGCTGCATTACTTCAAACCGGGCTTTCACCCCTGGGACCACGACAACCGCAAGCGCCTGGCGAGCATCGACGGGTTGATCGAAGAGATCGAGCAGACCCAACGCGAATACGCGTCAGCTTCGGTTTAAACCTGAGTTGACGCGCGCTCGCGGACAAAGCGTTGCAGCTGATCGCCGGGCAGTGCCTTGCTGAAATACCAGCCCTGGATGAACAGTTCGGGGCCGGTACTCAAGAACGCCAACTGCTCGGCGGTCTCCACCCCTTCCACTACCACGCCCAGCTTCAGCGCCTCACAGAAACGCAGCATGCCGGTCAGCACCTGCGCGCCCTTGGGGTCGCGCTGGGCGACCACAAAACTGCGGTCGATCTTGATGAAGTCCACCGGAAACTGGTGCAGGTAACTCAACGCCGAAAACCCGGTACCGAAGTCATCGATATACACCTTGGCGCCGATCGCTTGCAGTTTCTGGATGGTTTGGCGGGTCACCTGGGTATCACCGACCAACGCGTCTTCGGTGATTTCCACCGACACCTGACCATGGGCCTGCGCAAGGATTTCCACCAGGCGCTCGCCGTAGGCGGCATCGGTCAGGGTGGCGCTGGAAATGTTGATGGTCATCGGCAAGGTAAACCCGTTTTTCTGCCACTTCTGGTACTGGCGCACCGCCTGGGAGGCCACCCACACATCCACATCCGGCATCAACCGCGCCTGGGCGAGCCATTGCAGGAACTCCCAGGGTGAGTGCACCGTGCCCTGGTTGTCACGCGCGCGCATCAGCGCCTCACAACCGGTGCACAGGCCGGTGCGAGTGGAGACCTGGGGCTGGAATTCGAGATAGAACTCATAGTCGCTGATCTGCTCGATGCGGCTCAGTTCGACGGCCTGACGGGCCAGGGTCTTGTGGGACGCCAGCACAGGGTCCAACTCCAGCAGGCGGCCCTTCTCTTCGAGGCCGCGAAAGGTCATGTCCAGCGACTTGAGGTACACCGTACCGCCTTCGCTGGCCTGGCGATGAATCGCGCGTACATACGGTGCATACACCAGGGTGCCCACACCCAGCAGCAGCACCTGCAACACCACGGCCGCCGCGTCACCGTGGGTGCTGAGGTAGGCATTGAGCAACACCGGCGAAGTCAGCGGCACGCTGGCCACCGCCGGTGACACCCAGCCCAGGTTGACCACCGTCAATGCCACCACGGCGTTGAGCGCCGGCACCAGCAGAAACGGGATAAACAAACGCGGGTTCAGGATGATCGGCAAGCCGAACAACAACACCTCGCTGACGTTGAATAACGACAGCGGCAAACTGGCCATTGCCAGCAAACGCATGGACTTGCTTTTGGAGAACAGCAGAATCGCCAGCAACAGGCACAACGCCCCGCCAGACCCGCCGATAAACGCGAAACAACCCAGCAGGCCATTGTTGAGCAGGTACTTGATCGGCTCACCCGCCGCGAGTGCGGCGCCATTGAGCACCACCGCCTGGTCCAACACATCGAACAACGGCTGCATGGCATACACACCGTGAATACCGAAAAACCACAGCAACGAATTCATCAGGGTTACAAACAACCCGCTGCCATAAGGCGATTGCAGCGCATCGAGCACCTGCGGCCCCTGGAGTTGCGCCACATACGGGATCAGTAACAGCAACGACAACACCACCACCAATACCAGCGCGGTAATCGCGCCCGGCACCACCATATTGATGGCCCCGCGCAGGTTATGGCCGACCAGGTCCCCATTGACCAGGCGGGTCCAACGAAAACGGTGCAGCCAGGCAATCGCCGGTACATTGAGCAGCGGCGAGGCGATGGCAATGAACAATACGAAGGTCGCCGAAGCACGCGGGTATTCGCGCAAGACAAACGTGGCGACCACCACATGAGCCAGGCACAAAAAAGCGACCGGTAATTGTGGCAGGCGGTGCTGGATCGCCAGCATGTAACCAATGGAGGCCGCCACCAGCAGCGGAATGACCGAACTGATCTGGTTGTGCAACCCCGACAGAAAGCCCACCACCTGCGGATCGAACCCCAGCACCCTGGCGCATTCGGACAGGATCAGGAAACCGGCCGACACCAGCAGGCACGGCAGAATCCACAGGAGCCCCTCACGTATGGCGCGCAATGATTCGGTACTGGCCAGGGCCGCCAGGCGCTGAGTCAGGAAAAGTTTGAACAGCGTTTGCACCATGCCCCGCCCCTCCGCACATCGCGCTCTGCCCCTGGTGGCAGCCCCGAAAACCTCGTGTAACGCTACACGGCCAGCTACCGAGAGCGAAAGGTTTTTGCCGCGCCACCCGCAATTATTCAGAATTAATGTCGGCCCTTGATGCTTGTCGCCTACGGTGAGTGAGCCCATGCTTTGGGTGGTTACTCTCGAACGGACTCGAGCCCAGGCCTTGCTCCGTGTGTCTTACCCGACATCCAGGTGCCTGCCCATGCGCCGCATACTGCCCCTTATGACTGGTGCGCTGCTGGGGTTTTCTGCGCCGCCATCAACGCAAACGAAACGAGTTTTCCCGACGCCCACGCCAGCGATCCGGCCCGTATCCCATGGAGGGTCGGCGCCCCGCCGCCGGACTGAACCCTGCGTGTTGAGGCGATGGCCCGCGACCTGATTGCAAAACCAGCGGCATGACCCCATCTAGTGATCTCACCTCATCAGGAGTAAGCCCTTGTCAGAACCCGGTGATAATCACCAGCGCGCCCTGGACCGTTTCTTGAACGAACACCCGCAGGTCTGCGCGGAACTGGACACCCTCAACCCTTTGGCGGCGCAAGCCAAAGGCGAAACCCTGGCGCAATACCGTGCCGAACGCCTGCATGAAGCGTTCGAAGCCGAGGCGGAACGTCAGAACCTGTTTGCCTGGGAACTGACCCTCAAACTGACCGCCGAATCGAACGAGGCCTTCGAGGCTCAACGCCGCGAGGTGCACAAGGAAGTCGCGCAGATGGCGGGGTTGAGTTGGGATGAGTATTGTCAGCTGCATGATTTACCCGGTTGAGTCCAGGCTAGCTAAACCAGCGTCGGCGAGCACGCGTCATGACTTCGCCCAACTCCTCGACGCTGATCGTTCGGCGCTCAGGGTCCACTGCCAACGCCGCGCGTAACGCCGACCAGCACTGTGTCGGCAGTTGCCGAGGGCAGCACGGTCGTTCGGCGTCTCGACGCTCACCGAGACGTTTCCCATGGGCCAGTTCATACAGCACGCTCGCCACCCCATACAGGTCAGTGCTCGTGGTAAGCGCACCGCCCGCCAACAACTCCGGGGCGGCATAAGCAGGGGTCCACGCGTTGAACCTGCCCCGACTCAAACTCGGCAGTCCTGCCGCAACGGGTATCGGCGCATGCCCGAGGCCGAAATCGAACAAACGTACGCCCTCCTCACCCACCATGATATTGACCGGCTTCACATCGCCATGCAGCACGCCCTGTCGATGGACGTAAGCCAGGGCACTCAGCAACTGCACAGCCAAGGGCTGCAGCTCTCGCCAGGGTAAGCCGCCCGGACACTCCAGCAGCAGCCGGTCCAGGGTCATACCCTGCATCAACTCCATGGTGAAAAAAGCGATCTGGCTGCTGATATCCACCTCGAACGCAAACACCCGCACGACATGCTCATGTCGCAGGCTGCGGGTCAGGGCAAACTCGCTGTAAAGCAGCACATGAGCATCGGGGGCCAGCGTGAGACGCTCGCCAAGCACTTTGATTGCCAGATGGGCGCAGGGCTCGCCAAATTGTTCGTGCAACAGGTCGCGCGCACGGTAGACCACGCCCATGCCTCCCGCGCCCAACTCTCGCTCAAGGTGATAACGCCCAGCCAGCAAGGTGGGCGTGCCCGTCCCGGTGTTCATGAGCGCACCACCACAGCCGTCAGGTCATCCCGCGCGGGCCCTTGCAACACCGCCGTGAACAACCGGTCCACGACCTGTTGCGGCGTGCCTTTATCCAGAGCGCTGCCAAGCTCGACATGCGTCAATCCCTGGTACACGCCATCGCTGCACAACAGAAAGACGTCGCCGGGGTGTGTGCTCAGCTCCAGCACCTCAAGTTTGAGCGGATGCCGGGCCCCGACTGCGCGTGTCAGTGCTCTAGAGTCAGGATGAGCCTGGGCCTGCGCCAGGCTCAACCGCTGTTCATCCATCAATTGGCGCAGCAAGGAATGATCTCGCGACAGCTGATACAGCCGCTGGCTTCGCCACAGGTAACAACGGCTGTCCCCCGCCCAAATGCACGCGGCTCGACGCCCATCCAGCAGCAATACCACCACGGTACTGCCCATGGTGTCGTCGCTGCCCTTGGCAGTCGGTCGGTCTTCACCGCCCAAACGCCGGCTGAGCCTTTGCAGGCATCGCCGAACCGCTTCGATACGCTGGTCAAACGTGTCTTGGGCCGGCAACGCGGCAAGACTGTCGACCACCGACTGGCTGGCCATGTGCCCGGCCCGATGCCCGCCCATACCGTCTGCCACCACCCAGCAACCTTGCTGCGGGCAATCCAGGAACGCATCCTCATTGCGCTGCCTGGCCTTGCCTCGTTCGGAGCGCGCGGCACTGCTTGCAGGCGATGTCGGTGGAGTCATAACTGCTCCGGCAATCGGAACGTACGCCACGTGTCCAACTGAAATGCGCTGGGTACACGCTGGCTGACCAAGACATAGTTGGCACGCAAACCGCCGAGATCCGACTTGAGTATCTGCGCATCCCGCCCACTGGCAGGCTCGCGTTGCATCAAATCAAAGAACCGGAACAACGACCAGGCCCCGCTGTTCTTCTCGATGCCCAACGGCCGCTCCGCTCCTCGCTCCAAAACCAGGCTGCTTCGACCATTGTCCACCTCGCTCGGCCAGTGGAACGCCACGGGCACAATCGGCCCATGCCGGTATTCCAGCTGCTGCCCGCCAAAACTCAGGACCGACCGGCTGACCGCCTGGTCCAGGCTGTAGGGTGCCAGCGTAAACCGAACCGCCAGCTCGCCTTGGTCTTCAGCGAAAAAGCCCCGGCGGATGATCTGCGCTTTGGACAGTTGCTCCAGTAACGATCGTGACATCGGCAGGCTTCGGCCATCCAGGCCACGCAAACGGTAGCGTCCCCCCTCAACGCTGACAAACGGCCGCAGGTAACTTTCCTGGAACTTTGCCAGCACACCTTGTGGGTTGAAAAAGGCCTGGAAATCGCTCAGGGCAACGTCACTGCCCGCGTGAGCATTGAACGGGTAACGCTGGCGAATCGCCTTGGCATACAGACCGTACACTTCACTCTGATAATGTTGGTTCACATGCCGATAAGCATCATCAAACAAGTGTCGCCAACTGTCATCGGCAAGGCCTTCGATCCAGCCTTTGAGTGGCAGCGGCAAGCGCGCAGCGATATCACGCAATTGTCCCAACCCAGGCTGTTGCCCTTCCATGCGTTGCTTCACCATCTGAAAAGCTGCCCGCTCCGGTGAGCCCTCACGGTTCAGCGCCGCCAGCTGCAGGTGTATCGCGTCAAGCTGACGCAATGCCAGGGTCAACTCCGCCCCCGGGTTTTGCTGTTCATCAAGCAACTGATGCAGGGGCTCGAAGCGACGCTGCAACGCGCGTCTCGCGCCGTCATCACCGGCAAGGTTCGGCAGTTGACCGGCCAATACATGACCAACCGCCGACCGAGCGATTACCGCCGCATCAACCGCCTCGCGGGCCACGGCGGCCAAAGGCGCACCGACGTCCAGCAAGCGGGTATTTTCACGCACCTGCTGTAACAGCAACACCAACGGCGACTGCGCCGATGTCAGGCTCGCCAACTGGTCGGTGTTTTGCCTGAGGCTCTCGGTATCAAGCAACCTGATGCGCCCCAAGGCATTGCTCCAGACGTCGGCATACTCACTGAAATAGCGCTGTTCCAGTTCGATCATTAACCGACGCAAATCCATCACGCTGAGGTCGGTGGCCTGCCCCAGCACCCAGTTATCCTGGACAATCGCAGTGATCAGTCGAGGCCCCTGCTTGTCGAAATATTGCACATAACGCTTGCTGTAGAATCCGGGAATAGGTTGGTCAGGCGCAGTAAAAACCGTACCGCCCGTTAGACGGTAGGGCTCCAGATTCAGCGCTTGCTCGCGTAACACGCGATACACCACGTCTGCCAGCGACTCGCCACGCAGCGCCTGGCGAGCCTGGGCCACCAATTCATCATTGAGTGTCGCTACAAACGGTTGCTCAAGCAGCCGGCCGAAGTGTTCATCCAAGCGGACCTGCACCGAGGCCTCACCGGCAAAGCGCTCGGACCACAGGCTCGCTACACGCTCCGCCAGCCAACGCGTATCACGGCGCTCGCGCAGGTTAAGCATCAGGTACGCGCGCAAGTTGTCCAGCAACCGCTCGCGATCCCCAAGGCTGGACCGCACTTGCTCTTCGAGCACAGACACGGTTTGGGCCATTAACTGCTGCAGAGCGTCGTTATAAGCACTGACCAACAGTGGGCGAGTCACTTCGCCCTGGAATAACCCGGCTCGCGCCAACACGCGTGCTTCTGCCACAGGCGGAAAAACCCGAGTCGCCGCCAGGCGCTTATCCAAAACAGGCAATAAGACCAGGGTCTGGTCCACGCCTGCCTCGGCCGGCGTGTCGGTCTTAGCGAGCTGCGCCAACTCTTCCAAACGTTGATGGTTGAGCGAATAGCTGTGCATCCAGAGCGCGCCCGCGACGCCGATGACCAGTGATGTTGCGATCGCCAACCCCGCCTGCTGCCAACGAATTCGGCGATATGCCTGGGTATCGAGCCCCGCGAGTTCGGCTTCGGCGAAAATCACCTGGTTGAACAGGCCTTTGACAAAGCGTTCGCGCCGCTCACCCGCACTGGTCAGATAGAACCCCCGCAAACCGTTGATCCGCTGATTGCGATGGGCGGAAAATGCCACCTCGACAAACAGGCATAACCGTTCGCCAATGCGCGAAACCTGCTGCGGAAAATCAAGCATTCGGCCACGGCGTTCGACATTGCGCTCCTGGTGCAAGCGCACAATAAGCTCACCACTCAGCCGCTGCAGCAACGCCTCGAATGCCTGACGCACCTGCGCCATTTGGACACCGGTGCCGCTGACGGCGACGAGCTCACCCAGCACGCCGTCCGCAACACTGCCGTGCGGCGTAGCAAAAAACTCGCTAAACCCCGGTATTCGGTCAGCTTGGGTCAGCACCAAATAGATCGGGATATCGACATGCAGCGTCTGCTGAATATCTTGTAAGCGGCTATGTACATTCCGTGCGTGGCGTTCCAGATCATGCTCATTGCTGCCCAGCAAGGTGTCCACCGATAACGCCACCACCACGCCATTAAGTGGCCGCACTCGGCGCCTGGACTTGAGCAGGTTCAGCAATGTCGTCCAACCTGCGGCGTCGACAGAGCTGTCGGGTTGGTCCAGATAACGCCCGGCGCACTCGATCAGTACGCCTTGATCAGCCAGGTACCCGTCACAGTAAGCAGCCCTGCCTAGCGACCTCGACCCGGATTGATCCGGCGGTAGCTGCACTCCGTTCGCGGCCACCAAGCAGGTCTTGCCACTGCCCTGCTGCCCGATCAGCAAGTACCAAGGCAGCTCGTTACGCGAGCGTGCGCTACGCCCAAGGTAACGCTGAGAGGTTTTCAAGGTTTGCAGCGTTTCCTTGAATCGGCCGCGCACGTGTTTCCGTTCATTCTCTATCAGCCCCAGATGTTGCGTGCGTGTCTGGTTGTCGAGTGTTCCGGCCCGGGCAGCCTGACGAGCACCCGCGATGACCATCGCCAGGCCCCACAGCAAAAACAACCCACTGATACTCAAAAGTCGGGCGGTAGAGCTTTGCCAGAACCGGTGGTCATCCACGGCCAGCAGCGGCCCAAAAAACCACACCACGGTTGCGCCGGACAGCACCAGCAACAAACTCCATACCCAAACTCTGCGCAGCACGGCGCCCGCGCCCTTGAAGAATGCGTTCATTCAATATTCCCAGCGTTACAAGGGCGTCAGAGTCAGTTCCGGCGCCGAAGATTTAAAAAGTTGCAACACACTTGCTCGCTCTTGCCCGAGCACCCAGGCAGCGCCCGAATACATCGCCAGCAAAGCGACCACACCGAAAGCCACAAACCAGCGGGCGGGGATCATGCGCGGACGCTTACGCCGTGCCTGCACCGGCCGGGGGGCGAACATCGACAGAGAGGGAGAGTCGCCCCGGACATGCCTTATCTGTCGATACAAGGCATCTCGTACCTCTTCAAGCTGGACCTCTCCCCGCGCCATAACTCTGTATTTGCCTTCGAAACCCATCGACAGGCACAGATACATGAGCTCCAACATCGCCAGGTGCTTGACCGGATCACGGGAGAGGCGCTCCAGCAGTTGGAAAACCTTTTCGCCGCCAAAGGTTTCGTTATGAAAGCGGCTCAACAAACTTATCTTCGACCAGTCGCTGCGACTTCCCCATGCCGTAGTGACTACCGCTTCATCAATGACGCTGCACAGGACATAGCGTGCGGACACCACCTGACCGCTCTCCATGCCCTCGTGCAGGGCGCGGGCTTCGAAGCGGGTGATGCCTGCGGACAGGCGATCATTGAGTGTCTGCAGGTTTTCCCGACCAGCGCTGCGCTTCATTTGGAGCAGCTCAGACAGCGCATCCCAGGCAGCGGCTACCAGAGGGTTAAGGCCCACATTGAAAGGTTGCGCGCCTTGTACAGCGGCGGCATAGATCATGCGGTCCTCCAGTTGCTCAAAACGCGGGGGCGAGAGGAAGTCGGTTATCGGCCCCTGTGCAGGACCGTGGCCGTCACGATCAAGCAAGACGGTTTTTTCATCCTGCGGGTATTCACTTTCCATGTTCATGGTGTTCAATTCCTGATTGCCCAGAAGGTCAGCTCCAGCTCGGTAAATTCGCCGCCGACATGGAACGCAAAACCACCCGATTGCTCCAGCTGCACAACATCACGGCCACTGAGTTCAAGCATGAAATAGGTTTTACCGGCGTGAAACGGAATTTGGCGTGGCGCCACCGGCATCGGCTTTACCTTGATACCGGCAAGGTGCAGATTGACCAGTTCGCGAATGCGCTCCACAGGCCCAATCTTGAGATGGGCCGGCAACCGGTGGCGAAGCTCTTCAGAATCGCACTGAGCAGCGACCGCCAGGATGAATGTCGCGGTGCCCAGCAGCTTGAGATCTGCCACCGGGCAGACCATCACCCCGTACTGGCGCTGTTGCAGCACCAATTCCACAGCATGCTGCTCAAATACCATCGACAGCACGGTGCGCAGCCCCGCCATCAGCCCTCGAAAGCTTGCGCCTTGGTCGCCATGGAGGTAACGCACGTCAAGATTGGCGCGCTTGCTGTCACTGGCGAAAGTCGATAGCTCGCCCAATATCGACACCATCTCGCGATACAGCATTTGTGTCGGCACTTGCGCTTGGGTCAGGTAGTGACGCAACACCGGCTCGGTCCGGTTGATCAGTTGCAGCATCAGAAAATCTGCGACCTGCGCACCTGCGGTCACGCTGTTACCGCAAATACGCTCGGCAATGGCATCGCCACGGCTGGCCAACAGGCTGATCACTTCCTTGAGGCACGACGACACAAAGCCCGAGCCCTGTACATAAATGAACGTCGGCACAAAATCCGTATCCATTCTGACCCCCTCTTCGCAAGAGGCGTCCAATACCTGGGCAATCTTCAGCTTCACGTAGGCTTCATCACCAGGGTTGTCACCCAGCAACAATCGTAAATCAGGACGTGCACAACTGATCCGGCAAAGAGCGTCCAGCCCGCCATTCGAGTCACCGACATCGATCTCGCAGGCAATGTAGCGTGCCAACACATCGGGCTCACCCTGCGTTCGGGTTTCAACCTGGTTGTTGGTCGCCATCGGCAATGCGAGGTAAACCGATTGCTTTCCCGAGTTGGCCGGGACTTCCAGCACCAACGGCGCCATGGCGGCAGTCAGTTCGAAAAGACTGCCATCCGGTAAAACGCCGCTGGCCTGGTTGACGACCAGCTTGCCCAGGTTGAGGTACTGCAAGTCGACGTCCAGTGCCAGGAAACCCCAGGCATCACTGCCAAGCAAGCGGGTTCGGTTGAGCTGCTGGTTGTAGTAACGGTCGTTGTGCTGCAGGTGCTGGGGGCGCAGCAACATGCCTTCCTGCCAGATGACTTTATGAACCGGCATGTCAATTCTCCACCACGCCAACGATCGGTTCGGCAACGCGAACACCCGACTGGTCGAGCACCAGATGAGCTCGCGTAACGTGCTGCGGGGCCAGCGGCACCACCCAACGCCATTGCACGTGGGGCAAGTCACGGTAAGCCGCCACCACCCCCACGTAACGACTTTGTGGTTCGCTCCTGAGCTTGAGAGCCACCTGCTCGCCGGGACGCAATTCCAGTTCCTCGCTGTTCACCCAGTCTTTGGGCAGCGCCTGCTCGGCACGCCCATAAAGACTAAAAAAATCTGCGTGTTCGAATGCGACCGGATGCTTCAGCTCCAGCAGGTGCACCACCACTGGCGAGGGACGCCCATGCAGGTCAGGGTTAACCTGTTCGGTGGCTGTCAACGTCAGGTCCAGCTTGGTTAACGTGGAAAAGGGTGACACGCTGCTACAACCAATCAGCAGGCTCGATACAATCAACAGGGGTAAGGCGACACGGGGCATGACTATCATCCTGGGTATCCGGCGAATAACGCCGAGGCCAGGCGTACCTGCTCCTCATACGCCTTGGCAAAGTCGCCGTGCAAAGGCCGTGCGCTCAGCGTTTCTTCGTCGATCAGCCGTTGGTAATGACGCTGGTAGGCCCGCCAACGCGCCCTGTCGCTGAAGAACCTCGGCGCCTTGTCATGGCGCTCAAAACTGAGCAGCAGGTCGCCAGGCGCAAACGCCGCCTGTTGAGTACGCATCGCCGTGCGACACGCAACCAGCAAAGCAACCTGATGCACTTGCAATTGCCGATGGAGCTGAGCAATGACCGCCTCGGCGCTGCATTGCTCCGGCTCGTTCATCTCCAGCAACGATGCCAAGGCTGCGCTGATGCCCGCACTGTGTTTAAAACCGTTCGGGATCTTGATTGAAGCGCCAATACCCAGGTTCCACTCATTGCTCAGCTCTTCGTGAGTGTGCAGGTTCTGTTGCAGCCCACTGATAGCGTGCCTCAGCAAACTCGCCACCTTGATCGCCAACGCCTCACGGCCAGAGACATCCAACGTGACACCCAACGCTTCGGCAAACTGCGTCCAGAACGCTTCATCGACCGGGGCCGAACGCACGGCAGGCAGGATGGGCGCTATCACGTCGTCGAAAGTGTCCGCCGGTGTCGGTATAACCAGATGATCCTGTTCCACTGAACCGCGATACATGCCTGCCTCGGGAGCGTCTGCGGTGTCTTTCAATGCATCCAGTTCACTCGAACACACTGCATGCATCTGCTCGCGGTCCAGCTCGTGAACAGGGTCCAAGCCCAGATAGGCATCGTCGGGTATCACCCTGCTCTCGGCGAACAGCCCTTGACGATACGATGCCGTTCGCTCATTCAGTCGCGCCCTGACAGCGAATGGCCCCAATTGGAAGACATCCCCATCAACGATCAATCGCGCCTGGCCCTTTTGCAGGGCCTCGCCGCTGCTCAACTGGCAGATACCGTTGCTGCTGATATCCGTCAGGAAATACCGACCGTCACGATAACCAACCAGGCCGTGGTGGCTGGAAAGCAACCGGCTCGGATCTGGGATAATCCAGTCGCAGCCTGCCCCACGGCCGACGACGCCGCCAATACCGTCAAACACCTTGCGTGTTGGCGGCTCAACACCCCCGGCGTCACACACTTCAAGCACTAATTGCATGGCACGCTCCCTTTTCATTGGCCGCGACGGGTCGCTTGGGGGTCACCCAAAGGACGATAGTCAGCATCATCAAACACGTAGTTGGCGTTACAGCCGGTCAACAAACACAGCACAAGCACCACGACTTGCCATGGACGGTCAGGCATCAAATTTCCCCCAGAAGATAAGGCCGGCGGCGAATCGCAGCGGCCACAGGTACGCCATTCAGCATTCCCCACGGGACGCGCTGACAGGGATGTTCAAACGCGCAAGCCGGTAGAGCAGCGTGCGACGTGCGACCCCAAGTTCACGTGCGGTCCGCGTTCGATTACCACGGTTCTTGTGCAGGCAATCGATCAGAAATACTCGCTCTACCCGCTCCAGGCGCTGGCGCAGCGTTGCTTCGACGACTGCGTGAGCAGGCGCCGACGGCAGCAACAGATGGGCAGGCAAAATCACACCGTCATCGCAGAGCAACACTGCGCGTTCCACCAGGCATTTGAGTTCACGGACATTGCCCGGGAACGCATGACTGGAGAGCTGATCAAGCGCAGCGCTGGACCAACTGACCAGCGGCTTTGCGAGCGCTGCACACACACTTTCAGCGAAGTAGCGTGCGAGCAGCAGCACATCCCCGTCCCGCTCCCGCAAGGCCGGCAACTGGATTGGGAACTGCGCCAACCGGTAATACAGGTCTTCGCGAAAAGTGCCCTGGCTGACCATTGCCTTCAGGTCGCGGTGGGTCGCGGCGATAATTCGGACATCGACTTTGTGGGCGGTATTGGCACCCAGCGGGCGCACCTCGCCCTCCTGCAAAACCCTCAGTAGCTTGGCCTGCAAGGACAGTGGCATATCGCCAATTTCATCCAGTAGCAGTGTGCCGCCGTGGGCCGCGTCAAACAGCCCCGCATAGTTACGCTCCGCACCGGTAAACGCGCCTTTGCGGTAGCCGAACAGTTCACTCTCCAGCAAGCCCTCGGGAAACGCCGCGCAGTTTTGCACCACAAACGCCCGCGCACTGCGCGGGCCTGCTGCGTGAATGGCGCGCGCTACAACCTCCTTGCCGGTCCCCGTTTCACCACTCAACAGAACGGTAAACGGTGTATGCAAGACCTTGTCGATCAAGCGGCAAGTCTCATCCATCGCCGTGCAGTTGCCGATCAAGCCGTAGGCGTCGGTAGCAGGTGTGCTGCGCTGGAGAGCAGCAGTGACTTGCCCTGATTGTTTATGCCGCCACAGGGCTAACTGGCTGAAGGTAAAGCTACCCAGTTGGCCCAACGATGCGGCGTAGCCCTGCAATTGCGCCGGATACTGGCTGGCATACAGCAGCACACCACACACTGCCTTGCGCCGATTGAACAGGGGCACGCATGACAGCGAGTGCCAAGGCAGGGCCGCCTCAGGCAGGAAACAGCGGTCATAGGCGCTGTTGCGCAGTTCATCAATGGTCAGGGAACGATGCTGGTTCAGGACATAATGCAAGAGCTGTTCATTCTGAAAGTCCACGCTTGCTGCCAGGGAATCCAGTGATGACGCCCCGGCAAAATGCTGAGCTATCAACCCAAGCTGGCCGGTCGTTTCATCTTGCCAGTACAGTTGGCAAAGTTCGCACTGGCTCAGTTGCGCAACCGCCGTGACACAAAGGTCTGCCAGCGTCGAGTCATCACTCTCGGTCCCCAGACGGGTGAACCAGCTCAGCAAGCGGTCGGCGTAGACCAGAGGATCAGGCAACTGGTTAAACAGACTCTCCATCATTGGCTGAACTCACAGACCGGTACGCCGTTGCCATCCAGCGCTACATGGGTCATTGACACACACTCGCCAATGGCCATCGCACTGAGTAGACGATCCACAATGGGCGGTAGCAGATGGGACTCGATCCAGTGGTCGATGTACCGCGCACCACTGTCATGGTGAAGGCAGCGCTCGACCATGTGTGTAACCAGCTCGGGGGTATGGCTGAACACCAGCTTGCGCCGGTGCAGCCGTTGAGCGAAACGCTCCAGCTTGAGGCTTACCACGTCGCGTAGCCGTTCGCCCGCAAGGGGGTAATACGGCACAACGCATATACGGGCGAGCAAGGCTGGCTTGAAGTGGGCGCGCAACACTGGGCGAATCGCTTCTTCCAGGACCGCTGAATCAGGACGAAAGCCATCGGGGCACAGAGCCGTGATGCAATCGCTTCCCAAGTTGGACGTCATCAGGATCAGCGTATTACGGAAGTCGATTTCGCGGCCTTCACCGTCATTGGCCAAGCCCTTGTCAAAGACCTGGTAAAACAGGTTCAGCACTTCCGGATCCGCCTTCTCGATTTCGTCGAGCAGCACCACTGAATAAGGGCGTTGGCGCACCGCCTCAGTCAGCACCCCGCCCTCGCCGTAACCGATGTAACCGGGCGGCGCTCCGATCAAGCGGGACAAGGCGTGTTTCTCCTGGTATTCCGACATATTGAGTGTGGTGATGAATTGCTCGCCGCCATACAGCAACTCCGCGAGTGCCAGGGCCGTTTCGGTTTTTCCGACACCACTTGGACCGACCAGCAAAAACACGCCCACGGGTGCCCCGGGGACGTTGAGGCCCGCAGCCACAGCACGCAGATTGCGGTCAAGAGCCTGCACTGCAGGTGCTTGCCCCAGAATTCGCCTGCCCAAGGCATCGGCGAAACCCAGGACCCTTTCACTGTGCTCAAGGGCCAGCTGTTCAACGGGAATACCGGTCCAGCCACTGATCACCTGCGCCACCACCCGTGGGCATACCTCATGGTTCAGCCGCCGCCGCTCACTCAGCGCCTGGCGTCGTTCGGTCGTTGGCAACTCAACGTGCGCAAGCCCCTCCCCTGCACTGCACGCATCAACCTTTGGCTGACGCGAAGAGAGTGTCCGCTCGGCCAGGGCTCGTTGTTGAGTCCAGCGGTGTTCGGCTCGCTCCCGTTCAAGCTCAATGGCTTCCAGACGTTGGATCAGCGCCTGCAAGGCCTGCTCGTCAACAGGCAAACCTGCGTCGCTATCCCGCTCGAGCGCCACGCGTTGCCGCATGCCCTCTGCCAACTCGGCACACAAACGCTGCAACGGTTCCGGCGGCGCTGTCAGGCTTATACGCACCTGAGCGCAGGCCGTGTCCAATACGTCCACGGCCTTGTCCGGCAACTGGCGTCCTGCCAGGTATCGGGCGCTCATCTGCGCTGCCGCCACGACTGCATCGTCACGTACGTAAACGCCATGGCTGGCTTCATACACTGGGACAAGCCCACGTAAAATGGAGATCGCCGCCGCCACGCTCGGCTCGGCCACCCGTACCGGCTGGAAACGCCGCGCCAATGCGGGGTCCTTTTCAATGTATTGTTTGTATTCGGACCAGGTCGTGGCCGCGATCGTGCGCAACTGTCCGCGCGCCAGGGCTGGCTTGAGCAAATTGGCAGCGTCGCCTCCGCCCACCTGAGCGCCAGCGCCCACCAAGGTATGTGCCTCGTCGATAAACAGGATAACGGCCTGCGATGAGGCGTTGACCTCGTCGATAACGCCTTTTAGCCGCCGTTCGAACTCACCCTTGATGCTCGCGCCGGCTTGCAGCAAGCCCATGTCCAACGTCAGTATTCGTACGCCCTTGAGTGGCTCCGGCACCTGTGAGGCAACCACCTGCAGAGCCAGCCCTTCGACGATGGCTGTTTTACCCACTCCGGCGTCTCCGACAAGAATGGGGTTGTTCTTGCGCCGACGCACGAGGATGTCGATCAACTGGCGGATTTCCGCGTCTCGACACAGAACCGGGTCGATGCGTCCTTCGCGAGCCTGACGCGTCAAATCGTGGGTAAAGCGCTCCAACAGCGACTCACCCTGTGGCGAAGGAACGGCTTCCAATCGCTGGTTCAACACACAGTCGCGCACACGTTGCGTGTCCAAGCGACTCAATAATTGCTGATAAGCACTGCCCGCGTGCTGCAACGGATGGAGCAGGAGCGCCAGCAATAATGCCCCCTGGTCAACCTCGACTTGCCCCAATTCAAGGTGGGCAACCATTAACGCCTGTTGTAACCACTGCACGAGTGTCGCGGCAAACACCGGACTGCGCGATGCGCCTTGCTCCCCGTTGAACAGCAACAGGGCCTGCAGCTCGGCGGGGGCAATCTCCGCGTCCGCCAGCGCCCTCACCAAAGGACCATTGGGGTGCTGCAGCAGCGTCAGCAGAAGGTCCTCGACCAGCACCTCCTTGCCCCCGCGCGCCACACATCGCTCGGCTGAACGCTCCAGGTCGAGGCGAGTCGCCGCCGTCAATGTGCGGATCAATTGTTGCAGGTTTACATTCATCATAATCATCAGTCCCTAATGAGAGTTGCTGGCCAGGGTGACCACGCCGTCAGCACGCTCGTACCCCAGCCAACTGGTCCAACCGAGACGACAGACGTTGCGTTCCCCGATATGCAATGGCCTCACTTCGCCGTCGGCCAACACCAGGCGCAGGTCATAGTCCAAGGGGGTTCGCACCATCAACCGAACCAGTGAACACAACGGCCTGTAGTCGTCGCCAGCGGGCAGGAACTCGTGAAAGCGCTGCCAGCTCAAGCCCTTGATATGCACTCTGAACTTGCCACTGCGGTCTGCGACCTGAAGCCCGAGCATCAGGTCCTCGCCGAGCAGGTTGTTCGCTGCGCCAAGCCGGTTGCGTTGCTGTTGGGCAATGGTCACGGTGCGAGCGACCCATTGTTCGATGAACACACCGCGGTGTTTGAAGTAGTGACGCAATACCGCCTCAATCAGGGCCGCCGAATGTGCCCGCAGGCTCAACAATCCCAGACAGGGCAACAGCCGCTTGCAGTCCAACTGCGCAGCGTCGCGAATCTGGCGGCTGCCCAGCCCGACCAGTGCGAACATCTGCTCGGAAAACGCGTCGCTGGCCCCGGTGCGAAAACACGCCCGGTAGCGATATTTGCGCCAAATCGGCAGCATCAGCCTGTGCAGGCGGTGGTGAAATACATCAAGAAAGTCACGGCTGACATTCCCACTCGCCTGCTCTTGATAAAACGCAGGCAATGGCGAGCCGGCACCAAAAAGTCCGAGCACATTCAGGCGAAGACGTGCCCGTAACTGGTCGCGTTCGACAAAAAACTCCAGCCGATCAATATCGTGCCCGGGGAACCCCAAGCTGGAGTTGGCCTGGAACTCGACCTTCTCATAGAGCTCGTCATCCTCCAGCAATGGATAAGCGTCGCGTAGACGCTCGATCACCTGCAGCACCGCCTGGAAGAGCGAATACTCACGAATCGATTGCGATAGTGCAGTCATAGCAGGGCCTGCTGACCCATCCGGGGTGGCCATAGATACACGTCTCCTTGTGTGCTGGTAACCCGCAGTTCGTGGTACGAATTAAGGCTGGCGTAAAGAGCAAAAAACTCATTGAGTGCCGAGGCGAAGACAAACATGTCGCCCCGGCTGACAAACCCACTGGGGTCAATGTTCAGGTCGACTCGCAGGCCACGTATTGGCAACCCACGATGCATTCGGTCGACGGCCTCGTGGCTGACAGATCTCAGTGCATCCAGCCTTCGTTGACTGATGTTGTGCGCCTGTCGATCGTGATAGCGCGGCAAGTCGTAGGTTTGGAGAATGACCTTCAAGGCCCGTGTATCGGTCAATGACAGGTAATTGAGCGACATGTTGCTGATCAGCTTCCAAAGGAAGTCCTGGTCCAGCGGCGGAGGGAAGCTCGCCGTCGGCGCGCAGATATTGCGAAACGTAAGAAATTCCGGCGTTTGTTCACACGGTTGGTTGATCTCACCAACCTGCAACAGCCGCGGTAAGCCATGGTTGGTGCACGTCAACTCAACTGAGAGTGTCTCCTGTTGATCTATGGGGCCAATACCGAGACTCAACCAGGTATCAAGCTCGGCGCCCTGCACCGAGGAACGTTGACGAATGCTGTAGCTAGGGGCTTGCATCGAAACGCCACTGTCGCTGTCATGTTCGAAGGATTCGAATGGCACGTACGTCTGGTAGCCCAGCCCACCGGGACGCCATCCGGTAACATGGTCAACGGAAAATACCGCAGCGTTGCCCCGTGCAATGCCACCCGGGAGCAGCAGGTAATCATCCTGCTTGCCATCCAGGCGAATCGGCACCGCATCCTGCTTGAACAGGTTGGTAATCGGCGTGCAATACAGCTTTACGTTATCCAGCGTGGGGCGATGTGGCTCATGTTCCTGAGTGTGCAATTTGAAGCGCAGCTCTACGCACCTGGCCTGCTTGAGGAGTTCGTTTGGTAACCTCTGCAGTGAATCCAAACCCAGTACATCGACAAACAGATACTTGTCCGCAAATGCAAAATACTCTTGCAGGTGGCGGTAGCCGCTGAAGGTGTTCGCCGGATACGGAATCAGCGCCTGATCTTCGTCAAACCCCACAGGTTTTACTTGGCTGGCGGAAAGTCGCAGCGATAAAACCTGCCCGTCGCGACCATTGATCGCAAGCCCATCATGGTCAAAGAGCACCACCTCGATGCTTTCAAGATGACGTAACAGGCTCAGGTACAACCCTTGACTCACTTGTCGATCACCCGCCAGGTGCAAGCGCAACTGAGTGAATGCCCACTCACTGAAATTGCCCTCGACGCTCATTTCCAGGCGCAGGTTGAGCGACGCCCGTGTTCCCTGTGACAGGTATTCCAGGCCACTCAGTTGCAACGGCATGACTTGAGTGGCGTAGCACGTTCGGAAGCGGCAGCGCTCACCGTTGACCAGCACGCTTTCGACCGGTGTATCCCGATCAACACTCAGCGTGGTGCACGCGTGCTTCAATGGGTCAAACTGCAAAATGCTGAAGGCCGGCAATGGCCGCATGTAATTGGGCCACAGCAAGTGCATCAATGAATGGGTCAACTCAGGAAGCTCGTCAGCAAGCTTCTGGCGCAGGCGCCCGGTGAGAAAGGCAAAGCCTTCCAATAGACGCTCGACGTCCGGGTCCTGGCCTGAATCGGCAAGAAAGGGTGCCAGGGCGGGATTGCGTTCAGAAAAACGCCGCCCAAGCGTGCGCAATGCACTGAGTTCACTCTGGTAAAAGAGCTCAAAGGACATCAGGTAACACCTCGACCCGTCCACCACCCACCAGGTGTGCGTTAAACACCACAGGTTGGATGACACCATCGATGACGACGGTTGCCTCAATCACAAACGCCAGTACCAAAGGGTTGTAGGCACCCTCCCTCCTCCTGACACGTACATTCCCCAACCGAGGCTCGTACGCCTGGATAAAGCGTTCAATCGCCAAGCGCGATTGGCTGAGTGATTCATGCAGGCTCAAGCGCATGTCATTGAGGTCGGGCAGCCCATAATCTGGTAGCGCCTGGACACTGCCGGCACGCGTACTGAGCATTCTCTCCAGATGCGCGGCAATACACGCCACGCTGTCGGTCCTGGCAGGCACCAGACCGTCGAGACGCTCAAAAAGGCTGCGATAATCGGGTATCCCCTGACCCTTCCTCATTCTTTGTCGAGTTTGCCAACGAGGGACAGCGTAAAGTCCGCCCCCATGTACTTGAAGTGCGGTCGCACACTGAGGTTGACGCGGTACCAGCCGGGTTCACCCTCGACATCACTGACCACGATACGGGCAGCCCGCAATGGACGCCGCCCGCGAACCTCGGCGCTGGGGTTCTCTTGATCTGCGACGTATTGGCGGATCCATTTGTTGAGCTCCAGTTCGAGGTCGGTCCGCTCCTTCCAAGACCCCAGTTGCTCACGCTGCAATACCTTGAGGTAATGGGCCAGGCGATTAACCACCATCATGTAAGGCAACTGGGTACCCAGGCGGTAGTTCAACTCAGCGTCCTTACCTTCGGTACTGCCCCCGAACGTTTTGGGCTTCTGTACCGAACTGGCCGAAAAGAATGCCGCGTTATCACTGCCCTTGCGCATGGTCAGTGCAATGAAGCCCTCTTGCGAAAGCTCGTACTCACGACGGTCAGAGACCAGTACTTCGGTCGGGATCTTGGTTTCGATTTCCCCCATGCTCTGGAAGTGATGCAGGGGCAGATCTTCCACCGCGCCACCGCTTTGCGGACCGATGATGTTCGGGCACCAGCGAAACCGGGCGAAGCTGTCAGTCAGTCGAGTGGCAAACGCAAAGGCAGTATTGCCCCACAAATAGTGCTCATGACTGTTGACCACGTTTTCCTGGTAGGCAAATGTCTTGACCGGGCATTCAAGGGGATCGTATGGGGTTCGCAACAGGAACCGCGGCACAGTCAGTCCGATATAACGCGCATCCTCGCTCTGACGAAAGCTTTGCCACTTGGCGAATTGAGGCCCTTCGAAATGATCCTTGAGGTCCTTCATGTCAGGCAGACCGGTAAAGCTTTCGAGTCCGAAAAAGTTCGCGCCTGCGGCAGCGATAAATGGCGCATGGGCCATGCAGGCAACGCTGGCGGCGTACTGCATCAGCTTCACGTCCGGTGCGCTTGGCGAAAGCGAATAGTTGGCGATAATGGCGCCCACCGGCTGCCCGCCAAACTGACCATACTCGGCACTGTAGATATGTTTGTAGAGCCCGGACTGAGTGATTTCCGGCGAATCTTCGAAGTCATCCAGCAGGTCCTGCCGTGAGACATTCAGTAGTTCGATCTTGATGTTCTCGCGAAAATTGGTCCGGTCGACGAGCAATTGCAAACCTCTCCAGGAGGCCTCCAGCGCCTGAAAATCAGGATGGTGAAGAATCTCGTCCATTTGCTGGCTGAGCTTCACGTCAATCTCTGCAATCATTCGATCAACCAGGCGTTTCTTGACCGGCTCGCCGCTGTTGTGCGGCTTGACCAGCTCTTCGATAAACGCCGAGACACCGCGCTTGGCAATGCCATAAGCCTCGTCATCCGCACTCAGTAGTGTCTGGGCAATGATGGTGTCTAGGATGCTGTGTTCTTCGGTGACTTGTGTGGATAGCGGATGCTGTTGGATCGTCATGGCGTCAGTGTCCTTTTACTGAAAATGTCAGGCGGTGGGATCGCTCAATCCCAATTCAGCCAATACCCGGGCTCGGGACCCGTCATCCGCCAAAGCCCGCTCTATGGCCTTGCGAAAACTCGGCGTGTTGCCCAAGGGCCCTTTGAGTGCCATTAGCGCTTCACGCAGTGCCATCAGTTTTTGCAGCTCCGGAATCTGCTCGACCAAATTCGCCGGGCTGAAGTCTTTCATCGAATTAACCCGAACCTGGATAGCCAATGCGTCCACATCCGCAGACTCCTGGAGCCGGTTGGGCACACTCAGCGTCAGCTCCAACGCCTGCTTGGCCAATACGTCGTCAAAGGTGTTCTTGTCGATGCCGATGGGCTTGCGGTCTTCGAGCTTGCGTTGATCCTCGCGCTGGGTGAAATCGCCCAACACCAGCAATTTCAGCGGCAGTTCGACTTCTTCCTGGGCACCGCCAACGGCTGGCTTGAAGGTGATATTGATGCGTTCCTTGGGTGCTACCGAACCTTCTTTGGCCACGGTAAATCTCCTTTTCCGAGTGGATCGAAGGCCTATTCAAGTACCGCCTCAACATCGAAGTGGCACAGCCTTCGGTGGGTATCTTCCTTACGCTCACGTACGGTTTGGCTTTGCGGCAAAAGCTCGCAACAGCGGTACAAAAGCTGGGCTACGTGGAGGGCCAGATCTGGCTCCCAACGATCTAGCCCCGCATGTTGCAGTTCGTGATCCAGGCCTTCGAGTTGCACCTTCGCCAGCGCTTGCTTGCCGGCCAATACACACAACCGAGCCAGGGCCAGCCGCCAGTGAAAACGAGCACGCTCGCTGCGAGCGGCGTGCATGCCCTGCTTGAGTTGGCGCACCGCCGCCTTGAGACCGTCTTTGCGTAACGTCGGCATGACGTCCTGCAAGGCTGCCTCCCAGGGTTCGGTATTGGCATCAACGACCTCGCCGGGCGGCGCCGGTGGCTGCAAGTGGCGAGCGACCTGCAAAGTGATCCAGTCGCGGGTGGCGCTATCAGCAAACGGCACGCCGTCGTGAAACCTGAACTCAGGCAGATGTGGCAGACGCTGCAGTAACAGCGCAAAGCTCACTTCCAGTTCGGTCATTGCCAGGTTGGCCTGCAAGGCCTCAAGGCACTCCCAGACCATGCGCAGGCCGTCAAACCAGAACAATGCGCCTGCCAGACTGGTCTCAAGTTCCAACAACAGTTCGCCGTACTGCCCCTGGGCAAAACGCTCCCGATAGCGCTTGAGCTTGTCGGACGCCGGGCCGCGCAGCACCGTGAGCCGCTCGCTGTCAGCGTCCGGGTAGCCGTTGAGTGCCAGCCAGGTCAGTGTCCGGTTAAGGCGCATGGCGCGCAGGTCGGTGGCGTTCTGGCGCAGCCACCAGTGACACAAGGGCCGGGCTTGTTCCTGCAGTGTGCGCAGTAACTTATGTGCCTCTTTTTCGTTTTCTACCGAAGGCTCGGCACTCAGTAACCGGGTCGCGGCCTGCTTGACCTGAGCCATCACGCCGGTTGCAGCCACAGCATGGGCTTCCCCTTGCTCTGCATGCGCCAACCGCTGCGCCAATTGCCGGCGCACGGGCAACAGCAGTGGAGCCTCATCACTCATGTGCGCAGACCAGAGGTCATCAAGGTGTGTCAGATGCTCAAGCATGCGTCGGAACAATGGCTGCTGATCGTTGAGCGGCAAGCTTTGCGTAAACAACGGTTCAAGACGCAGCACTAACCAGCCAAAGGCTGCACCACGGGTACGCAGCTTTTCCGGGTAGGCAACCGCCCAATGATGCTCACAGAGATGACGCAACACCCCCAGCCCCGCCAACAGACCAGGGAAAGATTCACGCTGATATAACGCCCAGGTCAACCAGGCGGCCACACGTAAATCCTTGGTGTGCTGGCGCAGCAGACATTCACTGATTTGCGTCACTTTGAGCCAGTCCGGCTGAGCGGTGACGTGAATCGATTGCAGCTTGCCAAGCTCGGATTCAAGGGCTTCATATTCACTCGAAAAACGCATATCGCTGCCCGCAAAATTAATGTGCGAGCAAGGCAATAAAGCAAGTTCAAGGTAATAAGCACACAAAGCGCCTGAATAAACCATTTTGAGCCATGCACCCTATAAAAAATAACATCCGCCGAAACAAGCACACTTACCCACACAACTAGCCGCATTCCGAATCCCACTAAGCCTTTCACGAGATTCGCAAACCTTAGCCATGCATAAAATATTCAGCAAGCATCGAATCCGCACTTAAGGAATTTCCTACACCCTGCGTAATGACTGGGCTGCGCATCATTTTGCGCAGATCAAATTTGCCAAAACCCTTAATTAATTCACGCAACCAATAACCGCCCACAACAACACCATGAGCAACTTAGTGCGCACTTCTGCGCAGCCTATTTCACTTAAAACCCAATCAACCACCCGACGACTTAGTTAAAACTCCGCCCTCATCACGCCACCTTATTGTTTTTGTTGCGCTTATTATTTTCAGGCACGCTTTTTGTTATAGGAGGTTGCCCACCCGGCACAATCGCCGCAGGGAATTACCTCAACTACCCGGCAAGGAAACCCGTCATGCCAACACCCGCGTATCTTTCAATCACCGGTGTCAAACAAGGTCTGATTACGGCAGGCACTTTTACTCAGGACTCGGTAGGCAACATTTATCAGGAAGGCCATGAAGACCAGATACTGGTCCAGGCATTTGCTCATCAGGTGATTATTCCCCGTGATCCGCAATCGGGTCAGCCAACAGGCCAGCGGGTTCATAAACCGTTGATGATCAGCAAGGTCTTCGATAAATCATCGCCCCTGCTGTTCAGTGCGCTAACCAGCGGCGAAGAAGTCAAATGCCGGTTGGAGTGGTTCCGCACCTCCTCGGCTGGAACCCAGGAGCACTACTTCACCATCGAACTCGAAGGGGCGACCATCGTGGACATCCAGTCGCGCATGCCCAACTGTCAGGCACCTGAAAACGCGCACTTCACGCATCTGGAAGACGTGCACTTCACCTATCGCAAGATCATCTGGACTCACGAGGTGGCGGGTACTTCCGGCTCTGATGACTGGCGTAGCCCGGTCGCCGGCTAACCCTGGGGGATGCAGGAACCGGCGCCATGGAAGGCGCCGGTTCTGCCAGGCGGGTTGTTACACCATCGCCAGCGGGTGCTTGCGCTTGGGGGCGCCAAACACACGGTCGATGGCATCCAGATCGTGCTCGTCCAGCACCAGTTTCGCGGCGCTGGCGTTGAGCCGCACATGCTCGGGACTCACCGCTTTTGGGATCGCAATCACGCCCTCCTGGCGCAGTACCCAAGCCAGGGCGATTTGTGCGGGTGTGGCCTCGTGTCGATGGGCGATCTGCTTGAGCGTCGGGCTGGACAGCAGCTCACCGCCCTGGGCGATTGGGCAGTACGCCATCAACGGCAAATGGTGCTGTTGCCACCATGGCAGGAGGTCGAACTCGATACCACGCTCTTCGATGTTGTAGAGCACCTGGTTGGTGGCACAGGCTGGGGAAGCGAGTTCCTGCAGGTCGGCGACGTCAAAGTTGGAAACACCCCAACGGCCGATCTTGCCCGCCTCGCGCAGACGCTCAAAGGCTTCGACGGTTTCTTCAAGCGGGTACTGACCGCGCCAATGCAACAGGTACAGGTCAATGTAGTCGGTACCCAAGCGCTGAAGGCTGGCATCGCAGGCACGGGGAACGCCCTTGTGGCTGGCATTGTGAGGGTAGACTTTACTGACCAGGAATACCTGATCGCGCTTGCCGCGAATGGCCTCGCCGACCACTTCCTCGGCGCCGCCTTCACCGTACATTTCGGCGGTGTCGATCAAGGTCATGCCCTCGTCGATACCCAGTTGCAACGCGGCGACTTCGGCTCTGCGCTGGTCTGGGTTTTCGCCCATTCGCCAGGTTCCCTGGCCGATGACAGGAACGGGAACACCGGCCAGATCAATGGTACGCATAACAACCTCCTGATGAGTTCGCGGATTAACAGTGTGGCACTGACCGGACAAAAGGGTTCAATCGAAGTATGGTTAGCCTTTTCCAAGTCGCCAGGACGGACCTGCAATGCTGTTTGTCGTCATGCTCGGGGGCAAGCACCCACGGGCTAAAATCGAAGTTCACGATGTGGTATTCGCAGTCGCGGATACGCTGCAACACACCTACACCCAATTGCGCGACGGCTGGTTCGGCAGCCCTAAGGGTGTGCATATCGATGCGTGGATGGCCGTCGATGGCGTCGACGGCTGGAAAGTCGAACTCAGCCAGATGGCGCCGCCTGCCGACGCGCATCACCTGTACTTCATCAACCTCGGCGGCTACGAGGCCAACGCTTTTGGCGAGGCCCATCATTACCTGCTGGTGGTCGCCCGGGACAAACAGGAAGCCAAGCGCAAGGGGCAGCGGCAAATGTTGCAACACTGGTCCCAGGCCCACACCGATGGCGTAATGGATATCGACGACTGCTTGCCGATTGATCTGGTGGACGGTCGCTATGTTCACCTGGTGCAAGGCCCGCACCAGCCGATCATCCAGCACAACGACTACATCATCCTGCCGTGAGCCCTCACGCGGCGGGCATCAGGGCTTTACCAAACAGACGATTCCCATGGGTTTCCCCCTGGAAGGTATACGTCGGCGCACCCAGCAGCGCATAACCGCGCCGAGGGTAAAAACCCAGCGCGCGCGCATTGCCCACCCACACGGTCGCCCACAATAACGAGGCGCCGCCGAGCTTGGCGCGCTGCTCTGCCGCTTGCAGCAATTGATAGCCGATCCCCAGGCCGGTAAATCGCTCCTGTATATACAGGCGTTGCAGTTCGGCAACGTCAGACGCCTCGATCATCGAATGGCTGGCGGTGAGTTTGACCTGGGCAAAACCAACGAGATGGCCATCCGACTCAGCCACCACCAGCGAGATATCGGGCTGCGCCATCAGTTCGGCGATGGTCTGCGGCGCAAAGGCCTGCAACGCTTCATTGGCAATCGAACGGCGAATGCCCTGCGTCGCGTAGGTATCAAGGAACACCTGCATACCCAGCACGCCAATGCACAAGGCGTCCTCGGCAATGGCATTACGAAGAGTGATTTCAGGGCGGTTGGCAGCAGACATTGAGCCTCCGTACTCGTGGGTCCCAAAGAGCTACGTTTTACCACGAATGCCGGTAACAGCAATTGCCACTGCCGATGTGCCACAGTAGGGTTGATCCCTCGCCCTATCCGCAGGAACCCACCATGAGCTTTTTTTCCGACCCCGATGCCGTTGCCCGCTACGCCGAGGGCCCCGTGCGCCTGGTGCCGGGCTTCGATGGCTTGCAGCGCATGACCACCCTGCTGCTGCGCGAAGCGGTACCCGCTGCGGGCAATGTGCTGGTGCTCGGCGCCGGGGGCGGCCTGGAGTTGAAATGTTTTGCCGACGCAGAACCGAACTGGCGTTTTGTCGGTGTGGACCCGTCGGCTGAGATGTTGAAGCTGGCGCAGGCGACGTTGGGCCCTTTCAATGCGCGCGTGCAGTTACATGAAGGCTATATCGATACCGCGCCGTTGGGGCCGTTTGATGGGGCGACGTGCCTGCTGACCCTGCATTTCATCCCCAAGCCAGAACGCCTGCAAACACTCAAGGCGCTGTGGCAGCGGTTACTGCCCGGCGCACCGCTGATTGTGGCGCACCATAGTTTCCCGCAGACACCGCAGGAAAAAGCCCGCTGGTTGAAGCGCTATGCAGCGTTTGCAGTGGACTCGGGCGTGCCGGCGGAAGATGCCGAACGGGCGATTACGGCGATCAGTGCGCAACTGCCAGTGCTGTCACCCGAGCAGGATGCCGCCCTGATGCAGGACGCCGGGTTCGAAGACGTGGCGTTGTTCTACGCAGGCTTCAGCTTCAAAGGATGGGTGGGCTACAAGCCACGCTAGCCGCTTTACCAACTGCCTGACGCCCCACCGCCACCACTGGAACCGCCGCCACCGGACGAGCTGCTATCGGAACTTGAGCGACTGGAACTTGAGCTGCTGGCGCTCGAACCACTGTCACCGCCAGACCTTGAACCGGAGCCCGAACCTGCAACGCTCTGCACAAACAGAATAAACGCAGCGAACGAGGCCACCGGTATCGCGACGATCCAGCCTTCGTAGCCGCGCCCCACCAGCCAACCGGCCAACACATAAATCGCCACGACCACCAGCGCACGCACGCGGAAGAAGCGCGGGCTGTTTTTCCACGACGCCCTGATGAGCAAAAACAGCCCCGCGTACAGGCCCAGAATCAATGCGCCGCCTAATGGCCATAGCAGCCAATGGACCAAGTTGACGTCCATCAACCGATCCGCCATCAATACTCCGCCGATGTACACCAGCAAGCCAATCACGCCGTAAAACACTCGGCGCGCCAGCCACAGCGCACCGAAGGTCGCACCACCAATCAACAGGGTCAGCGGCAAGAGCAACAGGTAGACCGGCCAGTCCCGGCCGCCACCGTACATCGTCAGCAGCAGCGTCACCACCAGCGTAGCAATCAACGCCAGGCGCCAATGCAGCTTGCCCGCAGCGATCAGCACACCGCCGACGGCGCCGACGATGAACGCCAGCAACACCGCGATCGCTTGAGGGTTAAGCCCCGGCGGTGCCACGTCGGGCAGGTCGCCTCCGTCCACCAGCAGCGTCAGATCGTCGACCGCCTGTTGAATACCGCCCGCGTAGTCGCCCTGGCGAAACGCCGGAGTAAGGTGTTCTTCAATGATGCGGTGCGCCAGCAGGTCGGTGACGGTGCCTTCCAGGCCGTAGCCCACTTCGATACGCACCTTGTGGTCATTCTTGGCGACCACCAGCAGGATGCCGTCATTGACGTCCTTGCGCCCCAGTTTCCAGGCACGGAACAGTGGGTTGGCGAAGTCTTCGATGCTCGCGCCGCCCGTGGTCGGCACCAGCAGCACGGCAACTTGCGCGCCTTTGCGCTGCTCCAGTGCCGCGAGCTGAGATTTCAGGCGATCGGTGGTGCCGGTGTCCAGCGTATTGGTGAGGTCGATCACCCGTTGGTCGAGGGTCACCTTGATTGGCGAGGTATCGGCCAGGGCCGTATTCAACAGGGCGAAAAATACTAAGGCCAATACACTCAAGACCGATTGCCGCAAACACAGCCGCATACATTGTTACCTGAAATTTCATCCTGAAGGGCCTGACTTTACCTTATCGGCGCTATAACGCGTGACCCCGCGCCTGTGACTATTTAAACTGCCCATTACGGCAAAATAGCAAAATGCCATCCATGAGAACGCCATGAACCTGAAACATCGCAACAACGTCAGTGTGATGGGCAGCGGGTCGGCGACCCTGGTGTTCTCGCATGGTTTCGGCTGCAATCAGGCGATGTGGAATTACCTCGCGCCGCCATTCATCGACCGCTTTCGCGTGGTGCTTTATGACCTCGTCGGCGCCGGGTTGTCGGATGTCAGTGCGTTCGACAAGGCCAAATACAGCGCGCTGGATGGCTACGCCCACGACTTGAACGAAATTATCGACGCCTTCGCCAGCGGCCCGGTGATTTTGGTCAGCCATTCAGTCAGCGCGATGATTGGCACGCTCGCCGACCGCCTGGCCCCCGGCCGTATCGCCGCCCACGTGATGATCGGCCCTTCGCCGCGCTACATAGATGACGTTGATTACGTCGGCGGTTTCAAGCGCAGTGATATAGACGACCTGCTCGATACCCTGGACAGCAACTACCTCGGCTGGTCCAGCGCCATGGCCCTGGTGATCATGGGCGCCCCCGAGCAACCAGGGTTGAGCGCCGAACTCAGCGACAGTTTCTGCCGCACCGAACCCGATATCGCCAAGCAATTTGCGCGGGTGACCTTTATGTCGGATAACCGTCAGGACGTGATCGGCCTGACCACGCCCGTATTGATCCTGCAATCGAGCGACGATCTGATCGCACCGGTAGTCGTGGGTGAGTACCTGCACAGCGTGCTGCCCAATAGCACCTTTTGCCTGGTGGACAACGTCGGCCATTGCCCGCACATGAGCGCGCCGCAGGCCTGCGCAGCGGCGATGGAAAATTTCCTGGGGCCGTGGGGCATGGCCCATGTCGGCTGAGCTGTTCGACAGCGCCGCATGTGCCCTGGCCGTCACCGCCGAGGACGGCACGATCCTGCATGCCAACGCACGACTCGGGGAATGGCTGGGGTTGCGCAACGCCGAGTTGCATGGGCGGCGCTTCCAGGACCTGCTGACCATCGGCGGGCGGATTTTCCACCAGACCCACCTGGCACCACTGTTGCGCATGCATGGCAGTGTCAGCGAGGTAAAGCTCGACATGCTGCACCGCGATGGGCACAAGGTGACCGTCTTGCTCAACGCCCGCAAGCGCGCACAGGCTGACGCCGTGGTGCATGACATGGCGTTGTTCGGCACCACCGACCGCGACAAGTACGAACGCGAGCTGCTCAATGCGCGCAAGCTCGCCGAAGCCTTGTTGCAGCAAAAAAGCACTGCCGAAATCGCGCTGCATCAGGCCCAGGCCGAGCTGAGCGAAGCCTATGCTGTCGCCCAGCGCCGCGCTTTATTTGCCGAGCAGATGATGGCGATTGTCAGCCACGACTTGAAGAACCCCCTCACGGCCATCCGTATGGCGTCCGACTTTCTCAGCCGTAGCGAGCGCACGCCCAAGGAACGCCAGTTGCTGGGCCATATCGCCCAGTCGTCCGAGCGCGCCCAGCGGATGATCGCCGACTTGCTGGACTTCACCCAGGCCAGGGTCGGCCACGGCATCAGCGTCAAGACCACCGCTGTGGACCTGCACGGGGTGATTCAACACGCCGTCGATGAGCTGCGCGTGGCCTTCCCCACCGCCACGTTGAAGCACCACACCGAAGGCACGGGCGCTGCGTGCCTGGATGCCGACCGTGTGCAGCAGATCATCGGCAACCTGGTCGCCAACAGCGTGGCGTATGGCGACATACTCATGCCGATCACGATCACCTCACGCCTGGCCGACACTCGCTGCGAAGTGGCGGTGCACAACTACGGCGACGTGATTCCTGAAACTCTGCTGGCCGGGCTGTTCGAGCCCATGACCCGTGGCACCGACCAGGGCAGCGAGGTGCGCAGCGTCGGCCTGGGCCTGTATATCGTGCGCGAACTGGCCAAGGCGCACGGTGGCGATGTGGCAGTGAGTTCCTGCGAGAACACCGGTACAACCTTTACCGTAACGTTCTAAAGCACGTACGCCGCGCCCTGCATGATCGGCTCCACGCTGCCGGTCAAGACGACGCCGCCCTGCCCGTCCCACTGCACGGTGACCGTCCCGCCGTCGCACTGCACTTGAACCGTGGCATCGAGCAAACCGCGCCGGATCCCATTGACCACCGCCCCGCAGCAGCACGAACCGGAGCCCAGCGGCACGCCACCACCACGTTCCCAGATGCGCAGGCGGATATGCTGGCGGTCCAGCACCTGCACAAAATGCACATTGGTCCTGGCCGGGAACAATGGATGCGTTTCCAGCGCCGGGCCCACGGCTGCCACATCGAGGGCGGCCAGGTCATCCACGAAATACGTGCAGTGCGGGTTGCCCATGCTGCACGCCGCCGGCGCGCCGTCGATGGGCAAGGTGCGCGTGTCGATCGCCGCGGCCAGCGGCACTGCCGCCCAGTCCAGTGAGGGGGCGCCCATGTTCACCGAGACCTGCTGCGCCGCCGCCCGCACGCAGGTCAACAAGCCCCGGTCGGTGCGCAATACCACCGACTGGCTGCCGGTTTCATGCATCAAGCGGTCGGCCACGCCGCGGGTGGCGCTGCCGCAGGTTTGCAACGGCGTGCCATCGGCGTTCCAGAACTTGATACGCGCGGCGGCGTCGGTGCAGTCGAGTACCACGGCCAATTGGTTGAAGCCGATGCCGGTATGGCGGTTACCCAGCCGACGGGCGATCTGCGCGGTAATCGGGTCATCCTGACCGCGGCGGTCGATGATGATGAAGTCATCGCCATGGGCATGCATCTTCACGAAGGCCAAGGTCATGGGCTGTCCTGGGTTTCTACGGGGTTGGCGGCAAGCATACGGGAGTTTCATCAACGCCGATTCGGCTGCATGCTAGCGTGGGCACGATCGAGTCCTGCTGAGCCGACCATGAAAACCACCACCGTCGCCATCACCGCACTGCTGGCCGTGCTTTCCCACGCGGCCATGGCGGCTGCGCAAACACCGAACCTGTGCCAGCCGGCCGCTTCGAGCCCGACGTCCAAAGCGCTGCTGGCCGCTGCCCAACGGCAGTTGACCGACTCGCCCGCGCCGTTGCCGCATTTGCACACCGAAGGCACGCTGCCAAACCAGGGCATCCGCACGCAAAGCATTGCCGCCGAGAAGGACTGGCCGCTGATGCGCCAGGCGGCACTGGCCTGGCGCATCAGCGGCGATCCGCGTTACCTCAAGCAAGTCGACGACTACCTCGCCGCATGGGCCGACGTGTACCAGCCGGACTTCAACCCCATCGACGAAACCAACCTCGATATGCTGATCACGGCTTACGCGTTGACAGCCGATCACTTGCGCCTGGAAACCCGCGCGGCCAGTCGCCGTTTGATCAGCGCCCTGGGCAACGGCTATATCGCGCAGATCCAGCAATTTCACGGGCAGAAAAAAGGCACCCAGACCAATAATTGGCAGAGCCATCGCGTCAAGCTGGTCAGTGTGGCTGCCGCAGCCCTCGGCGACCCGGCCATGCTCGAGCACGCCCATCAATTATTCAAACAGCAGGTCGCCGATAACATCCTGCCCGACGGTTCGGTGACCGACTTTCAAGACCGTGACGCCTTGCATTACGTGGTCTACGACCTTGAGCCTCTGGTGCAAGCCGCGCTGGCGGCCAAGCCCTACGGCGGCGATTGGCTGAACCTCAAGGCCAAGGGGGCCTCGCTGGCCGCAGCCCTGGACTGGCTGGTGCCCTACGCCACGGGGCAACGCAGCCATCAGGAGTTCGTGCACACCCACGTGCAGTTCGACAAAGACCGCGCCGCCGTAGGCGAAGCCGGTTACAGCGGTATCTGGCAGCCCAACAGCAGCGCGACGCTGTTCTGGCTGGCCGCACAACTGGACACGCGCTATCTGCCCACGGCGACGCAATTGGCTGCGCACCCGGCGGACTGGATCAGCGCCTGCTATTTAAAGTAAGCGCGGCTAGACTGGCCGGCGACTCTCATCAAAGGATTGAGCATGCTTATTGTATTCAGCGGCCTGCCGGGCACCGGTAAAACCACGATTGCCCGTGAACTGGCACGGCGCACGCGCGCGGTGTACCTGCGCATCGATGTGATCGAGCAGGCGCTGCGGGCGTCGGCGGTACTCGCCGGCGATGTCGGCGCCAGCGGCTACAGCGTGGCAAATGCGCTGGCGTTGAGCAATTTGCGCGTGGGGCAGACGGTGATTGCGGACTGCGTGAACCCGGTCAAGGAAAGCCGGGAGGCGTGGAAAGCCGTGGCGGCGGCAGCCGATGTTGAGTGGGTGAACATCCAGGTGGTGTGTTCTGATCAACACGAACACCAACGCCGAGTGGAAAGTCGCGCTGGGGATATTCCCGGGCTGCTCCCCCCGACTTGGCAAGCGGTGTCAGCGCATGAGTACGAGGCCTGGGAAGAACAGCCGTTGACGCTCGACACCGCGCGGATGACAGCGGATCAGGCTGTCACCAGGATCTTGGCGCATATCGCCTAGAGCAAGGCGCCCATCGCCTTCATCAACACCGGGTCACGCCCATAAATATCCGGCGCGTACAGCAGCCCGCCCTGGCGGTCGACCTCCACGGTCCAGTACCCCAACAGCACCGGCACGGGCGTGGCCAGCCGGAATTCATGGGTCATGCCGGTCGCCAGCAACTCATCGGTGCGCGTGCGTTCGGCCGGGGTTACCAGCAAGTCACGCAGCAACATGGGCTGCTCAACCCGCACACACCCCGAACTGAACGCGCGCGGGCCTTTGGTGAACAAGGGCTGGCTCGGCGTGTCATGCAGGTAGACCGAATACGGGTTGGGAAAGCGCATCACGATCTTGCCCAACGGGTTGCGCGGGCCGGCTTCCTGGCGCAGGAGAATATTCCCGGGGCGCGACCAGTCCACCTGGTCGGCCGTGAGTGGGTGACCTTGGGCATCGAGCACTTGCAGGTTTTGCTGGCGCAGGTATTCGGGGTTGAGCCGGATGGCGGGGAGCTTGTCCTCACGCATGATGGTGGGCGGGATCGTCCAGGTGGGGTTGAGCGTCAACCGCGTAATCCGTGACTTGAGCAACGGCGTCTGCCGCTCCGCCCGCCCGACTTGCAAGCGGGTTTGCCACACCGGGATACCGCTCTGATAAACACTCAGTTGTGCGGCCGCGACGTTGACCACCACCCCTTCGGGCTCCAGGTCCTGGGCCAGCCAACGGAAACGTTCGAGGTTGATGCGCAGCTGGTCGCGGCGCATCGCCGGGCTGATGTTGAGCTCGGCCACGGTGCCGGCACCGATCACACCGTCTGCCTGCAACGAGTGGCTGAGCTGGAAGGCCTTGACCGCCTTGACCAGTTCGTCACGGTATTGCGTGCCGTTGCCGGTCGGCGCTTTGGCCAGGTACCCGCCGTTGTAAAGACGCCGCGCGAGTTCGGGTACGCGCGGGTCGTCCATGCCGGGGCGCAGCAACGGGCCGGAGGCGACCGGGTCCCAATGCGGCAACGGTTGCAGGCGCACGGTGGCATAGGTACTGCGCAAACTGCGGTAGAGGTCGGCGCTGGGGCGCGCCTGGTCAAACGCCAGGGCCAGGTCGTGCAGGCCGGTCGCGGCAAAGGCCAGCACTGCGGTGTTGGGGTCTTGGAGCGGTGGCTGGGAATGCCACAGCGGCTCGAAGCGCGACTGCTGCAAACGCCCGTAGTGCAAGTCCTGCAGGGCTTGCAGGTATTGCTGGCTGGTGCCGATATCGCTGCACAGCACGTTGGCCGTGGCGTCTGTTGCGGGCAGGCTATAGTGGCTGGGGTCCAGGCCGTCGTCAGCCAGCAACCGCAATTGGGCTTGCAAGGCCTGGCGGCGATCAGCGGCTGACCACAGCGGACTGTCGCCCTGCTGCTGGTAAAACGCTTGCAAGCGCAGTTGGGCCGCTGCGTCTATTTGTGGGGCAAGGCCCGGGCAAACGCTGGGTAACTGCGCGAGGGCCAGTTGCATCGGGCTGATCGATACAGGTGGCACGGCGTCTGCCGGCAGCTCATCGGCTGTCGCGACCAATGGTGCAACGAGCAGGCAAATGCTCAAGTAACATGCGTGTTTTTTGAACAATTGTCTTAACTCCAATCCACAGCGGGGGGATGTACTGTAGATGCTGACTTTTATATGCCGCTTCGGTTTGATCACCGTAACCCTGGCTACGCTGAGCAATGTTGCGCTCGCGGCCAGTGCCACGTCTCCTTCTTTGTATAGCAGCCTGGCGCGCTCGGCTCCAGAACTCAATCCCACCGTACTGAAAAGCGCTTTGAGCGCCGTGCAGTGCGCGGTCAATAACGGCGAGGAGCGCTCGGAGCGCCTGGCCGTTATTGACTACTCCCAGCCCTCTACCGCTCGTCGGCTGTGGATCTTCGATTTGCGCAAAAAAACCCTGGTGCTGCGCGATCTGGTGGCCCACGGCGCCAAATCCGGGGAAAACTTCGCCACCCAGTTCTCGAACCTTGAAGGCAGCCACCAATCCAGCCTGGGCTTGTTTCGCACCCAGGAAAGTTACCGCGGCGCTCACGGTTACTCGTTGCGCATGGACGGCCTGGAGCCGGGCTTCAATGACCAGGCCCGCGACCGCGCCCTGGTGATCCATGCCGCCGACTACGTCAACTCGGCGTGGAGCAAGCGCGAAGGCCGAATCGGCCGCAGCCAGGGCTGCCCTGCCGTGCGCCCGCAAGTGGCGCGCCAAGTGGTAGACAAACTCAAGGATGGGCAGTTCATGTTTTCCTGGTACCCGGACCAGCGCTGGCTGAAGTCGTCGACCTACCTCAACTGCAAGCCCCAACAAGTGGCGAGTAGTCGTACAATCCGTGGTGGTTAGCCTGTCCCCACCGATAAAAGAGAGCGTCGCATGCTTCTACATAAATCCACCTGGATCGAGATCGGGCAGTTTCTGGAGCGCAGCCGCACGGTGGTGATCCCCATCGGCTCCAACGAGCAACATGGCCCTACCGGCCTGCTGGGCACCGACTGGATGTGCCCGGAGATCATCGCCCATGAGGCGCAGCAGCACGCTGACATCCTGATCGCCCCGACCTTCAATATCGGCATGGCCCAGCACCACCTGGGCTTTCCCGGCACCATTTCATTGCGCCCGTCCACCTTTATCGCCGCGATTGGCGACTGGGTGCGCTCGTTGGCCGGGCACGGTTTCGAGAAGATCCTGTTTTTGAACGGCCACGGCGGCAATATCGCCACCATCGAGGCTGCGTTTTCCGAGCTGTACGCCGAAGCCAGCTATGCGCGCCGCCCGGCCGGGTTCGCGCTGAAACTGGTGAACTGGTGGGATCTGGAAGGCGTCAACGACCTGGCCCACCGCCAATTCCCGGTCGGCCACGGCAGCCATGCCACGCCGTCGGAAATTGCGGTGACGCAGTGGGCCTACCCGGAATCGATCAAGTCCGCCGAGTATTCACCGCAGATCGCCAACACAGGGCCGATTCGCGAGGCACTGGACTTCCGCGCACGCTTCCCCGATGGACGCATGGGCTCGGACCCGGCCCTGGCGACCGTGGAAAAAGGTGGTGAGTTGGTCGCGCTGGCGGCTCAAGGGCTTGTCAACGTTGTCGACAGCTTCAGCAGCGAAGCAAAACCTTAAGCCGTAAGCAAAAAAATGTGGGAGCGGGTTTACCCGCGCCCACACTGGCAGCGGTGAGGCCTGATGTTACTTGCAGTCCTGCGCCGCCGTCTCCAGGCGCGACGGCTTGAGCGCCGAAGCCAGCGGCTTGCGCTCATACACGAAGACCTTGCTGCCCTCTTGGGACTTGTAGGCTTCCAACACATCATCGGCGGCAATCTTGCTGGTCAACACGACTTTGGCGTGGCGCGAATTCTGGGTCACGGTCGATGTGATGCCGGACTTTTCAAGCTTGGGCAATACGCACTGCAGATAACCTTCAGGGGTCTTGTCGGTTTGCAACGTCAAGGTCGGAGCATTGGGAGCGGTAATACAGCCGGTCAGCAACACGGAAGCAAAAGCCAGGGCCGGGACGAAAAAAGAGCGCATAAACATTCCTGAAAATAACCAATAGGGTTCACATCAATCCACGCGTCAACCTGCGCGAACCAGGGCCTTGAGCGATACATCAAACTGCTTCAAGGCATCAAGCTGTACATCACGCTGCTGTTCAATCTGCGCAGCAATCTCGGGCGCCGCCTTGTCCAGCACCCACACCGACGGCACCTGTTTGAGCACCGAGCCTTCGGCCTTGGCGATGTATTGCAGGTTCGCATCGTAGAACCGCGCCACAAAGCGCGCTTCAACCCGGTCGTTGCGCTGGGTCAGCAGTTGGTTATGGGTATCGAGCACCACCACCACATCCGGGTGAGCCTGCACCAGCTCATCCAGGCTGCTATAGACAGTCACGCTGCGAAAAGTGCCCTGCAGCGAGTTCATCAACCAATCAATCGCCAACTCCGGGTCGGAGCTATTGACGAACGCCTCGCGGATGCGCCCGTCGAGGGCATCCTTGGCGCCGTTCATGGCCATGGCGTGGTAGCGTTCAAGGTAGTTGAGGTTGTCGCGGGTGTTTTCGCTGTACAACACCCCCACCGACTGCGCGTGCTGCAGGGAGTCTACGCTACCGATGAGTGGCAGCAAATGGCCCGTACGCAGATCATCGGCAATCGCCGGGTTGGCCAGCATTGTGGTGCCGAGCATCAACATGATTAAACCCAACTGGATCATCGTCCTCATCGCGCATTTCCTTGAACAGCGTCTCGATGGCGTGATTGTCCGCTTTTCGCATAAAAACAGAACTTGCGATCCTTGATGGTGACTATCATTTGAACCGATAGTGTCGCCTACCCCGATCGTCATAAAACTATAAGGACCACGCTATGAAGCCCTACCAGAAAACCTTCGACCGCATCCGCGAAGCCGTACTGCCGGAGTTTCGCGAGCGGGTCGCCGATTACCTGGTCGATTATGAACACGTGTTGCAGGACGAAGCCGCGGGCGCCGACAAGCGTTACGCCAGCGCCCAGCAGCTGCGCGGTTACCTGCGCGGCTTGAACACAACGCGGGTGCTGGGCATGGCGGATTGGGAAGACCTGGACCGGCGCGTTGCCCAGGAATCGCAAGAAACCGCTAAAGCGCCGGGCGTTGCAGGTTGACCCACGCCTGTACCGAGGGCCGCTGCCACTGGTGCCGGGCGTAGGCGACCAACTCGTCAGGCACGCGGTCACCGCCGAGGATCAAGCGATTGAGCATCACGGCCAAGTCCACGTCAGCAATGGACCATGCGCCGAACAGGTTCACCGGGTTGCCCGCCAACAGCGTCTGCGCCGCCTCGATCAACTTTTGCGCCGCCACTTGCGCCACCGGCGACAACGGCGGGGCTTTTTGCCCGCAAAACACCACCAGGGTCGAGCGCTCCTGGCGAATCGGCAACAGGTCGCTGCGCAACCACGCCTGGACCTGTCGCGCCCTCGCCCGCTGCCTTGGGTCCGCCGGGTACACCGCAGTTTCAGGGTAGGCCTGATCCAGGTACTCACAGATCGCCGAAGACTCCGACAGGGCAAAGTCTCCCTCCACTAACGTCGGCACGCGCTGGGTCATGGACAGCCGCGCAAACTCCGCGGTCTGGTGGTGCGCCGCGTCGAGATCAAGGCAGACCGTGTCGAAGGCCAGGCCTTTTTCCCGCAGCGTGACGAACACCGACATCGCGTAAGGGCTGGTGAACATTGAATCAACGTAAAGGCGCAGCGGGCCATGGCTCATGAGCAGTCTCCGTGTGTGAGCCGTCACGCTACGAGATCTGCGCAGAGAAAGACAATGCAGGGATTTTATGGGGGCATTCCTGGCGGGAATAGCAGCAATGGTGGCAAGATCATAGCGAATAGCTACTCTGCGAAATCGGCCACGCCGTTCGTAGTTCTTCAAGGAATGATCAGCTTATGAAACAAGCAGTTGTCGTCATCCACGGCATCGGCGAACAACGCCCGATGGACACTTTACGCGGCTTCGTGGAAGCGATGATCCCGACCGACACGCCGGGCGGCACGCCGTTCTACTGGAGCAAGCCGGACCGGCTTTCGCGCAATTTCGACCTGCGCGTTCTGAAGTCGTCGGGGCGCACCAGCACGGATTTCTACGAGTATTACTGGGCCCACAAGATGCAAGGCACCAAGGTTGGCCACCTGCTGGGCTGGCTGTGGGATATTTTCAAGCGCCCGCGCCGTGACATTCCCGATGCCATCGTGCCGATCTGGCGCACCACCCGCTGGACGGTGATGATGCTCCTGCTGCTGGTCGCGACCGGCACCCTGGCCACGGCCTGGGGCGAGTTCGATCACGGCGACAACCCTTTTGCCCTGGTTCCGCTGCTGGTCGCCGCCATCGGCCTGGGGTTGCGCTATTCCGCGCTGTCCTATTTGGGTGACGCGGCACGCTACCTCAGCCCCAACCCGCAGAACGTCGTGGTGCGCGAACAGATCCGCGCCGATGGCGTTGAGTTGCTGCGCGCCCTGCACAAAAAGGGCGACTACGACCGCATCATCGTCGTCGGCCATAGTTTGGGCAGTGTGATTGCCTACGATATCGTCGGCTACCTGTGGCATGAACATCACGACCAACTGACCAAAGTCATCCCCAGCAACCGCGAACTGGCCAGACGTTATGCCGACCACGCCGCACTGCAACCGGTGGTCAAGGAAGCACTGCCCAACGCCGGCGCGGCCCTCGACGGCAGCCTGGGCAGCACGTTGAGATTTCGCGAACAGCAGGCCGAGGCGTTTATCGAGCAGCGCGGCCTGGGCAACCCATGGCGCATCACCGACCTGGTCACCGTCGGCAGCCCGATGGCCCATGCCAGCCTGCTGCTGGGCCGCAGTGTGAGTGATTTCAAAAAACGCATTGAACGCCGCGAAGCCCCGGCCTGCCCGCCCACCGAAGACACCCAGGGCTACGGCTACAACGCCCGCCAGCCGGTGATGCTCGGCCAAAAACCGTTCACCCCGCACTACCTGCACCATGCGGCAGCATTTGCCGTGACGCGCTGGACCAATCTCTACTTCCCGGCGCCCTTCGGCCTGTTTGGCGATGTCGTCGGTGGCCCGGTCAAGCCAGTGATGGGCGCCGGCGTGCTGGACCTGCCGGTCACCGTCGGCAAGTGGCAAGGCTGGCTCGCCCGCTCCTGGCTGAGCCACACCCGTTACTGGAGCGAGCGCGGCGGTGCCCAGGGTTATCTCGGCACGCTGACCGAGGATGCCAACGCAATCAGCCACGGACCACGCCCCTCGGCCACCGAAGCGTTGCGCTGGGCGGTCGACCTCAAGGGCCTGCGGCGCTTTCGTCCAGCCCCCGCCGAGGCCGCCCTGGCGCAGGCCGAGGCCTAACCTGCGAAGCCGCCAGCCTCGAGAAATTCATGCTCCTGTGGCGTGGTTGCTCTTGCCAGCACCGCGTTGCGATGGGGAAAACGCCCGAACCGTTGGATGATATTCGCGTGCTCATTGGCCCAGTGGCGGGTGCTGGCATCCAGGTGCTGGTTCAACGCCACTGAACGCTGCTGATCCGCCGGGTCTTCCGAATGCTCGAACGGCAAATAACAGAACGCACGCAGTTCGGGCTCGATCAACTGATCAAGCCCGGCCTCGACCATCCGGTGTGCGTACAAACGCGCCAGCGGGTCGGTGGCAAACATATGCGCGGTACCGCGAAACGCATTGCGTGGGTACTGATCCAGCAGGATCAACAAGGCCAGCGCGCCGTGAGCAGAACCCAGCCAGCCTTCCAACTCGCGGCGTGCCGCCTGCATGTGGGTCGCGTGAAACCCGTCGCGAAAGGCCGCGTCGAACGCCTCGTCCTTGGCGAACCAGCGCTTGGGCCCGGCCTGCTTCCAGAACTGAATCACCGCCTCAATGGATTGCTCGTTGATGCCTGCCATCTTTACCTCCACTCAACCTGTGTCGTTCATTATCGACGCCGACAGACTCGATTAAGTTTCTCGACCTTAAGTCGCGCCTGCTTCGAAACGAACGCGCCACCGCACACAGGGTTTAGCTCAGGCCAGCTCAGCCCGCAGTTGACGCGCCGCAGCGACCATATGGATCAGCGCCGCTTCAGTCTCCGGCCAGGCGCGAGTCTTCAAACCGCAGTCCGGGTTGACCCACAGACGCTGCGCCGGAATCCGCTTGGCCGCCTTGCGCAGCAAATTAACCATTTGCGCCACATCCGGCACGCGTGGCGAGTGGATGTCATAGACACCCGGGCCGATGTCGTTCGGGTAAGCGAAGGCTTCGAACGCGTCCAGCAACTCCATGTCCGAACGCGATGTCTCGATGGTGATGACGTCGGCATCCATTGCCGCGATGGACTCGATCACGTCGTTGAACTCGCTGTAGCACATGTGGGTGTGGATCTGGGTTTCATCGCGCACGCCGCTGGCGCACAGACGGAACGCTTCGCTGGCCCAGTCCAGGTAGTGCTGCCACTGCGAGCGACGCAACGGCAGCCCTTCACGGAACGCGGCTTCGTCGATCTGGACGATCTTGATGCCGGCGGCTTCCAGGTCGACCACCTCGTCACGAATCGCCAGTGCCAGTTGACGCGCCTGCACTTCACGGCTCACGTCTTCCCGTGGGAACGACCACATCAGCAGGGTCACCGGGCCGGTCAGCATGCCCTTCATGACCTTGCTGGTCAGGCCTTGGGCGTAACGGATCCACTCCACCGTCATGGCCTTCGGACGGCTCAGATCGCCAAAGATCACCGCCGGTTTCACGCAGCGCGAACCGTAGCTCTGGACCCAGCCAAAGCGGGTGAACGCGTAGCCGTCCAGTTGCTCGGCGAAGTATTCAACCATGTCGTTACGCTCGGCTTCACCGTGCACGAGCACATCCAGGCCAAGGTTTTCCTGCACTTCAACGGCATGTTTGATCTCGCTGTGCATGGCTTCGACGTATTCGGCCGCGCTCAGCTTGCCGGTTTTGTAGGACTGGCGCGCCAGGCGGATCGACGCGGTTTGTGGAAACGACCCGATGGTGGTGGTCGGGAACAGCGGCAGGTTCAGGCCGGCACGCTGTTTGTCGATCCGCTGGGCGAACTGCGACTGGCGCTGGCTGTCGTTGGCGGTAACTGCCGCCACACGGGCTTGCACCGCCGGCTTGTGAATACGCGGTGAAGCGGCGCGGGCCCCTTGTACCGCGCGGCTTTGCGCCAGGGCGGCGAGCACGCTCGGTGCGTCGTGTGCGTTGACGGCCTGGGCCAGCACCGCGACTTCCGCGCACTTCTGCAGGGCGAAGGCCAACCAGCTTTTCAGTTCACCATCCAGCGTGTCTTCACGGCTCAAGTCAACCGGGCTGTGCAGCAGCGAGCAGGACGGTGCAACCCACAGGCGATCACCCAACTTTTCATGCGCATGTTGCAAGGTCGCCAGGGCTTTTTCCAGGTCGCAACGCCAGACGTTACGGCCGTTGACCACCCCCAACGACAACACTTTATACGCCGGCAAGCGGTCGAGGATCGTCGGGTATTGATCCGGCGCGCGCACCAGGTCGATGTGCAGGCCGTCGACCGGCAGGTTGGCAGCCAGGCCGAGGTTCTCTTCGAGGCCGCCGAAGTAAGTGGCAACCAGCTTTTTCAGCGGGTCACGCTGGATCAGGTTGTAGGCACGCTCAAACGCGTTTTTCCACGCTTGTGGCAGGTCGAGCGCCAGGATCGGCTCGTCGATTTGCACCCACTCAACGCCCAGGTCAGCCAGGCGCTGGAAGATCTGGCCGTACAACGGCAGCAGGCGCTCAAGCAGGTCGAGCTTATCGAAATCGCCGCCCTTGGCCTTGCCCAGCCACAGGTAAGTCAGCGGGCCGATGACGACCGGCTTGACGTTGTGGCCCAGATCACGGGCTTCCTGCACTTCTTCGAACAGCTCATCCCAGCCGAGGTGGAACGGCTGGTCGACGCTGAATTCCGGCACCAGGTAGTGGTAGTTGGTGTCGAACCACTTGGTCATTTCCTGGGCGTGGGCACCGCCGCAGCAGCTGTCACTGACCCCACGCGCCATGCCGAACAAGGTGTGCAAGGTGGCTTTGCCATCGGCCGGGCGGAAACGTTCAGGGATCACGCCGAACATCAGCGAATGTGTCAGTACCTGGTCGTACCAGGCGAAGTCACCGGCGGGCAGCAGCTCGATTCCGGCCTGTTTTTGCAGCGCCCAATGGGTCTTGCGCAGGTCACGGCCGACGGCACGCAGGCCGGCTTCGTCGAGTTCACCCTTCCAGAACGCTTCCTGCGCTTTTTTCAGTTCACGATCGCGTCCAATGCGCGGAAATCCAAGGGAATGAGCGACTGCCATGACAAACAACTCCAACGTAAGTATTGATGGCAGCCATTGTCGACAGAGTCTGATAGTGAGACAAACTCATTTTATTTCAGACCAACACAAGATTTGCTCATGTTGAAGTCAGGTGCAGGTAGAACGCGTGAAACATGAAATACGCACACACCGCCAGTGCCCCTCCCATGCAGCGGTTGAACACAGTAAACGCCGACGTCCCGCTGATTCGCCGTCCCAGCAACGCGCCGAGCAACGCATAAACCCAGGGTGCGCCGAACGCACCGCACGCCAGTAATGCCGACACTCCGGCGATGGACGCACCGCTGATATGCGCCGCCGGCAACATCACACTGGTGATCGGCAGCACTGCCATGATGCCTTTGGGGTTAAGCAACTGAATCACCAGGCCGTTCCAGAACGTGAGGGTTTTGCTCGGCTCGCTGGCAGCGTCCTCGACAACCGTGCGGGCAGTGAACACCTGATAGGCCAGGTACAGCGTGTAAATGCCACCCGCCAGCGAGATATACGGTAACGCCGCCTGGGAGATGAGCGCCTCGCCGGTGTACCCAAACAGCACGAACAGCAACAGCATCGCGCAGCCTACGCCGATGAAAAACCCGGTGGAGCGTCGGAATTTGCCGGTAAGCCCGGCATTCAGGCCCATGAAATTGACCGGGCCCGGGCTGTACATGACACTGAAGGCGTAGAGAAAAATGTCCATGGAGAACCTGCCGTAGTAGAAGTCCGGCGAGTCTATGCAGCGGTTTGCGCTGAATCTTGTACGTTTGTGGTTCACCGCTGGCCGTGCCCCTTCCATCGCGCATACCATGCCTGAAAACAAATACTAAAATGAGCCCCCATGATCAAAGCCAGCCTGCGCACTCACCTGACCCTGTGGTTTGCCGGTTTGTCGTTACTCACACTGCTCAGCGTGGGTTCCTATGTCGGGCATATCGCCACGGAGCAGATGAAGCAGGCCAGTGGCAACACGCTGCTCAGCACGGCCCGCTCGACGGCGGCGCTGCTGGCCGTGCAATTGCGTGAGCGCCAACTGGAAGTGTCCTTGTTGAGCAAGGCACCGCTCATGCGCCGGGGCAACCTCGACGTGCCGGATATCCTGACCTTGATGGAACTGCGCACGCAATCGCGCGCCGAATATGCGTGGATGGGCGTCGCCGATGCCGACGGGCGTGTGCGGCAGGCGGTCAACGGGCTGCTGGTCAATCAATCGGTGCAACAGCGGCCGTGGTTTCAGGCGGGCATGCACGCCGAGTACACCGGTGATCCCCACGAAGCCCTTTTGCTCGCCAAGCTGTTACCCAGTGCGGCGAATGGCGAGCTGCAGCGCTTTATCGATTTCGCCGCGCCGATTCGCAATGCCGAGGGTGAGACGATCGGCGTGCTGGGGGCCCATGCTCACTGGAGTTGGGTGACCCAGATCGTCAATTCCGCGGTGATGCAAAAGGATGCGATCCCCGAGGTCGAGGCGCTGATTGTCGACTTCGACGGCCGGGTGCTTTACCCGGAATTGCTCGCCGGCGAACACCTGCCGCCCAACCAGTTGAGCCCACCCTCCGGCTGGTCCACGGGCAATGGCTATGTCACCGCCTCGGTGGCGGTGCCTAGCCCATCGAATGCCAACATGACCTGGTACATCATGGTGCGCCAACCGTTGGACGTCGCCCTGCAACCGGCGCGCACCCTGCTCCACAAACTGTTGCTGCTCGGCTTGCTCGCAGCGATTGTCTTCGTACTTGCCGCCTACTACGTCGCGTCGTCACTCAGCCGTCCCATCGAGCGCCTGGCCAAGTCGGCCAAGCAAGTGCAGGACCAGCGGCCCGGCGCCGTCTTCCCCCAGGAACACGCGGTGCTGGAAATCGCCCAACTGGGCCGTTCCATCAGCGGCATGACCCAATCGCTGCTCACCAAAGAGCGCGAACTGCAGGACGCCAACGCGTCCCTGGAAGCCACGGTCGCCCAGCGCACCGCCGACCTCACCCGTGCCAATGCCGACCTCTTGAGCCTGGCATCACACGACGCACTCACCGGCGTCTACAACCGCCGCCGCTTCGATGAAAAACTCGCCGAGAACGGCCTGCTGTTCCAACGCACCGGCCGTACCTTTGCCCTGTTGCTGATCGACGCGGACTACTTCAAGCGGGTGAACGACACCTATGGCCACGCGGTGGGCGATGACGTGCTGTGCCATCTGGCGGCATTGATCCAAAGCACCACCCGCGCCACCGACTTTGTCGCGCGTTACGGCGGTGAAGAGTTCGCGGTGTTGCTGCCGGAAGTCGAAGAGCCCGACAGCCCCGACGTGGTCGCCGAGAAAATCCGCGCCGCCGTGGCGGCGGAAAAATTTCCGACGGTGGACCATGTCACCGTGAGTATTGGCGTGAGCATCGCCCTGCCTGCAGACCGGGATTCTTTGGCGCTGCTCAAGCGCGCGGATATGCAGCTGTATGAAGCCAAGGCGGCGGGCAGAAATCGGGTGATGTGAACGTCGATAATCCATCCACTGTGACCAGCGGCTGATTCACCACAGTTCCCTGTTGCGTTGAGTCCAAGGCCGTCTGATTGAGCGGGGCAGATGCGTGATACAGGCCAGCGAAGACCTTGCAATACACACGTTGGGCGAACTCCCCCAGCAGATCCACGTCCTGGAAGCGCAGGCCGTTGCCGAAGGGTTCCGGTTTCTGACGCGGCTTATCACTGAATGGGAAAACCACTCGAATCGATTTGAGCAACCCGGTGAGTGCCTGTTGGGGGGCTTTCATCACGGCCAGTTGATTGCCGTCGGCGGTCTGTCCTGCGACCCGTACGCCGGCCCGAGGATCGGTCGGCTGCGCCGCGTATACGTGGCACCCGCGATGCGCGGCCGTCGTATCGCAACGGCCTTGGTAGCGCAGCTACTGGAATACGCAGCGGTTCACTTTCAGGCCGTGCGCCTGTTCACCGATACACCACAGGCCGCGCACTTTTATCTGCGCTGCGGTTTTCAACCCATCGATGACGACAAGGCGACGCACGTAAAATCACTCACGCCCTTGAACGCACGCGCCTCAACACAGCCGTGAGGCGCGGTGCGTCCACCAGTTACATCAACGGAATCGAATAGCTCACGAACAGGCGATTCTGATCCTGGTCGCGCGCCACCTCACTGCGCGACATGCCGTTGCGCCAGCCGAACCCGACGTTTTTGAACGTACCGCTTTGCACCACGTAATCCAGGGAAATATCCCGCTCCCACTCGCTGGCATTGTTGCCGGCGGTGGTGAGGATATGGTCGCCCTTCAAATACATCACCGACGCCTTCAGGCCCGGCAGGCCCAGCGCGACAAAGTCGTAAGCGTATTGCGCGAAGGCGGTGCGTTCACCGGCCTGGATGAAGGTCTGCACCGTGCGGTCGGTGTAGAGGTACAGGCTGGAGCCTCCCTCCCCTTTGTTCACCAGGCCACCCTGGTTGAGTTGGGCGAAGTTACTGCCGTCGGAGACTTGCTGGTAACCGGCGGTGATCGCATGAGGCCCCAGGGAATAAATGAAGGCGGCGCTCCAGGTGTTGTTGTCGATCTCGCCGTTACCGTTCTTGGTATAGCCGCCGAACTTATAACCTTCGGCGCGCCCGGCAGCGCTGCTGTTTTTACCGTCGGAGGTGGTCTTGAAGTAACGCAGGTCGGTTTTCAGTGAGCCGTAGTCGCCCAGCGGCAACACATGGATCAAACCGGCGAAGTGCTGTTGGTAGTAGTCTTCAAGGTTGGCGTAGTAGTACTGGACCAGCAGGTCCTTGTTCACTTGGTAGTCGGCACCGGCGTAGTTGAATTTATTGCTTTCCCGGGTGCCGCCCGCCGCTGCCAGGCCGCTGCTGTCGCTGGAACCACGGCCGGTGGTGTGTTGCAGTTGACCGCCGATCAGGGTCAGGTTGTCGATGTCTTTACTGGTGACCTGGCCACCTTCGAAGGATTGCGGCAACAGGCGGCCATCGTTGCTCACCAGGATCGGCAGGTTCGGCCGCAGGTAGCCGTAGCGCAGCTCGGTCTTGGCGAAGCGCGCCTTGGCCGTCGCGCCAGCACGCGTCCAGCTGTCCGCCGCTTTGCCGTCATCGTTGGGGATCATCGAGCTGCCCACGTGGCGGCCAGCGCCGCTGTCGAGGGTCACGCCGAGCATGCCGACGGCGTCAAGGCCAAAACCGACGGTGCCCTCGGTAAAGCCCGACTGGTAGTTGAGGAGGAACGCCTGGCCCCACTCTTCGGTCTTCGACGGCGCGGCGGCGCCGTCACGGTTGTCGTTATTGAAGTAGAAGTTGCGCAGGCTCAAGTTGGCTTTACTGTCACTCAGGAAATCGGCGCTCGCCAAGGGGCTCAGGGCAATGCCCAGGCTGCCGGTCAATACGCTTAATACATTCAATGTGGCTTTCATCAGGACGAACTCCGGCGCGGAATCCAGGTTCCGGGCGCAAAAAAAGGCAGCAGGAAGCACGCGACCCCACTGGCGTGTGGCCGGTGCACTAACGGGCGTTTAACTACTTAGTTGAGCGAAGTGAACCTCCGTAGAACCTCAGTCAATCAATCCATGAGCGTCATAAAACGGGTACGGCCCCGGGTAATCCCCGAACACGCCGTTGTGGCTGATCAAGCCTTGCTGTTCATCCCAGCGGTGCAGCAGGTAACCCGCCGGCTCCAGGTTGAAATGCGCGGGCGCGGCGTCTTGCAGGTCGAGCACGATCTGGTGGGAAGTGCCGGGGCACACACAACTCAAGCTACCGCCGAAACGCCGTTGCATGGGCCGATGCAAATGCCCGCACAACAGGCGCTCCACTTGCGGGTGACGGGCAACCACGCGCTCCAAAGCGCTGGCGTTGATAAAGGCTTCGCGGTCCATATGGCCAATGCCGCTGACAAACGGCGGGTGATGCAGGATCAACAAGGTCGGCGCAGCAGGACGCAGCGCCAACTGTTCGTCGAGCCACTGCAACTGGCTGTCCAGCAACTGGCCGCCATGGCCACCGGGAATGGTCGAGTCGAGGCCGATCAGACGCAGCGGATGTTCGTCCACCACCCAATCCAACGGGCCCTCGGCCGAGGCGGGCAAATAAGCGTGATCGCGGAAGGCATCCAGCAACGGCGCGCGGCTGTCGTGGTTACCGGGCACCAGGTAGCACGGCATCTGCAGGCGTGCCAGCTCAGGGCGCAGCACGGCGTATTCGTCGGCGCGACCGAAGTCCACCAGGTCGCCGCTGACCACCACAATATCGGGCCTGGGGTCGCTGGCGTTCAGATGGTCGACGGCTCGGCGCAGCGCGCCCAGGGTATCGACAACGCCGTAGGTCAGGCGATTGCCGGCTTTAAGGTGCAAGTCGCTGATCTGCGCAACAAGAAACGGACGGTTCACAATAGGTTCTCACGCATTCAGGGTGAACAACATGTGCGGCGCAATGGCCAGGGCAATCGGCGCGCCGACGGTGTGCAAGTGGTTGTCGCTGCAGTCCACCAGCAGCGGTTGCGGCCCACCGATGTCCACCAACAGACGGCTTTGCGCGCCCTGGAAGAACTGCGCCAACAGGTGGCCGTGCAAGTGCCCTTCCCCCTCCATCACGCGCAGGTGTTCGGGGCGGCAATACACGGTGCCGGGGCGCTCGGCGGCGTGCCACGGCAGCTCACCGCCACAGACTTTCAGGCCGTGGGCGGTGCGGTCGAGGACCGCAAAGGCATTCAGATTGCCGACAAATCCGGCAACGAACGCGTTGGCCGGCTGCTGGTAGATCTGCCGGGGGCTGGCCAGTTGCGCGACACGCCCCTGTTCCATCACCAGGATGCGGTCGCCCAGGGCCATGGCTTCGCCCTGATCGTGTGTGACAAAGACCGAGGTGATGCCGAGCCCACGCAACAGTTGGTCCAGCTCACTGCGCAGACGCTCGCGCAATTGCGCATCGAGGGCCGCCAGGGGTTCATCCAGCAACAGCACTTTAGGTCGCGGAGCCAGCGCCCGAGCCAGGGCCACGCGCTGACGCTGCCCACCCGAAAGCTCATGGATGCTGCGCTTGCCGTGCTGCTGCAAGCCCACCAACTCCAGTAACTCTTCACAGCGCTTGTTGCGCGCCGGCGCCGACATGCCGCGAATCTTCAAGCCATAGACGATGTTGCCGGCCACATCCAGGTTAGGAAACAGCGCGTAATTCTGGAACACCATGCCCACGTCGCGACGCTCGATGGGCAGGCGGGTGACGTCTTGATCGCCGAAAAACACCTGGCCCACGTCCGGGCGCTCCAGGCCGGCGATCAGGCGCAAGGTCGTGGTTTTGCCACAGCCGGACGGGCCAAGAATCGCCAGGGTTTCACCGCCTTCGACAGTCAAATTCAAGTCATGCACGGCCACGGTGCCGTCGGCAAATGCCTTGCGACAGCCCTGCAACCGAATAGTGATAGCGGTCATCGACGCTCTCCACGGGACAAACGAGCACTGATGGCCTGCAGCGCAACCAGCAGCGGCACGATCATCAGCAAAAAGATAAGGGTGTAGGCGCTGGCAATTTCCAGGCGGGCCGAGGCGTAGCTGTCGGCCAGGCCCACGGGCAGCGTTTTGGTCATCGGTGTGTGCAGCATCCAGGTCAGGTTGAATTCACCCAGGCTCAGGGTGACCACCATCAGCACGCCGGCGAGAATCCCCGCCCGGCAGTTCGGTACTACCACGCTGAAGAAGCGTTTGATCGGCCCGGCACCGAGGCTCGCCGCCGCCTCCTCCAGCACCGGCAGTTGCTGGCGCTGCATCACGGCCATCACCGGGCGCACCAGAAACGGCAAGGTGAACAGCACGTGGCCGACGAGGATGAACAACCAACTGCTGCGAAACGTGCCGAACTGGCCGTAGGTCAGCAGCAACGCCAACGCACTGGCCAACCCCGGCATTGCCACCGGCAGCACCATCAGCTCCTCGAAGGCGCGACTGAAGCGGTTGTTCATCCGCACCAGGGCATAGGCCGCAGGTACGCCGATCACGCCGACGCACACCGCGCAGGCCAGGGCCAATTGCAGTGACAGCCACACGGTCGGCGAATAGGCCTGCCACACCTGGATCAGCCAGTCGAAGGTCAACCCACTGGACAGGCCGACAAAGAAGTTGCGGGTCAACCCGGCCAACAATGACATCACCACCGGCACCAACATGAAGGCGCACACCAGCAGGGTAAACAGCAGTTGAATCACAAACAGCGAAGAGCGTTTCACAGGACTGTCCCCGCGTTTTTGACCAGCCGTCGTGTCAACAGCAACACGGCCCAGGTCACCGCACCGAGCACCACCGACAGGGCAGCGGCGACGGCAAAGTTGGCGTAGTTGGTGAACACGTTGTAGATCGCCACCGGGGTGACGTTCAGCCGCGTGCCCAACGTGAAGGCCGTGCCAAACGCCCCCATCGAGGTGGCAAAGCAGATCGCCCCGCACGAAGCCAGCGCGGGGGCCAGGCCCGGCACGATGACGTCGCACACCACGCGCCAATGGCCGGCCCCCAAAGAATGAGCCGCTTCTTCGAGGCTGCGGTCGAGGCTCTCGCACGCCGCCATCACCGTGAGAATCACCCGTGGAATCGAGAAGTACAGATAGCCCACGAACAGCCCGGCCAACGAATACGCAAAGATCCAGCGCTCACCGGCCAGTTGCAGCCCCAAGGCGGCGAACAGGCCTTGGCGCCCGGCCAGCAGGATCACCAGGAACCCCACGACCACGCCGGGAAACGCCAGCGGAAAGGTCAAGAGCGCCACCAGCGCCGAACGCCCGAAGAACTGCTGGCGCGCGAGAAATACGCCGCTGATGCCGCCGATCAGTAACGCGACCGAGGTCACCACCAGCGCAAGGGTCACGGTTTGTCCCAGGCTGCCCAGGTACTGCGCACTGCTGAGCACCTGCCAATAACCGCTGCCCAGGCTGTCGCGGCTTTGCGCACCGAGCACCACCAGGTGCGCCAGCGGCAACAGCCAGAACGCGAGCAGCACCGCAAACGCCGGGGCCAACGCCCAGGCGGCGTGTTTTGCCGATGCGGCCACTTACTTGACCTCGTTCAGGTAACGGGCGGCGAAGGCTTCCTGCACAGCGGCCATTTTTTCGTAGTCGACCACGCCGGCACGCGCATAGTCGCTGTCCGGCAGGAACTGCGCGGCCACATCCGCGGGCATTTTCATCGGCCGTACCGGGCGCAGGTAGGCCTTGGCCCAGAGTGCCTGGCCGGCGTCGGACAGCACAAAGTCGAGGACCTTTTCCGCATTCGCGCG
>PJQF01000003.1_pt1 | contig 65546 bp, 48 predicted proteins | sample 1503741 | NCBI WGS metagenome assembly PJQF01 (sample SAMN07775949, study PRJNA414020) | Biofilm metagenome, whole genome shotgun sequencing project. | isolation source: biomolecule (vanillin) treated reverse osmosis membrane biofilm | place: India: Nagpur | collected 2017-03-21
TCTGCCGTCGACGGTTATGCGACCGCCACCACGCTACGCCAGGACGTGCTCAACGGCGACCTGATGAAACACTGGTTCCATACCAATGCCGACAGCCTGGTCACCCTGGCAGAAGGCCAATCCACCTCCGACGCGGAAAGCCGCTGGGCTTCGCACAAGGAACTTGGCTGGCTGTTATTCAACACACTGCTGCCGGTGCTACGTGGGCCGGGGGCGATGGCGGGCTGGCTGCTGCAACTGGCCAACAGCGAAGAAGATATCAAGCGGCTTTCCACACCAAACGACCCGGACCCGTCTTCGGCGGTGGTCGACCTGCTCGTCAACCTGGGCATGACACTGGGCCACGCGTCCGCCTCCGAGCCCGGCGAGCCCGCGCGCACTTTTGCACCATTCAAGCAAGACGCCCATTCCGACAGCGCCGGGCCACGCCCCCGTCACGACGGTGAGCCCGTTGCCCGCCAAGCCATCATCCGGCAGGCCCCGGCAGCGCCCGCCTCCGGCAGCTTTGGCGGCGAAAACACGGCCATTGACGTGCGATTATCGAGCCCACGCGGGTTAACGCCAAGCCTGCTTGCGCACATAGACTCGTTCAAAGTAGCGGCGCCAACGGATCCCGGATCGCCCATCGCCGAAGGCACCAGAAAAGGCCTGTACACCATTCATGACCGGCTTTATGCCAACATCGACCATCACTGGTTCCGCGTGGCAAACGACCTGGATGGCGCCTACGTCATCGATGAACACAACAAGGCACGTACAGCACCGCCCATCACACGCGACGCGCAGGGTAAGTGGCATTTTGACCTGGCGCCCAAACTCAGAGGCGGCATGCCAAAATCTGCCAGGCCACTGGATTCACTCGCGAACAGTATGCAAGCCAAGCGCCTGGCGGAGACCGACTATCGGCGCAACCTGAAAGAGCGCAAGAAAGTTTCAAAAACACATGACACTGCAATGGCAAACATCGAGGCCGACCTCACCGAGTACGAAAGCGCCCGAAAGAAACTCAAGACCCTTTACAACCTGGCAAGCACCGAGGCATCAGCCGTTCGATTTGCCGAACCTTATGCACAGCAACGGCAGATTACCGACGCGCTGAAGGACAGGATTGCTCAACAACTTGAGCGTCTCAAACCCCTGACGCAATCACTCGTGGCCGCCAGCAAAACCACTGTTGAAACCATTGCGCCGAGGAAGTTGGGCGGGATAGACGATCTATCGGAGTTCAAGCACAACCGTTCAGTGGAATACGAAAATACGCTGCACACCTTGACGGCAATAGAAAACTTTTACGTTCGCCTGTTTAACGACACCCGTCAGTACGGCGTGCGTGGCGCCTCAATCTCAGAGCTGGAAGCACATGCCAATAGCGGCATACAGCCAGCCTACGAACAATTGACTGAAGCGTACAAAATAATCTATGAAAACAATAAACAACTGTTGCGGTCGAGGCAGGCAGTCGGCGCGCTGTTGGCTGAGTGGAAGAGCGATTCACCTTTTGGCAACAAGGAAGCGTTGGGCTACATCAAGAGGCGATACACCACGACTGTCGCGCTCAATGAACTTACAACGAAATTGAACAACCTATCGTTTCTCCATCAACTGACCTCGACATGGGGTGCGCGCTTCCCAGAGGATGCCGCGCGCCGTCAGATGGAGCGATTCTTAAAGGACAATCTGAAAGCCGAAGCTTCAGCACTCCAGGATCTACGCCAATACAACGACTTCACCTTGGGCGAGCGGAACGCGACGCTAAACACCATTATCACCAAATACAAACAGGTCCTGAGCGACAGCCTCGTCTTGCAGGAAGAGTATCCACAGCTCTTTCGGGCGGACTACCACCAGCGGTTCACTGCTTTACTGAGTGAATTCATCGCCGATGCACAGGCCGAATTGGCACAGGTCGTCAAAGAGGAGCAGTTTCTGATTCCGGCTGCGCCCGCGCGCAGTGACCAAAGGGCCAAACCGCAGAACCAGCGCGTGTTCAAGACCGAACATAAAGAGACCTTGATTGGTACATTACGCGCGCCCGAGCCGGGCCGAACCGTCGACATCATTGATGTGTTGGACCCACAAAGCGGTCAACCTATCGCAAGCTACAGTGAACACGCCAAGGAGCGCGGATGGGTGAAAATCATCCGCGGCCAGCCCACGCAAACGTCTCCCGCCGCTTCGCCGAAGCCCTTGGCGAGCTATAAGAGCGATGCGCAAAAGTCGATAGATGCCGCGACGCGACGCGAGCAATCGATTCTTTTCCAGAAAAAGAAACTTGACGACCCCCAGCGACGCGACACCGTCTCCCCTCTGGATTGGTACGAGATGCTGGAGACCGTGGCTAACCAACTCAAGGAGACCGCACGGCAGGCCGAGGCCAACCATGGTGGCAGGCCGGAAACCGCCGAGTTGGTGGCGCGCTGGCGAACCGCTGCAGATGAAATGCTGCAAAAGGCCCGACAACACACCGCAGATGGCTATCTGGTTCAGCCGCCGACAGCGGAAAATGTCGACTTCCTGTGGCGTCATGGGTTTGTCGATATCAACCTGGTACGGCGGGACGTGCCCACAAAAGCTGGCGACGTATTCACCGAATACGCGGTGCGTAAAAAAGGCAAGATCGACGTGGTGTGGTACGCCCACTTCCACTACCCGCAGAAAGGTTGGCCACGGGATGATCACAGAGCAGCGCATCTGAAAATCCCGTCGCAACGCTACAAAACCAAAAAAGACTTGATTGCCGAAGCCAAAAGCAACGGCGTCGTCGCGCAAATAATCAACGCCGATATCAACGCCCCGTTGGATCAGAAGCTGTTTCTGAAGCTGTAAAACTGACAGGCTGAGCACTGCAAAAAAAAAGCCGCACACTGTGCGGCTTTTGATTAATGGCACTTAATGCGCAAACAACGAGTTGCCTTTCTGCCCGGCCAGTTTTTCAGGCTTGATCAGGAACCGTGCGAGCGCCGGCAACAGCCATAGCGCACCGAACATGTTCCACAGCAGCATGAAGGTGAGCATCAGGCCCATGTCGGCCTGGAACTTGATGGCCGAGAAGATCCAGGTGCACACGCCGATTGCCAGGCACAGGCCGGTGAACAGCACGGCTTTGCCGGTGGACTTGAGCGTTTGGTAGTAAGCCTCTTGCAACGGCAGGCCGGCACGCAGGAAGCTTTCCAGACGGCTGTAGATGTAGATGCCGTAATCCACGCCAATCCCCACGCCCAGCGCCACCACCGGCAAGGTCGCGACCTTGACGCCGATGCCCATGAACGCCATCAGCGCGTTGCCCAGCACCGAGGTCAGCACCAGCGGCAACACGATGCACAGGGTGGCGGCCCAAGAGCGGAAGGTGATCATGCACATCGTGGCCACGCACAGGTAGACCAGGATCAGAATGGTCAGCTCCGACTCTTTGATGACTTCGTTGGTGGCGGCTTCGATCCCGGCGTTACCGGCGGCGAGGATAAATTCCAGGCCATCCTTGTTGTTCTCCTTGGCGAAGTCCTGCACGGCGTGCACCGCGCGGTCGAGGGTTTCGGCCTTGTGGTCGTTGAGGAACACCAGCACCGGCGCCAGCGAGCAATTGTTGTTGTACAAGCCATCGGCACGGGCGATGGAGTTGTTCAGGACGTCAGGGTTGCGCGACAAGGTTTCCCATTTGAGGTTGCCCTCGTTCATCCCCTTGATCATTTGCTTGGACACGGTCACCAGCGAGATCGCCGACTGCACGCCTTCAGTGTTCTGCATCTTCCACATCAGTTGGTCGATGGGCGCCATGGCTTCATAGCGCGAACAGCCTTCGGCCTTGGTCTTGACCATCACCACCAGCACGTCGGAGCTGGTGGAGTAGTTGCTGATGATGAAATTGTTGTCCTTGTTATAGCGCGAGTCCGGGCGCAGTTCCGGTGCACCCTGGTCCAGATCGCCGATCTTGAGGTTCTGGCTGTACCAGAGGCCGCCACCGAAGGCGATCAACGCGAGCAATACAGACACCGGCGCGACCTTGGGGCTGGCGAATTTGGACAGCAGGCGCCAGAACGGGTGTTCGCGGTGCGCGTCCTTTTTGCTCTTGGCGATGGCACGCTTGCTGATACCGACGTAGGAGATCGCCACCGGCAGCAGGATCAGGTTGGTGAACACGATCACCGCCACGCCGATGGAGGCGCCGATGGCCAGCTCGCGGATGACACCGATGTCGATGATCAGCAGTGTGATAAAGCCCACGGCGTCGGCGAGAATCGCAATCATCCCCGGCAGGAACAGTTGCCGGAACGTGCGGCGCGCAGCGGTCAGCGCGTTGTCCGCCTCACTGGATTGCAGCGCAATACCGTTGATCTTCTGCACGCCATGGGAAATACCGATGGCGAAAATCAGGAACGGCACCAGCATCGAATATGGGTCGAGGCCGAAACCGAAAAAGTGCATCAGCCCCAGTTGCCAGACCACCGCCACCAGCGTCGTGCTCAACACCGCGACGGTGCTGCGCAGGCAGTTGGTGAACCACAGCAGCAGAATCAGGGTGATGACGAACGCGATACCAAAGAACATCACCACCATGACCAGGCCATCAATCAGGTCGCCGACCTTCTTGGCAAACCCGACGATGTGGATTTTGACGTTGGGGTTCTGCGCTTCGAACTTGTCGCGGATCTTGTCTTCGAGTTCATGGGAGAACTTGCGGTAGTCCAGGGCCAGCAATTTGCCCTGGTCCTGCGGGTCCGGGTAGGACTCCAGCAACGGAATGTCGACGATGCTCGACTTGAAGTCGTTGGCCACCAGGCGCCCGACCTGGCCGGACTTGAGCACATTGTTGCGCAACTGGTCGAGGCTTTGCGGCGAGCCGTTGTAGCTTTGCGGGATCACTTCACCGCCGGCAAAGCCTTCTTCGGTGACTTCGGTCCAGCGTACGCTGGGGCTCCACAGCGACTTGAGACCCGAGCGGTCAACGCCCGAGATGTAGAACACCTCGTCGTTGATCTGGCGCAGGGTCTCCATGTACTCCTTGGTGAAGATGTCGCCGTCCTTGGCCTCCACCGAGATGCGCACGGTATTGCCCAGGTTGGCCAGATCGTTACGGTGCTCCATCATCTTTTCGATGAAGGGATGCTTGAGGGGGATCATCTTCTCAAAGCTGGTCGACGGGCGAATCAGCGTCGCCTGCCAGAACAGGAAAATACTCACCAGCAGGCAGATGACGATGACTGCCGGGCGATTGTTGAAGATCAGGCGCTCAAGCAAGGTCGCTTTATCGTTGTGATGACTGCTCATTCTTTACCCGCCTTCTTATTGTTTTTCGAGTTCAGCGCCGGCCGGCGTAGCAACGCGTACACCGCCCTGCCCGACCAGAATCAGGTTGCCATTGCCTGCAGCAGTGACTGCCGACAATGAGATGCGGTCCGGGCGGTTGAATACGCTGAAGGTCTGGCCATCATCGTGACTGACCACCACGCTGCCGCCATTGCCGACCACGACCAGCGAGCCGTCATCGAGCAAACTCGCGCCCGACAAACCGAACTCCAGGGCGCCACGCGCCGCATTCAATTGGACTTGCTCCCAGGTGCTACCGAAATCCGTGGAGCGATACAGGTTGCCGCGCAGGCCATAGACCAACAGGGTTTGCGGCTGGGCGGTGCTGATCACCCCGAACAGCGAGCCCTCGTAGGGGCCTTCGAGCTTCTCCCAGGTCTGGCCGTCGTCGCTGGAGCGGAACATGCTGCCCTGCTCGCCGACGATAAACAGCCCGGCGTCCTTGATGTGGGCGATGGCGTTGAGGTGGAACTGGTCTTCGTTATCGAGACGGTCGCTGACGTCTTCCCAGTGTTTGCCAGCGTCGGTGGTTTCAATCAACGCACCGTAGGCGCCCACGGCGATACCGTGTTCGGCATCCTTGAACCACACGTCGAGCAACGGTGCTTCGCGCTTGAGGTCCTGAAATTGCTGGGTCCAGCTAGCGCCACCGTCGACGCTTGCCAGAATCTGCGCATCATGGCCGACTGCCCAGCCGCGTTTATCGTCGACAAAATACACTGCCGTGAGCAGTTGCCGGGTGGGGACTTTGGCCTGGGTCCAGGTGCTGCCCTGGTCATCGGAATAGATGATGTGCCCACGATCACCGACCGCCACCAGACGTTTGCCGGCATGGACCACATCGATCATCAGGCCTTTGCTGGCCTTGGGGGATTCAATCGCAAATACCGGCTGCGTACGGGTATCGCCGGCAGCGAACGTGGGAGTCGATAACACTCCAAACAGCGAGAGCGCTGTGGCCAGCATCGCAACCCTGCGTGCGGCGCGCGGGCAGCAAACAGCCCAACCCATGACAGGCTCACTCATAGACCTTTCTCCCCATTTATTATTGTTAGGTGGTCTCGCCTTCCCGGGCTCTGAAACCTGCACTCTAGAGCGCCTGGAGGACGCAAGGGCCATCCTATCGGGCTTTCGAATCGTCTGACAATCGGCGCTACGTTATCTTTTGTTAACTGACGGCGTTTGGTCGTGGCCTGAATATCGCTGCATTCCCCAGGCTGATTAATGAATTTTTATTCCATCTATTGAATTTAGTGAATTTTTATTCCATTAATGGCGTTCCTGAAAACAATAATTCAAAGGACCACGGTTATGCGTGAACTCGGAATCGGCCTGATCGGCACAGGCTTCATGGGGCGCGCCCATGCGTTAGCGTTCAATAATGCGCGGGCGGTATTCGAACTGCCGGTACGCCTCACGTTAGCGGCCCTGGCCGATGCCGACACCGCGCGCGCTCAGCGTTGCGCGACGGCGTGGGGGTTTGCCCAGGCCCATGGCGATTGGCAGGCGCTGATCAACGACCCCAGCGTTGACGTGGTGGCCATCACCACCCCCAACCATCTGCATTACCCCATGGCCATGGCCGCGATTGCGGCGGGCAAGGCGGTGTATTGCGAAAAGCCGCTGGCGGTCAGCCTGGAGCAGGCCGACGCGATGCGCCGCGCCGCCCGTGCCGCCGGAGTGGTCACGCGCGTCGGCTATAACTATCAGCACAACCCGATGATCAGCCTGTCAAGGCAGATGATTGCCAATGGAGAGCTGGGCGAGATCATCAGCTTCCAGGGCGAGTTCAGCGAAGACTTCATGGCCGACCCGGCCTCGCCCTGGTCGTGGCGGTGTGAAGTGGACCATGCCGGTGGTGCGCTGGCGGACCTCGGTAGCCACCTGCTGTCGATGGCACGCTACCTGGTGGGCGATGTGCTCAGCGTGTGCGCCGACACCCACACCGTCCACGCGCAACGCCCCGCCACCGCCGGCAGCCCGACGAACCGCGCGATTGCCGTGGATGACCAGGTGCATGCGCTGCTGCGCTTTGCCAACGGCGCCCGTGGCACCGTGAGCAGCAGTTGGCTCAAGCATGGCTACAAAAACCATCTGAGTTTCGAAATCAGCGGTACGAAAGGCACCCTTGCGTTCGATCAGGAGCGCTTGAACGAGTTGCGTGTGTGCCGTGTCGGCCAGGACGGTTTCCAGCGGTTGCTGGCAGGCCCCGCCCTGCCCGGCTATGCCGCGTTCAGCCCGGCGGCCGGGCATCAATTGGGCTACAACGAGTTGAAGACGCTGGAAGTACACGAATTGATCATGGCGCTGGCGGGTCAGGGCGTTGATGGCACCGACTTTGACCAGGCGTGGGAGGTCGAGCGGCTGGCGACGGCGATTCGCCTGGCCGCGCGTGAGGCGCGTTGGGTCAACGTGAGCGAGGTGTAAATGCGGGGGAGCAGCGCGCTCCCCACGCGTTCGGCTCAGATCACGAAACGCGCGACCATCCCGTTCAAATCCACCGCCAGGCGCGACAGCTCGTGGCTGGCCGCGCTGGTCTGGTTAGCGCCCGCCGCCGACTGCGTCGCCAGGTCGCGGATGTTCACCAGGTTGCGGTCGACTTCACGGGACACCTGCGCCTGCTCTTCCGAGGCGCTGGCGATCACCAGGTTGCGCTCATTGATCAGGCTGATGGATTGGGTGATCTGCTCCAGCGCCACACCGGCGGCGCGGGCCATTTCCAGGGTGGCGTGGGTGCGCTGGTTGCTCTGCTGCATCGACTGTACCGCGTCACCGGTGCCGCTCTGGATACCGGCGACCATTTTTTCGATTTCCTGGGTCGACTGCGCGGTGCGATGAGCCAAGGCGCGGACTTCATCGGCCACCACCGCAAACCCACGGCCGGCTTCACCGGCGCGGGCCGCCTCAATCGCTGCGTTGAGCGCGAGCAGGTTGGTCTGTTCGGCAATTGCGCGTATCACGTCGAGGACCTTGCCAATGTCGCGGCCCTGAGTGGCCAAGCCTTCGATCATGACCGAGGTGTTTTGTACATCCTGAGTCATGGTTTGAATCGCGCCGACGGTTTCCACCACGCGATCACGCCCTTCACGCGCTGCCAGGTTGGATTGGCTGGAGGCTTCGGAGGTGGACACCGCGTTGCGCGCCACCTCTTCCACGGCAGCGGTCATTTCGTTGACGGCAGTGGCGGCCTGGTCGATTTCGTTGTTCTGCTGTTGCAGGCCTTTGGAGGCTTCCTCGGTGACCGCGCTGAGTTCTTCCGCTGCCGAGGCAAGCTGGGTGGCGGAACCGGCGATGTGCTGGATGGTTTGGCGCAGGTTGGTTTGCATGGCCGACAGGGCACTGAGCAAGCGTGCCGGCTCGTCCTTGCCATCGTCTTCAATAACGCTGGTCAAGTTGCCACCGGCAATGGTTTGCGCCACTTCCACCGCTTTGCGCAGCGGCGTAACAATGCTGCGCGTCAACAGCCAGGCCAGCAACACGGTCAACAACGCCGCCGCGACTGAAACGATGATGATCCCGGTCACGCCTTGCTGGTAACTGGCCTCAGCATTACGCCCGGCCTGGTCGGCATCGGCGCCGTTGAACGCGATCAGTTGGTTGAGTTGCTCGCCCATCAAGTCGGTACCGTTCTTGATACGCGTGTTGATCAGGGTGCGCATCGCCTCGACGTTGTTTTGCTGGGACAGCGACAGCATCTCGGCCTGAGCGGCGAAGTAACTCTCAAGGGTCGCGGCGAAGGTTTTGTACAAGGCCGCCTCCTCGGGACCCGCCGGCATCACCGAATACGCGCTTTGAGCCTGCTTGACCTTATCCATCAATACGCCGATGCGCGTCTTGGCTTCCTCGAGCGCCGCAGGTTCGCGGTTGATCAGTACCCGAAAGGACAGAATGCGCAGGCGCAGAACGTTTTCTGTGAGGTTACCGAGGTATTTCACACTGGGTAGTTGGTTGGCCCCCATGTCCATGGATGCCTGGCGGATTGTCGTCATGCGGTTGACGGCAAACACGCCAAGGATTACTACCAGCAACGCAATGAACGCAAAACCGAGAAACGCGCGAGGGGCAATATTCAGATTACGAAGGGACATAGGGGTGCTCTCAAAAAGGGGTGTTTGCGCGCATCCCTGCGGCGACACGATCCGCGGGTGTCAACGCACCACTCGGACCACTAAGCGCCACTGTTGTCATTGATGTGTGGGCCTATTCAGGCTATCGGCGGACTTGAGAAATTAATGGGCACATTTCGAAATATTTTTTCACACTTCTGACAGCCAACACTTTCTGGCATCCTTCGCGTCCCTTTTCTGACCCGAGCCCGCATTTTGTCTGACGCTCAAGCGCCCCGCCCCCGCTATAAATCCGACCTGATCTACGGCCTGGAAGACCGCCCGCACTTCACCGCAGCGATTTTTGCTGCGCTGCAACATGTGCTCGCGAGTTTCGTCGGCATCATCACCCCCACGTTGATCGTCGGCGGCGTGCTGGGGCTGGAAAGCGAGGTGCCGTACCTGGTGAGCATGGCGCTGTTCGTGTCCGGGCTCGGGACGTTTGTGCAAGCGCGCACGTTCGGGCCGATCGGTTCCGGCCTGCTGTGCCTGCAGGGCACCAGTTTTTCGTTTATCAGCGTTATTTTGAGTGCCGGGTTCATGGTCAAGGCCCGAGGCGGCGGTACTGATGAAATCCTCTCGACGATCTTTGGCATCTGCTTTTTCGCAGCCTTTATCGAAGTGGTGCTCAGCCAGTTCATCGGCAAGCTGCGCAAACTGATCACCCCGGTAGTGACGGGCACCATCATCACCTTGATGGGTTTGTCGTTGATCAAGGTGGCGGTCACCGACATGGCGGGGGGCTTCGGTTCCAGCGATCTGGGCGCGGCAAGCAATATGGGGCTGGCGGCGCTGGTGCTGCTGACCATCGTGGTGCTCAACCGCTTCAGTAACCCGTTCCTGCGCCTGGGTTCGATCGTGATCGGCCTGACCCTGGGCTTCGTGGTGGCCTGGTGGATGGGACGTGTCGATATGGCGGCGCTGCCGCAAGTGCCGTTAATCAGCGTGCCGGTGCCGTTCAAGTACGGGTTCTCGTTCGACTGGGTGGCGTTTATACCGGTGGCGGTGATTTTCCTGATTTCGCCATTGGAAGCCGCCGGTGACTTGACGGCCAACTCAATGATTTCCCAGCAACCGGTCAAAGGCCCGCTGTACATCAAGCGAATCAAGTCGGGCCTGCTGGCCGACGGCCTCAACTCGGCGATGGCCGCGACGTTCAACAGCCTGCCGATGGTGACCTTCGCACAAAACAATGGCGTGATTCAGCTGACCGGCGTGGCCAGTCGCTACGTGGCGTACTTTATCGCCGGCCTGCTGGTGCTGCTGGGGCTGTTCCCGATGATCGGCGCCGTGCTGCAACTGATGCCCAAACCGGTACTCGGCGGCGCCACCCTGATCATGTTCGGCACCGTCGCCGTGGCCGGGATCAAGATTCTTGCCGAAGCCGGGCTGCATCGGCGCAATGTGCTGATCGTGGCGATTTCCCTGGGCATGGGCCTGGGGGTCGCCGCCGTGCCGGAGGTATTGCGCGACTTGCCCAAAGCGCTGCACAACATCTTCGAATCGCCGATCACCGTGGGGGCGTTCTGTGCAATCGTGCTGAACATTTTCCTGCCGGAAGAGTTCTTAGAGCTGGAAGAAGATGAATTTGATCCGGAGTCCTCTACCCTCAAGGTCATGCAGGATCCGGACGTCACGAAATAGGAGCATCTGTTAATGCGCAAGCTCATGGTTCTATCGCTACTGCTGCTTACCTTGAGCGCCTGCGCGCTGTTCCCCAACCGCGACCCGCTCAACATTACGGTGGTCGGCATCGAGCCGCTGCAAAGCCAGGACCTGGAAGTACGCTTCGCCGTGAAGCTACGGGTGCAGAACCCTAATGAAACGGCAATCGACTACAGCGGCGTAGCCTTGGACCTGGACGTCAATGGTCGGCCGCTGGCGTCGGGGGTGAGTGATCAATCCGGCTCCATTGCACGCTTTTCCGAAACGGTGCTGATGGTGCCAGTCAGCGTTTCCGCATTTTCGGTATTACGCCAAACGCTGGGGCTGAGCCAGACCCAGAGCTTGAACAACTTGCCGTACGTACTGCGTGGCAAACTGGCCGGTGGGCTGTTCGGCACCCTGCGCTTTGTGGAGCGCGGCACGTTGGACCTGCCAAACACGGCGACCTGGTAAAGGCCATGCAACCGACGTTGCTCACTGAACGGCTGATCCTGCGCCCACTCACCCTGGACGACGCCGACGGTATCCAGCAGCAATTCCCGCATTGGGCCGTGGTGCGCTACCTCAATGCCTTGGTGCCCTGGCCCTACCCGGCCGACGGCGCGCGTACTTATCTGCAACAGCACGCCCTGCCCGCCATGGCCCGTGGCAAGGAGTGGCACTGGTCGATCCGCCTCAACAGCGCGCCTGAGCAACTGATCGGTACTATCAGCCTGATGGACGAACACGACAACAACCGTGGCTTTTGGCTCGGCCCGCAATGGCACGGCCTGGGCTTGATGAGCGAAGCCAGTGCGGCGGTGACCGAATACTGGTTCGATACCCTCAAACGCCCGCTGCTGCGCGTGCCCAAGGCTGGGCCTAACCGAGGGTCACGGCGGATTTCCGAGCGCACCGGCATGCGCTTGATCCGCACGGATTACGGGGCGTTTGTAGAAGGGACTTTGCCACGCGAGTTATGGGAGATGACCCGCGAGGAATGGCTTGAAGCCCACGCGCGCGCACGCTGAAATTTACGCTGGGCGCGGGCTTGCCTGCGCCCAGCTTGCTCGACGGGTTTTAGTCAGTGATGAAGCGCACGCCCGGTTTGGCACGCTCATCCACTACCAGCTCAAATATGTCCGGCCGCGCATAATGCCCCACCACGTCATAGTCGTACCGTGCGCGCACCAGGTCATCGGTGTTGATCTGCGCGGTCAATAACCCCGCCCCGCCCAGCAACGGCCCGGCCAGGATGTCGCCCATCGGCCCGATGATCACGCTGCCGCCCGCGATCAAGGCGCGGTCTGACGGCCAGTTGGCAACCTCCACCCCCAACGCCTCGGGCGAAGCCTGCACTTGGCAGGCACTCACCACAAAGCAGCGGCCTTCGTGGGCAATATGGCGCATGCTCACTTGCCACATCTCGCGCTCATCCACCGTAGGCGCGCACCACACCTCCACGCCCTTGGCGTACATCGCCGTGCGCAGCAACGGCATCATGTTTTCCCAGCAGACTGCGCCGCCAATGCGGCCTACCGCTGCGTCGATCACCGGCAAGGTCGAGCCATCGCCCTTGCCCCAGATCAGCCGCTCGGTGCCGGTGGGCATCAGCTTGCGGTGCTTGGCGACCAAACCGCCCGACGGCTCGAAATACAACAGTGTGCAATACAGCGTGCTGCCACTGCGCTCAATCACACCGAGTACCAGGCTCGCGCCGGTACGGGCCGACAACCCGGCCAGTGCTTCGGTTTCGATGCCCGGCACGTCGATGGCATTGGCAAAATACCGCGCAAACGCTTCGCGGCCTTCCGGCAGGCGGTAACCCAACTGCGTGCCGAAGCGTTCGCCCTTGGGGTAGCCGCCGAGCAAGGCCTCGGGCATCACCACCAATTGCGCGCCACTGCGCAGGATTTCTTGCTCATAGGTCAGGATTTGCGCCAGGGTTTGCGCCTTGCCACCCGGCAGGGCGCCAATTTGCAAAGCAGCCACGGTAGAAACAGGCATGACGAACTCTCCGAATAAGGGGGGTTGCCCATTCTCCGGCCAGCCTGGATCATGAATAAAGCCTACTTCAGTGCTGAATGATATGAACCAGATGAATATCGCCCAGGTTGACCTGAACCTGCTGAAAACCTTCGAAGCCCTGCACGACGAGTCGAGCGCCAGCCGCGCGGCATTGCGCCTGGGTGTTACCCAGTCGGCGATCAGTGCGGGGTTGCGGCGCCTACGCGAAATGTATGGCGATCAGCTGTTCGTGCGCACCGGCCGGGGCTTGGCGCCAACCTTGCGGGCCAATCAGCTGAAGCCGGTCATCAGCGAGGCCCTGGACCGCTGTCGGCAGAGCCTGGCGATGACCCATCCGACCCATCCCAACTACCAGGGCCGGTCGGTGGTGCTGGGTTTGTCCGATGATTTCGAGATCGCCCATGGCCGTCGGCTGATGGCGGAAATAGCGCAACGCGCGCCGAAACTGCGGGTGATTTTCCGCCAGACCCATAGCCAAATCGTCGCCGCCGCCCTGCTCGACCGCACCCTGGACCTGGCGATTACCGCTGGCGGCTTTGCCGAGCGCCGGCTGAGCCGGCACGTGCTGGGAGACGGGGATTACCGCTGCCTGATAGACCCGCAAAGCCTGACGCCAGGCCAGCACGGCATCACCTTGGAAGAATTCGTCACGCGCGAGCATGTGCTGGTGTCGTCGGGCGGGTTTATCGGGATTACCGACGAAGGTTTGGCGGCGCAAGGGCTGAGCCGCCAAGTGTGCGCATCCACCAGCCATTTTGCCGCGCTGCCGTACTTGCTCAAGGGCAGCCAGGCGCTGGCGACGATTCCCGGGCATGCCGCCGAGGCCATTGCGCAGATGACCGGCTTGCGCGTGCTGCCCTGCCCGTTGGCATTGCCGCGCTACCCGGTGGAACTGGGCTGGCGCACCCAGGCCCAGCTTGATCCGGTGCTGCTTAAAGTCCGTGAGGCGATTGTGGCGTGCTTTACTTAGCCGCAGCCATCAGCTTGTTGACTTCGCTGCGTACCATGTTGGAAAACTCCGGCGGCGACATGCCGTCGAGTTCCGCACGCACCCACTCAGCCCACTTGCCCTTGCGCTTGGCGCGCTCGCCGAACAAGCGTGCCGCTTCGCCTTTGGCCTTGCCCAGGTTGGTTTGCCACAGGTCGTAGAGGCGGGACTTTTCATCTTCCAGCTCGGCGCGTTCGGCGAGGGTTTTGTTGGCCAGATTGAAGCTCATGTTGAATTACCTGCTGCACAAATAGGTGACATCTTACACGGTAGGTCGAAACTTCCAGATTCGGATTTTGCTCGGGACCACGCTACCGGCAAAAAAACTGCAACTTTTGCCGCCACCCGACACTCCATTGTTCACTGTCACATTCACCTGCAAGGAGTCACACAATGGCCCGCAAAACTGCCGCCCAAGCTGTCGAAGACCAAATCAAGGATCAAGCCTTCAGTGAACTGACGGCGCTGATCGAAGAATCGGACAAACTGCTCAAGAGCAGCGCCGCCCTGGTGGGCGAAGAAGGCGAAACCTTGCGCGAGCAGGTTGCCATCAAGCTCAAGCAAGCGCTGGACTCGGTGTCTAACGTGCGCGAGCGCAGCAAGCCTGTGGTCGATGCCACCGAAACCTACATCGGCGGCCATCCATGGCAGACCGTGGCGATTTCCGCAGGCTTTGGCCTGGTGGTCGGCCTGCTGCTCGGTCGCCGCAACTGAGTGACGGGGGCTGCTGCCTGAGGCAGCGGCCCCCTTTTTTAACCCTCGGCTAATGCCTGCAACTGCCGAAGGTCCTTCGCGTCAAGCTCAATACCTGTTTCCTGCGACTTCGCCCGTGTGCGATGACGTCGATCCCCTGGTAACCGCCGTAATCCCGCCGCATGCATCTGCCGCACCAGCTCCTGGCTGCGCTCGGCGAAGTGTTGCCCGGCGGTTTTGCTCGGGTCGATCAGGATCAGTAACTGCCCGGTCCAGGGCGTACGCGCGCCCGGGTGATCCGACCAATTGAATTCGAACGAGAAGTTGCCCCCGGTGAGTGCCGCCGCCAACAACTCGACCATCATCGACAGCGCCGAACCTTTATGGCCGCCAAACGGCAACAACGCTCCGCCCTCGAGAATGGCCTTGGGGTCCTGGGTCGGCTGGCCCAGGCTGTCGACGCCCATACCCGGCGCAAGGCGCTCGCCCTTGCGTGCAGCAATCTGCACGTCACCGTGGGCGATGGCACTGGTGGCGAGGTCAAACACGATAGGCGCGCCGTCCGCCCGGGGTGCGGCAAACGCAATCGGGTTGGTGCCGAACAGCGGCCGATCGGCGCCATGGGGCACCACGCAGGTCATGCTATTGACCACGCTCAGCGCCACCAGCCCTTCTTCGGCGAAGGGTTCGACATCCGGCCACAACGCGGCGAAATGATGGGAGTTGTGAATAGCCAGCAATGCGATGCCGGCGCTGCGGGCCTTGGCTACCAGCTGTGAACGGGCCGCTGCCAGCGCCGGTTGGGCGAAGCCGTTGCAGGCGTCGACCCGCACGCAACCGGACGCGACGTCCGTGACCACCGGCACGGCTTGGCCGTCAACCCAGCCGCTGGCCAGCGTGCTCAGGTACCCAGGGATGCGGAAAATGCCATGACTGTGGGCACCGTCACGTTCAGCACTGGCGCAGTTGTGCGCCAGGATGGCAGCCACCTGCGGGGATGTGCCATGCCTGATAAAAATCCGTTGTAGCAATGCCACCAGCTCAGAGAAGCCGATTGAGGTGGATGCCGTGGCAACTGTCGGAGACTGCGCAGACATTTGAAGCTCCGTTTTTATGATTGGAAGGGGCAACGAATGAACATTCAGGCGGTTGATTAAACACCACGCACGCCGCCTGCTGTCAACTTGTGCAGGGCTGATTATGTACCCCCGCTCGGCGCTGACGCGTACTTACCCTGTGATCTCCCGTCCACAAAGGAGACAGACCATGGTGCGCGTTACCCCAGCGTATTTCTTTGACGAATTCCTGCTGCCCCTTAGCCGGAAAACACCCAGCGAGCGGGAGCGTGCGCTGGGGCTCACCGTCAAGGACCTTGATTGGCTGCATACGCTGTACTACGCCAATGATACGGCCCGACAGGATACCCGCCTGCAAAGCCATCCCATGCGTGTCGAAAGGTTGCTGATCCATGTCTCGGGGCAACCCCCGGTTCCCATCGCCGGCGCTTTCCTGATGAGTCCGAGCCCGGACGGTGCCAAGGCTCTGCTCTACACGCCCTATGGCGGCATTCAGGTCGCTGACAGCCATGCCTCGCTGCTCGCCGACGTCAGCGCGGCGTTGGCCGACCCGCTGCAGCGCGTGGACTTGCTGAAGTTCGTCTCGATTGCCCAGCGCAACGCACTGCCCGTTGGCACGGCCATGACCTTGACCACCGAGATCATCGAAGGCGCCGTGATGGAAGACCAGGAGCGGCTCCTGCAGGCGTGTCAGCAAGCCAACGTACACACCATGTTTGAGCACCTGCAAAAAACGCCCACCCTGGCGAGCATGCTCGACACAGTGCTCGGGATCATGGCGCGGGCTTTTTTTCCAGGCCTGGATCAACGCGATACGCAGGTGAACTGCTTTATCAACACCCCGCCGAACACTGATCGACGCTGGGTCGGCTCCGTGCCATTAAGCGAAGCGCTCTTACAGTTCTATGTGCGACACGCCTGGCCCAAGGCGCAAACCCGCGAGTTCGTTAACCCCAAACATGTCACCACCGCCTTCACCCTGGCCCAGTTGGAGCAAGATCATCAGCACTGGGAAACGCTGACCGAACAGGCCTCCAGCATCCTGTCCAAACTGCTGGAGAGCCTGCTGCAAACTTACTGGAACGAGGACATCGACAACGGGACTTCACGCCGGGATCTTTTCGCGCACGTCATGGCAGAGAAGTTTCGCATCGAGGTACTGCTCAAGCGCCAGCAAAAGATTATCAGCGCCGACGAAAGCCATCGGCTCCAGGCATTATTCCTTAGCGACCAGAGCGCTCGTGGCGCCTACTCGGCGACCCTGAGTGTGGAAAAAGTGCGCATCTACGCGCCCTACCAGCACTACGTAGAGCTGGCCAGCACACTGATGATCAGCGAAAGCCGCGCCTACCTCTACACGCAATCTCGCGGGCTGCAGGTGCTCGAAGACCTGGATGACTTGAAAGATACGTTATTGAGCATGCTCAAGGCCGCTGGGCATGAGGACGAGCTACTCAACTTCCTGTCCCTGGATGAGCGCAACACGTTTATTGGCCTGGACCAGGTAAACATTGCTTCGCGCCCCGTAACGGGCGACGTTTTTTCCGACCTGATCGACGACATTGCGCTCAAGCAAATCAGCAATATGAACCACGCCCTGGGGCTGTTCCGGCTCAGTGATGGGCAGGTCGACCTGGCGGCCCTGCTCGATAGCGCACTGGATATACGCGCCATGCTCGACGATCGATTGGCAGCCTTGGATGCCGATGGTCGCTGGACCCTCCACCCTGTCACCAGCGGCAATGACCGCCCTTCGACGGTGCAGGCAGAGCGCGCCAAACTGCAACTGCAACGCCTGAGGGTTACCGCGGATGCCCTGGCCATGGAGCGCAAAAAGCACCCGACATTACGCAGCATGGTCACCCACGCCTTGAACGCGGAACTGCTCTTACAGCAACAGGACCTCAGCGCAGAGGCGGTCTTTATAAACACCTACGCCACTCGCGCCCAAGAGCGTGAAGACCGCCTGCCCGTGTCTTCCCTGAGCATGGTTGAACACTTTATCGAGCGCCTGAGCCTTGACACCGGACCTCTCGCGACTTCGTCCAGAACCTGGTTTTACGGCAAGCGTGACCAGGGCAGTGCCAATCAACTGCACAGCATGACGCTGAAAACCTTCAATTCGATTATGGATAAAGTACTCAAGGTGTTTTCCAGCCACTCAATGCGAGAACTCCCGCGCCTGTTTTACCGTAATACCCGCGACAAACAGGCTCACTCGATGCTGCACGGGCTGCGCAGTGAGGCCGAACTGAGGTTGCTGGGTAAAACCCTGAGTGCCCTGGATCACGCCGTGCTGGACACCGTGCTCACGCCTGAAAGCCTTACACGCCTGACCCGGCATGGCATTCACGGTTTTATCCCGGATGCCTACGCCTTGGCGCTTGGCATCGGCACGTCGGCGACACTCCAGCCCCTCGCGAACCTGTTTGTACTGACTGAGCGCGGCGGTCTAGACCCACAGCGCTCCGGCAGGGCGCTGCTCTGGACGCCCCGGCGCGGACATGAGGCCTTTGCCTCGGTTAACGCCTTGCGCGAAGCCATAACGCGACGCCTGGAACATCCGATCAAGCGCTTGAGCCTGCTGGAAAACCTGCCACCCTCCGTGCGCATTCCTCATCAGGTTTATCGATGGGGCGCACTGCAACGCATTGACGAAAATGTGCTGAATAATCGCCTGCAAACCCACAGCGACTATGTCATGGACGGCGTCGATCAGCTGCTCGCCATGAAGTTGCCCGCCCGGGCCTTGCAGGACCGCCTGGATACCGTCATAGAACATGCCGCGCCGACCAACCTTGCAAGGGCCAGCGCGATCGCCTGCGCCGTGATTAACCAGCAGGCGCTGCCGGTCTGGTTGGGCATGGCCCCGCCCGAGGACCAACTCCATCAGGCGGAGCTGCTCCAGCAATACCACGACAGTGCGCCGGATGAGGAAGACTATCTGCATGGCATCACGCCCGTGCGCGAACACGCGTTCACAACGCTTCAGGCGTTACTGCTGGCACGCTTTCCCGGCCAGGCCCTCAACCCCGATGACATTCTGATTCCTGTTCACCAGGCGCTTGGCATCCATGATTTCACCCTGACCGACTTTGCCTTGCGGCACTGGCCAGACCTGGAGGCCGCAAGCATCCGCCCACGCTCACGCACCGCCGCGTCCCTGCCGAGCTCACTGGATGCAAGTACCGTGGTGCAAATGGTCCGGCAGCTGGACCTGAAAACCGCTTACCAGACGCGGTTGCAAGACCACTTGAACACCCAAACTGATGAGGGCCGCACACGCAGGCGCCGGTTCTGCCGGCAACTGCCGTGGCAAACCTTGCAATACGCCCACGAGCAAAAACTGCGCGAGCGTCTTTCTGCGCAGGCACTGAGTCTGGTCCAACAGGTATTCGACATGCCTGACGCTCTGGCACGCGCATCGCTCGCGGGTGCGTCAGCCATGATCAGCCCTTTGGGGCTGATGGCGACCGAGGGTGCCAGCACTGTCAACGTGCTCGGAATGTACCTGATAAGCTCGGACGCAGGCGCGTCTGGCACGGTGGTGCTGTACGCGCCCTTCTACGAAAACCATGCACTCAAGGAATACTCGAACGAGCAATCGCTGCTGGATGAATTAGCAAGACCGGGAGCGCTTCAGGACTGGGTCCTCACACACGTGGAAGCACCACATCAGGCAACTTATCGCAACCTGCTGCAAAACAACCATCATCGCCCATTTGAGATCCGTCTCGGCTTGTCTGCCGTCGCAGGCAACGCCCTGCATTACCTGTTCGATGAAACCAAGCAGTTCCTGCTCAAGGCGGTTGCCTGCCAATTCGAGAAAGGCGCCAAGCCGCTATGGGACAGCGTCATCAGCCTGCTGCGCAAGGACATTGGCACCGCCGTGCAGTTCATGGCGGGAAAGCTCGCCTATCCGCTGGTGGTTTGGCGTAGCTACACGCTGTTCAAGCGCTCCGCCGAAGCGCTGCAGCTGCACCATTGGAAGGCGGCCATGAAAGATTTTATTTGCGGGGTGGCTGAAATGGCCAGCCTGCGCAGTGAACTTGAGGGCTCCGAGCGCCCGCCGCCGACGGCACAAGAGGTGCCAGAGGCCGAACTGTCGAGTGAAACGTTACCCGCCGCCACCACACTCGCCAGCCTGGATATCACCGCTGCCTCACGTACGCGGATGCAGCCTTTCGAGGGCCACGATGTAGCCTTGAAAGACCTTGAAAAAAGCACCGTCACCGATGTTTATAAAGACCAGAAAACCTTGAAGAATTACGTCCCGCTGGACGGCAAAGTGTATTCAGTCAAGAAAACCGCCCAACGCTGGCGCCTGGCCAACGACGATCTGTCGGGGCCCTATGTAGGGCTCAACTCACGCGGCGAATGGGTATTAGATCTGAGTCGTCACAACCCACGCTTCGGCAAAACCCTGTCGCGCATGAGAGCACGCGCCAGCGAACGGGAGGCGATCAATATCCAAGCGACGGGTATCCGCGACATTGCTGCGCTCTCCAGTTGGAAGGCCCAAGTCATCAATGAGGCGCTGAACGTGGCGACTTACTACGCCGTCACTTGCAAGCGCAACATCGCTCAGTATTCAAATTCCCTCGACCCTGATAGCCAGGTCGGCCTTTTTTTCGGTGAGATGTTCGGTGTCATCAGCCTGACCCCTGATCAAGTACAAAGGATCGAGAGGATAGTTGACGGGATACTGGATGAGTTAAGCGACCCCAGCTTGACCGGCCCCGATTCCAGACGGTTTGTCAGCGGCACCAGCCGCTTGAATCCGGCCGCCACCTACGCCTTTGTGCTCGACGGAGACAGAGAACATAAGCTGTATCTGCTCGATCGTTTCTTTGATCCGGATCTGGATGCTTACCAGAATCGCCTGAACGCGCCCTTCGATATCTCCGCCCACGCCAGAGCCAGTATCCTGATACACGAGTTGACACATTTGAAGACCAAGACTGCCGACATTGCCTACCTTGACAGCATGCGACCGTTCCCTGATCTGTTGAATACACGCAGGCCTGGTGCTCAAGCGCTGAAAACCGACCTGGAGGACATACGCAGGACTGCATTGTCGACGTTGACGCCGGCAACCATGCTGTTCAAGACCTGGGATGATTTGACCGCATCGTGGGAAGACTACGGGCATGACACCGACACCCATCACGTCAAACGTAAAGTGCTTAGCATCACGGGTGCGAATAACCTCGACGACGCTCGGCAGGTGTTCATGAGCAACCCCGACAAACGCATTGACACCATCTTGGCTAACGCCGACTCAGTCACCTACCTGATAACGCAGCTGGGCCGTGTTTTGGAGCCGGGGGCCTGAGCGGCCCCCGCAGGTGACGTCAGTCTTTCTGGTCACGCAGGATGTTGCCGGACACACCGTCGATACGTGCTTCGTAGACGCTGCCATCGGATTTGCGCCCTTTGACTTCCCAGTAGCCATTGTCATCGGCTTCGGCGCTATAGACCTCGACATACGCGGCTTTGGTCTTGGCAGTCTCAATGGCCTTTTCGATCGGAATCCAGCCGGCCCCCGGCTTATCGGCAAGGGCCGCGCCGGCACTCAACAGGGCGGTGGTTGCACACAGGGCGACTACGGTTTTCTTGAGCATGTTCGTTCTCCATTGGGGGATGACGGACTCGTGTCCTGTATTTTCTGAGGGTTACAAACGAGAATAAGTTCCAATTGATGTGCAATCGCCATGACTGCGGTTCTCGCCGTCTGCCTCCAGAGGTTAGAATGGGCGAAATCAGGATGAGCCCATGAGCGACAAGCCCCTTTCAGAAGCCGAATATGACGCCATCACCGACGCCGCCGCGCATTGGTGCATGCGACTGCATGCCAGTGATTGCACGGCGGCCGAGCGTCAGGCTTTTGTGCAATGGCACGATGCTCATCCACTGCACGCCTTTGAATACGCGGCCATGCTGGAAATCTGGGATGTCGCCGATCACTTGCCGCGCCATGAACCGGCGCCGGTTGTGCTGCCGCCCACGCCGCGTCGTCGCTTGCGCACTTACGCGGTGGCTGCCGCGGTCTGCCTCGGCGCTTTGCCGCTTGCCGCCTTCACCGGTTGGGAAGCGGGTTGGGTGCCCAATGCCTATGAACGTGTCGAAGCCAGCCATGAGCAACGCAAGGTGACGCTCGGCGATGGCAGCCAGGTCGAGTTGAACCTGGGCACCGAGCTGGTGTTCAGCAACTACAAGGACCAACGCCGGGTCACCTTGAAAAAGGGCGAGGCTTTTTTCAACGTTGCCCATGACAGCAGGCACCCGTTTATTGTGCGGGCTGGCGAGGGGCAGGTGCGGGTCACAGGCACCCAATTCAACGTCTGGAAGTATGAAGACCAGGTACGGGTGATGTTGCTTGAAGGCTCGGTGCAGGTGTCCAGCGACCAGGCCCACGCCAGCGTTGCGCTGAGCCCGGGCATGCAGGCCAGCTATCACCACGGTGAGGCGGCCCCGCAAGTCGTCGCCATCCACCCCAACGACGCAAGCCTGGCATGGCGCCAGGGCAAGCTGGTGCTCGACAACCTGGCGTTGAGCGACGCATTGCCACTGATCAACCGCTACCTGAACAAACCGGTGATGCTGGCAGACGCCAGTACCGGAGCGATTCGCATCGGCGGCATCTACAACCTCAATGAGGTCAACAACCTCGTCCCTTCCCTGCCCAAGGTTTTGCCGGTTTATCTGACGCAGAACCAGGACGGCAACCCCGTACTTAATTCGATCCCGCGCAAAACCCCCAAAGGCTAAGTCTTACGCCTGCACCTGCAGGTCTGTTCGCGCCCATAGTGTCCATTTTTGAAACACCTCTCTCGCCTGAACCGCCCGCCCCGGGCGGATTCATCGTTTTGTCATGCCGACTGTTACATCGCTGAGACAGCCTTGAGGCGGGGCTGCGCATAGGCGGCCATGCGGGCACTGTCTCAACGGTGAAACACCCCAGCCATCCCAGGGTCTCGGTTTAATTACAACCCGCTGAATACCCACAACAAATAAAAAGCGGCACGCGTTCTGCTCTCTCCCTTACAGCGCTGTTTAGGGTCAGCGCTAAGAATAAGGAACACTGCCGTGGACACACATAATCCGAGCTCATTGAGCCTCCTGCTGATCAGTTGTGTACTGAGTGCCAGCGCAAGCCTTCCGGCTTTTGCGGACGGTGATGGTGTGATCGTGGTCCAGCGTCAGGTCCAACCTTATGCAATCGGCCGCTCACGCGGTAAAGACCCCTACCCCACCACCGTGAATGCCAACCCATCAGCGCAAATCCTGCACGCCACCAGCAATGAACTCAGCGACAACGACATCGCTGGTATCAGCAGTGGCTCAAGCATTACACGCAGCATCATGCCCAATGGCGACATCACTGGCCTGAACAACTTCGGCAGCAGTACTGGCCTGGGGGCCGGCAGCGCGGCCGGCCACAACAGTGGTAGCGGAATCTCCGGCACGGTCAATGGGGCGATATCCAGCGGCCTCGCCCCACTGAACAACATCAGCGGCATGGTCGGGGGGGCAATGAAATGAACCACTCCTGGATGCTTATTGCGGCGCTCAGTTGCACAGCGGCGATGGCCGACAGCAACAACAACGCAACCATCACCCACTCCGGCAACCAATACGACGGTGTGGTCTCGACCAACCAGGCAGCCGGCGACCAGCAACAACTGAGCAACAACCTCGCCATCGCAGTCGGCCACAACGCGCAGGCAAACCTTTCCGTCACACAAAAAATCAGCGGCGCAGCAGCCGACCGCTCCCTGAACGCCAACGCCGCGATCCAGGGCAACTCTTTCAGCAAAGGCAACGGTGCACTGAGTGTCAACCAGTCCGCCGGGGCCCAGAACCAGATGATCAATGCCGTGCGAATCAGCGTGAGTGCTGGCCCGCAAAGCATCGACGACAGCGTCATGTCGCAACAGACCGTTGCGCTTGCAACCGACTCAGCGTTGACCCCTACCACTGGCAGCCGCCAGGTCGTTACCAGCGACCAGGCCTTCACCGGCAGCCGTGGAGTGGTACAGGTCAACCAGAGCGCCGGGGTGGGGAACCGAGTGGCTAACACCCTGAACTTACGACTCAACTGATGGAGCTGAGTCGATCGCTGGACCGCACCAACACTTAACCAACTAATAGAAGCAAGGAGATACACCATGAAAACTACAATGGCTCTTAAACCACTGGCTTTCGCTCTCGCTGCGCTCATGGCTGTTGCTGCTCAAGCGGGTCAACCCAACCATTATCCACAGCCAGCGCCTACCACCGCGTCTGCGACCACGCTGGATGGTCAATCCAACCACGGCAACGTGGTCACCAATGAAAAAACCAAAAACAACGCGTCGGCCAATGGTTCCTACAACAACATCAGTGGCGTGGCCAACGGCAACGTGCTGAGCGGCGACAACAACCAAGGCAAAAACGATGTGGCCATCGTTTCCGGCGACGCAGACTTCGTGTTCGCCAGCACCGGCACCGCACAATCGAACACCGGTAACAAGGTGCTCAACAGCGGTACTAAAAACAATGCTTCTCTGAACGACAGCGGCAACCACGCTTCGGGCATCATTCAACTGAACTCCGAAGCAGGCACCTCCAACCAAGGCAGCAGCAGTGTTGCAATTGCCTCCGGCAATGGCTCCAGCGGCTCCGCAGCCGTCACCGGCGTGCAGGACGTGTCGGGCAACCTGACCCTCAACCTGAGCAGCGGCCACGGCTGGAGCACCAAACCCGTGGTCAACAATGCCAGCGTGAACAACTCGATGAACTTCAGCTCTGGGGTGTCGAACTCCAACGTTCTGTCGGGCAGCGGCAACCAAGGTCAGAACAACGTAGCAATCACTCGCTTCTGATCCAGATCGGGCCCTGGCAACAGGGCCCTTTTTATTCCAGCGTCCAACAGGTCGTACGATCATGCGCTTCGCAGCCCTTCTTTTACTGCTAGCACTCACCGGCCCTGCCTGGGCAGCGCAAATGGCAGTGGTCATGCCCAATGGCGCGGTGGTCTACAAGAAAGTCGAGAGCATCCGTGAACGCAAGTTCGCCAACCTGGTGGAACAGAAAACCGATTTCAGCTGTGGCGCCGCCGCACTGGCGACCATCCTGCGCCAAGCCTATTGGATGGACGTGGATGAAGACCATGTCATCAAGGGCATGCTGGTCAACGCTGACCAGAATCTGGTGCGCACCCAAGGTTTCTCCATGCTCGACATGAAGCGCTACCTGGAAAGCATCCACATGCGCGCCAAGGGCTACCGGATTACACCTGAGGTACTGACCACCGTAAAAGTGCCGGTTGTGGTGCTGTTGGACATTCGCGGCTACAAGCACTTCGTGGTGTTGCAACGCGCTGACAAGGACTGGGCCTATATCGGCGACCCCGTGCTGGGCAACAAGCGTTACGCCAAGGACGATTTCGTCAAGGGTTGGAACGGCATCGTGTTCGCCGTCATCGGTGAGGGCTATGACAAGGCCAACGCCCTGCTCACCCCGCCCACCCCACTGACCGCCAAGAACCAACTGAACGAGTTCAGCCCGGTACGCGACAGTGAACTGATGGACTTCGGTTTTATCCAGAGCGACTTCTTTTAGAGGCGCAATAAGGAGCAGGACGCTCCAGGAGCACACGATGAACACTTTCCGTTGGCTGACGGTGATGTGCCTGGCAGCCTCTGCACCTGCTTATGCGACCTCGGCGTTCAAGCCGATCGAACTCAAAGACTCGGAAATGGCCGAGCTGCGCGGACGCTATGTGATGCCGGGCCGGATTATCAGCTTTGGCATCGTCATGAGCAGCACCTGGACCAATGCCGCCGGTGCGACCGTCACTGGCACCGCCAATATGCAAGTCAATTCGTCCACCGTGACCCCTCAGTTTTATGTGCAAGTCACCGGCAATGACGGCAACGGCATCGTCAAGCAACCTCAAGGCACCGGCACGGTCATCGGCGGCTCCGGCCTCGGAACGGGACAGGGCGTGACGCAAAGCGTACGCGCCGCTGGCGACGGCAACACCGCCAGCAACGGCGTGGACATCAACGTCACCCAAAACGGTTTGGCCCCCGCCAACTACGTGCAATCAGGGCAAGCGCTAATGGCAGGCCAAACCATCAGCGGTGGCACCGCTGCCGGCCAGGTGACGGTATCGGCCAAGAACGGCGGGCTGCAAATGGCACTTCAGGCCAATAACAACCAGGGCAATGTGGTGCAGCAAATTGGCAGCGGCAACGTCCTGCAAGGCACGGTCATTCAAGGCAACAGCAACTTTGTAAACAATATGACCCAACTCAACGTGGTGCTGGGTAACAACGGATTAAACAACATCACCCAGAACCTTAACCTCGATCAACTCAAAGGCCTACGCCCTTCAGGTTATTGAACTACGCTGAGCCTCGGCACTTACGCATTAGAAAGGGACGGCTTATTTCATGCATCGATCGTTATCGTTACGTACCGTGATTTGTTTGAGTACGCTATTGCCGGCATCCATGCTCTACGCCGCGCCGGACGCCGACATCGAAACCTTAAAACAGCAACTTCTGGAGCTCAAGCAACGCTATGAAGTGCAGCAAAAAGCACTGGCGGTGCTGGAACAACGTGTACGGCAAGTAGAAGACCAACCCGCAACGCCCGCGCCTAAACGCTTGGCCAAGTCCCCCGCCGACTTCCAGAAAGGCGGCACTACCGTGGCAGGTCATACGCCTGGAGTGGGCGCTGCGGCGGCGTCAGGTGGCGCGGGCGGCGGCAGTTCCTACGGGCAAAGTCTCAAGGACGACTCGGCGCCGGCACAAAGTGTCAGCAACCTCTATAACGAGGCCAGCGGCTTTTTCGGCAACGGCAAATTCAGCTTTGAGACCGGCGTCACCTATGCCCGCTACGACGCCCGGCAGTTATCGCTCAACGGCTTTTTGGCACTGGACTCGATCTTCCTCGGGAATATCAACCTGGACCGGATCAAATCCGACAGTTGGACGCTGGACCTGACCGGGCGCTACAACCTGGACAATCGCTGGCAGTTCGACCTGAACGTACCGGTGGTCTACCGCGAATCGACGTACCAGTCGGGGGGTGTCAACGGCGACGCCAACGCCATGTCGGAAGCCTCCGTCACTCGAGACCCGACCATCGGCGACGTGAACTTCGGGATTGCCTACAAATTCCTCGATGAGACTGCCAACCTGCCGGACGCTGTGGTTTCGGTGCGCGTCAAGGCCCCCACTGGCCAGGAGCCCTACGGCATCAAGCTGATCGAGCAAGCCAATAACAATAACCTGGCCGTGCCGGAAAGCCTGCCGACGGGTAACGGGGTGTGGTCGGTGACGCCAGGCATCTCCCTGGTGAAAACCTTCGATCCGGCGGTGCTGTTCGGTTCGCTGTCGTATACCCATAACTTCGAGGAGTCGTTCGGCGATATCAGCCCCAACGTCAATCAGAAAGTCCCCGGCAAAATCAGCCTGGGCGACAGCTTTCAACTCGGCTTAGGGGTAGCTTTTGCGCTTAACGAGAAAATGAGCATGTCGTTTTCCGTGTCGGACCTGGTGCAGCGTAAGAGCAGGATCAAGCAGACCGGCCAAGACTGGCAATCGGTGGTATCCAGCGACGCCAACGCCGGTTATTTCAACGTGGGCATGACCATTGCCGCGTCGGAAAACCTGACGATCGTACCGAACCTGTCCATCGGCATGACGGATGACGCGCCGGACTTTACGTTCAGCTTGAAATTCCCGTACTACTTTTAAGGCCCGCAAGGAAAAGCCCCGCAACGATAAGGGTCGTTGCGGGGCTTTTCGGTTTACCCGCCCTAGCGGATCTGGTGTTTGTGCAGCAACCGGTAGAACGTCGGCCGGGACACGCCCAGCATGCGGGCCGCGATGCTCAGGTTATCGCTGTGCCGGTTGAGCACATCACACAACGCCTGACGTTCGGCGCGGTGCTTATAATCTTCCAGTGTAGCCATCGGCGGCACGATTGCTGGTTCGTCTTGGAGTCCCAGATCAACGGCTTCGATCTGGCGCCCTTCTGCCAGTACCAGGCCACGGCGCACGCGGTTGGCCAACTCGCGCACATTCCCCGGCCACGGGTGTTGCCCCATTGCAACGAGGGCCTCCTCGCTGAAACTGCGTGGCCGACGCCCGGTTTCCTGACTGTAGAAGCGCGAGAAGTGATTGGCCAGCATGGCCACGTCGCCATGTCGCTCACGCAGGGGCGCAGTCACCACCTGCAGGACATTGAGCCGGTAATACAAGTCTTCTCGAAACGAGCCCTTTGCAACCGCGGCTTCCAGATCAACGTGGGTGGCTGCCAACACCCGCACATCCACTGCAATGGGCTGGCTGCCGCCAACGCGTTCGATCTGTTTTTCCTGGAGAAAACGCAACAGATTGGCTTGCAATTCCATCGGCAAATCGCCAATTTCATCGAGAAACAAGGTGCCACCGTGGGCCGCCTCGATCCGCCCGACCTTACGCTGATGAGCACCGGTGAACGCGCCTTTTTCATGGCCGAACAGTTCGGACTGGATGAGGTGCTCGGGAATCGCGCCGCAGTTGATTGCGACAAACGGCTTGGCATGGCGCTGGGATTGACGATGCAGCGTCTTGGCCACCAACTCTTTGCCGGTGCCGCTTTCGCCCCGAATCAACACGGGAGACTCCGTTGGCGCGAGTTTGGCCAGTAATTTGCGCAACTCGCGGATCGGTCGGCTGTCACCCAGCAACTCATGTTCCTGCGCATCAATCAGCGTGTGGCCTTTGCCCCGCAGGCGCGCCATACCGAACGCACGCCCGAGGGTGACCTGCACGCGCGCGACATCAAACGGCAAGGTGTGGAAGTCAAAAAACCACTCACAGACAAAATCACCGACATTTTGCAGGCGCAAAACATCCTGACTGAGCACGGCGATCCATTCGGTGCCGCTGCGGCTGATCAGTTCCTTGACCGCTTCGGGACGCTCCAGGTGAAAGGGCTGTAAACGCAACAGCCCCACATCACACGACCGATCACCTACGGCGCTCAGGGCGCAGCTGTCCACCTCCCACCCGGCGGCGCGCAGGCCAGGCAACAGGCCGTGACAGTCATCGCAGGGGTCAACCACCAAAAGGCGTCGCTGAACAGGTGTAACAACCATGACTATTCCTTGGCGCCAAAATTGTTAAAGTTATTTATAAACAAAGGTTTGTGAAACCTGCCGCTAACACTAGCAAGATATTGACGCTGTTCTTGTACCGTTTCGCTATAAGTGTTGGCAAAAAGCCACCTCACGGCGGTTGCAGGTAAAAAGTTGCAACCCAAGAGAACGTTGATTGGGCTGTTAAAACAGTCGCTTACATGACGTCAATCACGAAAGGTCGAAATTTGTTGTTCTAAGATGTGACCCGTACCCCGCCATCGTGCATCAGTACAAGTAACTCGCCGCCTGGCTCGCCCAACCGACGGCATTCACTTGATTGGGCATTTAGAGAGAAGACCCACATGAACGCCCCGCTCCGCATCAACGAAGCTCTTTTGATCGCAGACCGTGCTTTCCAACCCTTTCAGTGCGTGGCCTGGCACGATGGCAATGGCGCCCTCAGCCTGAGCGTCATCGACCGTACCAATACCCGTATCGGCAGCAAACACCTGACGTCGAGCACTTATACCGACCCGGCGCAATTGGAAGACTTGTTGTTGCAAGCCCGTGCTGAACTCGACAAAAACGGCCATCAGTTAACGTCGTGGGCAATGCCGAAGTAAATCGAGACTGCAACGTGCGCTCATTGCATGACCACACCACAATGAGCGCACATTCAGTCAGCGTACAGTGGACGCTTACTGTGCCGCGAGAATAAACCGTTCGATCGCTTCTGCGGCACCGTTGTCGATATTACTGCCGGTCACTACATTGGCCTGACGCTTGACCGCCTCTTCCGCCTGCCCCATGGCAATCGACAAGCCGGCAACCTGAAACATTGCCGGGTCATTGCCACCGTCGCCGATGGCCGCCGTCTGCTCCATGGGCACGCCAAGGTGCGCCGCCAGGGTCTTCAAGGCCTCGCCTTTGTTGGCCAGCATGGCGGTTACGTCCAGGTACACCGGCTGCGAGCGTGACACCTGAGCCAAGCCGTGCACCTTGGGCTGCAACTGAGCTTCGAGCGTCACCAGCAACTGCGTGTTATTGCTGGCAGCGACGATCTTGTCGACCCGATCCAGGTACGGCTCAAAACTCTCCACCACCACTGGCCCATAACCGAGGCCATTGGCTTCACGCTGCTCCATCGGCCCGGATCGGTCACGGCGCAGCCAATCACCGTCGGCAAACACCCAAACCTCTACGTCCGGCTCTGCTGAAAACAGCGCCAGGGTCACCAGCGCCGCCTCCATCGGCAGATGATGAGCAACCAGGATGCTGCCATCCGGGTTGATCAGCGTGCCGCCATTAAAGCCGGCGACCGGAACATCAATGCCGAAGGTTTCGATCAGGTGCCGCATGGCCTTGGGCGGCCGCCCACTGGCCAGGCTGAAAAACACCCCGGCGTCGCGCAAGGCGCGAATGGCATCCGCCGTGCGCTGGCTCAGGCTGTGGTCCGGATGCAACAACGTGCCGTCCACATCGCTGAGGATAAAACGGATGGGATGAATCGCTGCGTCACTCATCCGAGGCTATGCCAGGTGCGGCCATCTCGGGCCAGTAAGGCGTCGGCCGCTGCCGGGCCGTCTTCACCGGCCTTGTAGGTCTGGATACCATTGTCTTCCTTCCAGGCATCAAGGAACGGCTGCACCGCACGCCAGCCATTTTCGATATTGTCGGCGCGCTGGAACAAGGTCTGGTCACCGGTCATGCAGTCATAGATCAGGGTTTCATACCCGGTCGATGGCTGCATTTCGAAGAAGTCCTTGTAGTCGAAACCCAACTCGATATTGGCCATCTCCAGGGTCGGCCCAGGCTTTTTCGCCAACAGGTCGAACCACATGCCTTCATTCGGCTGGATCTGGATTTTCAGGTAGGTGGGCTTGAGCTCATCCACGTCGGTATCGCGAAACTGCGCATACGGTGCGTGCTTGAAGCAGATCACGATTTCCGTGTCGCGAATGCTCATGCGCTTGCCGGTTCGCAGGTAAAACGGCACGCCGACCCAGCGCCAGTTGTCGATCATCACCTTGAGCGCAACGAACGTCTCGGTGCTGCTGTCGGGCGCGACATTGGCTTCTTCGCGGTAACCGGGCAGTTGCTTGCCAGCGATTGCGCCAGCGGTGTACTGGCCGCGTACCGAGTTGGCGCGGGCATCTTCCAAAGACCACGGGCGAATAGCGCCGACGACCTTGGCCTTTTCACCGCGCACTGCATCGGCGCCAAACGCCGCGGGCGGCTCCATGGCCACCATCGCCAGCAACTGGAACAGATGGTTGGGCACCATGTCCCGCAGGGTGCCGGTTTTTTCGAAGAAATTACCCCGGGTTTCCACACCGACGGTTTCCGCCGCGGTGATTTGCACGTGGTCGATGTAATGGTTGTTCCAGAACGCTTCGAACAGCACGTTGGAGAAACGGCTGATCAAAATGTTCTGCACCGTTTCCTTGCCCAGGTAATGGTCGATGCGATAGATCTGCTTCTCGCTCATCACCTTGAGCAGGCAGGCGTTCAGCGCTTCGGCGGTTGCCAGGTCGGAGCCGAACGGTTTTTCGATCACCACGCGGCGGAAGGCCTCATCGCTTTCCTCGAGCAGACCGGCGCTGCCCAGGCGCTGCACCACTTCACTGAAGAAGCGCGGTGCAGTGGCCAGGTAAAACACCGCGTTGCCGGTGCCGCTGTCGGCGATCTTGTTGGCGATGTCGGCATAGGTGCTGTCGTCGAGGAAATCGCCCTCGACGTAGCTGATGCCTTTGGCCAACTGGGCCCACAGTTCGGGGTCAAGGGCATTTTCACCCTTGCCCTTGACCTTGCTCGCGGCCTCGGTACGAATGAAATCCTCGAGTTTCTTGGCAAAGTCCGCGTCGCTGATGGCGTTGTGGTCAACGCCGACAATGCGCAGGCCGTCGCCGAGCAGCCCGTCGCGGCTCAGGTTGTACAGCGCCGGCATGAGCAGGCGCTTGACCAGGTCGCCATGGGCGCCAAACAGGAACAGTGTGGTTGGGGGTGCAGGTTCGGCCTTGAGTTTCTTGCCGTTAGCCGTCATTTTTTGGAAGTCTCCACATGGCCGCCAAAGCCGAAGCGCATGGCAGAGAGCATTTTGTCACCGTAGGTGCTCTGCTGGCGGGAACGGAACCGTGCGAACAGCGAGGTCGACAGCACCGGTACCGGCACCGCTTGCTCCATCGCCGCTTCGATGGTCCAGCGGCCTTCGCCACTGTCGGCCACGGAGCCGGAGTAACCGTCGAGTTTCGGGTCAGTGGCCAGCGCGTCAGCGGTCAGGTCCAACAGCCACGACGACACCACGCTGCCACGGCGCCACACTTCGGCGATATCGGCAACGTTGAGGTCGAAGCGCTCGTGCTCCGGGAGGTTGTCGGAGTTTTTAGTCTTGAGGATGTCGAAGCCTTCGGCAAAGGCCTGCATCATCCCGTACTCAATGCCGTTGTGAATCATCTTCACAAAGTGCCCGGAACCAGCTGGGCCGGCATGAATGTAACCCTGCTCGGCGCGGCTGTCGGCGGAGGCAGAACGGTCTTTGGTGCGAGGGATGTTGCCCAGGCCCGGTGCCAGGCTGGCGAAGATCGGGTCGAGACGCTGCACGGTTTCGGCGTCACCACCGATCATCATGCAATAGCCGCGCTCCAGCCCCCAGACGCCGCCGGAGGTGCCGACGTCGACGTAATGCAGACCTTTCACCGACAACGCTTGAGCGCGACGGATGTCATCTTTGTACATGGTATTGCCGCCATCGATGATCACGTCACCGTCTTCAAGCAGCTCACTCAATTGATTAATCGTGTCTTCGGTGGGGGCGCCTGCCGGCAACATCACCCACACGGCACGTGGCTTTTGCAGCCCGGTGACCAACGCCTTCAAGTCGGCAACGCCGGTGGCGCCCTCCTCGCTCAAGCCTTTGACGAATGCTTCGTTACGGTCGTATACAACGGTGGTATGCCCATTGAGCATCAGGCGCCGCGCAATGTTACCGCCCATGCGGCCTAGTCCGATAATCCCCAGTTGCATGTGCTGATGCTCCTAACTACTAAATAAATGTGTGACATAGTTTATAGCGCAATGAGCCTATTGAGGGTTAGTCCAGAGCGGATCCGTGTAGTTTCATCACAAAAAAATGCCAGCGTTTCAGCATCACCGCCCAAAAAGTCACAGCGACCACCAAAAATAAAAAAGTTCCATTGCATCAGAAAAGAATTCAGAATTGCGCTGACTGTTGCCGAGCAGCGCGACTCATGCGTTCCGGCACCGCGATCTACCGGCTATTTGCGAGGTAAGCAATGAGCACAGCACAGATGACCCGCCCGCCACAGACCCTTTACGTCAGCGTCCGTCGCGATGAATTGCGCCAATTGAAAGATGAGCGCGATCAACTGCAGCAGGAAGTCCTGCGCCTGCGCTCACACCTGCAAGCCCAGCTGGATCAGACGTCAGCCGCCCGATCAGCCCTTTGCTGAACCGCCGCTGAACAGAATGTAAGATAACGTCCACAAAATTCTCACAAAGTTTTCACATATCCCTCTCGATACTCCCGCGAAGAAGGGCCACCCCATGCATGGGTGGCCTCTGTTGCGTGCGTCCTTGCGCGTCAACTGCAAAAATTATCGGGTTGGATTACTGGATGGCGATGTTCAAACGCAGCACCACGTCTGCGAAAGGCTTTGATTGGGCCGGTCTCGGCTGGCTGTTTCTGTTTTTCTGGTATTTCTCGGGAATCACCCAACTCCTGATCCAGCTGACCGGCACCTCCGGTTTCAGCGGTTTTCGTCAAGCCTTCTTCCTGAGTGCGTTCTGGCTCGCGCCGATGCTGCTCTTCCCGCGACGTACGCGCCTGCTTGCCGCCTTGATCGGCATCGTGCTGTGGGCCTGCTCCATGGCCAGCCTGGGTTATTTCTTCATCTACCAGCAGGAATTTTCCCAAAGCGTCATCTTCATCATGTTCGAGTCGAACATTTCTGAAGCGGGTGAATACGCGACTCAATACTTCGCCTGGTGGATTGTGCTGGCGTTTCTCGCCCATACCGCCATGGCGGTTTTCCTGTGGACGCGCCTGCGCCCGGTTTACCTGCCACGAGGCCAAGCGATGCTCGCGGCGACCGCCATCGTGCTGGCGGTGGTCGGTTACCCGCTGGTTAAACAGATTGCGACCAACCCGACCATGGAACTGGCCATCGACGGCTTCGAGTCCCGTGTCGAGCCCGCCGTGCCATGGCAGATGATCGTCGCTTACCGCCGCTACACCGAACAGCTCAACAACATGCAAGGCATGCTGACCAGCGCCAGCAAGATCCCGCCCTTGAAGAACCTCAAGGACACCATGGCCGGGCAGCCGGCTACCCTGGTGCTGGTGATCGGTGAATCCACCAACCGCCAGCGCATGAGCCTTTATGGCTACCCGCGCAACACCACACCGGAGCTGGACAAGCTGCGCGACCAACTGGCGGTGTTCAACAACGTCATCACCCCACGCCCGTACACGATTGAAGCGCTTCAACAAGTGCTGACGTTCGCTGATGAAGAGAACCCGGACCTGTACCTCAAGACGCCGTCGATTGTCAGCGTGATGAAACAGGCCGGCTACAAGACCTACTGGATCACCAACCAGCAGACCATGACCAAGCGCAACACCATGCTCACGACCTTCTCCGAACAGGCCGACGAGCAGGTGTACCTTAATAACAACCGCAACCAGAACGCCCGCCAATACGACGGCGACGTACTCGCGCCGTTCGCCAAGGCCATGGCCGACCCCGCCGAGCGCAAATTCATCGTGGTGCATTTGCTCGGCACCCACATGAGCTACCAGTACCGCTACCCGCCGACCTTTGAGAAATTCACTGATCGCCAGGGCGTACCGGCCGGCATCAGCGACGCCCAGCTGCCGATCTACAACAGCTACGACAACGCGGTGCTGTACAACGACTTCGTGGTGTCGAGCCTGATCAAGGATTACGCCAAGACCGACCCCAACGGCTTCCTGTTGTACCTTTCGGACCATGGCGAAGACGTCTACGACTCGGCGGGCCATAGCACCCTGGGACGTAACGAAGGCAAACCCACCGCGCCGATGTACACCATTCCGTTCATGGCCTACGCCTCACCGAAATGGCGCGAAACCCATGACTGGAGCTTCGCCGGCGACTTACAGCGCGCCTCCAGCAGCTCACAGCTGATTCACACCTGGGCTGATTTGGCGGGGTTGAGTTTTGATGAATGGGACCGCAGCAAAAGCCTGGTCAGCGACAGCTTCAAGCCGCGTCCGCTGATGATTGGCGATCCCTACATCGGCCAGAAAAAGGGCCTGATTGATTTCAGCCTGCTCAAGCCGAAGAGCACTGATACCACCGAGGTGGTGGTTAAGTGATCACAGGCTCCGCGGCAAAAAGATAACAATCATTCTCGTTTAAGCCTAAAGTTCCACGCCTCCTTTCGTCTTTGAGCCAAGGCCTTCTCTTATCGAGAAGGCCACAAAGACAAGGAGTCTGCCGCAATGCTTGCACCTTTTACCCGCTCCATGACCTTCACCGTTGGCCTGTTCAGCGTGGTGCTGAGCCCGGAACTGCTGGCCGAAACCGACCCCGAACACACCGTGCTGGAGCTGGGCAGCACCCGCGTCACCGCCGAAGGCCTGGGTGCCACTACCGAGCACACCCAGGCCTACACCACCGGCTCGATGAGCACTGCCACTCGCCTGAACCTGTCCATCAAGGAAACCCCGCAATCCATCTCGGTGATCACCCGCCAGCAGCTGGATGACTTCAACCTCAATACGCTGACCGACGCCCTGCGCCAGACCACAGGGGTAACGGTGCAGCACCTGGACTCGGATCGGGCGGGTTACTCATCCCGTGGCTATTCGATCAACAACTTCCAGGTTGACGGCATGCTCAGCACCTTCGGGCGGATGAAGTCAGATGCCGACACCATCATTTACGACCGCATCGAGGTCGTACGCGGCGCCACAGGCCTGACCACCGGCGCGGGCGACCCTTCGGCCACGGTCAACATGATCCGCAAGCGGCCTACTGCCGACTGGCAAGCCCGGACCGGCGTCAGCGCTGCCAGCCATGACAACTACTACAGCTACGTCGATGTGGGCGGCCCCCTGGCGTTCGATGGACGCCTGCGCGGGCGCACCGTACTGGCTTACCGTGACAGCCAGTCCTATCGCGATAATTACGCGCTGCAACGGGAAGTGGGCTACGGCATTCTCGAAGGCGACCTGACGGACGACACCGTGGTTTCCGCAGGTTTCGACTATCAGAACAAACATGTGCAAGGCACCTCCTGGGGCACCCTGCCCTATTGGAACAGCGACGGCAGCAAGGCGCGGCTCTCGCGCTCGGCAAACATGGCCACCGACTGGAGCTCCTGGCCGCTGAAAGACAAGACCACCTTCGCCTCCATCGACCACAAACTGTCCCCCGACTGGCGCCTGAAAGCCGCCTACACCCATCGACAGAGCGACACTGATGGCAAGGTGTATTACGGCGGTGCCGGCTTCCCCAATCCGGATGGCAGCGGCATGAGTGCCTGGACCAACCAGATGGTCGGCACGTCGAAAATGGACGTGGTGGATTTCAATCTCGCCGGCGCTTATTCATTGTTTGGACGCGAACATGAGCTGATGGTCGGGTACGGCGAGTCCGAACAGCGCGACACTTCGCCATTCCAGCGCTACACAACGCCTGCGGGCTACGAACACATCAACCAGTGGCAACACATGGGCGGCATCGTTAAATTCCCCGACCGCACCACCGGCCTGAAGGGCGAGCACAGCCGTAAAAAACAGAAGGCGGGCTACCTCGCCACCCGCCTGAGCCTCACCGACCGACTGCACGCCGTGCTGGGAAGCCGCTATGGCAGCTGGGAAAGCGAAACGGTCTCGCCTGACTACAACAGCAATAATCAGCTGATCAACGCCAGTAAAACCAGCCAGACCCACAACGACATGTGGACGCCGTATGCCGGCGTGCTCTACGACCTAACACCCGAATACACCGTGTATGCCAGCTACACCGATATTTTCAACCCACAGGACGAACGCGACGCCAGCAAGAAGTACCTGGAGCCGGTGGTGGGCAGCAACTATGAGATCGGCCTCAAGGGCAGCCTGCTCAACGAGCGTCTCAACCTGGCCAGCGCTTATTTCTGGAGCACTCAGGATAACGTCGCCGAGCTCGATAACAGCGCACCGCCGGATCCAATCACACGCGAGCAATTCTACAAATCAGGCGGTAAAGGCAATAAGGTGCAAGGCTTTGAGGTGGAGGTATCGGGCGAAGTCATGCCGGACTGGAACCTTACCGCAGGCTACACCTATACCCACTCGCGCAATGGCGAGAAGCAGCGCGCCAACCGCAACCAGCCACTCAATCTGTTGAAGGTCTCGACGGCCTATCGCCTGCCGGGACAGTGGCGTGGCTTGACGGTGGGTGGCGCGGTGAACTGGCAAAGCGATGCCTACGACGTTGCCCGGCGCCCGACAGGTGCGCGAGACGATAACGGCGACCTGATGACCGAAAGCGCCAAAATCACGCAACAGGCCTACACCGTCGTCAACCTGATGTCGCGCTACCAGTTCGACGAACATGTTTCGGCCTCAATCAACGTCAATAATCTATTTGATAAAAAATATTACGAACGCGTCGGCTTTTATAACGGCGTGTATTGGGGAGAACCGCGCTCCCTCACGCTGGCGCTGGACTGGCGGCTATAACACCGAGCCCGAAGTTAACAAAAACGTTAACTTCGGGGCCGCACCACGTTAATTCCCACTTAATAAGCGAGCGCCATAGTCGCTTCACGAATCGGATCACGAAGCGATCAGACACTTCTTACTCTTAATGGGAATACTGCCATGAAACTCTCCACCTTGATGCTCGCCAGCTTGATGACCCTGACCTCAGCAGCCGCCTTTGCAGAAGGCGGCGCAGAGCGCTCGAAGGAGTTCTATAACAACTTCACGTTTATGCAGCAGAAGACGCACGGCACAACGGATCAAACTGCGCTGGCCGACGGCAAGAATGTTAAGACTGGCACTGCCGATCAAACCAGTGCAGAGCAACGCCCCAATAGCTGATTTAATCGTTAGTTAATCCGCATGACCCTGTGCCATCCCGCTCCTTTGGCAAAGGCTAACTTGGCGCCATTTAATGGCGCCTTTTTTTTGCATTTGATTTATTAAAGCGGCTTACTCCAGAACAGCATACGCCCATGGGCGGGATCAAAAATCGAATCATCAAAACCGAACTTGCGGTATGCCGCTTGCGCTACATCATTGCCTTCAAGCACTTCCAGGGTGATCTTGCAGCAACCCCGCTGACGTGCGATCTCTTCGACCTTTTGCAACATCTTCTGGCTCAAGCCCAGGCCACGAAACTGATTCATCACCACCACGTCGTGCACGTTGATCAACGGACGGCAGGCGAACGTCGAGAACCCTTCAAAACAATTGACCAGCCCCGCCGGTTCACCACCGACAAACGCCAGTACGCTGAACGCGTGGGGGCGCTTGGCGAGTTCGGCCGGCAGTTGCTGCAACAGGTCAGCAGGCAACGTATGGCCGCCACCCATGGGGTCTTCAGCATAATGGTTGAGCACCAGGCCGATGGCCTCGGCGTGCACGGGGTTGGTGTAACTGGCTTGCAGTACCAGGATGTCTGGGGTGTCCATTTCCTTCCTCAATCACGACAACAAGGGAATCGGTTCCCTTTGAAGCGACGATTGTAAGCATGGACTCGGCCGCAGATGAAGGCGATTTACGACAAATACCTGACAGAAAGTACGCAGGTTGTGCACATAAAACGCTGTCATCCGTCTTTTAGGCGTTGCCCGATGCACCAAAGCGCTGCAACTGCATCTCCTGCAAGCGGCTGAGGGTGCGGCGGAACGGAAACTCCAGGTAGCCTTCGGTGTAGAGACGCTCCAGCGGTACGCGGGCCTCAATGAACAACGGCACCTTACGGTCGTAGCATTCGTCGACCAGGGCGATAAAGCGCCGCACACTGTCATCGTGCACCGACAGCTCAGGCAACTCGCGATCACCGGCCACCACGCGCTGCGCAGCATCCTCAGTGCCACGGGCAATCCGGCCCGGGCGTTTTTGTGCGCTCAGGTTGGGGACGTCACCGAGCAGGATCGCCTTGAAGCGATCGCACAGCAACATGAAGTCCATCGCGGCCAGCGGTTGCTCGCACAGCTCCACGTAGCGACACCAGAGCACCGTGTCGCTGTACTGCACCGTCACAATCGAGCGGAAACCAACACTGATCGGCCCGCTGCCCAGCGCCTGCCCTTCGGTCAATTGTGTGAACACCGTGGCGAGCGCGTGCGGCTGGTCCACCCAATAGCGCTGCAGCCCCACACCGGGGTGCAAACGGTGGTCTTCACCGCCGTCTACCGCCACCACCTGCATGTGCTGCATGATCGCCTCGATACCCGGCAGGAAACGCTCGCGATTGAAACCACCGGCGTACAGCTGGTCGGGAGGCTGATTCGAGGTGCAGACCATCACCACTCCTTCTTCGAACATCACCTGGAACAGGCGGCCGAGAATGATCGCGTCACCGATGTCATTGACGAACAACTCGTCGAAACACAGCACACGCACTTCCCGGCTGAGCTCCCGCGCCAAGGACTGCAAGGGGTCGTGGATGCCGCTGAGCTGGAACAGACGCTGATGCACCCACCCCATGAAATGATGAAAATGCTGGCGCCGCGCAGGCACTCGCAGGCTTTGATAGAACTGGTCCATCAACCAGGTTTTACCCCGACCGACCGGCCCCCAGAGGTAAACCCCGGGAATCGGCGAGCGCCCTTCGTGCAAGGCTTCATGGCAGGTTTGCAAGGCTTGCACCGCACGGCGCTGAGCGTCGTCAGGCACAAACCCCTGCTGGGCGATGGCGTGTTGGTAGGCCGTGAGCGGCGATTCAAAAGTCATGCGTGCCAGTATGACTTACACAGAGATATCCAGCCGTGAAATCTTGCCCTGCGCGTTCAGGCGAAAGGTGTAGCGCAACTCCAGCGGACTGCCCGGAAAATTCCCGGACACCACGTTGCTGACCAACACCTTGCCGGTGCGATGCTGCACCTTGATCACCTCGACCCTGGGCTGATAACGCCGCCCGGTGTCTTCCATCCAACGGGCGATGGCGGCCGTACCGACTTGATGCTGCCCTTCATCGAAGACGTTGGCATCCTCGGCGAAACAGTCGGTAATGGCCGAGGTATCACGGGTATTGGCCGCAGTGATATACGCCGCAATGGCGGGGGCCAATTCAGGCAGGGACATGGCACAGCTCCTTTTTTAGCAATTTATGGCGTCATGCTAAGCCAGAGCTGTGTCAGTTTTTGTCAGGAGTAAAGGGCGCCGATTCATTCTGTTCCATCACCTTGCGCCACGCCCGTAACAGGTCGCTGCGCCGCCCCGGATAACGCGTCTCCTGGACCTCGGCGGCGGCCACCCGGTCGGTGCGAAAGGTGCGATAAGCACCGCGCAACTCGCACCACGCCACGATCACCCGCACCTCATTGAGAAAGCCCAGGGCCAGTGGCCAGATCAGCCGCTGGCTCTGGGTCTGGCTGGCGTCCGCGTACTCCATATGCAGTTTGGCTTGCTGCCGAATCGCCTCGCGAAACACGTTAAGCGGCACGCGGTTCTCCGGGTAGCCAAACCCGGGCGGCCCAGGCAGCAGCGTCGGATTACGCAGGGCTTCCTGCGCGGCAGGGTCGAGCACGTCGGCAATCTTCGCCAAAGCATTGGCGGCCGCACGGCTCAGCACGTCATCGCCACGCTGGTCCACGTAGCGCAACCCCAGCACGATCGCTTCGGTTTCCTCGGCATTGAGCATCAATGGCGGCAGAAACAGGCCGCTGCGTAACACATACCCAACCCCTGCTTCGCCGAAAATCGGCGCGCCCAGTGCAGTCAATTCAGCAATATCACGGTACAGCGTGCGCTCGGACACCTCCAATTGAGCGGCCAATACGGCAGCGGTTACCGGGCGTTTTTTACCGCGCAGGGCCTGCAACAAGGTCAGTAAACGAGTGGTACGTGACACGTCGATCCCGCCGTAAAAGAAACAGTGCCGCAGCTTAGCAGAGCACCCTGTCAGAAAATGTCAGCAGCAAACACGCACTGCTGATGAAATGAATGGCCGCGCCCCTACCGCTGGGCCAGGCAACACAGCATGAGCACCACGATGACCGGCGATTATCCGAGACGAAAAAAAACGGCCTGAACAGGCCGTTTTTTTATGGGCAGAACTTACGCAAGGCTCTTGCTAACCACCTCGAACACGTCACTCGACAGCTCACCGGACGCACGAATGCGCTCCAGCTCCGCCTTCATCAGCGCCTGGCGTGCGCTGTCGTATTTACGCCAGCGGGTCAGTGGCGCCAATTGGCGCGAAGCGATCTGCGGGTTAAAGGCGTTCAATTGGATCACCAGGTCCGCCAGGAAACGATAGCCCGAGCCATCCGCCGCGTGGAAGTTGATCAGGTTTTGCCCAGCAAACGCCCCCACCAGCGCGCGCACCTTGTTCGGGTTCTTGAGGTTGAAGGCCGGGTGTTCCATCAGCGCTTTGACCCGCGCCAGCCCGCCCGGCAAGGTGCTGCCGGCCTGTACGCTGAACCATTGGTCCATGACCAACGGGTTGTCTTTGAAGTTCTCGGCAAACACCGCCAATGCCTGGGCTTTTTCTGCCTCGAACGGTGAGTTCACCAGCACCGCCAGCGCGGTCAGGCGTTCGGTCATGTTGTCGCAGGCGTCGAACTGCTCCAGGGTCGCGGCCACTACTTCAGACTTGCCGCTGAGCATCAGGTACGACAGCGCAATGTTCTGCAAGGCGCGACGAGCAAAATGCTCGGCCGCCGCAACATACGGCGTCTGCCGGGACAGCTCGCGATTGGCCTGGTAGCGCAGCCACAGGCCTTCGAACAAGTTGTCAGCCAACTGCTTACGGGCAAACTCACGGGCAGTGTGGATGGCTTCGACATCCGCCACTTCGCTGATTTCCGTCAAGTAGGCTTCGCTTGGCAACGACAGCATTTCGGCGACCATCGCCTGATCCAGGCGCTCATCGCTGAGCACGGTGCGCAAGGCGTCGATCAGGCGTTGATCCAGCTTCAACGGCTGGCCGGCCTGATGCTGGGCGATCAGTTCCTGCAACACCTGCACCGACAGTTGCTGGCCGGCATCCCAGCGGTTGAAGCCATCGCTGTCGTGCTGCATCAGGAACATCAGTTGGTCGCGGTTGTACGGGAAGCTCAGCTTCACCGGCGCCGAGAAGCCACGCAGCAGCGAGGGCAGCGGCTGTTCGGCGATCTCAACAAAGGTGAAGGTCTGCTCGGCTTCAGTCACCGAAATAACCCGGGACGTACCGCCAGCCGCGGCTTCACCGGCCAGGCGCAAGGCAATGCCGGCGCCCTTCGCATCCAGCAAGCCCAGCTCGACCGGAATCACGAACGGCAGTTTCTGCACCTTGTCCGGGGTTTCCGGGCAGCTCTGGCGGAAGGTCAGGCTGTAGGTTTTAGCCGCCGCGTCGTAGGACTCGCTCACCGCCAGACGCGGGGTTCCGGCCTGGCTGTACCAGCGTTTGAACTGAGTCAGGTCGGCGCCGTTCGCGTCTTCCATGGCCTTGATGAAATCATCGCAGGTCACGGCCTGGCCGTCGTGGCGTTCGAAGTACAGGTCGCTGCCTTTACGGAAGCCTTCTGCACCGAGCAAGGTGTGGATCATGCCGACCACTTCCGAGCCCTTTTCGTACACCGTCAGGGTGTAGAAGTTGGAGATTTCAATAAAGCTGTCCGGGCGCACGGCGTGGGCCATGGGGCCGGCGTCTTCGGCGAACTGGTGCGTACGCAGGTACGCCACGTCCTGGATGCGCTTGACCGTGGCCGAGTTCATGTCGGCGGAGAAACCCGAATCCCGGAACACGGTGAAGCCTTCTTTCAGCGACAGCTGGAACCAGTCGCGGCAGGTCACGCGGTTGCCCGACCAGTTGTGGAAGTATTCGTGGGCAACGATCGCCTCGACCCGCTGGTGCGCGGCATCGGTGGCGGTTTCGGCGCGGGCCAGCACGGCGCTGGAGTTGAAGATATTAAGGCCCTTGTTCTCCATGGCGCCCATGTTGAAGTCGTTGACCGCCACGATCATGAAGATGTCGAGGTCGTACTCACGGCCGTAGGTTTCTTCGTCCCAGCGCATGGATTTTTTCAGGCTGGTCATGGCGTGCTGGCATTTGTCGATATTTTCCGGCTCGACATAAATGCGCAGCGCCACCTCGCGGTGGGTCATGGTGGTGAACGTGTCTTCAACACACCACAGGTCACCGGCCACCAGCGCGAACAGGTACGCCGGCTTCTTGAACGGGTCTTCCCAGGTCGCCCAGTGACGACCGTCTTCACCGGGTCCGCTGGCAATCGGGTTGCCGTTGGAGAGCAGCACCGGGTAACGGTGTTGCTCGGCGATCACCGTGGTGGTGAAGGTGCTCATCACGTCCGGGCGGTCGAGGTAATAGGTAATCTTGCGAAAGCCCTCGGCCTCGCACTGGGTGCAGAACATGCTGCCGGATTTGTACAGGCCTTCGAGGGCGGTGTTGGTTTCCGGATGGATGCGCACGCTGGTGTCGACCGTGAAGGTTTCACGGGTCGGGTGCAGGGTCAGGTGGCTGTCGGTCAGCTGGTAGTCTGCCTCGGTCAGCTCCTGGTCGCCCAGGTTGACGGTCAGCAGCTCAAGCTGTTGGCCATCGAGTACCAGCGGCGGCAGGCCGGCACCGCGCTCAGGGTTGCGGCGCATCACCAACTGCGCGTGGACCAGGCTGTGGTCCTCGAACAACTCGAAGGTCAGGTGCGTCTCTTCGATCAGGTAGTCCGGCGCCTGATAGTCCTTCAGGTAAATCATCTTCGGTTGTTCGGTGCGCATGGGTGGCATCCTTTTACTGATGCACGGCGAGCTGATAGGCCGTGTACTTACGAATGTTGATAACGCCGGTATCGAAGATCAGGTATTGGCCCTTGATCCCCAACAGCGTGCCTTCGGCAATCGGGTTCTTGTCCAGGTTGAAGCTGACAATCTTGGCCGGGTATTGCTCGACCGGGTAACGGATCTCGATCGGTTCGATGTCGGTCACCGGTTGGATGGCCTGCAGGCCAAAGCGTTCCTGCAAACTCAGCAGGCCTTCAGCGCAAGAGGCAAACAGCTGGTCGCGCACCTGCTTGAGGTCCACCGATTGCGCATCGCCCTTGAGCAAGGCGCGCCAGTTGGTTTTGTCGGCCACTTGGCTGCGGAACAGGTCTTCGACAAAACCGGACTGCTGGCGGGTCGCAACGCGCATGATCGGCAGCGCCTGGCTGGCGCCCTGGTCGAGCCAGCGCGTCGGCAGTTGGGTGGCCCGGGTGATACCGACCTTGATCCCCGACGAATTGGCCAGGTACACCACATGGTCGGTCATGCAGAATGTTTCGCCCCAGCCGGGATCACGGCAAGTGCCGGCGTCGTAATGGCAACGTTCGGGGCTCATGATGCACAGGTCACACTGGGCCAGCTTGGTCATGCACGGGTAGCAGTAACCCTGGCTGAAACTGGTTTTGGTCTTGCGGCCGCAATGGCTGCAATGAATGGCACCCAGGTATTCCAGGCGCACGTGGGTGCCGATCAACGGGTTGACCGGCACCTCGGTGTCGCCCAGACGAAACGCGTATTGAACGGTCGGCTCACCGAGTTGCGCCGACATTTTGCTGACTGCACCGCGACCGATTTCAATCAATGGATCGCATCCGACTTGAACAGAATGTTCGGCACCGGCGCCGATTTGGACGCGCATTCCTGCGGGCCCATGTAGCCGGTGCGCTGCTCTTCCGGCAGGTTCTGGATTTCCCAGGCAATCACCGCTTGCAGGGACAGCTCGCGTTGCTCGGCGGTAAGCTTGCGACCATCGGACCATTTGCCGATTTCCACGGCGAGCTTGAGGCTCTCGTAGATATCCGGGGTGATGTTTTCGATCATTTCAGCAAAAGAGGACATGAGGCTCTTCCTTATCAAATAGACGCTTTGCGGCGGCTGTAAAGCCCACCCAGCAAACCTGTCAGGCAACCGATAACCAGGCCGCCAACGTGGGCAGCGTTGGCGATTTCGCCGAAGCCGATCATCGAGACCAGCCCCGACAGGCACAGCACCAGCCAGACCAGCATCATCACCAATACCCCACGAGGCAGGCGATAGGCCGGGTTAGGCGACAATAATTGAAAAATCCAGCAATGCCCGAGCAAGCCATACAACACGCCGGACAGGCCGCCAAACAGGCCGGGGCCGCCATAGGCGTATTGAGCGTAGTTGGAGACCAGGCTGAACAACAACGTCAGGCCGAGCAGGTTGATACTGCCCTGGCGCACTTCGATGCGCCGGCCCAACTCCCAGTACCACATGCCATTCATGGCCAGGTGCAGAATGCCGAAGTGGATCAGCATCGGAGTCACCAGCCGCCACCACTGCCCCGAAGCCATCGTCTCGGCGAACGGCGTGAACTGGATGTACTCGCCCGAGACGTGAAACGGCAGGAAGGTCAGCCAGCTCATGGCTTGCAGGTTTTCGCCCAGCAGCGTCACCGCGCCGACGATCAGGCTGGCCAGCAGCACCAGCGCCGTGACCGGGCTCATGCGCAATTGCTGGACTAAGCCAGCACGCGCCACAGGCGCCTGCTCGGGAATATCCAGTTGCTGGTCCGGGTCACCGGCGGGAAAGCGCTGGTACAACACGCGCACGTCGTCGCTGATGGTCTCGGGCACCCACAACACCTGCTCCCCCGCTTCCTCGCTGACGCGATGCGGCACTTGCATGCGTTGCAGCAGTTTGACGAAGCCGCCCAGGTCGACGCTCAGTGGCAAACGCAATACAGCCACGGTACTCATGAAATCACCTCGGGCCGCTCAACGTCGACCCATACGAATTTACGCGGATCCAGTTGGGTTTCCTGGTCCAGTCGGTAGGCCACCAACTTGCCGTACAGCACCGCGCTGTAGTCCAGGCAGGCCAGGTTCGGGCGAATCGGCGCCGGTTTGCCGCTGCGCCAGTAATGGCCGACGAACAACAACGGTTCATCGACGCCGTAGCGCAGCAGGGAGTTTTTCTGCGAGGACGACAGTGGCGTACGCGCCACCGGCTCCGGCAGCGCATCGGGTTGGAACACGATGTCGCCGTAGGTTTTCGGGTCGTCTTCCCAGAACTTGGTGCGAAAGAACGAGCGCGTCAGGCCATCACCACCGGTGAGCGTCAGGCCATCCGGCAGGCGCATATCGGTGCCGCGCAACAGGCGGTCGAACGCGTTGCAGGCAAAACTGCCCGGTACGGCAGCGGCCTGCAGGAAATGCTGGTCGATGCAGCCATCCGGGAAGGTGGCGCGCAGCGGCTGGATAAAGCCGTCATCCCAGCAGGCATGCACCACACGGAAACGCCCGGCGTCGACAAACAACGGCATGTCATAGAACCAGCCGAGGAAGTCATGCCAGTCAGCCGGGTGGTGCTCGAACTGGGTCAGGGTTTCATGGATCAAGCGCGCATGGCGTGGGTTGTGCTCGCGCACGAACTGCTTGCCACTGCCCGGTGGCGCCGGTGTGCTCCAGCCCAGCGCGTTGAACTCGTGGTTGCCCATGATGCACAGCGCCTGACCGGCTTCGGCCATGTCATGCACAATATGCAGCGCCTCGCGAATGCGTGGGCCACGGTCGATGATATCGCCGAGGAACACCGCCATGCGCGACGGATGGCGCCAGGTGCCGCCCTGCTTGTGGTAACCCAATTGGTCGAGCAAGTGCTCAAGGGTATGAGCGCAACCGTGCACGTCACCAATCAGGTCGTAGCTACGCGCGGGATCAAGCATCAGTCGCCTCCACCCCCCAAGCGGCTGCCCCAGCCCAACTTGGTCCGGCACACTTCGTAGTAGTTGTGGTCCAGCGGGTGGATCAACCGCAACTTCTGTGCCTTTTTGCTCACGGTGATGGTGTCACCGGGGGCGCAGGTGAAATGGTTCTGCCCGTCGCAGGAGACTTGCGGGTAGATCTGCATGTCTTTGGACACCACGATTTTCAGCTCACTGTTGCCATCGACCACAATCGGCCTGCTGGACAACATATGGGGGTACATCGGCACGATCACAATGGCATCCAGCTTGGGATGCATGATCGGGCCACCGGCCGACAACGCGTAGGCCGTCGAACCGGTCGGCGTGGCGACGATCAGGCCGTCGGCCTTCTGGCTGCAGACGAACTGGCCGTCGATATACAACTCGAACTCGATCATCCGCGTGGACTTGCCCGGGTGCAGCACCACGTCATTGAGGGCGTCGCCCTGGCCGATGGCTTCACCGTGGCGGCGCACTTCGGCCTGCAACAGGAAGCGGTTTTCCACCAGGTAATGGCCGTCGAGCACCTTGGCGACTTCGACTTCCAGGTCATCCGGGCGGATATCCGTGAGAAACCCCAGGCTGCCACGGTTGATCCCCAGCACCGGCACGTTATGCCGCGCCAGGGCCCGGGCCGCGCCGAGCAGGCTGCCGTCGCCGCCCACCACAATCACCATGTCACAGACTTCGCCGAGCATCTTGCGCGACGAGGTTTGCAAGCCATGGCCCGGGAGGATTTCAGCGATGGTGTCTTCGAGGATCACATGCAGGTGGCGTTCCAACAGGAACTTTTTCAGCCGGCGGACGGTGTCCAGCACCTGGGTACTGCCCAGGCGACCGATAATGCCGATATTGCGAAAGTGCTCCATGGGGCTCCTGCGGGATGTGGGGTGTGGCAAAAAGAACGATTATGGGCGAAAGGCTGCGTCAGGCAAAATCCTTTGTCGCCACCGGCCTTGATGACAATGTTTCTCAGCCACCCGTACCGTGCTTAAAAGGCTATGCTCGGACCATGACTGTGTTCCCAGAGTTGCTCAACCTGCCCCGCCAGTTGCGGCACCCCGAGGTGCGCGATTTGGCGTGGGTGATGCTCGCGCCCCCGATGCTTGCGCAAACGCCTTGGCCACAACGCCATCCGCTGGCCGGCAGCGACTGGGTGCAGGCGCCCGATCGTCTCGAACGCTGGTTACGCACACTCGATCAAGACAGCAGCACCTTGCAGCATTGGCTGAGCATGTCACGCACTCGCCGCCTGGGCCTGTACTACGAGCGCCTGTGGCAATTCGCCGTGCAGCATGCGCCGGGCGTGGAGTTGCTGGCCGCCAACCTGCCGATCCGCCGCGCCGGGCATACCTTGGGTGAGCTGGATATGCTGCTGCGCGACCGCGAAGGCGTGCACCACCTGGAACTGGCGATCAAACTCTACCTGGGCCCGCAAGACGGCGACGGCCATGACACCGCGCAATGGCTCGGCCCCGGTTGCCATGACCGGCTGGACCGCAAGCTGGCGCACCTTGCCCAGCATCAACTGCCGATCTCGGCACGCCCGGAAAGCCGCGCAGCCTTGGCCGCACTGGATATTCAGCAGTTCGATGCACATTTGTGGCTGGGCGGGTATTTGCTCTATCCGTGGCCGGGCCAGGCCGAACCGCCCCACGGCGCTCACCCGCAGCATCTGCGCGGGCGCTGGTTGCATCAGCGTGACTGGCGGGACTTCGTCAGCGTTAGCCCGCCGGGGCGTTGGCAACCGCTGCCCCGGCATGCCTGGCTGGCGCCGGCGCATTACCCGGCCAGTGAAGTGTGGCGCGAGGAGCAGATGCATGGCTGGCTGGCCGAACTCGAGCCAATGGCGCCGGCGCAACTGCTGGTAAGGCTGGTTCAGAACGGCGAGGACTGGGAGGAAGCCGAACGTTTGTTCCTGGTGGCGGACCTTTGGCCAAACGTTCCAGGGCTCACTTGACCTTCAAGTGCCGCGCATACCAGGGCCGCTTCGGCACGCGCTTGAACAACGCCTGCAGCCCCTCTTCTTCAGCCGCAAATGTAATCCGTAGCGCCAGCTTCATGGTTTCCGGGTCCATTTCCATCGACCGCCCCCTCTGTACACCCGGCGTGGTACTGCAGCCATGGGTGTCCGGCCCCAGCCAGGGGTCTCCCACTTCCACCCAACGCCCCGGTGCAAACCAGGCCACACCGTTGACCTCAAGCCGGCTGACCTCGCCCGGATTAAACCGCTCATGGGCGCGGAACCAGTCTTCGATTCGGTCATCGATCCAACCGTGGAAGTGCCAGAACACCGGGTTTACATGGGATGAAAACGGGTCGCCGAGAAAATCGTTCTCGGGCGCATACCAACGCGCGGCAAAGTCCGCCGGGTCACGGGCGAACGGCACCGGTGCGCCGTTGGACGGGTCGCGGGGCACCGAGGCCCAGCGCATGTGCAACCAATCGTGCAGGCCCAACTCCATTTCCGACCCCAACTGGCCCAAGGTCAGCCTGGCCAGGTAGCGCGGGTCGCGGTAGTGGGATTCCCACACCTGGAAGTTGCTGTGGTAGGTCTCGGCCGCCTTGATATCGCTGACCCACTGGGTGTAATCGTTGTCATCCGGCGCCGACCAGGTGGGCGGTAGTGCAAAGCCGTCATGATTATCGAAGTACCGCACAAAACCCAGGCGATCGCGCTCCAAGGCCGGTTGCGGCTCGGGGAATTGCGGCCACGACGGCAGGTCCTGCATTGAACGCGCCGTGCCGAGCATATGACGGTGCATGAAAAAGAAGTCGATGCCCGAACCATTACGGTCTTTGCGTTTGCCGCGCGCGTCGCGCTCCTGGCCGCGCGGCCCGGGTTGCCAGCCGATGCCGCGCAGGGCGTCACGCTTTTCATCGGACAGCTTGTGCCACTGGTCCCGGGAGGCGTGCCACAGCTGGTGAAACAGCCGGTGTTCGGGGGAAATCAGCCAGGCCAACAAGGTCGGATTGAGCCCGATACGCTCGCGAGCCTCGGGAAACAGCTGCTTGTGGGCGATAAAGCGGCTGTCGCGTTCGGTCAGGGCCAGTGGGCGATTGAGGTCGAGGATCTGCCCACTGAGGGTCCCGCTGCCGGCGTTGGCGAAGTCGGCCCAGACTTCGTCGAGGCTCATCTTGAATTCATAGGCGGGCGCGCCATTGGCCGCCTCGCGGTCGATCAGGCGCCAATAGAGCAATGCGCCCTCGCCTGTCAGCAGGTCACCCAATACGCGGTAACGCGGCTCACCGTCGGCACGCAAGTTTTGCGCGGTGTCCAGGTAACCGCGCAAACCCCGCCCGCGCGGGGCGATGTCGAGCAACAATTCCAGGCCTTGCAGCGGCAAGCCCTTGAGGCCGGCGTCATGGCCTTCCAGGCGCAGGCTCCAGACGCCGCGCAGGCTGTTCGCCAAATGTTGGCCGGCAGTGTCGGCCAACTCCACCGTGGCCTCGCCCGCCGTGATGGGGAAGTCTTCTTCACGCGTCAGCTCGCGATGGGCATAAAAGGCCGCCGGCACCGCAGCGCCTGTCAGCGCCAGGCCTGCGATGAAGCCACGTCGAGAGATGGTCATTGTTTACCTTAGAAAACGGCTTGATCAGAGCTAGAACGTTGGCGGCCGCGACAAATTTACCGGCGCCTCGCCCGGGCCTAAATTTCCCCCGCCAGCGCTCGTTCTTCCCTGATAGCAAAGGCCTCAACTGACTGAGATGGCAATGACAAAACCACGTTCGAAAAAGGCGCTGTATATCGGCCTGCCGCTGGCACTGGCCATCGGCGCCGGAGCCGGCTTTCTGGTTTGGGACCACTGGTTGCGCGGCAATGCCGGCTACCCGCTGGAGGTGATCAAGCAGGCCAATGAAATGCAGGACCGTCTGCTGTCGTTTGACAGCCATATCACGGTGCCGCTGGATTTCGGCACGGCCGGCAATGAAGCCGACAAAGATGGCAGCGGCCAGTTCGACCTCGCCAAGGCCGCACGCGGACGCTTGTCGGGCGCGGCCTTGACGATTTTCGGCTGGCCGGAAATCTGGAACGGCCCCAATGCGCCACACAAACCCAGCGATGGCTTTGTCGAAGAAGCCCGTCACGAGCAGGAGGTGCGCTACAAGATCATCTCCGGCATGGTGCGCGACTTTCCCAATCAAGTGGGCATCGCCTACACCCCGGACGATTTCCGGCGCCTGCATGGCGAGGGCAAGTTTGCGATCTTTATGAGCATGCTCAATGCCTACCCGCTGGGCAACGACCTCAACCAGTTGGACCTGTGGACGGCACGCGGCATGCGCATGTTCGGCTTCAGCTATATCGGCAACAACGCCTGGTCCGATTCGTCGCGCCCGCTGCCGTTTTTCAATGACTCGACCGACGCCCTCGAAGGGCTGTCGGCGATCGGCCAGCAAGCGGTGCATCGCCTGAATGACTTGGGCGTGATCATCGACGTGTCGCAAATGTCGACCAAGGCCGTTGAGCAAGTGGCGCAACTAAGCCGCACACTAATGGTAGCGTCCCACTCGGCGCCACGCGCCTCGGTGGATATTCCGCGCAACCTCAGCGACAAGGAGTTGCAACTGATCAAGAACAGCGGCGGCGTGGTGCAGGTGGTGGGCTTCCCGGCCTATTTGCGCCCCTTGAGCCAACCGACCCAGGCCAAACTCAACGCCCTGCGCGCGCGCTTCGACTTGCCCCCACTGCCTAACCTGGCCATGGCCTTGATGCCCGGCGACGCGATCATTGCCGCCTGGTCCGAGCAAAAGTTCGGCCAGTACGCCAGCGCGCTGTACGCGATTCTCGACGAAGAACCCAAGGCCTCCCTCAAGGATTGGGGCGATGCCATCGACTACACCGTGCGCAAAATCGGAATCGATCATGTCGGCATCTCGTCGGACTTCAACGACGGCGGCGGCATCCAGGGCTGGGAAAACGTCGGCGAGGTGCGCAACGTCACCGCCGAGCTGATCCAGCGTGGCTACTCCGAAGCCGACATTGCCAAGCTGTGGGGAGGCAACTTCCTGCGCGTATGGGACCAGGTACAAAAAGCCGCCAAGCCCTTGGCCAACCGCTAATCAGCCTTGAAGTAAGCCCATGACCGACCGCCGCACTTTTCTCAAGCAGGCTGGCGTACTTGCCGCCAGCCTGCCGCTGGGCGCAGCCCTGCTCCCGCACGCCACGGCAGCCGCCCCTGCGCCTGCCCGCAACGACTCATGGGCAGGGTTCAAACAGCTGTTCACCCAGGACCCGGACTACCTGCACTTTTCCAACTTTCTGGTGACGTCACACCCCAAGCCCGTGCGCGAAGCCATTGATCGCTACCGCCAGCAGATCGACCGCAACCCGGGCCTGGCAATGGACTGGGGCCTTGAGGAAACCTGGAAACGCGAAGGCCAGGTCCGCGAGTGGGCCGGGCGCTACCTGAACGCCACACCGCCACAGATCGCGCTCACCGGCAGTACCTCGGAAGGCCTCGCAATGATCTACGGCGGGATCAAGCTGCGGCCTGACCAGGAAATCCTCACCACCGTGCACGAGCACTACGCCACGCAGAGCGTGCTGGATTTTCGCGTTGCCCGGCAAGGTACGCAGGTGCGCCGAATTCGCTTGTTCGAAAATGCCCACCAGGTGTCCGTAGACGAAGTGCTTGGCAATATCGAGCGCGCCATTCGCCCCAATACCCGCGTGCTGGGCATGACCTGGGTGCAATCCGGCAGCGGCGTGAAGCTGCCCATCGGCGAGATCGGCAGGCTGGTGGAAGCCCTCAACCGCAACCGTGACGACAAGGACCGCATTCTCTATGTGGTCGATGGCGTGCATGGCTTTGGCGTGGAGAACCTGGATTTTCCGGCCATGCACTGCGATTTCTTTATCGCCGGCACCCATAAATGGATGTTCGGGCCCCGCGGCACCGGGTTGGTCTGCGCACGCGATGCCGAGAACAACTACGTGACACCGATGGTGCCGACCTTCTCCGAAGACACCAATTTCGCCACCACCATGACCCCCGGTGGCTACCACGCGTTCGAGCATCGCTGGGCGGCGGACGAGGCCTTCAAGCTGCACCTGACATTGGGCAAGGCGCCCGTGCAGGCGCGTATTCACGAACTGAACACCGAGCTGAAAAACCAACTGCTGGCCCACCCGCAGATCGAACTGGTCACGCCGCGCAGCACCGACCTGTCAGCCGGCTTTACGTTCTTCCGCGTCAAGGGCCAGGACAGCGATGCCGTGGCCGCCTACCTGATGAAAAAGCGCGTGGTGGTCGATGCGGTCGACCGCGATGTCGGCCCAGTGATTCGCACCTCGCCTGGCCTGCTTAACAGCTCGGACGAGATCCAGCACTTCATGACCTTGCTGAGCCAACGGTTGTGACAGCGACTTTTTTCCTTTGAACGAGATGCCCACATGAATCCATCCCGACTCAACCCCCTGACAGCCCTGGCGTTGACCGCCCTGTGCGCGGCGGCACTGCCGAATCTGGCCCAGGCCGCTACGCAGCAGCCCGGCAAGGTATTCAAAGACTGCAAGGACTGCCCGGAAATGGTCGTGCTGCCGGCCGGCACGTTCACCATGGGCACCCCCGAAGACGAAGTCGGTCGCGAGCCCGACGAAGGCCCGATGCACGCCGTGACCTTCGCCAAACCTTTCGCCATGAGCCGCTTCCAGATCACCGCCGGCGAATGGGACAGCTATATCCGCCAGAGCGGGGTCAAGATCGCCGATGGCGACACTCGCCCCGGCCGCGAATGCATTGCCAGCAAGCCGCGCTACCCGCAAGGGCCGCGCCAACCGGCCGTATGCATGGACATGGACGACGTGAAGAACTACGTCGCCTGGCTGTCGAAAAAGACTGGGCAGCAGTATCACATGGTCAGTGAAGCCCAGCGCGAATACGCCGCCCGCGCCGGCACCAGCGGACCGTTCCCGTTTCCTTTCGATGCAGGCAAGGGCTACAGCATCGCCGAACACGCCAATACTTACGGGCCGGCGGATGGCTACAGCTATTCCTCGCCGGTCGGCAGTTACCCGCCGAATGCATTTGGCATGTATGACATGCATGGCAATGTGTATGAGCGTGTGGCCGACTGTGAACACCCCAACTACATCGGCGCGCCCACCGACGGCAGCGCCTGGGTGGAGCCGAACTGCGAGAGCTACCAGATCCGCGGCAATGACTGGGGCGAGGCGCCGGTATTTTCGCGCTCGGGCAACCGCAACAACATCTACCCGCAGACGCGCGGTGACTGGATTGGTTTTCGCGTAGTGCGCGATCTCTAAGACCGACACCCCTCAACTGTGGGCGCGGGCTTGCTCGCGAAGGCGGTGAATCAGTCGATACATCCGGCGACTGGCACAGCGCTTTCGCGAGCAAGCCCGCGCCCACATTTTGCCCTGCATACCTCAGCTACAGCTCGGCTGCATCAAGCCTGCCTGGCCAGCAATTCCAAGCCTTCATGCAACGCCGGGAACAGGCTGTTGTTGAAGTTGTTCCAGCGCAATTCAAGGATGGTGTCTTGCGGCGAAATCTCGGTTTTGAGCACGTCGTGGAACACTTCACCCGAATCGATGCCGTTGTCCACGTAGTGGAACGACGCCCCGGTGAGATACAGCGGCTGCGACGGCGTGGTTGCCTTGGTCGCCCAATCCACCACGGTTTGCCCACGCGCACCGTACAAGGCATTCCAGGTGGCATAGGCCCCACGGCGCTCGTAAGGCGATTCGAGACGGGTAATCCCCGGGTGAATGTTCATGATGCGCCGCGCAAACGGGGCGCCCGGCCGCACCAGTTCATCCAGGATCACCAACAAACCATCCAACACCACGATGTCAGCCTTCAACTCCACCAGCGTGTCGTGCAAGCGGCGCTCGAAATCCTGCTTGCCGGCGATGTGTTCGGCGCTACCGCGAGGCAGGCGGCGGTAGGTGGACGGCACGCTCAGCAACAGGTCGTTGACCAGCTGCCCTTGCACCCGCAAGTCCGCCGGGTACAGCCACTGGCGGCCCGGCTGATAGGCAAAGCCGTAATCGCTGACCAACTGCTGGTCCCGTGGGTTGTGTTCGTCATCGTCGTAGACCACGCCGACCAGGTTATACGCCGCGCCCAGCGGCGTGTCGTTCAGCGACCCCACCAGAAACTCCAACACCGATTTCATGTAGCGCTCATGGTCTTTGTAAGCCACCGGCTGCCCTGCCTTGTCGGCCGCGGCATTTCTCAGGGACCACACATACACCAGGTTCTTTTTGGTCATTTTTCGCTCTCGCTGAATGGACTGCGCACAGCGCCAATACACATGCGCCTACAGCACAAGAACGAACCAGCCCGGCGGCAATTTATGCCTGGCCGCAGCCGTCGGGCGTGCGGCGCTAAATACTCGCGCTGACGCTTCGTTTGTCATGGGTAAGGGTCTGTGTGCCCAGCCCCTCTTTTCACTCTCCGGGAAGTATTTATGACCGACCCCAAACGCAGCGCCTTCAAAGGTCTGCTCGCCTTGCTCAGGCCGTTTCGCAGCATCGTGACCGTCTCTGTCGCCCTCGGCATGGTCGGCGGCCTGGCCATCACCCTGCTGCTGGCCACCATCAATAACGCCCTGCATTCGGCCAATGGCATGACCCAGGGCGTGGTGCTGACCTTTGCGGTGCTGTGTGTACTGGCCCTGGTCAGTTCGATCATTTCAGACATCGGCACCAACTACGTCGGCCAACGCATCATCGCCGCCCTGCGCAAAGACCTCGGTGAAAAAGTGCTGTCGGCGCCCATCGGGCAGATCGAGCAGTATCGCTCGCACCGCCTGATCCCGGTGCTGACCCATGATGTCGACACCATCAGCGACTTTTCCTTTGCCTTCACGCCGTTGGCCATCGCCGCGACCGTCACCCTCGGCTGCCTGGGTTACCTGGCCTATCTGTCGGTGCCGATGTTCCTGATGATGGTGGTGGCGATCATTATCGGCAGTGCCGTGCAGTTCATCGCCGGCGGCAAAGGCATCCAGGGTTTCGACCTGGCGCGCAGCCATGAGGATGAACTGCAGCGTTATTACAACGCGATCGCTTCCGGCGCCAAGGAACTGCGCATGCACCGGCCACGGCGTTTTCGCATGAACACCCATCGCATCCAGGAAACCGCCGACCGCATCAGCGACATCCAGGTGCGCTCGGTCAACATTTATATCCTGGCCAAGACCTTTGGCTCGATGCTGTTCTTCGTGGTGATCGGCCTGGCCCTGGCGATGCAGGCCTATAACCCGAACCCGGACCCGACCGTGATCACCGGTTTCGTGCTGGTGCTGCTGTACATGAAAGGCCCGCTGGAACACCTGCTGGGCTACCTGCCGGTGGTGGGCAAGGCGAAGATCGCCTTTGGCCGTATCAGCGAATTGTCACAGCGCTTCTCCTCCCCCGAACCGCACCTGCTGATGGATGACAGCGAAGCCCCCACACCCGTGGTCAACAGCCTGGAACTGCGCGGCGTGAGCTACCGCCCGCCGGCAGTAGAAGGCAGCGAACCGTTCCACCTGGGGCCGATCAACCTAAGCATCAAACAAGGCGATATCGTGTTTATCGTCGGCGAAAACGGCAGCGGCAAGACCACGCTGATCAAACTGTTGCTAGGCCTGTACTCACCGCAGGCCGGCGAGATCCGCCTCAACGGCGAGGCCGTGACCGACCCTGAGCGCGATGATTATCGCCAACTGTTCACGACGATTTTTTCCGACTATTACCTGTTCGATGACCTGGTGCAGGGCAGCGCCACTTCGTCATTGGACAGCGCCGCCAAATACCTCGAACGCCTGGAGATCGCGCACAAGGTCAGCGTCAAGGATGGCGTATTCAGCACCACCGACCTGTCCACCGGCCAACGCAAGCGCCTGGCGTTGGTCAACGCGTGGCTCGAAGAACGCCCGGTGCTGGTGTTTGACGAATGGGCGGCCGACCAGGACCCGGCCTTTCGCCGGATTTTCTACACCGAGCTGCTGCCCGACCTCAAGCGCCTGGGCAAAACCATCATCGTGATCAGCCACGACGACCGCTATTTCGATATCGCCGACCAATTGGTACGCCTGCGCGCCGGCCAGGTTGTGCACGAATGGGAGCCTGCCTGAAATTTCTTTTCCGGTTTATCCAAGTAGGAACGTCTCACTAGTGTTAATGAGAACCAGCCTCAATAAACACCTATAACTTGCCCACTTACACATAGAAGAGAAAGCATCCATGCCAGCAAGACTCGGTCTCAGCCCTCTGAGCAAAGCGCTATCCATGCGCCGGGCCCTGAACATCAATCTGCTTCCGAACGCCCTGGCCCTGGCGATATCGTTGCCGGTGGCAGGCTATGCGCAGGCGCAGGAGATCGAGCTGGATATTCCGTCACAGTCGCTGGGGAGCGCGCTGCAGGAATTCGGTCGTCAGACCAACGTGCAAGTGCTGTACAGCCCAAGCGATGTGCAGGGCAAGAACAGCCGTGCGGTGAAGGGCAAAATGGAGCCACAGCGGGCAATTGATACCTTGCTGGGTGGGACTGAGACCACGCACAGCCTCAGTGGCAACTCGCTGACCGTGACCGCTGCCGGCGCAACCGCAGGGCTGGAACTGAGCCCGACCCAAGTGACCGGCAACGCGCTGGGCAACATCACCGAGGACTCCGGTTCCTACACGCCGGGCACCATTGCCACCGCCACACGGCTGACCCTGACGCCTCGGCAAACGCCACAATCGATCACTGTCATCACCCGTCAGCACATCGAAGACTTCGCCTTGAATAACGTCGATGACGTGATGCGCCACACGCCGGGCATCACCGTGTCGGCGTATGACACCGACCGCACCAACTATTATTCCCGTGGTTTCTCGGTCAACAGCTTCCAGTACGACGGCATTCCCTCGACCGTGCGCAACGTCGGGTATTCGGCGGGCAACACCCTGAGCGACATGGCGATCTATGACCGTGTCGAAGTACTCAAGGGCGCCACCGGCCTGCTCAACGGTGCGGGCTCATTGGGTGCGACCATCAACCTGATTCGCAAGAAGCCCACCTCGGAGTTCAAGGGCCATGTCCAGTTGGGCGCAGGCTCCTGGGACAACTACCGCAGCGAAGTGGATGTCAGCGGCCCACTGACCGAGAGCGGCAATGTGCGTGGTCGCGCGGTTGCCGCGTACCAGGACAAAAAGTCCTTCATGGACCACTATTCACGCAAGACCGAAACCTACTACGGCATCACCGAATTCGACCTGTCCCCGGACACGATGCTGACCGTCGGCTTCGACTACCAGGACAACATTCCGAAAGGCTCCAGCTGGTCCGGTGCCTTCCCGCTGGTGAACGCCAACGGCAGCATCAACAAGATGCCGCGCTCCTACAACAACGGCGCTGACTGGAGTTCCTGGGAGCAAAATACCCGTACCGCCTTTGCCATGCTGGAACATGACCTGGGCGACGGCTGGGTGACCAAGTTCCAACTCGACCATAAGATCAACAGTTACCATGCCGACCTCGGTTCGATTCAGTTCGTTGAACCCCAGACCGATGGCAGCGCGTCGATCAACGGGCAGAAGTACACCGGCGAGACCAAAAGCACCTCCGCCGACCTGTATGCCACCGGGCCTTTCAGCCTGTTTGGCCGCGACCATGAACTGGTGGTAGGCGGCTCGATCGGTACCTCGCGCTGGCAGGGCAAGGGCTATTGGTCGCCTGACTGGCCGCAGGGCAACAAAGTCGACTTCTACAACTGGAATGGCAAGATCGCGCGGCCAATCTACGGTCCGCCCCAACAGTACACCGACGACACGATCCGCCAGACCGGCTACTACGTGACCACGCGCTTGAACGTGATGGATGACCTCAACGTGATCCTCGGTGGGCGCGTTGCCAACTACCACGTCACCGGTATCAACCCCTCGTACAAGGAAACCGGCCGGTTCATCCCGTATGCGGGCGTGATCTACGACCTCAACGACAATTTCTCGCTGTACACCAGCTACACCGATATTTTCCAACCTCAAGAAAGCACCTATAAAGACCGCAACGAAAAGCTGCTGAACCCGGACGAAGGGCAAAACTACGAGTTCGGTCTTAAAGGCGAATTCCTTGACGGCCGCCTGAACACCAGCATCGCCTACTTCGAGGTGCATGAGACTAACCGGCCGATCTCGGACGATGCGTACAACAACCAGACGCCCACCCCGCAAAACTATGCGTTCAAAAGCTCCAAAGCCGTCACCAAAGGCTATGAAGCGGAAATCTCCGGGGAATTGAGCCCAGGCTGGCAAGTACAAGGTGGCTACACCCACAAGATCGTGCGCGACGAAGACAACAAGAAGATCTCCACCTTCGAGCCGGAGCATCAGGTCAACCTGAACACCACCTACAAGCTCAAGGGCAACCTGGACAAGTTCACCATCGGTGGCGGCCTGCGCTGGCAGAGCAAGGGCTGGTACGAGATCTGGAACTCGCCGCTCAACAAAAACCAGGACATCACCCAGGAATCCTACTGGCTGGTGGACCTGATGACGCGCTACCAAGTCACCAAGAACCTTTCGGCGACCGTCAACTTCAACAACATCTTCGACAAGTCCTACTACACCAACGTGGGCTTCTATAACTCGGCCGCCTACGGTGAGCCGCGTAACGTGATGTTCAGCACCCGCTGGGACTTCTGACCGGATGCCTTGATCGCCCCCGGACGATCAACCCGCCGCCCGATGAAAGCGCCGCTTTCATCGGGCTTTTTTTTGCCTGCCTGGCCTGAAAACACGCACAAAAAAAAACCCGGATCAATGATCCGGGTTTATTCGTACGGGCGCCCCTTATGCCATGGCCGCCACCAGGCTGTTGATGAACGCGGCGCTGTCGATGATCCCGTCGTGATCCGTATCGATCATCACCGAACGCTCGATGCGCCCCTGGCCAATCACCCCGGCCATGTTCTGCTCGATCAGCGCCTTGAAGTGCCCCGCGCGGCTCAATGACGCCCACCAGCAACTGACCGGCGCCTGGATCGGCTTGAAGTCAGCCACGGTCATGCGCTCGCTCAATGCCCGGTCAACTTCCCAGGAAATCTGCGCGTCATTACCACGCAGCAGCGCGTCCTTGATGCCGGTGAACGCCTCACCCAGGGTCTGCTCGGCCCAGGCCACAAACGCCTGCCATTGCCCGATTTCATCCGCAGCCTGACGCCGACACTGTTGCCACGCCTCTTCAATCTGCTCGGCAAACGCCGGGAACATCGCTCCAAGCAACGCCGCACGACGCTCATTGGCTGATACCTCGCGATCATCCTCGCTCACCACCGCATCCCAATAAGGCGTGAGCCACTGCGGCGGGGCCGAATCAATCCAGCCGACAAATTCAACCTCACGCCCGGCTTGCTCCAGTGCGTAGGCGACTTCCATCGCCAGGTTGCCACCCAGCGACCAACCCGCCAGGCGATAGGCGCCCTGTGGCTGAGTTTTCAACAGTTGCGCGGTGTAATCGTCAACCATCGCCTGCCACTCGGGCACCGCGGCGCCCTCTTCCACCAACGCCCGGCAGATCACGCCGAACACCGGCCGCTGCTCCCTGAGTGCCAGGGCAATGGCGGTGTAGCAATGCACCGAGCCGAAGCTTGGGTGGAACATGAACAACGGCGTGCCTTGGGTCTGGCTGTTGAGCTTGACGATCACTTCGCTGCGCACCTCGCCCTGCACGCAATTGACTTGGCCACGCACGGTGGGGTTGAGCATCAACTGGCTGACGGACAGGTTGACCCCGCTGACTTGCCTGATGCGCTCCTTGAGCAGCAGCACGCGCAATGAATGGCCACCCAACTCAAAGAAGTTGTCGTTCAGCCCGACGCGCTCAACACCGAGCACCTCGCTCCAAATCGCCGCGACCTGCTGCTCAATGTCGCTTTGCGGCGCCTGATACGCCTGCGCAGCCTGTGCTTCAGGCTTGGGCAGCGCTTTGCGATCGAGCTTGCCATTCGGGCTCAACGGCATCTGTGTCAGCACCACCCATTGCGCGGGCACCATGTAATCCGGCAGTTGTGACGCGAGGTGAGCGCCGAGCAAGGCTTTCCAGTCCGCACACGGTTCCTGCAACACCAGGTAACCCACCAGGTGCGTGCCGTCCACGGCCAGCACGGCGGCTTCACGCACGCAAGCATGCTCCAGCAGACGTGCCTCGATTTCACCCAACTCGATCCGCAGCCCGCGCAGCTTGACCTGATGGTCGATGCGCCCGGCGTACTCGATCACACCCTCATCGCGATAGCGCGCCAGGTCGCCGGTGCGGTACAGGCGTGCGCCGCTGCCGAGCGGGTCAGGCACAAAACGCTCAGCGGTCAGCGCCGGCCGACGGTGATAACCCCGCGCCAGACCGATGCCCCCAAGGTACAGCTCGCCCAGCACGCCCAGCGGTGCCGGCGCCAGGTTGCTGTCGAGTACATAACACCCCAGGTTGGCAATGGGTCGGCCAATCGGCACGGCGTCCTGCCCTTCATCAACACAGGTCCAGTGGGTCACATCAATGGCGGCTTCCGTCGGCCCATACAAGTTGTACAACCGCGCACCGGGCAGCTTGGCAAACACCTGCTGCTGGGCATCCACCGGCAATGCTTCACCGCTGCACACAATGCGTTGCAGGCTATGGCAGGCGCTTACCGCCTCGTCCTGCAAGAACGCTTGCAACATGGACGGCACGAAGTGCAGCGTGGTGACCTGCTCGGCGTTGATCAGGCTGACCAACCGCGCCGGATCGCGATGCTCCCCGGGCGCGGCGACCACCAGCCGCGCGCCGCTCATCAGCGGCCAGAAGAACTCCCACACCGACACGTCAAAGCTGAACGGGGTTTTCTGCAACACGCTGTCGCTGGCCTCCAGGCCATACGCCTGCTGCATCCAGCAGAGCCGATTGGTGAGCGCCGAATGCCGATTACCGGCCCCCTTCGGCTGCCCGGTAGAGCCCGAGGTGTAGATCACATAAGCCAGGTTTTCGCCATCGACAGCACTGTCAGGATTGTGCGCGCTATACCCCTCAAGCCACGCCTCGCCGGTCTCCAGTACCAGGTGTTGAATGCCCGCCGGGATCGGCAATTGCTCCAGCAGATGAGCCTGGGTCAGCAGCCACCTCACGCCACTGTCCTGCACCATGTAGGTGAGTCGATCACGCGGGTATTCCGGGTCCAGCGGCACGTAGGCGCCACCGGCCTTGAGCACGGCCAACAGGCCGACGACCATCTCGATGGAGCGCTCCACCGCCAGGCCCACCAGCACGTCCGGCCCCACACCGGCCGCGATCAAGCGATGCGCGAGGCGGTTCGCGCGACGGTTCAGCTCGGCGTAACTCAGGTGCTGCCCGGCAAACACCAGGGCCGTCGCGTCTGGCGTACGCACCACCTGCGCCTCGATCAACTGATGCACAGCCTGGTGCAGCGGGTAGCGTTGCGCCGTGGCGTTCCAGGCCTGCAGCGTCTGGCGCTCGGCCAATGCCGCCGAAGGCAGTGCGGCCAGGCGCTGGTCGGCATCCACAATCAGCGCACTCAACAGCTGCTGGAAGTGTTCGGCCAGGCGCTGGATATGCGTAGCACTGAAGGCCTGCCGATCGTAGTTGAACTCAAGCCCCAGGCTATCGCCCATGCCCAGGAGCACGGTCAACGGGTAGTGTGTCTGCTCCAGGCTGCGCACCGCACCAAAGCGTAAACCCGACGGTGCGCCCTGCTCCAACGCCTCAGACACCGGGTAGTTCTCGAACACCAGGATGCTGTCGAACAGCGCCTCCCCGCCCAAGCCGGCCCAGCGCTGGATTTCAAACAGCGGCGTGTGCTCTTGCTCACGCAAGCGCACATTCTGCGACTGGACGTGTTGCAGCCACTGGCTGACCGGCATCTGCGCCTCAGGCGTGGCCACCACCGGCAGCGTATTGATAAACAACCCGACTTGCTGCTCGATACCGCGCAGCTCGGCCGGCCGCCCCGCCACGGTGGCGCCGAACGCGACGGTGGCCTGCCCGGTGTGATGGTGCAGCAGCAATAACCAGGCGGCCTGCACCAACGTATTGAGTGTGACCTTGTTGCTCTGCGCGAACGCTTTGAGGCGTTCGGTCTGCGCGGCATCAAAGCTCAGGCGATGCTCACCGTTGGCCACCAGTGCCGTCGGTGCCTCATTCGCCACGCCGTATGCCAGGCGCGTAGGCGCCTGCAGGTTGAGCAACTGGTCTTTCCAGAAGGTTTCGCTGACGGCTTTGTTCTGCGCCTGCAACCAGGCGATGTAATCGCGATAGCGCCCCGTCGGCGCAGCCAGCGGCTCGCCGGCATAGTGTTGCAATACCTCGCCGAACAACTGCGAACCACTCCAACCGTCCATCAGGATGTGGTGGTTGGTGTAGATCAGGTGGTAACTCGACACGCCTGTGCGTATGACCGACAGGCTCAGCAGTGGCGCCTGCTCCAGTACAAAACCCTGGGCCCGCGCCGACTCGGCCAGGGCGTCGAGGGCCGCAGGGCAATCCGCGCGGTCCGTCCAATCGACCGCCTCAAGCGGCATGCGCCGCTGCTTGTAAACCACCTGCAACGGTTGCTCTGCATCGGTCTGCCAGAGGAAACCACTGCGCAGAATCTCATGCCGGTCGACAGCCGCCTGCCAGGCCTGGTGGAAACGCGGGACATCCAGGCCGTCCACATCGATGCGCATTTGGTTGATGTAGTCGCCCGACCCTTCGCCGTACAATGACTGGAACAACATGCCTTGCTGCATCGGTGACAACGGATACAGGTCTTCCACCTCGGAGAAGGTCAGCGGCAGCGCATCCAGCTGGCCTTGAGACAAGCGCGCCAGCGGGAAGTCCGACGGCGTGACACCTTGGTTGGCGGCGGCGCAGCAATGCTCGATCAACGCCTTGAGCTCCACCGCGTAGTCATCCGCCAACTGCTGCACGGTCGCTTGCGCGAACATTGCCTGGCTGAAACTCCAGTTCAACTTCAGTTCGCCGGCGTAGACCTGGCCGTTGATTTCCAGCCAGTTGCCCAGCGGTGCGTCAAGGCTTTGCTCGGCACCACTGGCGTCACCGGAAGGCGCGAACAAGCCTTCCTGTTCGCCGCCCTCGAAACTGCCGTCAAACTGCCCCAGGTAGTTGAACGTGATACGTGGTCGCGGCAAGGCACTCAACGCCTGTTGCGCCTCGGCATCGCCCAGGTAACGCAAGGCACCAAAGCCGAGGCCTTTTTCCGGTACGGCGCGCAGTTGCTCCTTGATCTGCTTGAGGGAGCCCGCCAGGGAATCGGTCGGCGCCAGCTGCACGGGATAGAGGCTGGTAAACCAACCGACGGTGCGGGTCAGGTCGATCTCATCGAACAGGTCCTCACGGCCGTGGCCTTCCAGCCGGATCAACATCGACGCGTCACCGGTCCAGCGCACAATGACACGCGCCAGGGCCGTCAGCAGCAGGTCGTTGATCTGTGTTCGGTAAGCACTGGGAGCGTCCTGCAACAAGCGACGGGTAAACCCTGGGTCCAACTGGGTCGTCACACTCAGTGCATGGCGGTTGCTCAGGCTGGCCTGCGGGTCGGCGCCGGGCAAACCGGCGCGGCTGCCGTGTAACTGCGTCTGCCACCACGCCAATTCCTGCGCCAGCGCGGGGCTGCCGGCGTAGGCTTGCAGCCGCTCGGCCCACGCGCGCGTGGAGCTGGTCTTGGCGGGCAACACCACCGCTGCGCCTTGGGCAATTTGACGGTAGGCGGTTTGCAGGTCCTCGAGGAGGATGCGCCAGGACACACCGTCCACCACCAAGTGATGGATCACCAGCAACAAACGCTGTGAGCCATCGGCCATGCCCACCAACACCGCACGCAGCAACGGGCCTTGACTCAGGTCGAGGCTGCGCTGGGCTTCCTCGCCCAAGGCTTCAAGCTCTGCGAGCGTTGTGAGGGTGGTCTGCCACAGCACCTGTTCGGCCTGATGATGTTCGGCACTTCGATACGCCGCCGCCCAGCCATTCACACCCTGGATAAACCCGGTGCGCAGGGCGTCATGGTGCACAATCAAGGCCTGTAGCGCCGCCGCCAGCACAGGCACCTCCAGGCGTTGGTGCGGTTGCAGCACCACGGACTGGTTCCAGTGCTCCCGCGCCGGGATGTCATCGGCAAAAAACGCATGCTGAATGGGCAGCAGCAACAGCTCGCCGGTCAGCGCCGACTGATCCAGCAGCACGGTACCCTCGCCTTCGCGGGCGACGGCCGCCAGGCTCTGGACCGTCTGGTGTTGGAACAGGTCCTTGGGCGTGAACCGCACACCGACTTGGCGGGCACGGCTGACGACCTGGATTGAAATAATCGAGTCGCCGCCCAGTTCAAAGAAGTTGTCATGCAGCCCTACGCGCGGCAGGCGCAGCACGTCGGACCAGATCGCGGCGATTTTCTGCTCCAATTCACTGTGTGGCGCAACATACACCTGCTGCATCAAGCTCACGTCCGGCAGCGGCAGGCCTTTGCGATCCAGCTTGCCATTGGGCGTGAGCGGCATGCGCGCCAGAAACATGAAATGCGTGGGCACCATGTAGTCCGGCAGGCGGGTTTTCAAGGCGCGGCGCAGCGCCTCACGGCCGTTCGCTTGGGCCACGGCATCGTCGATCATCGCCGGGTGCAACGGCACCACATACGCTACCAGTTGCTTGCCGGTCGGCCCTTCCTGCGCCACCACCACGGTTTCACCGACGC
>PJQF01000072.1_pt1 | contig 65493 bp, 66 predicted proteins | sample 1503741 | NCBI WGS metagenome assembly PJQF01 (sample SAMN07775949, study PRJNA414020) | Biofilm metagenome, whole genome shotgun sequencing project. | isolation source: biomolecule (vanillin) treated reverse osmosis membrane biofilm | place: India: Nagpur | collected 2017-03-21
AGGGCGGCTGGCACGGTCTGGGTAACACCCGATTCAAGTCCAGTACCAACCGTGCTCCGCGTCAGACCACACCGGGCAAGCCGGGCGAGCAACGTGACCTGAAGCTGGAAATGAAAGTACTCGCTGACGTAGGCCTGTTGGGTCTGCCAAACGCCGGTAAAAGTACCTTCATTCGCTCGGTTTCGGCTGCCAAGCCGAAAGTCGCCGACTACCCGTTCACGACCTTGGTGCCAAACCTGGGCGTGGTCAGTGTCGACCGCTGGAAGAGCTTCGTGATCGCCGACATTCCCGGTTTGATCGAAGGTGCTTCCGACGGCGCAGGCCTGGGGATTCGCTTCCTCAAGCACTTGTCGCGTACCCGTTTACTGTTGCACCTCGTCGACATGGCACCGCTGGACGAAACCAGCGCACCCGACGCCGCCGAAGTGATCGTCAGCGAGCTGACCAAGTTCAGCCCGGCCCTCGCCGAGCGTGATCGCTGGCTGGTGCTGAACAAATGCGACCAGATCCTCGAAGAAGAACACGAGGAGCGCGTCAAGGAAATCATTGATCGCCTGGAATGGACCGGCCCTGTCTACGTGATCTCGGCCATCGCCAAAGAAGGCACCGAGCGCCTGACCCGCGACATCATGCGTTACCTGGAAGACCGCGCCGACCGCTTGGCGGCCGACCCGGTGTTCAAGGCCGAGCTCGCCGAACTCGACCAGCAGATCGAAGACGAAGCCCGCGCTCAGTTGCAGGCCCTGGACGACCAGCGTGCCCTGCGCCGCAGCGGCGTGAAGTCGGTCCATGACATCGGCGACGATGATTGGGACGAAGAAGACGTGGATGATGAAGACGGTCCGGAAATCATTTACGTGCGCGACTGATTCGTTGCAGTAAACTTAAGCGCCGCTCACTTGAGCGGCGTTTTGGTATCTGGGTTTTACGTAGTCAGGAATGTAGTCACGAATAACGTTATGGGCGGCGCTGGGTCGCGCGGCCCTCACTCTAAGGTTGAAGATGATGCGGAGCAAAGTGACAGGTGCGCAGCGCTGGGTCGTAAAGATCGGAAGTGCGCTGTTGACGGCAGATGGCAAAGGTCTGGATCGCGCAGCCATGAGTGTCTGGGTCGAGCAGATGGTGGCCTTGCATGAGGCCGGTGTCGAGTTGGTGCTGGTGTCGTCCGGGGCTGTTGCCGCCGGGATGAGCCGCCTCGGCTGGACCGCGCGACCCAGCGCCATGCACGAACTGCAAGCCGCCGCCGCCATCGGCCAGATGGGCCTGGTGCAAGCCTGGGAATCCAGCTTCGCCGAGCACGGCCGCCACACGGCGCAGATCCTGCTGACCCACGACGACCTGTCCGACCGCAAGCGCTACCTCAATGCCCGCAGTACCTTGCGCGCGCTCGTGGAGCTCAAGGTGATCCCGGTGATCAACGAGAATGACACGGTGGTCACCGACGAAATCCGTTTCGGCGACAACGACACCTTGGCCGCTTTGGTGGCTAACCTGGTGGAAGCCGACTTGCTGGTGATCCTCACCGACCGTGACGGCATGTTCGACGCCGACCCGCGCAACAACCCTGACGCCCAGTTGATCTACGAAGCCCGCGCCGATGACCCGGCGCTGGACGCCGTGGCTGGCAGTGTTGGCGGCGCCCTGGGCCGTGGCGGTATGCAGACCAAACTGCGTGCAGCACGCCTGGCTGCACGTTCCGGCGCGCATACCATCATCGTCGGTGGGCGTCTGGAGCGGGTGCTGGACCGCCTCAAGGCTGGCGAGCGCATCGGGACGCTGTTGTCGCCGGAACGCGGCATGCTGGCGGCGCGCAAACAGTGGCTGGCCGGTCATCTGCAAACCCGTGGCACGCTGGTGCTGGACGATGGCGCCGTGTCGGCGTTGTCCCAAGGCAACAAGAGCCTGTTACCGGTGGGCGTCAAATTGGTGCAGGGCAGCTTCCGCCGCGGGGAAATGGTGGTGTGTGTGGCGCCCGATGGTCGCGAGGTTGCGCGTGGCCTGGCCAACTACAGTGCCCTGGAAGCGCAGAAAATTATTGGACAATCGTCTGACGCGATTGTCGGACTACTGGGGTACATGGCGGAGCCGGAACTGGTGCACCGCGATAACCTGATCCTGGTCTAAACAAAGGAACTACACGATGCGAGTGATGAAGGGTTTGCTCGGCCTGCTGCTGGCCATGCCGCTGCTGGCCAGCGCTGAGGAAGTCGGTCAGGTGTCAACGGTATTCAAGTTCGTCGGCCCCAACGACCGGATCGTGGTCGAGGCGTTCGATGACCCCAAGGTCGACGGCGTGACCTGCTACCTGTCGCGCGCCAAGACCGGCGGCGTAAAAGGCGGGCTGGGCCTGGCCGAAGACCGCGCCGAAGCCTCGATTGCCTGTCGTCAGGTCGGCCCGATTCACTTCAAGGGTGACCTCAAGGACGGCGATGAGGTGTTCAAGGAGCGCACCTCGCTGGTGTTCAAGACCATGCAGGTGGTGCGCTTCCTCGACAAGAAGCGCAATACCCTGGTGTATCTGGTCTACAGCGACCGTCTGATCGAAGGCAGCCCGCAGAATGCGGTCACCGCCATTCCTATTTTGCCCTGGCCAACGGCGCAATAACCGGCGGGCGAGTTTTTCAATCGGCGTCTATGATTGCAGGCTAGCGGTCTGTAATCTCGAACGGCTGCAATGCGAAGAACATGGGATATCTGGAGTTCGTCATGAGTGCTTTCCACGACCTGAAACTCAAAGCTTTAGACGGACAAGAGTTGCCGCTGGCGCCCTATAAAGGGCAGGTTGTGCTGGTAGTCAACGTCGCCTCCAAATGTGGCTTGACCCCGCAATACGCGGCGCTCGAAAACCTCTATCAGCAGTACAAAGACCAGGGTTTTACCGTGCTGGGCCTGCCTTGCAACCAGTTTGCAGGCCAGGAGCCGGGCAGCGAGGACGAAATCCAGGCGTTCTGCAGCTTGAATTACGGCGTGACGTTCCCGTTGGGCAGCAAGCTTGAGGTCAATGGTCACGACCGTCATCAGCTGTATCGCTTGCTGGCGGGCGAGGGCGCCGAGTTTCCAGGGGATATCACCTGGAACTTCGAAAAATTCCTGCTGGGCAAGGATGGGCGTGTGCTCGCGCGATTCTCGCCGCGCACGGCGCCGGATGATCCCACCATCGTCCAGGCCATCGAAAAAGCCCTGAGCTGATTCGTGCCTGCCTGTGGTGAGGGAGCGGCCTCCCTCACCACAGGCCAGTAGCACCTGACTTCCCGCGCTTTTACCCCTTAATCACCCAGATCAATAGTGCTACCCAGCGCGGTGCGCGCTCCATATTATCCACATCATAAACACCTCTTCCGTGGAGTGCTCCCATGCCTGTCCAAGCCTTGTTCAAACCCTTCCAGCTCGGTGCATTGCAGCTGTCCAGCCGTGTGGTGATGGCACCGATGACCCGTTCGTTCTCGCCCGGTGGCGTGCCGAATTCGAAGGTGATCGAATACTACCGCCGCCGCGCCGCCGCCGGCGTAGGGCTGATCATCACCGAAGGCACGGTGGTCGGCCATCAAGCCTCCAACGGTTATCCGAACGTCCCGCATTTTTACGGTGAGGCCGCGTTGGCTGGCTGGAAAAAAGTGGTCGATGCCGTGCACGCAGAAGGCGGCAAGATTGTCCCGCAGTTGTGGCACGTGGGCAGCGTGCGCCGTATCGGCACCGAGCCTGATGCGAGCGTGCCGGCCTACGGTCCGATGGAAAAGCTCAAGGATGGCAACGTGGTGGTCCACGGCATGGCCACCCAGGACATCAAGGACGTGATCAACGCCTTTGCCCAAGCCGCCAAGGATGCGCAACGTATCGGCATGGACGGCGTGGAGATCCACGGCGCCCACGGTTACCTGGTGGACCAGTTCTTCTGGGAAGGCAGTAACCAGCGCACCGATGAATACGGCGGTAGCCTGGCCAATCGCTCGCGCTTTGCCATCGAATTGATCCAGGCCACCCGTGCCGCTGTGGGCCCGGACTTCCCGATTATCCTGCGGTTTTCTCAGTGGAAGCAGCAGGATTACACCGCACGCCTGGTGCAAACCCCTGAAGCCCTGGGGGAATTCCTCAAGCCGCTGTCTGACGCCGGTGTGGATATTTTCCACTGTTCCACCCGCCGTTTCTGGGAGCCGGAGTTCGAAGGTTCCGACCTCAACCTGGCGGGCTGGACCCGTCAGCTCACCGGGAAACCGACCATCACTGTCGGCAGTGTCGGGCTGGATGGTGAGTTCCTGCAGTTCATGGTCAACACCGACAAGGTTGCGCAGCCCGCCAGCCTGGAGAAACTGCTGGAACGCCTGAACAACGACGAATTCGACCTGGTGGCAGTCGGCCGTGCCTTGCTGGTGGACCCGGATTGGGCCGTGAAGGTACGTGAAGGCCGTGACGGCGACATTCTGCCGTTCAGCCGTGAGGCGTTGACGACGTTGGTGTAACTGGCGCCTGCGCGAGTGATCTGACAGTCAACACCCTGTCAGATCAAACGCGACTGTGCGGCAATCACCGGTTGCTCGCCGCACACCCCGCGCAGGTGGCGCTCGAATTGCTCGATAATTGCCGGCCAGCCCTGGCGGCTGGCGTGTTGGCGGGCATTCAAGCGCATGCGGCGCAAGCTCTCGGCATCCTCCAGCAGCCAGTTGGCGGCATCGCAAAACGCATCCTCATCCCCAGGCATCGCCAGCACGCCGTTATAGCCGTGGCGAATATGCTGGGTCGCGGCGGCCTGGTCGTAGGCCACCACCCCCAAGCCCGAGGCCATGGCTTCCAGTACCACATTGCCGAAGGTTTCGGTCAGGCTGGGGAACAGGAACACATCGCCGGACGCGTAATGCCGGGCCAGTTCTTCGCCGCGCAGAGCGCCGCAAAAAATCGCCTCGGGCATTTCCTTTTCCATCATTGCCCGCTGCGGGCCATCACCCACGATGATCAGTTTCATCTGACGCAGTGGGTAAGTGTCTTGCAAGGTTTCGAAGCAGCGTTTGAGCAACCCCAGGTTCTTTTCCTGCGCCAGTCGGCCCACATGCAGCACGGCGATTTGATCATTGTTCAGTGCCCAGCTTTCACGCAGCGCGTTATCGCGCTTGGCGGGGTGGAACAATTGGCTATCGACGCCGCGCGCGAGCATCCCCAAACGCTCGAAATTTCGACGCGCCAACTCCAGGCGCTGGCTGGCGCTGGGAACCAGGGTCAGGCTCGAGCGGTTGTGAAACCAACGCAGGTAGTGGGTCACCATACGGCTCAAAAGGCTCAAACCGTATTGGTTGGAATACTGCTGGAAATTGGTATGGAACCCGCTGACCACGCTGATCCCCAGGCGCCGCGCTGCGCGCAACGCGGATAAACCCAGTGGCCCTTCCGTGGCGATGTACAGCACGTCCGGGCGTTGGCGGGTCCAGCGGCGCAGCAATTTGTGCATCGACGACTGGCCCCATTGCAGGCCGGGGTAGCCGGGCAGTGGCCAGCCGCGGCACAGCAGCAATTCGTCGTCGCTGGGGCGGCTCTGGTCGGCACCCTGGCGCGGGCGCACCAACTCCACCTGATGGCCGCGCGCGCGCAAACCCTCACACAGGCGGCCAAGGGTATTGGCCACCCCGTTGATTTCCGGCGGGAAGGTTTCGGTAATCAGGGTGATGTGAAGCGAAGCTGTCGTCATGGCCCACAGTGTCACCGTGGGCCATGTCGTCATTGTGTCACTGGGATGATGGATTTATGACGTGGCCACATTTTGCCGTGCCATCGCCTCGGCACCTTGCTCGCGCACCCAGAACAGCGTGGCCCCGGCCACTGCCGCCGGCATCATCAGCAGGTTCACCACCGGCACCAGCAGCACCAGGTAGACGATGCCGCCGAAGCTCATGCTCTGCCAGCGTTTCTGGCGCAGCCAGGCGAGCATCTCGTTCCAGCCCAGCTTGTGGTTATCCGCCGGGTAGTCGATGTACTGGATAGCCATCATCCACACGCCAAACAGCAGCCACAGCGGTGCGGCGATCAGGTTGACCACCGGAATGAACGACAGGATAAACAGGCCGATGGCCCTGGGCAGGAAGTAACCCAGCTTGCGCATTTCCCGCGCGAGGGTGCGCGGGACCATGGCAATCAGCTCACCCCAACTGAAGGGCGGGAAGTCATCGGTGCCGCGCACTACCACCTCAACCTTCTCGGCAAGAAAACCGTTGAACGGTGCCGCGATGATATTGGCGAGCATGGTGAAGGTGAAAAACACCATCAACACCACCAGCACGACGAACAGCGGCCACAAGATGTAGCTGAGGAAGCTCAGCCAGCCAGGCAGCGTCGGCATCAAAGTGTCGACCCACAGGCTGAACTGATGGCCGGCGAAATAGATCAAACCGACGAACAGCACCAGGTTGATCGCCAATGGCAGCAGTACAAATAGACGCAGGCCAGGGCTCAACACCAGTTTGAGGCCTTCACGCAGGTATTGCGGGCCGGAAAGAGCAGGGGCAGGCATGGAGAACTCCGAGCAGGAAGACGAACGGGCCGACCTTACCGGCTTTGCAATCAACGCGAAAGCACGGTCGGTTTGACGACATCAAAGGTAACAAAGGTGTCGATTAACCGAGCCGACTGCATAGAGACCGCCTATGAGCTGGATTGTTATTCCGTATTTCCTTAATCTTGCCCCCCTCGATACGCTGCACCCATTATTTTTCAGGACCTGCGAGTTCAAGCCTTCCCCAAGTGCTTCGCGGTCCTTTTTTATTCCAGCCGCCTTGTTTTCCGGGTGGTCGATAGGAGTGAGTCATGTCTGATACCAGTCATTCGCGAGTGATTATTCTCGGTTCCGGCCCTGCCGGTTACAGCGCTGCCGTCTACGCTGCCCGGGCCAACCTCAAGCCGCTGCTGATCACCGGCATGCAGGCGGGCGGTCAGTTGACCACCACCACGGAAGTCGACAACTGGCCTGGCGACGTCCACGGCCTGACTGGCCCGGTGCTGATGGAGCGTATGAAAGAACACGCCGAGCGCTTTGAAACCGAGATCGTTTTTGACCACATCAATAAAGTCGATTTCTCCAAGAAGCCTTACAGCCTGACCGGCGACAGCGGCGTCTACACCTGTGACGCGCTGATCATCGCCACCGGCGCCAGCGCCCGCTACCTGGGCCTGCCTTCCGAAGAAGCGTTCATGGGCAAGGGCGTTTCGGCCTGCGCGACCTGCGACGGTTTCTTCTATCGCAACAAGCCGGTCGCCGTGGTCGGTGGCGGTAACACTGCTGTGGAAGAGGCACTGTACCTGGCCAACATCGCCAGCACCGTGACCCTGGTTCACCGCCGTGAAACCTTCCGCGCCGAGAAGATCCTGATCGACAAGCTGCACGCCCGTGTTGCTGAAGGCAAGATCATCCTCAAGCTCAACGCCACCCTGGATGAAGTCCTGGGCGACAACATGGGCGTGACCGGTGCTCGCCTGAAAAACAACGACGGCAGCTTCGACGAGTTGAAAGTCGACGGCGTGTTCATCGCCATCGGCCACACCCCGAACACGTCGCTGTTCGAAGGCGTGCTGGAAGCCAAAGACGGTTACCTGGTTGTGCAGGGCGGCCGTGAAGGCAACGCCACCGCCACCAACATCGAAGGTATCTTTGCTGCCGGTGACGTGGCTGACCACGTCTACCGTCAGGCTATCACCTCGGCCGGCGCCGGTTGCATGGCGGCTCTGGATGCCGAGCGTTACCTCGACGGTTTGAAGGACGCTGCGTTCTAAACCTGTTGAAATAAAAAACCGGCCAAAAGGCCGGTTTTTTTATGCACAGGATTTGATGACCTACACAGATCGAATGTGGGAGCGGGCTTGCTCGCGAAAGCGGTGTGTCAGGCAACACATGTATCAACTGATCCACCGCCTTCGCGAGCAAGCCCGCTCCCACATTTTGAGTTGTGTTTGACTCAGAACTTGCGGGTCAGTGGCTGCGCAGCAAATTTCACACCGGCCAAACCATGCGCAATCAATGCGCGAATATTGCTGTGATCACTGCCCTCAGGCGTCGCCAGCACGGAACGGTAATGCTCACCAAAGGCCAGCAGCGCTTGCTGAGCGCTCAAGCCTTCCAGCAGCGCCAGCCCCAGGGTCTTGCACGAGCCTTCGTTTTGACCGGCGGCGTTTTCCACGCTGCCGTTGGTGAAAGCTTGCGGCTGGTAGTCGTAACCGGCAGCGATAAAGGCCAGCGTGTCGGCAAACAGGTGTTCGCCGCTGTTGAGGCTGGCGCGCAGGGTGTTCAAATCAGTCATGGGGTTTTCCTTTGGCAAACGCCGCGTGTTGGTCGGCGCTGGCTTCTTTCTGGTATTGGGCTTTCCACTCGGCGTACGGCATGCCGTACACCACTTCACGGGCGTCATCGAGGCTCAGCTCGATGTGGCGCTCATCGGCCTCGGCCTTGTACCACTTGGACAAGCAGTTGCGGCAGAAACCCGAGAGGTTCATCAGGTCGATGTTCTGCACATCCTTGCGGCTGTCCAGGTGCGCTACCAACCGGCGGAAGGCGGCAGCTTCGAGTTCGAGGCGTTGTTGGTCGTTCATAGGGCTCACTGCTGATCCAGGGGTTAGCGGCTGGCTGCCAGGGTAATCGATACCGACTCGGCAAAGCGCAGCGCGTGGGGCTTGTCCACTTCGACTTCGGCGTAGAGCACCGATTCGTTGCTCATCACCAGGTCCAGCAGCTCTTGGGTCAGGCGCTCCAGCAGGGCGAAGCGGTTACCTTCCACGTGGGCGATAATGGCCTTGGTGATGGTGCGATAATTCAGCGCGTGGTCGATATCGTTGTCGCGCACGGCTTCCTGAGCGGCATACAGGATGGTCAGGTTGATCAGCACGTCCTGCTTGTTGAGGATCTCATCCTCGTTGATGCCGATAAAGGTGCGCAGGCACAGGTCTTTGACCCGGATGCGCGCCATGCCTGGTTGAAGTTGTGGCATTGCTACTTGCTCCGTCCAATCAGTTGCAGGAACTCCATGCGCGTGGTGTTCGACTCGCGGAAAGCGCCGAGCATCACCGAAGTGTTCATGGTTGAATTCTGTTTTTCCACGCCGCGCATCATCATGCACATATGCTTGGCTTCGATCACCACGGCCACGCCGGCGGCCTGGGTCACCTGCTGGATGGCGTCGGCGATTTGCCGCGTGAGGTTTTCCTGGATTTGCAGGCGCCGCGCGTACATGTCGACAATGCGCGCCAGTTTCGACAGGCCGAGCACCTTGCCAGTCGGAATATAGGCGACATGCGCCTTGCCGATAAAGGGCAGTAAGTGGTGCTCGCAGAGTGAATACAGCTCGATATCCTTGAGAATCACCATCTCGTCATTGTCGGACGCGAACAGCGCGCCGTTGACGATTTCGTCCAGGTTCTGCTCGTAGCCATGACACAGGTACTGCATGGCCTTGGCAGCGCGCTTGGGGGTGTCGAGCAAGCCTTCGCGTTCCGGGTCTTCGCCCAGGCCTTTGAGGATCTCGCGGTAGTGTTGGGGCAGGGACACGGTCATACAACATCCTCACAAACGGCTTACTTGATATGCCGCCCGCCGTTGACGGTCAGGGTGGTACCGGTGACATAGGGGTTGTCCAGCAGGTAACGCACGCTCTGGTAGATCACCTCCGGCCCGGGTTCGATGCCCAATGCCGATTTGGCCAGCACCTTGGCGCGGTAGGCCGCGTCATCGCCCTCATTGAACATCACCATGGCTGGGGCGATACCGTTGACCTTGATCGTTGGCGCGAACTGCGCGGCAAATGACAGCGTGAGGCTGTCCAGGCCGGCCTTGGTGGCGCAATAGGCGATGTGCTGGCGGCTGCCCTTGCGCACCACGTCATCGCTGATATGCACGATATCGGCGGGTGACGAGCGTTGCAGCAAAGGTGAACAATGCAGGTTGATCAAGTACGGCGCAAGCATGTGCACGCTGAACATGTCGGTAAAGGCGTGGCTTTCGTCGCCTGGCGTTTCTGCGACCCACGCCGAAGCGTTGTGGATGATCGCGCGCAGGCTGTCGGTGTGGGTTTTAAGGACTGCGATGAAGGCCAGGATCCCGGCTTCACTGGAAAAATCCGCAAACACGCCGAGCGCGCCGCGTTCGCGCAAGGCCGCAACGCCGGGGCGTTCGCTGCGGTAGCTGAAAATCACCGAATGGCCCTCGTCCAGCAGGCGTTCGGCGCAATGCAGGCCGACACGCTGGCCGGCGCCGGTAATCAGGATCGGGGCGTTCGTTGCAGTCATGGGGGGCTCAAGTCGCTGGCAGATTGAAACTATACCAGCGACCGGCCACCCCTGTACTCACGCAGCAGCTTCGGTGACCTTTCGCGGCGGCGCGGGGTGCAACCAGCTCGCCAGCAGGTGTGTCGACAGTGGAATAAAGAAGTAAACCATCAATGGCGTGAGCGCGAGCGTGCTGACCAAAACGCGGCTGAACAGGTCAAGCTCGCTGAGCAACGGCCCCAGGCCAACGTTGAACAGCAGCGACACCGGGAAAAATGCCAGCCAGATCGCCACGGCCTGTTTCCAGCGCGGTGGTCGCGCACCCACGGCACCGAACCAGCCATCAATGCCACTGACGCGATGCTCGGACGGGTCGGCAAACAGTTCGCTGCCACGGCTCAGCCAGGCGCCGCGCGACGCGGAGAATTCCCAGGCGTGCAGGGTTTTCTCGTCGGCGAAGCGGAAGATGATCTGAAATTCATCATCGTTGGGCGGCGGAGCAAGTACACCGGAGCCCAGATAACCGGGGAAGTCGGTGGCCAATTGCTCGCCTTCGCGCAGCCAGGCCATCAGTTCTTCATAGCGACCTTTGGCGACGCGGCGCGCAACCATCAGGGTGACGGGTGAGGTAGACATTGTGTATCTCCAAATATCAGGTGCGCTGAACCGGGTAGGTAATGCGCAAAGATGGCGGCCGGGTTGGGCCACCACCTGAAAAACAGGCAAGGATTATTCCTGTTTTGAAAAATTACGCCAGTGACATTGGTCTAAAGAGCCGGGCCTTGAAAAGGACAAGTGTTCAGGCGTTAAATGGGATCCACATTCACACGGACGTTTTTGACCCCAGATGCCTGAAATTACTGCGCCTACTCGCGAAGTTGCCGCTGAAAACCTTGCTGATTCGATGGCATTGTTTCCGATTCGTGAAGTCTCGAGATTGACAGGTGTTAACCCCGTCACGTTGCGTGCCTGGGAGCGTCGTTATGGCCTGATCCAGCCCACGCGCACCGAAAGTGGGCACCGCCTCTACTCCAGCGCTGATATTGAGACCGTCAAACGCATTCTCGATTGGATTGAGCGGGGTGTGGCGGTGAGCAAGGTCGGCAAGATTCTTGCGCGCGATGATCAGCAGGCCAGTGCCGTGCGCGCTGAGCGCGATACGTGCGAGGAGAGCGAATGGCTGCAGTGGCGGGCGAGACTGGTGCAAGCCGTCAGTGCCTTTGACGATCGTCAGTTGGAGAGCCTGTACGGTCAGATTCTTGCGACCTACCCGCTCGGCGTCGCGTTCCAGAATATCCTGATGCCGCTGTGGTATGACCTGCTGCGCCACCAAGGCCGTTTCGGCCAAGCCAGCGAATGGCTGTTTTACGACGCCTTTCTGCGCATACAGGCCTTCCTGCGCCTGCAGTCTGCGAGTGCCTCAACCGCACCACGGGTATTACTGACAGCCATACCTGGCGAGTGTCGTAAATTGGAGTTGCTGGTCGCGGCGTTGCTGATGAGTGGCGATGACTTGGCGGTGAAGGTGCTCGGCATGGGCCAGCCCTTTGAAGAATTGACGCTGGTGTGTGAACGGATGCATCCCCAGGCGCTGATTATTTTCTCCAACCATTCACACAACCAGGGCCTGCCGGGGCGCTTGAGTCGGTTGGCGTTGACCCTGGATTGCCCGCTGTTCTTTGCCGGTATCGCCTCGGACTTGGCCGAGAAGGATTTGGTGGGCTCCGCCGTCGGCTGCCTGGGCAGCGAGGGCAGCTTGATGCGGCGGCGACTGCAGCAGTTCCTCAGCGGCGCGCTGGATACCTGATATCAGGCGTGCACATGCGGGTGGACCAGTCGATGCTGGTGCAGGATGAACTGGCGCAGGCGTTCGATTTCCTCCGCATCGCTCTGGCTCAAGCGGTAGGCGAACAACCCTCGGGCGGTTTCCCGCTCCAGGGTGCCGCGCAACGCAATACGCTCGTAACCGGACGGGCTGAACCACAGGGAAAAGGTTTTCGGCGGTTTGACCCGGCCGCGAATCTCCACCAACACGCCTTTGAATGACACCTCATGCACCCACAGGGCGGCGGGGTTACCCTTGACGTTCTCCAGCGCCACCGGTGTCTCAAGCGCCAGGCGCCACGGGCGGATCATCGGGCCGTCTTCAAAAATGCTCGGTACCCCCAAGCGCAAGTGAACCGCATGAAACTCATCTTCCACCAGGTGCAAGGGGAAGGTGAGTTGCTGGTTGTCGAACTGCGCTTGGATGGTGACGTGGTCGTGAGCGGCCAGCCGCGTGAGCAAATCGCGAATCTGTGCACCGCCGTTGACGGTCAGGCTCGACCATGCGTCCCGCACGTTGAGCTGCGGGTTGTGCTGCATGTCCTGGATAAAATCCAGTTCGTCCTGCGTCAAGAGAGCGTCGCGGTGCATTGATGTAGCTCAAGGATGAGGTACTAAAAAGCCATTATCCCTCTAACGGCCTCATTTACTACAATTTGTTATTTCCGCTCGTCGTTTCCAGGGCCGCCAACTGCGCTTTAAGCTCGGCCACTTGCGCCTCCAACTGCGCGACGCGTTGTTGCGCTTTGACCTGGGCAGTGACGTCTTTTTGCACGCCGACGAAATACGTCTGCTTGTCGGCCTCGTTATAAACCGTCGACAGCGACAGCTCATTCCAGAAATGCGTGCCGTCCTTGCGGTAGTTGCGCAGGATTTCCCGGCAGGCCCCACCGCTGTCGAGCGCTTCGCGAATGGCGATCAGCGCTGGCTGGTCGCGGTCACCCGACTGCAGGAAGCGGCAATCCTGATAAAGGATGTCGTCCAGGGCATACCCCGTCAGGCGCTCGAACGCCGGGTTAACGTAGATCAGTGGTTTGTCTTTGCCTTCTCGTTCGGCGACGACAATACCGTCATTGGAAGCATTGACGACCATCTGCAGCAGCTTGGCGTTAATCATTGAGCGGTCCATGGCTGGTTTTTAAAGCTTGGAGTTTATGGCAAGTCTTGAATGTTGCACGGTGCGCACTGAAATATTTGCGCCAGCTGCTAATATCCCACGCTTTCGCTCAACTACAGGATCAGATTGATGAAAGTCGCCATCCTTTCCGGCTCGGTCTACGGCACGGCTGAAGAAGTTGCCCGCCACGCCGAAGCCATCCTCAAAAAGGCCGGTTTTGACGCCTGGCACAACCCTCGCGCCAGCTTGGCCGACGTGCAGGCCTTTGCCCCTGAAGCCTTTCTGGCGGTGACCTCGACCACCGGCATGGGTGAGTTGCCCGACAACCTGCAACCCCTGTATTCGATGATTCGCGACCAACTGCCCGCCGCCTGGCGTGGTCTGCCCGGCGCAGTCGTCGGCCTGGGCGACGCCAGTTACGGCGACACGTTCTGCGGTGGCGGCGAGCAGATGCGCGAGCTGTTCGGCGAGCTGGGCGTGCGCGAAGTGCTGCCGATGCTGCGTCTGGACGCCAGCGAAAGCGTGACCCCGGAGGCCGACGCCGAGCCTTGGCTGGCCGAGTTGGTCACTGCACTGCGCGGTTGACCGGGAATTCGCGCAGCAACGCCAGCCAGGCTTGGGCGGCTTTGGACAGATAAGCGCCCTCACGCCAGATAAAGGCAATGTCCCAGCGCAGGTAATCGGGCGCCTTGAGCGTCAGGCGTACCACGCCGGGCCGCACCAGGCCGCGGGCGACCACGCTGGGCAGCAACACCACGCCCTGGCCGGCCGCGACCAGCGCCGCCAAAAAGTCCGCCTGGCCGCTGCGCCCGATTTCCTTGGGGGTGAAGCCCAATTGCTGGCAGGCCTGCATCAGTCGGTCATTGAGTACAAAGCTGCGCTGGTACATCAGGAACGGCGTGTCCGCCAATTCTTCCAGGCGCACTTGGGCGTTGTCGGCCAGCGGATGGTCCATCGGCAGTAAGGCATCCAGCGGTTCATCGCAGAAGGCCTGCCAGGCAAACGCCGGGTCGCTGGGCATCAGGCTGCCGCCCACGTCCAACTCGCCGTTCAAAATCGCCTGCTCGATGGTACGGCTGCCACCTTCCAGCAATTGGATGGTGACGTTCGGATAACGCCGGCGGTATTCCGCGAACAACCCCGCAAACAAAGAATCGCCTGCTAATAACGGTAAGCCCAGGCGTAACTCGCCACGGGCCAGTTGCTGCATATCATCAAGCTCACTGAGCAGCTCGGTGTGCAGGCGCAGCATGGCCTCGGCACGTTGCAATACCACCGTGCCGGCAGCTGTCAGGCGGATGTGTGAGCCGGTGCGCTCCAGCAGCGCCGTACCGAGGCTCTGCTCCAGTTGCGCGACCTGCTTGCTGACGGCGGATTGGCTGATATGCAGGGTTTTCCCGGCTTGGGTAAAGCCGCCCCGGTGGATCACTTCGACAAAGCTGCGCAGCTGTTTGAATTCCATTATCGGGATTCCAGTTTGGAATAGTTTGTAGTCTAACAATTCGCTGTGGGGATGGGAGCTGTCTCTTTAAAATGGCGGCCTGCGAGGACCCAAAGCTCATGAAACGTTTTACCTGCAAACATCTTGGCCGCCTGCTGAGCGAATTGGTGGTACTGCTGGCGATCTACCTGCTGGGCACTCAACTGTCGGCCTGGTTCGCGTGGCCCATCCCGGGTGGCGTCGTGGGGCTTGGCCTGTTGCTGGCGACGTTCGCCAGTGGGCTGGTCAAGCCGGCCGCTCTGCAACTGGGGGCCGGGGTGTTGATGGCAGAAATGCTGTTGTTCTTTATCCCGGCCCTGATGAGCCTGCTCGACTACGGTGGCCTGGTGCGCCATGACGGCTGGCGCATTCTGTTGGTGATTGGCTTAAGCACCTTGTCGGTGATGCTGGTGACGGCGTTCACCGTGGAAATGGTCTGCCGCTGGAGCCTGCGCCGTGAAGCTTGAACTGATGCCGATGTTCTGGCTCGCGCTGACCCTGGGCGCCTATATTTTCAGCCGCTGGATCTACCGTCGCAGCGGACGTTACCTGCTTTCACCGTTGATCCTGGTGCCGGCGCTGCTGCTGGCGGTGGCTGTGCCGATGAAAACCGCCTACGCCGAATACGCCACCGACACGCACTGGTTGATGCTGGTGCTGGGGCCGGTCACCGTGGCGTTTGCCGTGCCGATCTGGCAACAGCGCCGGTTGCTGGCGCGCCACTGGTCGGCGTTGCTGCTGGGGATGGTGGCGGGCAGCGCGGCCTCCATCGGCACCTCGTTCGGGCTGGCCAAGGCACTGGCGTTGAACAGCGCAGTGACCCTGTCCTTGTTATCGCGTTCAATCACCACGCCGTTCGCCATGCCGGTCTCCGCCGACCTCGGTGGTGTCCCGGAACTCACCGCCGTATTTGTGATGTTTACCGGCGTGTTCGGCGCTATGCTCGGTGGCGTGCTGCTTAAATGGTTGCCGCTGCGCACCCCTTTGGCGCGCGGTGCATTGTTTGGCATCGGCGCCCATGGCGCGGGCGTCAGCCGCGCGCACGAAGTGGGCGGCGAAGAAGGTTCGGTCGCGGGGCTGGTGATGGTCTTGACGGGGTTGCTCAACCTGTTGGCTGTGCCTTTATTGGCGGCGCTTCTCTGACGCGAGTTGGACTATTCTCATGACTGACTCGCTCAGTCATCAAGCTGGCTGCGAAGGCAACTACTTCCGCCACGGCGTCTGACTAGACTGGCCCTTCATTCAAAAAATAATAAGAACGTGAACCCAGGAGGTCGTTACCGTGAGCCTTGCCCCCGTTCTATCGTCACAGAATGTCAAAGACCAGGTCAGCGCTGCTGAATGGCAAACCCGCGTCGACCTGGCGGCCTGCTATCGGCTGGTGGCCATGCAGGGTTGGGACGATCTGATTTTCACGCATATTTCCGCCAAGGTGCCCGGCACCCATGATTTCCTGATCAACCCTTATGGGCTGATGTTCCACGAGATTACCGCGTCGAGCCTGGTCAAGGTCGACCAGGCGGGCAACAAGCTGATGGACAGCCCCTACGAGATCAACCCTGCGGGCTACACCATCCACAGTGCCATCCATGAAGTCCGCCACGACGTGGTCTGTGTCTTGCACACCCACACGGCGGCCGGCGTTGCGGTGTCCGCGCAGAAGCAGGGCGTGTTGCCGATCAGCCAGCAATCCACCTTTGTCTTGTCCAGCCTGGCGTATCACGCGTACGAAGGTGTGGCGCTGAATCATGCAGAGAAGGCGCGCCTGCAGGCGGACCTGGGCGACAACAATTTTCTGATGCTGCACAACCACGGCTTGCTGACCTGCGGTGGCACCATCGCCGACACCTTCCTGATGATGTTCACGTTTCAGCGCGCCTGCGATATCCAGGTATTGGCGCAAAACGGTGGCGCCGAATTGATTGCGATCGAGCCGCAGATTTTGGCGGGCGCCAAGGCGATGGTGGCAGCTGTCACAAAGAGCGCCCACGGTATGGGAGGTGCACTGGCGTGGCCGGCGCTGTTGCGTAAATTGGACGTGCAAGATCCCGGGTATAAAAGCTGATGCCTCTCGCCGAAATCCCGCTCAGAGCCTGGCGCAAGCGTGCCCAGACTTTCGTGTTTCGTGGCCACACGGTCCGTTACTGGGTGGCCGGGCAGGGCGAGCCGTTGCTGTTGATTCATGGTTTCCCCACCGCCAGTTGGGACTGGCATTACCTGTGGCAGCCCCTGGCCCAGCGCAACCTGGTGATTGCGTGCGACATGCTTGGGTTTGGCGATTCGGCCAAACCGCTGGATCACGAGTATTGCCTGTTGGCGCAGGCCGACCTGCAACAGGCGCTCCTCGACTTCCTGCGCGTGGAGCAGCCGGTGCATGTGTTGGCCCATGATTACGGCGACAGCGTCGCCCAGGAATTACTGGCTCGTCATTACGAAGGTCGCTTTGCGATGGCCAGCTGTGTGTTCCTCAACGGCGGGCTGTTTCCGGAAACCCACCGCCCGGCCCTGGTGCAGAAGCTGTTGCTCAGCCCGATCGGCTGGATGATCGGCCGCGCCTTCGGGCGCAATGCCCTGTCGGATAGCTTCGGTCAGATCTTTGGCCCGAATACGCGACCCAGTGAAAGTGCCCTGGATGATTTCTGGAGCCTGATCAGCTGCAATGACGGCCCACGCATCCTGCACAAACTGATCGCGTATATTCCCCAGCGCCGCCGTCTGCGTGAGCGCTGGGTGGCGGCAATGCAACGCGACGGCGTGCCGATGCGGGTGATCGATGGCGAAGTCGATCCGATCTCCGGTGCCCATATGGTGGAGCGTTATCATCAGTTGGTGCCCAACGCCGACAGCGTTTTGCTGGCCAATATCGGCCACTATCCGCAGATTGAGGCACCCGTGTTGGTGCTCAAGCATTACCTCGAGTTTCGCGAGCGAATGGGCCAGCCGGCGTCGTGTGTCGCTTATTCCTGAGCGGCCTGCTGCTGTGGGGGAATCATCCCGCTGCCTTATCGAGCACCATTCAGCCTCGGCTGCCTTTATTGTGACCAACGGCTGCGTGCCTGACACTCACCCCATTCCCATTGTCGCCAGCGGAGTTCGTTATGAGTGAGTCAGTGCAGTTCCAGGATAAGGTCGTGGTCGTCACCGGTGCCGGCGGCGGGTTGGGCCGGGCCCATGCGCTGCTGTTCGCCAGGCACGGGGCCAAAGTGCTGGTCAACGACCTCGGCGGTTCAACCCAGGGCGAAGGCGCCAGTGCCTCTGCCGCCGACCGGGTGGTGAATGAAATTCGCGAGGCGGGTGGCATTGCCGAGGCCAACCATGACTCTGTTACCGACGGCGACAAAATTGTCCAGAACGCGCTCGACGTCTTCGGTCGCGTTGACGTCGTGGTCAACAATGCCGGCATCCTGCGCGACAAGACCTTCCACAAAATGGACGACAGTGACTGGGACCTGGTTTACCGGGTGCATGTCGAAGGCGCCTACAAAGTCACCCGCGCCGCCTGGCCGCATATGCGCGAGCAGGGTTATGGCCGGGTGATCTTCACCGCGTCCACCTCGGGCATCTACGGCAACTTCGGCCAGTCCAACTACGGCATGGCCAAGCTTGGCCTGTATGGCTTAACTCGCACCCTCGCGTTGGAAGGGCGCAAGAACAACATACTGGTCAATGCCATTGCCCCCACGGGCGGCACGCGCATGACCGAAGGCCTGATCCCGGCGCAAGTATTCGAACGCCTCAAGCCGGAACTGGTCAGCCCGTTGGTGGTGTACTTGGGCAGCGAGGCGTGCCAGGAAACCTCCGGGCTGTTCGAAGTCGGCGGCGGCTGGATCGGCAAGACCCGTTGGGAGCGCAGCCTGGGCGTGGGGTTCGACCCGCAAGCCGGGTTCTCGCCGGATGACGTGGCGGCGCACTGGGCGCAGATTTGTGACTTCGAGGGCGCTGTTCACCCCAAAGACACCATTGAGGCGTTGACGCAGATGATGGCCAACTTGCAGAAGTTCAGCCTCTGATCGTTGCTTGAACACGGTTTAATCTTGCGGGGCGCTCAGTGCGCCCCGTTTTTTTTGCGCATAAAAAAGGCCGCTGCAACAGCAGCGGCCGAAGTAAGACGTTGGATCAAGGAGCGATAAATCAACGTCAGTGAACACAGGTAACAGATTGAATACATTAGCCAATCCGTTGAATTTCGACTTTACTCCCGAAGCTGGAAGCGGGCGGTTTGCCCTGAAAGCCCGGTAAGAATAGTTGGTTGTAACAAAATGAGTAATAGCGCTTCATGACAAGGACTGTTACTCAATCTGCAACAGTCTCCACGCGGGCCATCCATCCTCCTGATAACCCGCCATCCACCTGATCCATAGCCCTGCCCAAACCCCGGCCAGAGCCCCTGCTAATCCTTTCGAGCGACAGTGCGAATACCCCTTTGGTGCGCTTATCGCTCCTGACGAGCGGCAGTAGGGTGGGGCCTTCTGTCACTCACCGGGGAAGACGCATGACAAAAACAACAATGCGCGCCATCTTCACGCCACAGGCGCTGGCCACTGCAGTTGCGTTGGGCTGCTGCGCCCAGGCACAGGCTGTTTCGTTCAACATTGGCGAAATCGAAGGGCAATTCGATTCCTCGCTGTCGGTCGGCGCCAGTTGGGGCATGCGCGATGCCGACAAAAAGCTGGTGGGGATTCCCAATGGCGGAACGGGGCAGGCGTCTACCGGGGATGACGGGCGGCTGAACTTCAAGAAGGGCGAAACCTTCTCCAAGATTTTCAAGGGCATTCACGACCTGGAGCTCAAGTACGGCGACAGCGGCGTGTTTGTGCGCGGCAAATACTGGTACGACTTCGAACTGCAGGACGAAAACCGCGAATTCAAGCAAATCAGCAACAACCATCGCGACGAGGGCGCGCGCTCTTCGGGCTACGAGCTGCTGGATGCGTTCGTCTATCACAACTATTCCATCGGCGACTTGCCGGGCAACGTGCGTGTCGGCAAGCAGGTGGTGAGCTGGGGCGAGAGTACGTTTATCGGTAACTCGATCAACAGCATCAACCCGATCGACGTGTCGGCTTTCCGTCGTCCGGGTGCCGAGATCAAGGAGGGCCTGATTCCGGTGAACATGCTGTTCGCCTCCCAGAGCCTCACCAACCAGCTGTCGGTGGAAGGTTTCTACCAGCTGAACTGGGAAAACACCGTGGTGGATAACTGCGGCACATTCTTCGGTAACGACGTGGTGGCCCACGGCTGCAATGGCAACTACACCGTCGGCAGCCCGGCGATTGCGCCGTTGCAACCGGTGGCCGCAGCGTTCGGCCAAGGCTTCCAGGTGACGCGCGAAGGCGTGGTCGTGCAACGTGCTTCGGACCGTGAAGCCCGCGATGGCGGCCAGTTCGGCGCGGCGTTGCGCTGGCTCGGCGATGACACCGAGTACGGCCTGTACTTCATGAATTACCACAGCCGCACGCCTACTGTGGGCACGATCACCGCCAACACCAACCTGGCCACCATCGGGCGTATCGCGGCGACCGCCAACGCCATCGCACCCGGCAGCGGCTCGGGCCTGGCCCAGAGCACGATGCTCGGCCGTGGCCAGTATTACCTCGATTACCCGGAAGACATTCGCCTGTACGGCGCGAGTTTCTCCACCACCTTGCCTACCGGCACGGCCTGGACCGGCGAAATCAGCTACCGCCCGAATGCTCCGGTGCAACTCAACACCACCGACTTGACCCTGGCGCTAGTCAACCCGATTGCCGGCCAAACCGCCTCGCCGATCCGCAGTTCGTTCGGCTCGGATAACTCCGGCTACCGGCGCAAGGAAATCACTCAGATCCAGAGCACCATGACCCAGTTCTTCGACCAGGTACTCGGCGCCGAACGCCTGACCCTGGTGGGCGAGGCGGCGTTTGTGCACGTCGGCGGGCTGGAGGCCAAAAGCAAACTGCGCTACGGCCGTGATTCGGTGTACGGCGCCTACGGTTTCGGCGGCGACACCGATGGTTTCGTCACGGCCAACTCCTGGGGGTATCGCGCCCGGGCAATCCTTGACTACAACAACGTGTTTGCCGGGGTGAACCTCAAGCCCAACCTGTCCTGGTCCCAGGACGTCAGTGGCTATGGCCCCAACGGCCTGTTCAATGAAGGCGCCAAGGCGATCAGCGTCGGCGTGGATGCGGACTACCGCAACACCTACACCGCCAGCCTGAGCTACACCGACTTTTTTGGCGGTGACTACAACACCCTCACCGACCGCGACTTTGTCGCCCTCAGCTTCGGCGTGAACTTCTGACTTGGTTTAAGGAAGGACAAGAACCTATGCGTAAGATATTTGCAGTGATGGCCCTGAGTTTGCTGGCGGCCCACGTCATGGCCGCCGTGTCGCCCGAAGAGGCCGCCAAGCTCGGCACCAGCCTGACGCCGGTGGGCGCCGAAAAAGCCGGCAACGCCGATGGCTCAATCCCGGCCTGGACCGGTGGCATCCCGAAAAACGCCGGCGCAGTCGACAGCAAGGGCTTTCTCGCCGACCCATTCGCCAATGAAAAACCGCTGTTCGTGATTACCGCCGCCACGGTGGACAAGTACAAGGCCAAACTCTCCGACGGCCAAGTGGCGATGTTCAAGCGCTACCCCGAGACCTACAAAATCCCGGTGTACCCGACGCACCGCACGGTCAACCTGCCGCCGGACATCTATGAGTCAATCAAGCGCAGCGCGCTGAATGTGCACGCGATCAACGACGGCAACGGCCTGGAGAATTTCACCGGCAACCGCTACTACGCGTTCCCGATTCCCAAGAATGGCGTGGAAGTGCTGTGGAACCACATCACCCGTTACCACGGCGGCAACCTGAAACGCATCATCACCCAGGCCACCCCGCAGACAAACGGCAGCTACACGCCGATCCGCTTCGAGGAAGAAGTGGCGGTGCCTCAGGCCATCCCGGATATCGACCCGGCCAAGGCCGCCAACGTGTTGAGCTTCTTCAAGCAATCGGTCACCGCCCCGGCGCGGTTGGCGGGCAACGTGCTGCTGGTGCACGAGACCCTCGACCAGGTGAAAGAGCCGCGCCTGGCCTGGATCTACAACGCCGGCCAGCGCCGTGTGCGCCGCGCGCCGCAAGTGTCCTATGACGGCCCGGGCACGGCCTCCGACGGCCTGCGTACCACCGACAACTTCGACATGTTCTCCGGCGCCCCCGACCGCTATGACTGGAAACTGGTCGGCAAAAAAGAGATGTACATCCCCTACAACAGCTACAAGCTCGACTCACCGACCCTCAAGTACGACGACATCATCAAGGCCGGGCATATCAACCAGGACCTCACTCGTTACGAGCTGCACCGGGTGTGGGAAGTGGTCGGCACCGTCAAGCCAAGCGAGCGACACATCTACGCCAAGCGCCACATGTACATTGACGAGGACAGCTGGCAAGTCGCGCTGGTGGATCACTACGACGGCCGTGGCCAGTTGTGGCGTGTTGCCGAAGGCCATGCGCAGTTCTATTACGACCACCAGGTGCCGGCCTACACCGTGGAAACCCTGTACGACATCATCGCCGGGCGCTACATCGCGCTGGGGATGAAGAATGAGGAGAAAAGCAGCTTCGTGTTCGGCTTTGCGGCCAAGGCGGCGGATTACACACCGGCGGCTTTGAGGTCTACGGGCGTGCGCTGATCCCGGGTCGAATTGGGCTCAATGGTGGGAGCGGGCTTGCTCGCGAAGGCGGTGTATCGGTCTCAGAAGTCGATGACTGACACGCCGTACTCGCGAACGAGCCCGCTCCCACATTGGCTTTTGTGCATGCTCATTAATCACCCCGCTGAATACTTCTTCAACAACCGCCGACCACAGGACTACGGTAGGCGTCAGGTTGCATAACAATAAAAACGCAGGATGCAGCAATGACCGCCATGACACGCTGCCTGGACCGTCCTGGATTCATGCCACGGCTGTCCGCTCACCATCTGTTGCGCCCGCGCCTGGCCGAGCCTTTGCTCGCCGCGCCCGTCAGGGTCAAGTTGCTTTGCGCGCCGGGCGGCAGTGGCAAGAGTGCGTTGCTCGCAGAGTGTGCGTTGCAGGCGCCGAAAGGTTGCCAGGTCTATTGGCTGCCGCTCAATGGCGCGGTCCTCAGCCCCCACGAATTTTGTCAGCGCCTGGCGCACAACCTGGGGCTGCCCTTTGTCGATGAAGCCACTTTGTTGCTCGACCTCAGCCGCTGGCAGCACGCGGCGTGGGTATTTCTCGATGACTTCTGCCGTCTGCCCGCGCCTGGGCTGGACGCGTTGCTCGATCGTTTACTCAACGTCGCCAGCCCGGCGCTGACCTGGTGGCTGGGCGCGCGACGGCGGCCGCTGTGCAACTGGCCACGGCTGTTGCTCGACGACGCGTTGCTGGAGTGCAGTGAGTTGGCATTCAGCCCCGCGCAGGTCCAGCAATTGCTGGGCCCCGGGCAGACTGTCGACAGCGTGATGCAGTTCAGTGCCGGTTGGTGTGCGGGCGTGCGTATCGCCTTGCTGGGCGATGGGCACCCGGACAAGACCTTGCTCGACTACCTGCAACATGAGCTCTTCAGTACCTTGCCGGCCGAACTGGCCGATGCCTGGCGTGTGCTGGCGCATCTGCCGCGTTTCAACCCGAGCTTGTGTGAGCACCTGTTCGGTGCTGGCGACGGCGCTCAGTACCTGCGGGATTTGCAGGCACTCGGTGCATTTATCCAGCCATGGGAAGATACCGCCGATTGGCTGCACGTGTTCCCGCCGCTGGCGCGATTGCTCTGCAATGAGCCCTGGCCGGCCAAGCGCTCGTGGCATCGGCGTGCCTGCCAGTGGTTTACCGCCGAGCGCGACTGGCAAGCCGCGTTTGAACAGGCGTTGCTGGCCGAAGAGTACGAAGTGGCGGTGAGTTTGTTACAGCACTTCAGTTTTGAAGACCTGTTCCGCCAGCAGAATGCGCTGCTGCTGTTGCGCCTGCATGAAGAGCATGGCGATGACGTGATGCTCGGTTCTGCGCAACTGGTGGGGCTGGTCACGGCGGCGCTGCTGTTTGCCGGGCGTTTTGACCAGGCGGGCGTGTGCATCGACCAGCTTGCCCGCTTTGCCCCGCAACCCAGTGCAGCGCAACAGCGGCATTTGTTGGCCCGCTGGCAGGCGCAATGGGGTTGGCTGTTGCATCTGGGCGGCGATGCCGAGCGGTCCCGCGAGCATTTTCTGGAAGCCTTGCAAGCCTTGCCCGATAACGCCTGGACGTCGCGCGTCATGTGCCTCTCGGGCCTGACCCAGCAAGCCTTGCTGCGCGGTGAATTGGACGTGGGCCAAACGCTGAACCGCGAAGCCCTGTGCCTGGCGCGGGCCCACGGCTCGTTGGTACTGGAGGCGTTGCTGGAACTGGACCACGCGCAATTGTTGGAACAACGCGGTGCCCCGTATCGCGCGCAAAGCCTGCTGGAAAATGTGCAGGCGATGCTCTTGCAGCAGCGGCTCAAGGCCGGGCCATTGGTCGGGCGCATCGCCCTGCGGCGCGGGCATTTGGCGCTGCGCCAAGGGCAGGACGCACTCGCCAGCGAGTGTTTCGACGCCGGGTTGACGATGTGCCTGCACAGCCAGGACAAACGCGTGCTGTACGGGTTTCTCGGCCTGGCACTGCTGGCAGCCAACCATGGCGATTACGCCCAGGCCTTTATCCAACTGCGCGACGCCGAGCGCTTGATGCAGCAACGCCAAGTGCCGGAATCGGTGTATCGCGCAGTGCTGCTGTTGGTCAGTGGGCACTTCTGGTTACAGCAGGGCCGCGCCGACTTGACCGTGGAGGCGGTGCGCCGGGTGTTGCGCCACTTCCGTGGGCCGCAGGCTCGACAGGCACCGCCGGCCACGCTGGAATTGATTCCACGTCTGGAGTATTTGCTGGTGCTGGCCGAGGTGCGGCTGGGCTGCGCCGACCAACCCATGGTGCGGCTCAATGCCTTGCTGCACACCGCCCAGCAACGCGGCATGCTGTGCCTGGAAACCGAATTGCACCTCGTGCTGGGCGAAGTGGCCTGGCGCGTGGGCGATGCGGCGCTGGCCCGCCACGCCCTGCAAACCGGTTTGGAACTGGCCGCGCGTTGTCAGGTGCAACAGGCCATTCGCGAACTGCGCTTGCGCGCTCCTGGGTTATTGAGTGAGCTGGGGTTGGAGACGCAAGCGTCGCCCGGCGGCGTGGCGGAGAACCCCTTGAGTCAACGCGAACTGGAAGTGCTGCATTTGATCGCCCTTGGCAACTCCAACCTGGAAATCGCCGATCGGCTGTTTATTTCGCTGCACACCGTCAAGACCCACGCGCGACGTATTCACAGCAAACTCGGCGTGGAGCGGCGCACCCAGGCGGTGGCCAAAGCCAAGACGTTGGGCTTGATGAGGGGGTGATGGTTCAGGCGGTGCAGAACGCTTGGCGGTATTCACCGGGCGTTGCGCCCATGGCTTGGCGAAAACGATGGGTGAAGTGGCTGGCGCTGGAGAAACCGCACATCCAGGCAATGTCACCGAGGGGCAGGGCGCCACTGCGCAACAGGGTCTGTGCCCGAACCAGCCGTCGTGCCAACAGGTATTGATGGGGCGGCAAGCCGAAGCTTTGGCGAAACATCCGCGCGAAATGGTATTCCGACAGCGCGCAGAGTCCGGCCAGTTGCCCCAGGCTGATCGGGTCCTCCAGGTGGTGATCGATGTAGTCCACCAACAGCCGCCGCTGATGCGCGGCCAACCCGCCTTTGAGGCGCAGGCCATCACGCGCACCGACCTGGCTGAGCAAGGTGTGGCTGAGCATTTCATGCGCCAGGCTGCTGGTCAGCAGGCGCTCGGCGGGCTCGTGCCAGTTGAGGGCGATCAATTGGTGAAAGCGCCGCGCCTGGCTTGCGTCTTCGAGAAAAGTGCTTTCGCGCAGTTGCAGTTCACGCGGTTCGCGGTCGAGCAGGGTGACGCAGCCGAGGGCGAACTGTTCCGGGCTGAAATACACGTGGGCCAGGCGAATTTCGCCGTTGATCACCCAGGCCGACTGGTGTTCGGCCGGCAGGATACACAGCTTGTCGGGGCCGCCCTTGGTGCCCGGCTGGTCGCGACGAAAGGTCCCGGTGCCGCCGCCGATGTAGCAGGACAAGGTGTGATGGCTGGGCGCCTGGTAGTCCTGCGAGTCGTGATGGTTGCTCCACAAGGCCGCAGACAAGCCGTCACCGAGCTCGGCGCAGGCTTCCAGGCGAGCGTTGGGCGAGCGGTTGAGGGCTTGAAAGACTTGCAGGGATTCCAGATCAGGCATGGTGTGTACTCTCCGACGCCTTGCATCCTACTCCGCGTCGCTGGCGCTGTGAGCCCACTGCTCAACAAAAGCGCAAGAATCTGCAAGAGCGCTCCCGGCCTGGCGGGTGACACTGTGGCTCAATCGACGGAGCCCGCTATGAACCTTTTTCTGTATTTACTCACCGTGCTGATCTGGGGCACCACTTGGATTGCACTCAAGTGGCAATTGGGCGTCGTGGCGATTCCGGTGTCGATCGTCTACCGCTTTGGGCTGGCGGCGTTGGTGTTGTTTGCACTGTTACTGCTGAGTCGTAAGTTGCAGGTGATGAACCGCCGCGGGCACCTGATCTGCCTGGCGCAAGGCCTGTGCCTGTTCTGCGTCAACTTCATGTGCTTCCTCACTGCCAGCCAGTGGATTCCCAGCGGCCTGGTGGCGGTGGTGTTCTCCACGGCCACGCTGTGGAACGCGCTCAATGCGCGGGTGTTTTTTGGCCAGCGGGTCGCGCGGAACGTGTTGCTGGGCGGCGCGCTGGGGTTGATGGGCCTGGGGTTCTTGTTCTGGCCGGAATTGGCCGGGCACACCGCCAGCCCACAGACGTTGCTCGGCCTGGGGTTGGCCTTGTTGGGCACGATGTGTTTCTCGGCAGGCAATATGCTCTCGAGCCTGCAGCAAAAAGCCGGGCTCAAACCGTTGACCACCAATGCCTGGGGCATGGCGTATGGCTCGGCGATGCTCGCGACCTACTGCGCGGTGCGCGGGATTCCGTTCGAGATGGATTGGAGTGCGCGTTATGTCGGCGCGTTGTGGTACTTGGTGATTCCGGGGTCGGTGATTGGGTTTACCGCCTACCTCACGCTGGTCGGCCGCATGGGGCCGGAGCGCGCTGCGTACTGCACAGTGTTGTTCCCGGTGGTGGCGCTGAACGTGTCGGCGTTCGCCGAGGGTTATCAGTGGACGGCCCCGGCGCTGATGGGGTTGGTGCTGGTGATGTTGGGGAATGTGCTGGTGTTTCGTAAGCCCAAGCCTGTGAGTCCTGTCTACAAAGCGAAGGCAATCTAATGTGGGAGGGGGCTTGCTCGCGAAAGCGGTGTTTCAGTGCCAGAGTTGTTGCCTGACACGCCGCATTCGCGAGCAAGCCCGCTCCCACATGGACCGAGGTGTCTACCGCCGCTTACCAAGCCCGTTGGTTTATTTGAGGCCCAGGCGCTTGGCCATGCGGCCCAGGTTGGCGCGGTCCAGGCCGAGTTCGCGGGCGGCGCTGGCCCAGTTGTGCTGGTGGCGCTCCAGGCAGGCGCTGATAACCTGGCGTTGGTAATGTTCGGTGGCCTGGCGCAGGTCGCCGGCGACAACCGGGACCGCATCGGCCTGGGCTTCGATCACCGGCGGCGCGCTGACGTCAGGCAGGTCGAGGTCTTGCGCATTCAAGCTCAGAATCTTCGGACGTTCGTGGCAGTTACCCAGGGCCTTGAGTGCGCTGCGGCCGATCAAATGTTCCAACTCCCGCACGTTGCCCGGCCAGTTATAGGCCAACAATGCCGCCTGGGCATCGCTGCTCAGGCGCAGGCTGCCCAAGCCCATACGTGAGCGGTTCTGTTCCAGGAAGAACCCGGTCAGCAGCAGCACGTCGCGCCCACGTTCACGCAGCGCCGGCACTTGCAGCGGGTACACGCTCAGGCGGTGATAGAAGTCGGCACGGTAGCGACCATTGCGCACTTCCTCGGCGAGGTCGCGGTTGGTGGCGGCGATCAGGCGCACATCCACCTGATGCTCCTTGTCCGAGCCGAGGCGCTGTAACTGGCCGCTTTGCAGTACACGCAGCAGTTTGGCCTGTACGGTCAGCGACAACTCGCCGACTTCATCCAGAAACAAGGTGCCGCCGTTGGCCAGCTCGAACTTGCCGCGACGCTCGTTCAGTGCGCCGGTAAAGGCGCCACGCACATGGCCAAACAGTTCGCTCTCCACCAGGGTTTCCGGCAGGGCGGCGCAGTTGAGGCTGATCATCGGCTTATCTGCACGCGGCGACGCGGCGTGAATCGCTTGGGCCACCAGCTCTTTGCCTACGCCGGTTTCGCCGGTGATCAGCACGGTCAGGTCACTGCCGCCGACCAGTTTGATTTCCTCGACCAGGCGCTTGTGCGCCTTGCTCTGGCCGATCATTTCCTTGTGCTGCTGGCCGCTGGCCTGGCGGTAGATCTCGGCGCGCTGATGCTCATCGTCGGCGCGCAACGCCAGGCGCTCGATACGTTCGGCAACGGTGACCGTGGCCGCCGCCAGGCTGGCGAAGGCTTGCAAGGCATCCAGTTCAACACGCTCGAAGCGCTCGGTGTCCAGCGCGTCGAGGGTCAGCAGGCCCCAGGGTTTGTCGTCGATAAACAGTGGGCAGCCCATGCAGTCGTGCACGTGCAGGTCGCCGTGCAGGCCCTCGACCAAACCGTCGTAGGGGTCGGGCAGTTCGCTGTCGCTGTCGAAACGGGTAGGCCCGGGGCTGCTCAGCAGCACGGCGAAGCGTGGGTGTTCGCTGACCTTGAAGCGTCGACCAAGGGTGTCGGCGCTCAACCCATCCACCGCCAGAGGCACCAGCCACTCACCATCCAGGCGCAACAACGCCGCGGCGTCGCACGGCAGCAGGGCGCGCATGGCGTGCAGCAGGCGCCGATAGCGCTCGCCTTCGGACAATTCGCGAGAAAGGTCGGCGACCAGCGGCAGCAGGGTGGTGAGCAGCGATTGTGCAGTCATAATGACTCCTTGTAGTCCTTACGACTATATTGTGTTGCAGGTCATATTGACTACTTAATATTTAAATCATTGAAAATTAACGAATAATAAGTTGGCATGAATACTGATTAAGTAAAGGCATTCAGTAAGAAGACCCAGGAGTCTGCCATGCTTAGTGCCCAAGACCGTGCCATCGTCAAATCCACTGTGCCCTTGTTGGAAAGCGGTGGCGAAGCGCTGATCACGCATTTCTATCGCATGATGCTCAGCGAATACCCGCAGGTTCGCCCGCTGTTCAACCAGGCCAATCAGGCCAGCGGCGACCAACCCCGCGCGTTGGCCAACGGCGTGCTGATGTACGCGCGGCATATTGACCAGTTGGACCAACTGGGCGATCTGGTTGCCAAGATCATCAACAAACACGTGGCCTTGCAGATCCTCCCGGAGCATTACCCGATCGTGGGCACCTGCCTGTTGCGCGCCATCTACGAAGTGCTCGGCAGCGAGATTGCCACGCCTGAGGTGCTGAGCGCCTGGGGCGCCGCCTACGGCCAGTTGGCCGACATCCTGATTGGCGCCGAAGCGGCCATCTACGACGAAAAAGCTCAGGCCCCGGGCGGCTGGCGCGGTGCGCGGCCGTTCCTGCTGGTCAAGCGGGTGGAGGAGAGCGATGAGATTACCTCGTTCTATTTTGCCCCCGTGGACAACGGTCCGATCCTGGCCGCTGCGCCGGGCCAGTACATTGGCATTAAGCTGACGGTCGACGGCGAAGAAGTGCGCCGTAATTACTCCCTGTCAGCCTTGAGCGACGCGGGCCTTTACCGCATCAGCGTCAAACGCGAGGCCGGTGGGCGGGTGTCCAACTTCCTGCATGACCAGCTGCTGGTTGGCGCGACCGTTGAGCTGTTCCCGCCGTCGGGTGAGTTCACCTTGGTGGCCAACGATAAACCGCTGGTGTTGATCAGCGGTGGCGTGGGCATCACCCCGACGCTGCCAATGCTCGAAGCGGCGTTGGCCACTGAGCGCCCGGTGCACTTTATCCACTGCGCGCGTAACGGCGGGGTGCATGCGTTCCGTGACTGGGTGGACGCCCTGGCGGCCAAGCATCCGCAACTCAAACGCTTTTACTGTTATGCCGAGGACGACGGCGTAAGCCCGGCGGCGGACAAGGTCGGCCTGCTGAGCCAAGCGCAACTGGCGGCATGGTTGCCCGAGCAGCGCGACCTGGACGCCTACTTCCTTGGCCCTAAAGGCTTCATGGCGGCGATCAAGCGCCACCTCAAGGCTTTGGGCGTTCCCGAGCAGCAGGCGCGCTACGAGTTCTTCGGCCCGGCTGCGGCGCTGGAATAATTGTCCGGAAACGACGCTGCCCAATTGTGGGCGCGGGCTTGCTCGCGAAAGCCCTGGATCAGTCACTTAACATGTCGACTGACACGCCGCCTTCGCGAGCAAGCCCGCTCGCACATTGCTCCTCCATTTGCCGCTGATTAATCTGCTGTTAACCCCCTTCTGTTTTAACCATCCCCTGTGTGTAAACTTGCGGCCATCTGGCATTAACCATAATCAGGTAAGGGAAACGGGGATGAGTGACGAATTGCGTATAGGCAGGGAGCGGCGCTTTCTGGTGTTGCTGGGCATCATCTGCCTGGCGCTGATCGGCGGCGCGCTGTACATGCAAGTCGTGTTGGGCGAGGCGCCGTGCCCGCTGTGCATCCTGCAGCGCTACGCCTTGTTGTTGATTGCGATATTTGCGTTCATCGGCGCCGCCATGCGCCGCAAGGGCGCGGTCACGCTGTTTGAAGGGTTGGTGGTACTCAGTGCGCTGGGCGGCGTCGCTGCGGCCGGCCACCATGTGTACACCCAGTTCTTCCCGCAAGTCAGCTGCGGCATCGATGTGCTGCAGCCGATTGTTGATGACCTGCCGCTGGCCAAGGTGTTCCCGCTGGGCTTCCAGGTTGATGGCTTCTGCAGCACGCCTTACCCGCCGATCCTCGGCCTGTCCCTGGCGCAATGGGCACTGGTGGCGTTCGTGCTGACGGTGATCCTGGTGCCGTTGGGCATTTACCGGAATCGCCGACCCAACGCCTGAGTCTGTTCACTGAAACGCCCCGGTCTTCCTTAAAGGAAGGCCGGGGCGTTTTTGTTCGTAGGGATTTGTGAAAGTGCTGTGACGCGCAGCAACTTGAGGTGCGCGCAGTGTGCGACATGTTGTCACACGGAAGCTGCCGCAGGACGTTTCTGCTGTGCCGGACCTTCGCATAAATTTGCGCCAGGAAGCCAAATTGTGCTGTCAGTTCGTGGTTTGAATGACGCCGCGAGCGCCGCGTGGTTCCAGCGCTTCGGTGATGTCCGAATGCCTTGTTTTATGGGGACTTGGATGCGTTTGGCATGCCCTTACAGCGTGTAAGGGTTGAGTGGCTGTGCTGAATAACACGGCAATTTTTGTGGTTTTTGTGGGGAATCGAACACGATAAGATCGCGAACCTTTGCAGGAATGGTGAAGGATTGTTGCTGGAATCGATAAAAATTATTTCTTTATAAGACATGGTTTATACATCGCTAGCTAACTACAATCGCCCGCACTGAATGTCCGGTGCTGTTCAATCTTTGAGCATTGGAGCGGTCGAGGGGCAGATGGATGGCTCTGTGCGACCCCAGGTTCCGGCAGCCTTTCAACTTTCCGCACCAAATGGAATTGGTCTGTAACAAGGCCTTTAACCACGAAATCGAATAAGAACTCACCGCAGGTCCGTGACACGTCCATTTATGGCGTACCGGGCAGGCTCTTATTCAATCGAAGAGAAATGCCAACCCTTGGCAGGGTGAAGTGTTGGCGATCAAAACCCAACTGCATTGCGCAAGCTGCTTTAGAGGTCGTGAGATGAGTAAAAACAGGTACCCCCGATTACTAGGCTTTTTGCCGCTGCTTGGCATGATGTTAATGCTGGGAGGCTGCAAGTGGACCTTGCTCGACCCAAAAGGACAGGTCGGTCTGGATGAACGAAACCTGATCATCACCGCCACCCTGCTGATGCTGCTGGTCGTGGTCCCCGTGATCATCATGACCTTCGCCTTCGCCTGGAAATACCGCGCGTCGAACACCAGCGCGACCTACGCGCCGAAGTGGTCGCACTCCACCAAGATCGAAGTCGCAGTGTGGCTGGTGCCGATCCTCATCATCATTGCCCTGGGCTATGTGACCTACAAGTCCACCCACGCACTGGACCCGTACCGTCCGCTGGAATCCGACGTCAAGCCGATCAACATCGAAGTGGTCGCGCTGGACTGGAAGTGGCTGTTCATCTACCCGGACCTGGGTATCGCGACGGTTAACGAAATCCAGTTCCCGGAGCACACTCCGCTGAACTTCAAGATCACCTCCGACGCCGTGATGAACTCGTTCTTCATCCCCGCTCTGGGCGGCCAGATCTACGCAATGGCAGGCATGCAGACCAAGCTGCACCTGATCGCCAACCAGAAAGCTGAAATGGAAGGCATCTCCGCTAACTACAGCGGCGCTGGCTTCACCGGCATGAAATTCAAAGCGATCTCGACGAGCCAGGAAGATTTCAACGCCTGGGTAGCCGAAGTCAAGGCCGCACCTAAACAGCTTGATCAAGCTGAATACGACGCCCTGACCAAACCAAGCCAGAACAACCCAGTCGCTCTGTACTCCGCGTATGAGCCGAACCTGTTTCAGAAAATCGTCGACAAGTACGAAGGTATGAAGCCAGGCAAGCCGGTCAAGCACGAGAAGAAAGAAGTGGCCGTGGTTGAAGGTTCTGACACGGGCTCGCATTCAACTGCTGGGGCAGAGGAGTAAACGATGTTTGGTAAATTAAGTTGGGATGCGGTCCCGTTCCACGAGCCGATCGTGATGGTGACCATCGCCATGATCGCGCTGGGTGGTCTGGCACTGTTTGCTGCAATCACGTATTTCAAGAAATGGACCTACCTGTGGACCGAGTGGTTGACGTCTGTCGACCACAAGAAAATCGGTGTCATGTACGTCATCGTTGCCATGGTCATGCTGCTGCGTGGTTTTGCCGACGCCATCATGATGCGTACCCAGTTGGCCATGGCCACCGAGGGTTCGCCTGGCTACCTGCCGCCTGAACACTATGACCAGATCTTCACCGCCCACGGTGTGATCATGATCATCTTCATGGCGATGCCTTTCTTCACCGGCTTGATGAACCTTGCCTTGCCGCTGCAGATCGGTGCGCGTGACGTTGCCTACCCGTTCCTGAACTCCCTGAGCTTCTGGCTGCTGGTATCCGGCGTTGTGCTGATCAACGTGTCCCTGGGCGTCGGCGAATTCGCCAAGACCGGTTGGGTTGCGTATCCGCCATTGTCGGGTATCCAGTACAGCCCTGGCGTGGGTGTGGACTACTACATCTGGGCGCTACAGTTATCAGGACTCGGGACGACACTGACGGGGGTCAACTTCCTGGCCACCGTCCTGAAAATGCGCGCCCCTGGCATGAAACTGATGGACATGCCGATCTTCACCTGGACCTGCACCTGGGCAAACGTGCTGATCGTGGCTTCGTTCCCGATCCTGGCCGCTACCATGGCGCTGCTGTCGCTTGACCGTTACCTGGATTTCCACATTTTCACCAACGAACTTGGTGGCAATCCAATGATGTACGTGAACCTGTTCTGGGCATGGGGTCACCCTGAGGTGTACATCCTGATCCTGCCAGCGTTCGGTATCTTCTCCGAAGTGATCTCGACCTTTACCGGCAAGCGCCTGTTCGGTCACCACTCGATGGTTTATGCATCGGGCGCGATCTCGGTACTGGGCTTCATGGTTTGGCTGCACCACTTCTTCACCATGGGTTCGGGGGCCAGTGTCAACGCCTTCTTCGGCCTGGCGACGATGCTGATTTCCATCCCGACGGGGGTGAAGCTATTCAACTGGCTGTTCACCATCTATCACGGTCGTCTGCGCATGACCAGCCAGGTTCTGTGGACCCTGGGTTTCATGGTGACCTTCGCCATCGGCGGCATGACCGGCGTACTGCTGGCCATCCCGGGTGCTGACTTCGTACTGCACAACAGCCTGTTCGTGATCGCTCACTTCCACAACGTGATCATCGGTGGTGCTGTATTCGGTTACATCGCTGGTTTCAGCTTCTACTTCCCGAAAGCGTTCGGCTTCAAGCTGCACGAAGGTTGGGGCAAGGCTGCATTCTGGTTCTGGATCTCGGGCTTCTTCGTCGCGTTCATGCCGCTCTATGCACTGGGCTTCATGGGCATGACCCGTCGTCTGAACGCTACGACCAACCCTGAGTGGGTGCCGTACCTGTACGTTGCCATGTTCGGTGCGTTGATGATCGCTGCCGGTATCGCCTGCCAGTTGATCCAGCTGTACGTGAGTATCCGTGACCGTAAGCAGAACGCTTGCGAATCCGGCGACCCATGGAATGGCCACACTCTGGAATGGTCGACTTCGTCGCCACCGCCGTTCTACAACTTCGCTGTGATTCCTACTGCGAACACGATCGATGCGTTCACCGAAGCGAAGGAAGACGGTACTGCGTACCAGCAACCCAAGCACTACGAGCCGATCCACATGCCGAACAACACCGCCACTGGCGTGGTGATGGGCGCGCTGTTGACCGTGTTCGGTTTCGCGATGATCTGGCACATCTGGTGGCTGGCAATCGTGGGCCTGGTTGGCACTATCGGTTACTTCATCATTCACGCTGCCCGTGATGATCAAGGCTACATGGTGCCGGTCGAAACGATCGAGCGCATCGAAGCCGAGCAACACGCTCGCCTGGTAGCCGAGAAGAAAATCCCGGCCAACCGTGTAGAAACCTCGTTGGAACAGGCTTAAACCATGTCGAACTTAGTGACCAATGCTGGACACGCCCATGTCGATGACCATGGGCACGATGACCATCACCACGACTCGGGGCCAATGACCGTATTCGGTTTCTGGCTCTACCTGATGACCGACTGCATCTTGTTTGCGTCGATCTTCGCGGTGTACGCGGTACTGGTAAACAACGTAGCGGGTGGCCCGTCGGGCCACGACATCTTCGAACTGCCTTACGTGCTCGGCGAAACCGCCTTGCTGTTGTTCAGTTCGATCACCTACGGCTTCGCCATGTTGGCCTTCTACAAGGGCAACAAGAAAGGCGTACTGAGCTGGTTGGCACTGACCTTCCTGTTCGGCCTGGGCTTCATCGGCATGGAGATCAACGAGTTCCACCTGTTGATCTCCGAAGGCTACGGCCCGCACCGTTCCGGTTTCCTGTCGGCGTTCTTCACGCTGGTCGGCACCCACGGTCTGCACGTTACTGCCGGCCTGCTGTGGATGGCGGTGATGATGTATCAGGTCAATAAACACGGCCTGACCAACACCAACAAGACTCGCCTGAGCTGCCTGAGCCTGTTCTGGCACTTCCTGGACGTGGTCTGGATCTGCGTATTCACCGTCGTCTACTTGATGGGGACCCTGTAATGGCTAATGCACACTCCCATGACCATGACAGCCATGATGCGAGCCACGGCAGCGTAAAGTCTTACGCTATCGGCTTCATCCTGTCGGTAATCCTGACCCTGATCCCATTCGGCCTGGTGATGTACCCAACCTTGCCGAAGTCGATCACCTTGATGATCGTCCTGGCGTTCGCGGTGATTCAGGTGCTGGTTCACCTGGTGTACTTCCTGCACCTGGACCGCTCCAAAGAGCAGCGCGATAACGTGATTGCATTCGTGTTCGCAGGTCTTGTGATCCTGCTGCTGGTTGGCCTGTCGATATGGATCATGTTCAGCATCCATACGTTCATGATGGCGAAGTGAGGTAAGACCCGATGTCGCTTAAGCACTTTATCCAAATCACCAAACCGGGGATCATTTTCGGTAACGTGCTTTCTGTGGCAGGCGGTTTCTTCCTGGCCTCCAAGGGACATGTCGATCTGGCCATCTTCCTGGCTGCAATGATCGGTACGTCCCTGGTGGTAGCTTCCGGTTGTGTGTTCAACAACTGCATTGACCGCGACATCGACATCAAGATGGAGCGCACCAAGAATCGTGTGCTGGTCCAGGGCCTCATCTCCCTGAAACTGGCACTGATCTACGCGACCGTCCTGGGTGTTGCCGGTGTGGCACTGTTGTACAAGGTGGCCAACCCGTTGGCGGCGCTGTTTGCCGTGATCGGCTTTGTCATCTACGTCGGCCTCTACAGCCTGTACCTCAAGCGCAAGTCGGTTCACGGCACGCTGGTGGGCAGTCTGTCGGGGGCGATGCCGCCGGTGATTGGTTATGTGGCTGTAACCAATAGCTTCGACATGGCCGCGCTGGTGCTGCTGGTGATGTTCAGCCTGTGGCAGATGCCGCATTCCTACGCCATCGCGATCTTCCGTTTCAACGACTACCTGGCTGCATCGATTCCGGTTTTGCCGGTCAAGCGTGGCATCCAGGTTGCCAAGAAACATATCCTGCTCTACATCCTGGCCTTCCTTGTGGCGACCTTGATGTTGACCTTCAGTGGCTACGCCGGCATGAGCTACCTCGCCGTCGCCGCCGCCATGGGCATGTACTGGTTGTACATGGCCTGGACCGGCTACAAGGCAGTGGATGACACTGTCTGGGCGCGCAAGCTGTTCGTGTTCTCGATCTTCACCATCACCGCGCTCAGCGTGATGATGTCCCTGGATTTCCAAGTACCGAAAGAGCTGTTGCTGACCTACGCTCACTGATCGTTCATGCATTAAAAAACCCCGCCTTCGCAAGAAGCGCGGGGTTTTTTATGGCATGCCCTTTAAACTATTCCCACCTTCTACAAATGCAGGAAGCAACGTGATGAGTAAAAAAGCCGTTATGGTATTCAGTGGCGGGCAGGACTCGACCACTTGCTTGATCCAGGCGCTGCCGCTGTATGACGAAGTGCACTGCATCACCTTCGACTATGGTCAGCGTCACGTGGCGGAAGTTGAAGTCGCACAGCGCTTGGCGCAACAACTGGGGGCCACCGTTCACAAAGTGATGGACGTGTCCTTGCTCAACGAGTTGGCCATCAGCAGCCTGACCCGCGACAACATTCCCGTGCCGACCGTGAACAGCTCGGGTGAAAGCCTGCCAAGCACCTTTGTGCCGGGCCGCAATATCCTGTTCCTGACCTTGGCGTCGATCTACGCCTATCAGGTTAAAGCTGAGACCGTGATTACAGGCGTGTGCGAAACCGACTTCTCGGGCTACCCCGATTGCCGGGATGAGTTCGTCAAGGCGCTGAACACGGCGCTGCAACTGGGGATGGATTACACGCTGCGCCTGGACACCCCGCTGATGTGGCTGAACAAGGCCGAGACCTGGGCGCTGGCTGACTACCACCACCAACTGGAACTGGTGCAGCACCAGACCCTGACCTGCTACAACGGCATCATTGGCGCCGGTTGCGGCCAGTGCGATGCGTGCAACCTGCGCGCGCGAGGCTTGAATGATTACCTGCAGAACAAGGCGAGTGTCATGCAGAGCCTGAAGCACAAGCTGCAGCTGAGCTAAATCAGCCGACCGCTGCCTCGTCATACTCCTTTGTATGTGCTGCGTGAATTCAGCACCCGCCTACAAGGAGTTGCCCATGGTCAGTGTCAGTCGCCGCTCCCTTCTCGCCTTCGGCGCCGCTTTGCCGGTGCTGGGGCGCCTGGATTGGGCGGTTGCCAGCCCGCCACCGGCCACGGCTGACACGGTGCGGCTCAACTATAACGAAAGCCCCTACGGCCCCTCGGACGCCGCCCGCGAGGCGATGCAGCGCGGTGTCGGCAGCTCCGGGCGTTACCCCTACGAACACATGTATGCCCTGGCTGGTGTGTTTGCCCGCCAGCAAGGCATTGCCGAAGAACAGGTCGCGGTATTCGCCGGTTCCATGGCCGCCTTGCGTTATGCCGTCGTGGCGTTTACCAGCGCGAGCCGCGGGCTGGTGATGGCCACGCCATGCTACGAAGTGCCGCGCCAGGCGGCCGAATCGTGGGCGGCGCCGGTGCGCGAAGTGAGCCTCGATACACATCACGCCCATGATGTGCCGGCCATGCTCGCCGCCGATCCCCAGGCGGGCATGCTCTACCTGTGCAACCCCAACAACCCGACCGGCACCGTCACACCCACCGACGCGATCCGCCAAGCGCTGGCGAACAAGCCCCAAGGCAGTGTGCTGGTGGTGGACGAGGCCTACATCGACTTCTCGGACGCCCAAAGCTGTGTCAGTTGGGTCAAAGACCACGACGAATTGCTGGTACTGCGCACCTTCTCGAAAATATACGGCATGGCCGGCGCACGCCTGGGGCTGGCAATCGGCAACCCGGCACTGCTGGAGCGTCTGGCGGTGTTCGGCGGCGACAATGTGCCGGCTGCCTCCACGTTACTCGGTGCCCGGGCAAGCCTGGAAGACCCCAAGCTGCTCGCGCAACGCAAGGCGCTCAACACCCAGCTGCGCGATGAAAGCGTGGCGTGGCTCAAGGGCCGAGGGTTTACTTGCACCGCGTCGCAGAGCAATTGCTTCATGATCGACGTAAAGCAACCGGCGCAGCAGGTCATCGATACGCTGGCCGCATACGGCGTGCTGGTCGGGCGGGTGTGGAAAGACTGGCCGCAATGGGTGCGGGTGACGGTGGGGAGCAAGCAGGAGATGGCGCGTTTTCGCGAGGTGTTTGCGGCGACTGTTTGAACTGCCGCCGATCCAACGTGGGAGCCGGCAAGCCCGCTCCCACCTGTTGAGTCCCGCTGGGTTACAGGCAGCGAGTTACTGCTGCGCGATGCTGTACCCATCAAACGCAGTCTGTTGCTGCAGTGCAGTAATCACGCTCTTGCGGCTCAACGGCTGCTCTGCGCCGGTGTTATCCACAAAGCTTTCGACCTCCAGCTCCGCGTCATCGCCATCACCCACAAAGCTGAAACCCAGGAACTCGAACGCCTCGCGGTCAACATTGAGCTTGGAGCGCGGCGTGCGCAGCGGCAGGGTGACGCTGATGCCGTCCTTGCTGATGACAAACACTTCGGCTTCTTTCTTGGCCCGTGACGCTTTGCTCTTGCCGGCGCTCGGGTTGCTGATGGCCTGGTGGGACTGGTTCAGCACTTTGAGGGCCAGGCCATAGACCAGCTCCTGGAACTCGGGGTCGTCCTTGAAGCTGGACAAGATGCGGCTGATGGAAAATTTGCTGCTGAGGTCTTCGAGGGCGATGTTGTCGGCGGCCTCGGCATCTTTGAGTTGCTTGAGCTGGCCCATCAGGTCGTAGGCCTTGTCGTCGTCGAAGGCGTCGTGGGCTTGGCGGATCGCCACGCGCAATTCGCGGATCTGGTCGCTTTCCTTGGAGGTGTGAAACGCGTCCAGCACCATTTCGCTGATGATCTTGGCGGCAGGCACATGCTGTGAAAGATTGATGGCGTTTTCGTATTCGGCCTTGGAATGCAAGGCGACTACGGACTCTTCGGCGGATTTTTCAGTGTAAGAATCGGACATTAAAATTTCACTACTTCAATAAACGGAACAAAAAAGCGTCGCGCATTTTCAGTGGGTAGAGGGATCAGGTCAAGGCAGCACAATGCCCTTATCGCGGCGCAACACGGCCAGCGCCCGCTGCAGCCGTATGGCCCGCCCGCAGAACAGACCGACGGTAAACCCGGACACACCGCCGACGGCCACCAGCATCTGGTGCGTGCTCAATAGCAGCGGGTGCACCGCCTGCTGGTAGCCGAAGTAGTACTTCACGGCAAAGAACAGTTGCGAGATCAGCAGGGTCTTCCAGGTGCCCGCCAGCACCAGGGTGTCGCCATTGGCGTCGAGCCACGCGCCCCGTGCGTTGAACAGCCACATCCCCAGCAGGCTGCCTGCCAGTGCGCCGGCAACCCAGGCGCTGCTCGACAGGATGGACGGTGCCAGCGACATCAGCGACCACACCACCAGCACCACCGGCAGGATCATCAACGAGCGACGAGTCTCGCGCCCGCCCAGGCAGGCCTTGATACCGTAGTAACAAATCCACAGGTAAATGGCGTACACCCAAAGGGGCGTGCCTTGGAGGATATCGAGCATGGGCGCTTCCGTGCGGTGGGTGGCTAGGCGCTGAATAGTCGTTGAGCCGCTACGGGGTTGTCCATCGAATTGGCACCGGCGCGCAACTACAGGCCACGCCGGACAACGTCAACGTGACCTACGCCAAACAATCCACGCGATCAAGCCAACTGCTTGAGGCAGTCCTCCAGAATATCCAGGCCTTCCTCCAGCACGGCGGGCTCGATGGTCAGCGGCGCCAGCAACCGGATGATATGCCGCGACTTGCCGCTGGGCATCAGCAGCAGGCCGGAATCCCGCGCCAGGCTGAGCAGTTGGGTCAGTTGCCTGGGCGCGGGCGTGCCGTCGGCATTGGCCAGTTCGAGGCCGCGCATGGCACCGACGCCGGTCAGACGGCCCAAATAGGGCGACAGGCGCTGTTCGCGCCAGGCGGCGTAACGGCTGACGATGGCTTCTTCCTGCTGTGCACCCCAGGTGCTCAGGTGCGCATCGGTCATTGCATCCAGCGTTGCCAAGCCGGCCGCGCAAGCAATCGGGTTGCCGGAATAGGTGCCGCCCAAGCCGCCTTTGGGCAAGTTGTCGAGCAGTGCTTTACGCCCGACCACCGCGCCCAGGGGCACGCCGCCGGCGATGCTTTTGCCGAGCAGGATCAGGTCCGGTTCGATACCCAGGCGCGAGAACGCAAACCGCTGGCCGGTACGCCCGAACCCGGACTGGATTTCATCGGCGATCAGCAGGATGTTTTTCTCGTCACAGAAGCGGCGCAAGGCGTGTGCGAACTCGATATCCAGGGCCAGAAAACCGCCTTCGCCCTGCACCGGTTCGATGATGAAACAGGCGACATCGTCGACGTCGATTTCAACGCTGAACAGCCGGTCCATGGCCTTGAGTGCCTCCCCGCAGGTCACGCCGTTGTCGGCGCTGGGGTAGGGCAGGTGATACACCGGGCCGGGCAGCACACCGATTTTTTGCTTGTAGGGCGCCACCTTGCCATTGAGGTTGAGCGTGGCCAAGGTGCGGCCGTGGAAGGCGCCGTCGAAGGCAATCACCGCCGTGCGGCCAGTGGCGCCACGGACGATCTTCAAGGCGTTTTCCGCCGCTTCCGCGCCACTGTTGGTGAGCATGCCGCTGACGGGGTAGCCCACCGGGATAAACGCGGTCAGGCGGTCCATCAGTTCGATATAGGGCGCGTGCGGCGCAGCATTGAACGCGTAGTGGGTAAGTTTGGTCGCCTGTTCACGAATCGCCGCCACCACGCCCGGATGGCAATGCCCGAGGTTGAGCACGCCGATGCCGCCGACAAAATCGATGTAGCGCTTGCCCGTGGTATCCCAGACTTCAGCGTTCTTGCCGTGGCTGAGGCTGATGGGGTGAACAATGGAAATCGACTGGCTGATGGTTTCGCGGCTCATGAATCTCGGACTCGGCAATGACGGGCTTCTATTTATCTAAGCCGCCTGCCATGCCCTGTCGCAAACGAAATAAAGTCGCCGGGTCATTATTAAAAGTCGGGATGTGCGTGTGTGTAGTTCACCATCCAGGTCAGGAAGGCTTTCACTTTAGGGACCTCACCGGCATGTTCGGCATGGGCGATAAAGTGCGCGCCGGCGCTGGGCATCGCGTAATTCCAAGGGGTCATCAGGCTGCCGTTGGCCAACTCGTCGGCCACCAGGTACTGCGGCACCAACGCTACGCCGTAGCCCGATTGCGCCGCGCGGATGCACATGTAGAACGTGTCGAAGCGCGGCCCGTGGTAGCTGTTCTGCGAGTGCAGGCCCTGTTCCAGGAACCACTCATGCCAGGCCTCCGGGCGTGACGTGCATTGCAGCAAGGTATGGCGCGACGACGCATCGCTGCCCTCGGCGACAAACCCCGGCGCGCACACCGGCACCACGGCTTCGCGAAACAGCTCGATGCAGGTTGCTCCCGGCCACGAGCCCTGGCCGAAGAAAAACGCGATGTCGGCCTTGGCCTGCAGCACGTCGAAGGGCTCCAGTTCGTTGCGCACATCCAGGTGGATAGTCGGGTGTTTGGCCGCGAAATCCTTGAGCTTGGGCACCAACCAGCGGTCGCCGAACGTTGGCTGGGTGGCGATGCGCAGCACCTCGGTCTCGCCGCCATAGGTGAGGATGTAGCGGCTGGAGATGTCCACCTGGGTGAGAATCTTGTGCACCTCGGCGAGGTACAGCGAGCCCGCCGGCGACAGATACAAACGCTGGCGCACCCGTTCGAAGAGATTGTGGCAAAGCATTTCTTCGAGCTGCGCCACCTGCTTGCTCACGGCACTTTGGGTCAGGTGCAGTTCTTCGGCGGCGCGGGTGAAACTCAGGTGGCGGGCGGCGGCTTCGAAGCATTGCAGGGCGGTCATCGAAGGGGTCAAGCGTTTTGAGATCATGCAGTTCATTCCAAATCGGAAGGAGCCTTTGCCTAAAGGTCGTTTGTGGCTGGGCAGTAAAGCCGTCGATACTGCGCGGCAACACTATAAACCGGCGCGGGCTGTGCGGCGCCGAATAATAAAGTTCGACAGGGAGTGCCTCGCATGAAAAACCTCAAAACCACCTTGGCCGCGTTCACGGCGGCTGCGGCCGTGGGCCTGGCGGGCAGCGCTCACGCCGGCGTCACCCTGGATGCGATCCAGAAGAAAGGGTTTATCCAGTGTGGCGTCAGTGATGGCCTGCCGGGGTTTGGCGTGCCCGATTCCAAGGGCAAGATGACCGGCATCGACGTGGACGTTTGCCACGCAGTCGCCGCGGCCGTGTTCGGTGATGCGTCCAAAGTGAAGTTCAGCCAGTTGACCGCCAAGGAGCGATTCACCGCGCTGCAATCGGGTGAAATCGACCTGATCTCACGCAACACGACGTGGACCAGTTCCCGCGATTCCGGCATGGGCCTGGTGTTCACCGGTGTGACCTATTACGACGGCATCGGCTTTCTGGTGAACAACAAGTTGGGCGTGACCGGCGCCAAGCAATTGGACGGCGCGACCGTCTGTATCCAGGCCGGCACCACCACCGAACTGAATGTTTCGGATTACTTTCGCACCAACGGCATGAAGTACACGCCGATTACCTTCGACACCGCCGACGAAAGCGCCAAGGGCCTTGAAGCTGGGCGTTGCGATGTGCTCACCACTGACCAGTCGGGCCTGTATGCGCAGCGCATCAAGATGGCTCACCCGGATGAGTTTGTGGTGCTGCCCGAGGTGATCTCCAAGGAGCCGCTCGGGCCGTTGGTACGCAAGGGCGACGATGAGTGGTTCAGCATCGTCAAGTGGACCTTGTTCGCCATGCTCAATGCCGAAGAGATGGGCATCAACTCGCAGAACGTCGAAGAACAGGCCAAGTCCACCAAGAACCCCGATGTCGCCCGCCTGCTCGGTGCCGACGGCGATTACGGCAAAGACCTGAAGCTGCGCAAGGACTGGGTGGTGCAGATCGTCAAGCAAGTGGGCAACTACGACGAAGTGTTCGAACGCAATGTCGGCCAGGGCAGCGTGTTGAAGATCAAGCGTGGGCTCAATGCGTTGTGGAGCAACGGCGGCATCCAGTACGCGCCGCCGGTACGGTGAGGTGAGCGCTGTCGCGTTTTAGCGAGGCTGCAACGCAAGCCCTGCGCTGCATCGGGGCTTGCGCGGTTTGAATCGCAGAGGGTTGCTGCTTCAGTTTAGCCGCTACAGACCATTACGTCGGCGCGACCATTCTCGTGCGAGGCGTGCCATCGGCGTTGTGCTGGTAAATCGCCTCGGGTTGGCCCTGTGCATTGAAAAACACCTGGCCGATTCCCGCCGAATTCCACAGCCGCTCACCGGCCTGCGCATGCTCCGGAATATGCGGCACCACCTGCATGATCCGTCGGCGGGTGAACCAGTTGAGTGGCGAGCGTGGCGAGTAGAGCCAGCGGTTCAGGCGGTCGAACCACTCCAGCAAGCGTGGCGGGAATTGGTTCTTGATGCCACTGCTGGTGATCTGCCAGATCCTCGGGCCGGCGTTGCGGTGGCGGATCAGCACTTCGTAGACAAACGAGTAGTGCACGTCGCCCGAGAGAATCACGTAGTTACCCGGCGTGCGCGAGTGGCGGAAAATGTTCAGGATCACCTGGGCGGCGCCGCGATGGGCCATCCAGTTTTCGGCGTCCACCAGCAGTGGGTAGCCGCACCAACTGAATACCTTCTGCACCGTCTCGATCAGCTTGACGCCAAAGATCGGCGCGGGCGAGACGATGATGGCACTGGGATGATCCAGCAGGGCCTGTTGCAACTCGCTCAAGGCTTCCCAGTCCAGCAGGCCGGACGGTTGCTTGAGGGTGAACTCGCTGCGCCAGCGCCGGGTGCGCGTGTCGAGCACCACCAGGGCGGGTGAGGTGGGCAGTACGTAATGCCATTGCTGGAATTTCAACAGCCCTTGCAACAGCGCATCCTGTGCTGCGGCGTCCAGATGATTGGCTTGGGTGGTTGCGGTCAATGCCTGGATTTGGATGAGCAATTCATCAAAGGCGCACGGCTGATTGCCCCAGCCCTGGCATAGCAGGTAAGCGAGCAGGGCATTGCCGATGATGCGCTTGGAGAACGGATGGCCGTAGGCGGTTTCTTCCCATTGCGCGCTGAGGTTCCAGTCATCGGTGATGTCGTGGTCGTCGAAGATCATCAGCGTCGAAAGGTGGGCGAACACTCGCGCGGCGCCGGGCAGGCCATGGCGGAACTGATCGATCTGTACCTGTTCGCGGGTATACCGCTGCTGTTCCTCGACGCCCAGTTGCGGTGGCTGTGGCGTGATGAGCGTCCAGGGCGTGGGCGACCAGACCAGCAGGTACATCGCCAGCACCTCGGCGAAGGTCACCAAGTGGTTGTCGGCGGTGCTGCTGGTAAAAATCGGCTTCTTTGCACCGCCGAAAAAACGTTCGCGCAGGGTCTCGTTGCTGTCCAGCGCGGGCAGCAGGTCCGCCCGATGGTAATAGCTGGCGTGATGCGTGTAGAGGCTGGCGCTGTCGTTCACCACGGCGCCTTCCAGGTGTTCGTCGAACAGCCCCAGGCGCGTGATCAGCGCATGAATCGCCCGCAGCATGGGCCCGGCGACATCGTCGGCGTAGATCTGGTCACCGCTCATCATCAGCAGGGCCGGGCGTTGGGCCGGTGTGTGGGCGTCAGCCAGCAAGCGGTCGACGCAGAGCAAGCCTTCGTCGGCCCAGTGATGCGGTTTGCGGCAGGAGCCGTGCACCAACTGGTGGACGCGGCTGTGCAGCACAAAGCTCGCGGACTTGGCGTTGGCGTACAGAAGGTGTGGCGCCCATTCGGCGATGCCGCAGCCGTCGACCATCACGTCGTAGCCAATGGCGACGTCCTGGGGCAGAGGCGCACTCAGCCGTACGTCGATCAGGTGAATAAAGGCCTGCCGCCCAACCGGGACGACATGGCAGTGCTGCGCGTCGAGGTCGATAGTCAGCGTCTCGCCTGTGGGTAACTGCAGCCTCAAGCTCAATTGCAGGGTTCGGCTTCCCACCAACCACACGACCAGGCGTTGGGGTTCCAGGCGCCTGAGCATCGGGCCAGCAAGCACCGCGGGCAATGAATCGGGTTGAGGCATGAGGACGCAGCTCTCACAAGGTAGGGCTGAAAAGGGTAGCGCAGATGATGTCAGTGTTTTGTTAACCGCGTGCAGCGCAACAGGGCTGCACGCTGGGGCGTATCAACTGCGGCGCAGGCCGCCCGGTCTGCTCGTTGGGCCTTGTTGTGTCAAAGCAGCCGGCCTTGTCCGAGAGTGGCCAGAGAAGATTGATTTGATTGCGGCTGGGTTTGCCCGGACGCGTTGCCGTGATGGGGCGAAGCGTTTTCCGCCGGTTTGGCTGGGAGCTGCTCGCGTTGTAGGGCTTGATTGAGGTTATAGGTGTGGAACGTGTTACCAATCATCATGGGTAGACCTCATGCTCAATTGAAGGATCGCTGATCGCATCAACATTCCCTTTGAGTGCGCACTGAGTCAGTGGCATTGGCCGGGGCCTGCGTTCCCGGCCAAAGGTGTCCGCGTGTTTTCTCAGGCGGCTGATGGCGTTTCAGTCCGCCTTGGGCACCGTAAACCTGAACTCACTGCCGCGCCCCAACTCACTTTGAGCTTCGATTCGCCCCCCGTGCGCTTGAACGATGCCCTGCGTGATGTACAGCCCCAACCCGCTGCCCGTGGGGTTGTTTTCGGTCTGGGTCCAATAACGGTCAAACACATGCGGCAACTGTTCAGGCGCAATGCCTTCGCCGGAGTCGCGCACCGAAAACACGATTTCTTCGCCGGTGCTCATGGCGCTGATGCCAATGTTGCCCTGCCGCGGGGTGAACTTGATGGCATTGCCGATCAGGTTCGACAGCACCTGGAACAGGCGCTCCGGGTCGGCATTGATCTGCAGGCCGGGTTCCGCGTTGAATGCCAGGTCGATGCCTTTCTCCATTGCCAATGGCGCGAGCAGGGCATAGGCCTCCTCGAACATCTGGCTGACATCCAGCGCCACGGGCTTGACTACGTAACGCCCGGCTTCGATTTTCGAGGTGTCGAGCAGGTCCTCCAGCAGCACATTCATACGCCCGGCGGCCTGTTGCATGGTGTCGATGGCCGAAGAAATCCGCCGCGACGTGTGCGGCCCTTCGGAGCTGAAGGCCTTTTGCATCATGCCGCAGAGCATCGAGATGACCGTCATCGGGTTGCGCAAATCGTGGGACACCACCGCCACCAGTTCATCACGCGCGCGCACCGCCTGTTGCTCGCGCAACACTTGGCGCGCGAGGTCGTTTTCCAGGGCCGAACGGCGCAGGTCGTTGGCCGCGAACAGGTCGCCATGGCTCCACTTGGTGGAGATACCGGCCATTTCAACTTTCCAGATTTCAAACGAAGTGCGAGGGCGCAGACGCAAACCGGCGTCGGAGTTTTCCAGGTCCAGCGGTTTGTTCGGGTTGCCGCTCCAGTTGATGTTCTCCTTCACTTCCGGGCGAAACCACAGCACACCGTTATCCACAGGCTTGGGCAAGCTCATGGCCAGCACGCCACTGGCCATTTGCTGAAACTCGGCGGCGGGCGGATACACCGACACCAGGTTGTGGCTGGAAAAGACCGGCTCGCCGTGCTGTTGCAGCCACTTGTGTAAGGCGCGAATCTGCTCCGGCTCCGGGCAGTTGCCGTAACGATGCAGTTGCTTGTCTTCGATGATTGCCACGCCGCCCGACAGGGTCAGGTCCATCAGCAATTGCGGCTGCTGGGCCAGGCCATCGAAGACGTTTTGCTCAGAGGCCTTCATCGCCCGCTCAAGCCGCACCAGTGCCTCGACTTTTTCTTCGCGTTGACGGCTGATGTCCAGGGCCTCCATGGCGCTGATCTGCAGCGACAGCACCTGGCCGATGGTCTGGCAGGCGATACGCAGTTCATTGGGCACCAGCAATGGCTCGCGGTTACCACAACTGATCAGGCCCCAGAGCTTGTCGCCCGCCATCAACGAGATGCTCATGGACGACAACACACCCATGTTTTGCATGTACTGGCAGTGAATCGGCGACACGCTGCGCAGCGTCGCAAAGCTCAAATCCAGCGGCTGGCCGGTGTCCGGGCGCAGTTTGGGCAGCAGCGGCACCGGCTCGTAGGCGGCATTCGGGATGATGCGCAGCCAGTTGGTGCGGTACAGCTCGCGGGCCTGCTCGGGGATGTCGGATGCGGGGAAGAACAGGCCGTTGAACAGCTCCATGGATGGCGCCGACGCTTCAGCGATGACCTGGCCATGGCCTTCTTCTTCGAAGCGGTAGATCAGTACCCGGTCATAACCGGTGATGGTTTGGATTTCATTCACGCTGATTTCGTACAGCGCTTGCAGGGTTTTCGCCGACTGCAGGCGTTGAAGCATTTTGCCCAAGTCACTCGTGCGGCCATTCAGGGCACGGGGCTTGAAGTCTTCGAGGCGCGGTTCGAATTCCAGCACCAGCACGTCTTGATGGCGATGCAGCAAGCCTTCAAATTGCACACCGTTGAAGTGGATATGCAGCGCGTGTGCGTCGAAAAATGTGTTGTCCTCAGCCATAGCCTGCACGGCGTGGGCGTGTTCCGCGCCAATCAATGTGTGCAGTGGTTGGCCCAACAGCGACTCTGGCGCGTGGCCGAACAAGGTGCCGACGTTGGCGCTGACCTGCAGAATATGGAGGTCTGGCTCCGACAGTGTCAGCAACACGCCGTGTGGCTGAATCGCCCCCGGCGTGCGGATGGGTTCGTCGGCACAGTTGGCAAGCAGTTCTTCAAAATCGTCGGGTTTCATAGCAGTACCTCCTGGCTGGCGAGCCATTGCTCGAAGCCGCTGAATGTCGAACAGGCTGCCTGCACCGCGCGCTGTGTCGCTGGCGCGTCCAGTGGCTGGTCGCCCAGGTAATCGAGAAAGTCTTTCCAGCGCCGACCGGTCTCGGCGCCGTACACGTTGAGAAACGCACCGCCGTTATCCGCATCAATACTCAGGCGCTTGCCCATTTCCCGGCGCAATACCTGGCCGCCCAGGGTCGCGCCTTCCAGCACGTACAGTGCGCCGAGGCAGGCTGCGGGGTTATCGAACGTTGGCGGTTTGCGGCATCGGGGCAGGGCGCTGATGGCGGCGTCAGTCAGGCCAAGGGCGTGGAGATCACACAGCAAGGTGGGTGTTTTCACACGCAATGCAGTATCGAAACCATCGGGGATCAAACCACTTTCATACAACGCCGCTTCGATCGGTGCATAAAAACCGTAGTACGCCTGGAGCAAGCGCTGGTACCAGTCGGCATCCAGGCGTTCGGAGAAAAACGGCAGGCGTTTCTCCAATGCTACATGCAGCACACCAGTGCCTGAGCGCAACGCTTCCAGCAATGAGGGCGCAGCAAGGTCAGGGGCCTGTGAATGCATTCAGTGAGCTCGAACTGTGGGCCTTTTGGCCATGAATGACGCGATTAAATAGGCGACGATTCTACACAATGCATTGCCGTCAACTTCACGCATAAGGCGAAAAGCCTGACCAGCGGATCAGAAAAGTCGCTCCTTGCGTAATTAATGACCACAGGGCGGCACATCAAGTTCGGTCTGGATGATATTGCGGTGCTATTAATGCAGGGAGGCGCCCTGTTGGGTCAGCGCGTTTCGCACGCACTCCACCAAATGTTCGGTACTCCACGGCTTGGGCAAAAAACGCACAGAACCGCCCAGTTGTGCGGCTAACCTGGTATTGCCGGAGGTCAGCACCACCGGCACCGATGGCCAGCGATGCGCCACCACCTTGCTCAGGTCATAGCCGTTGAGCAAACCCGGCATCTGGATATCGCTCACAATCAGGTCAACCGGGTCGTCGCCGCGCTCCAGGTAAATCATCCCCTCATCCGCCGACGGGAAAGAAGTGACATGAGCCCCGAAGTCTTCCAGTACGTCCACCATTAACGAGCGAATGATCTCGTCGTCTTCCAGCACTAAAATCGATGGCTGAGCCATGATCCTTACTCCACCATCAGGGTTCAGTAAGGTGGAGTGGGACGGGCGTGAATAGGTTCGATTAGATATCTGCGGGGCGATGGGTGGTCGTTTTAGAGCGGTTGCGCGGTGGTTGGTCGCAGCGCCACTGTGAGGTGGATACAGGCATAATCGACTCACCGTTGCCCGCTGTGGAGCCCTAGATGAAGTACGCCCTGTTGACCCTCGCCCTGATCCTCAACGCCGGCCCGGCCTGTGCGGCGGGCGATGCCGAGGCGGGCGGCAAGCTCTTCGCCAAGACCTGCGGCGGTTGCCACAGCATCGGCGAAGGCGCACGCGGCGGTTTTGGGCCTGAGCTTAACGGCATCATCGGCCGCCCCGCCGGCACCACCACTGACTATCAGTACTCCGACGCGATGAAAAATTCCGGTGTGGTCTGGACCCGCGACAAACTCGCCGCCTACATCGAGGCGCCGAAGAAGGTGGTCAGCGGCACACGCATGATCTTCTGGGGCATCAGCGATCCGGAAAAAATTGAAAACATCCTCCAATACCTGGAAACCTTCCAGCCCAAGTAATCACTCGCGCACATTCCTGAACAGCATCAGCCGAGCGCTCTCATGCAGCCCGCGCGTCAAGCCCTGTAAGCGTTGAAACTCTTCAGGGTGCTGTTCGGCCACATCCTCCCGAGGCGTTTGCGAGGCCAGGTCATGCAGGGTCGGCGAGCTGCCGTCATGTTGCATCTGCAGCAGGAAGTCCTTGGTCACGCCACCGATAATCGGGAAGGTGCCCTCATGCAACACCAGCGGCACCACGCGCTCACCTTCCGGCGCTGGCTGCTGGATGTCCCGGCCCATCGCGCCGTTGCGAAACGGTATGCCCGCCATGCCCGCCACCGTCGGCAGCAAATCCGCCAGGCCCACGGCTTCGTCGATCACCCGAGGTTGCAGGCCCGGGGCGTGGATCAGCAGCGGCACATTGTTACTTTCCAGGCCCAGTTGCTCGAAGGCGGGCGCCATGTGCGGGATCTGGCTGATGCGCGTGTTGTGGTCGCCGAAAAACACAAAAATGCTGTTGTCGTACCAGCCGCCGGCCTTGGCGATTTCCATCAGGCGGCCGATGTTGTAATCCAGCAGGCGCACCGCGTTGTATTGCTCGACGCTGCGTGAACCGGCGGCCTGGGCTTGCTCCAGCGTTACGTTATTGAGTTGGAAGCCATCGTTTTGCTTGGGGATGGTAAACGGACGGTGGTTGCCGGAGGTTTGCAGGTAGGCGAAGAACGGCTGGTCTTTTGGCACCGCACGCAGCAGTTGGTCGCCCTCCTTGAACAGGTCCAGGTCGGAGATGCCCCACACGTCCACCCGTGGCGAGCGCCAGTGGCTTTCGTCAAACAGCTGCACGCCGTCGATGCTCTGGCGAATCAACGCATTGATATTCGCCCAACCGGCGTTGCCGCCGATCATGTAGAACTTCTGGTAGCCCTCGAAGGCGTTGATCAGCGTGTGTTGCCGGGTGATCAGCGGGTTGCGTGTGGCCGTCTCCTGGCGGGTGACGTCCGGCACGCCGGAGATGCTTGCCCACACGGTTTTGGCAGTGCCGGTGACGGGCACGTAGAAGTGTTTGAAGAACCAGCTTTGCGTCGCCAGTGTGTCGAGGTTCGGCGTGGGGTTCAGCGGGTTGCCGTAGGCGCCGACGGCGCTGGTGCCGAGCGACTCAAGCATCACGAAGATCACGTTGGGCGGGCGCTCGCCCGGCAGTCGATAGGGTTGTACGGCTTGCTCGCGGATGAAATTCAGTTGCTCGGGATCGGGTTGCTCGACCCCCAGGTACTGGGCCACTTGCGGGTAATGCTGACGCACCTGGGCTGCATCGAATTGCGATTGGCCGACCTTGAGTGTGTCGTACAAGAACAGCACCGGGTTCAGGCCCACGGCGGCGACTTGGCTATTGCCGGAAAAGAACGCATCGCTCCAGCGCAGCGGCACCGGGTTTTCCAGGTTGAGGTTGTTCACGCGGCCGAGCAGGGCGAGCAGCACGGCAATGACGCCAACCACCGAGACCGACGCCAGCGTGAGTGTGCCGATGGGTCTGCGCTCGCCATCCAGGGTCAATCGTTCCAGGCACACCAACGCCCAGACCCACACGGCCACCGCCGCCAGCCAACACGCGGTTATCCACAGCACCGGGTAGGTTTCCCACACCATCTGTTGAGAAATCTGTGCGTCTTGCAGGTAGCGCAACACGGTCGCGTTGATACGCACACCGAGGTAGGCGTAATGCCCGAAGTCGATGATGTACACCAGGCCGACCACGGCCAATGCCACCACCAGATAGCCGCGCGCCAACCAGCGCAGGGCGGGCAGGGTGGTGAGGTTCCAGCGTGGGAACCAGGCCAGCAGCGCCAGCGGCAACAGGACCAACACCGCCAGACGCAGGTCGAAGCGCAGGCCGATGCCCAGGGTTTCCGGCAGCGCCGGGGTGTTCAGCGCAAGGCCGGAAAAGCTGATTAAAAACACCAGCCGCAAAGCGGCCAGCAACACAAATACCAAGCCGATCGCGCCCACGCCGTAGCGCAGGCGGCGTGATTGCAACACACCCATCATTGACCCTTCCCAATGTCCAAAACGACCCCGATCAACTGTGGGACGGGGCTTGCTCCCGAAAGCGGTGTATCAGTGCCAGATATGCCGCATTCGCAAGCGAGCCCGCTCCCACAGTTTGAGTTGCATCAACCCTGCAACGACGCAGTAACCCGCCAACAGCGGATCAACCAAGTAATCCCAATAGTTCTCCGAGGCCTTCAGCCGCAACGCAAACGCCAGCGTGCCGATCGCCAGCATCCACACCGCCAATGCATTGCGCAGCCACAGCATCAACAGCGCTGCCGCCCCCACCAGCACAATCATCGGCCGCGGGTTAAAGCCCCAGCGATAAGGGTCGACATACGTCAGGCCCAGCGTTGCCGGGTACAACAGCAGGCTCAGCCCGCCAAACAACAGCAGCAATTGCACCCGCTGTTGACGGCCCAGCGGCTGCACCACGCCCAACCGGCACAACCCCACCCACGCCAACAACACCAACGTGCTGATCGCCAGGTCATCGGTGTAGCTGCGCACGTATGCCGCCAACGGCAATTCATTCAGCGGGATAACACTCAGCGCCACCAACACCGGCAACAACCAAGGGCGCCATGGTGCGGTGAATCTGAATGCGCTTAAGAGCACAAACCCCAGCAACACAAAACTCAAATGGGCTTGCCACACAGAAACCATCACAGACGCTCCGCCAGCCAGGCTTCGTTGAAGCTGACATGTTTGATAAACGTGTTATTCCATGAGTACACCAGGTGGTACATACCGTCCGGGCTGCGGCTGAAGTACGGGTACTCGTATTCGAAATCGCAGCCACGGGGTTTGCACACGCGGTAATCCAGATTGCTCAGAAAACGTTGTTCCAGCGGCAGGCGTTTGGCGCCGCTGGACGCGCGGAAGCCTTCGCCGATGATCGCTTTATAGGCCTCGGGGGAAAACGGTTGGCCCAGCGGGTCGGGTGATTGGTCCAGTTCCACCACTGTGCGCCACTGGCTCAGTTGGGCGTCGGTGCCATAAAGGCTGAGCTTGAAGCGGCCGTCTTGCAGGTCGTTGAGGGCGACCAGCAAACCGTCGTCTTCAGTGGCCACGGCCGCCAGCGATGAGTTGGGGTTGGCCGGTTCCAGCGGGTACGGCTCGCTCCAGGTTTGCCCGGCGTCCTCGGTGCGGCTGGCGAGCACGCGGTGATGGGTTTCGCCGGCGTAACGCAACATCGCCACCGCGCGCTGGCCATCCTGCGGCACGATGGTCGGTTGCAAGGAATGCTTGCCGCGGCTGATGCGGAATTTGTCGATCACCGCACCGTCCGCGCTCAAGTAGAGGTACTCGGCGAACTTGCCCATGAACTCGTGATACACCGGCAGGCCGATCGAGCCGTCGGCGTGAAACACCGGTGCGGCGCGCACCAGTGTGCTGATGTTGAAAAACGGCGACGTCACCAATTGCCGAGGTGCCGACCAGTTTGCGCCGAGGTCCTCGGAGACCATCACGTTGATCGCACTGGTGGCCCAGCCGCCGACCGACACTGACACGTAAAACATCCACAGGCGTTTATCCGGCCCCAGCGCAATCACCGGGTTGCCCAGTTTACGAATGTAACGCTGGGTGCCGTCGCGGGTACTTTCACGTGTGGCCAGCACCTGCTCGCCGCCCCATTCGCCGCTGCGCGCATCAAACCGTGCGGTGCGCACCTGCACATCGGCGGCGCCTTCGCGGCTGCCTGCAAACCACACGGCCATCAAGTCGCCACCGGGTAGGGCGGTGACCGAGGACGAGTGCACAAAGTCAGTGAGTTGCGAAGACACAAAGCGGCTGGAGTATTGCGGCGCCGTCGCGACTTTAGAGGTGTTCGGGCTCGCCTGGGCAAACGGCGCGAGCACGTGCGGCGGATGGCTGAGCCAGGCGGCAATAAATACCCCTAGCAGGCTGCAGATCAGTAGGGCGGAGCGCATAGAGAACCTGTCAGAGAAAAAAATTACTGCGCACGATCATCCGGCAGGCGCTTCCTGCGACCGGTGAGCATGGATAACGGCAGGTTGTCCTTCACCTGGATGCTTTCATACACGGCGGCCAGCACATGCACACCGACCAGAGCCAGCAGCACATTGGCGGCGGTTTCATGGACTTGCAGCGGCCAATCGGCGCCCCATAGCGCGTCGACTTCCTGCATCAGGAAGCCGCTGATACCGAGGGTCAGCAGCGCCGACATCATCAACAGCATCACCAGCGCGCCGATGGGCGAATGGCCAAGGCGATGCAGGCCGCGCCCGTCGAACACCCTGCGCACATGGGCACTGAGCCGCGCAGGCGATGGCCAGAAATCCGACCAACGCGCACTGCGCGGTCCTACAAACCCCCACACCCATCGCACCAGCAGCCAGGCCATAGCGTAGTAGCCGAGCCACACATGCCAGTCATCGCCCGCTTCGTTAACGAAGTAATTGGCGATAAAGACCCCGGCGATAGACAGATGAAACAGCCTCACCAGCGGGTCCCACAGGCGCAGGGATTCGCCTGGCATCAGCCCTTGATCTCAGTCTTCACGGCCTTGCCGGTGACCGGGTCGTGGTAGATCTCGACCTTGCGTTTGTCCTTGTCGAAGCCGTAGATCTCGTAGCAGTTGCCGTCCGTGACCTTGAACTTGCTGATCGTGTAACCGTCCGCCTTGAGCTTGTCCTGAAAGGCCTTTTCGTCTTGCCATTGCGAACGCTCGGCGGTGGTGCACTGCGGGCCGGCGAGGGCCATGGGGCTGGCGATAAGCAGCGACAGCAGGAGAATTTTGCGCATGAAAAAGCTCTCAGCAGATGTGGGAGATTTCACAGTGCAAAACCAACCTTAGCGCAAGCTTAGTTGGCAACGCGCCGTAACATCTTTCCCGAAATGACCCCGCGTAGAACCGGCATCATTCCGCCGATTCCTACAGAGACTCCGCTATGCGCCTACTCCTTGTCGAAGATGATCGTGCCCTTGGCCAGGGCATTCGCGTGGCATTGGGCGCTGAAGGCTACACACTGGATTGGCTGCAAGATGGCCTCAGCGCCTTGCACGCGTTGCGCACCGAGAGCTTCGATTTGTTGCTGCTCGACCTCGGCCTGCCACGCCTGGATGGCCTCGACCTGTTGCAGCAACTGCGCGCCGGGCAACACGACGTGCCGGTGCTGATCCTCACCGCCCGCGACGGTACCGCCGAGCGCATCGCCGGGCTGGACGCGGGCGCCGACGACTACCTGATCAAACCCTTCGACGTCGAAGAACTCAAAGCCCGCGTGCGCGCCCTGTTGCGCCGCAGCCAGGGCCGCGCGCAACCGATGTTGGAACACGCCGGTGTCAGCCTCGACCCGGCGACCCAGCAAGTGCGTTACCAGGATGAAGAGATCATCGTCACGCCGATGGAATACCAACTGCTGCACCAGTTGATGGTGCGCCCCGGCAAAGTGGTGACCCGCGAGCGGCTGTCTCGTGCGTTGTATGGGTGGCAGGACCGGGTGGAGAGCAACACCCTGGAAGTGTTGATCCATAACCTGCGCAAAAAGTTATCCACCGACCTGATCCGCACCGTACGCGGTGTTGGCTATGTGCTGGCGCTCACACCATGACCTCGGTTCGCGCGCGCATCCTCATTCCGGTGCTGGTGTTTATTTTGCTCGGCGACGCGCTGATCAGCTGGCTGGTGCTGCGCGACAGCCACCATGAAATCGAAGAAGTCTACGACGCCCAACTCGCCCAAAGTGCGCGCCTGCTGCAAGGTGTGCTGCGCCAACGCGACCCCGGCGAAGCCGACTGGGACCGCTTGTATCAGGCGTTCGACCAGGCCATGAGCCGTGTGGGGGAGGAGGGCGTGGCCCACCCGTACGAAACTCGCCTGACCTTCCAGGTGTGGCGCAGTGATGGTGAGTTGCTGGTGCGGTCTGCCGAGGCGCCCGTACTTGCAACCCCGCCGACTGCCCTCGGCGCCCACGACATCATGGACAACGGCAACGACTGGTGCGCCTTCCTCCTCGCCGACCCGCAACAGGGACTGCTGATCTGGGTGGGCGAGCGCGACGACATTCGCCAGGACCTGATCGAACGCATCGTGCGCCACACCCTTTGGCCCACCTTGATCGGCGTGCCACTGCTGACCGTGTTGATCTGGCTGACCATCGGCTGGGGGCTCACCCCGTTGCGCGCCATGGTCAGGTCGATTCGGGGGCGCAATACCGACACCTTGCAACCGTTGAACCTCAAGCCGCTGCCGACCGATCTGGAGCCCATGCAAACCGCGCTCAACCGGTTGCTGGTGCAAATGGATGACCTGTTGGAGCGCGAACGCCGCTTCATCGCCGACGCCGCCCACGAACTGCGCACGCCATTGGCGATCCTGCGCATCCATGCACAAAACGCCCAAAGCGCTGCGACCGAAGCGCAACGGCGCGAAGCCTTGGACTTCCTGGTCAACGGCGTCGACCGCGCCACACGCATTGGCAGCCAATTGCTGACCATGGCGCGTATCGAGCCGCAACTGAGCAACCCCGTGCGCAAGCCTGTGCAATTGACGGAACTGGTGCGCGAAGAACTCGCCGAGTTGACGCCGCTGGCCATGGAGAAAGGTGTGGAGTTGGTGCTCGAAGGCGAAGAAGCGTGCTGGGTGCAAACCGAGCCGGTGGCCCTGGCGATTGCGCTACAGAACCTGGTGACCAACGCACTGAATTTTTCCCCGGCGGGCAGCGAAGTGAAGGTGGTGATTGGGGTTAACTGCTTGAGCGTGGAAGACCAAGGCCCGGGGATTGATGAAGCGGAAATGGAGCGGTTGTTTGAGCGGTTTTATAGCCGGGACAACGCTAATGGGGCGGGGTTGGGGTTGGCGATTGTGGAGATGATTGTGGGCAAGATCGGCAGTGCGTTGACGTTGCACAATCTGGCGCAGGGCGGCTTGCGCGCGCGGCTGAGCTTCACGGCTTGCGCGCAAGCGCCTGCGGGAATACCACACCGTTGAACGTGTGGGTGCAGCAGTCACAACTGGGCTTCATCTGTTCGGGCGTCAATTGGGGGTTAACCTTTTGCAGCAGGCCTGCCGCGTCGACCCACAAACCGCTGTAATAGCTGAAATCACCCAATAGCACATAGTCGTCTTTGTCATTTTCATGCAGAGCAACCATCCAGAACACGGGCTCCGGGCGATCCAGGCGAGCATTGGCTTCGCTGAACACCTTGTCCCATGGCTGACCAACGTTGGACAGGAGAAATCGGAATAGCGGCGTGTAGTCAAAACCGTGTCGTTGACGGCTGTGCATTGAACCGCGGGTGGACAGTGAACGCTGTGCACTTTTGGTATGCCGTTCATAGCGATAAGCGAAACCGCTACCGTGGCGCACACCGTGGGTACGGGTGTTGACTGAGCGGTAGAGAAGGGGCTTTTTCATTGCTTCAGGATTCCTTCCTGGGTTGCTTTGGAGGTGGCGGCCAAGCGCCTTGATAGCGGAAGGAAATTTGGTAGTCGAATAGGTTGGGCTGTATTACATGCTGGAAGTGTGGCTGGAGAATTTTTATCCAGGTAGGGAGAACGTTGAAACCCCCGGCGTAAATTTGAGGTTCATTGTGTAAGTCGAGTGATTTGAGAATGCTGTCCTCCTCAAGGTTGGCCGAGTATTCGTCTGCCTCCAAGTTTTCGGTAAATTTGTCGAACCATTCCAGTCTTACCTTCATCACCATGATCAAATCTCCGTTTATTTTTCTATGCGTCGTTCGTCTTTTGCAGGACCTCGTTGCTCACCGGTATAGGGATCAAATGAGCCTAGGTGGCTGGTATCGCTGTATCGATAGACTTCCAGCTCACCTTTTTCTGAGTCCCATTCGAAAAGCCTCCGCCCTTTGGCGTCCTTCCAACGCTCGCGAAGGCCGCCGCCGTTGCGTTTTCGGGTCTTTTTCTTTAGCTCTATCAAGCCTGGGAAGCCAGTGATGTCCTCGGTTCTTGGGGCAGAAAAGTAGTCGTAATCAGGATTTCTCAACCCCTTTCGAGGTTCATTCACCACCACGTACAGTGGCCGAACCCCTGACTCCACCGGGAACACCAGAATAAAATCCCGATACTCCGGCGGATAAATCGGGTTCACCAGAATCTGCGCGGCTTTCTCCGTCGGCGGGTAAATCCAAATCACCGGCGCTTGCGGCGCAGCCTCCAATGCCGGAATACCCAGCGTATCTCCAGGATCAACCGCAGGCGTCCAGATCAGTTCCACGCCCTCACCCAAATCCGCCACAAACTGATCGCCACGGCTTTGGAACTGCACCACATCAATCATCTGCCAATCGGCAGTGTTGCCTGTGTAAAACCCGTACCCCTTGAGCGTGCCGTCCCCACTCTGTTCGACATGCAAACGCATCTGCGACCGCGCCCGTTGCAGCGAACGCAACTGCTCCTCGCTGTAGAGCGCGCTATCACCCAGCTCCGACGGCCAAGCCAGCGCCACCAAACCCGCCAATAAGCCACCGGCTACAGTGCCAGCGGCGGTAGCTGCGGATTCCACCACCGCCGAACGCAACGCCAACTGCCCCAAGCCAACAGGCAGGGCGCTGCCGCTGATCTTGCGCAAGGCGACTGCGCCTCGGCTGTCCACCTCGCGCCCACCCAACAGGCTGAAATGGCCGTAGTCCTTGATCAGCTCCAACGGTACGTAACCGCTGGGGTCGTTGTAGCGAATGATGCCGTCGGGCAGTTGGCAGGGTTTGGTGAACACGCAACCGGGAAGTTTTGCGGGCGTAGGCGCCGGGGCGGGTGTTGGGTCGAGCAACACCATGGGCGGCGAATAGGGCACCCGCTTCGGCTGCGGAGTCAGGATTCGCCGTTTGAGTTGTTCTTCTTCGGTGATGGGGTACGCGCGTTCTGACATGACGGGCTCACTTCCTTGTGCGAGGGAGTGAGCGTACGAGGGCTAATCAGAGGGTGATGTCGGCTTTACTCGATGGTGGGTGTGGGAAAAGTTAGCGCTGTTAGCGACGATAATTAAAAAGGGCGATGAGACTTTTCTACTTAGCTATCTTCAGCATTTTAAGTAGTGCGCTTTGGACATTTCTCGTCACAAGGCTCGGCTTTGCCCGTCCAGTTTTTAAAGCTAAGTTCTCGCTCGTCGCTGTCTATATGGCGACCGGGCCTGGAAACCCGTGGGTATAGGCGCACAGGCGCCACCATTTATCACGACCGCTGGCGCCACTTTTGTGCCAGCATATGCGTGTTATGGCGGCTGTGCGTGGGAGGCTTTCGAGTCTGCCGGGTTTGCCTATTCCCCGGTTTCCAGCCTGCGCACAGCTGCCACCCATTCGCCTGGAAACGAATGCGGCAGCTCTCTTCGAAGAATGGGAGCTATACCAATGAGCGTTTCTGAACGATTTTATCCTCGCAATACTGCAGTCCACACCTCTACGCTGTTCGGAGGTGCCCAATGATCAACCCACCCCTCAACAAAACCCTCGGTGTCATCACCTTCTCCACCTGCGGCAAACAGCCCAACCTCCACCGTCTATTCCGCGTCAATGCCGGCGTGCCGATCCGCGACGCCCTGGAGCATGCCTCCGAGCTGTTGCACTGTTCCAAAATGCTCGCGTTAGATGCCGCCATGGACAAGAGCGCGGACCGTTACGCTTGGGCGGCGCATTATTTGGGGGAGATGGCGAAGGCGGTGGTGGATGATTTGGCCAATGGGATGTTGCCGAATGGGGGGGGGGAGGAGAGGGAGGCTGTTTCGGTGTAAACGGGTGGTTTGATGGTGTGGCGGCGGGCGCCTTCGCGAGCAAGCCCGCTCCCACATTTGGATCTGTGTACATTCGTTGAATCAGTGTCTGCAGCAGAGAGGACCTTGGGACGCCAAGGTCTTTTTTTTGCCTGCTGATCAGCTCAGCAGGTGCTTGGAAATGATCCGCGAGATTTCCACAATCGAAGTCTTCCCCGTGAATTCAAACTTCACTTTCCCCAGCGACGAAAAGTAAATCTCCAACTCCGAATCCAGGTCAAACGTGCCGGAGGTTTCCACCGAGTACGCAACGATATTTTTGTACGGCAGCGAGGTGAAGTCCTTCTTGCTGCCGGTAATTCCCTGCACGTTCACCGCGATGATGCGTTTTGTGGTGAAGACCACGCCGTCGCGCATGGCTTTGTAGGCGTCGATCACTTCTTCGCCATCGAGCAGCAGGGCGGAGACGCGTTCGGCGTATTCGTTGTTTTGTTTGAGTTTGAAGAAGCCTTTGTTGTTGAAGTCGATCATGGGCCTGTCCTGGGTGCGTGGTGCGGCAAATGCCTGTGCGGGTGTATGACGTTTTGCTCGTGGATCTGTATCTAACGGCCTGCTATTCAACGCCCTACCATGGCGCCCAACCTCATAATTTTGGAGCGGCACCATGCCCGAACTGTCCAGCTGGCTTGCTTATGGCCTGATCTCACTCGGCATGGTGCTCACCCCCGGGCCGAATATGATTTACCTCATTTCCCGCTCGATTTGCCAGGGGCGCACGGCTGGGTTGATTTCGCTGGGCGGTGTGGCGTTGGGGTTTGTGGTTTACATGCTCTGCGCGGCATTAGGGATTACCGCGCTGGTGATGGCGGTGCCGTTTGCCTACGACGCGCTGCGGCTCGGCGGGGCATTGTACCTGGTGTACCTGGCCTGGCAGGCGGTCAAGCCGGGTGGCCGTTCGCCGTTTCACGTGCGGGATTTACCCCAGGACAGCCCGCGCAAGCTGTTCATGATGGGCTTTGTGACCAACCTGCTGAACCCTAAAGTCGCGGTGATGTATTTGTCGTTGCTGCCGCAGTTTATCGACCCGAATGGCCATGGCAGTGTGCTGACGCAGTCCCTGGTGCTGGGCTTTACGCAGATTGCCATCAGCGTGAGCGTTAACTCGGTGATTGCCATCATGGCGGGCTCCATCGCGGTGTTCTTTGTCACCCGCCCGGGTTGGCAGGTGGTGCAGCGCTGGGTGATGGGCTCGGTGTTGATGGGGTTGGCTGTGCGCATGGCGGTTGAAGGGCGGCGGTGAGGCCATTCAGCGTGCCATGACGTTGACGATGACATGCAGGATGAAGGCGGGGCCGTAGCAGGGCTGACCGTGTTCATCCTCGATCCGCCAGATGGACGTGACCGTGCAGGTTTCCTTGGGCGCGGCGAACTCTACAGTGATGTGCACCGGTTGGCCGGGCAGTGTTTCTGCAATAGCGATCTCGTTGTTCAGGCTGCGCAGGTGTGTGTCCATCACCACTTCCAGTGGCGCGCCCGTGGCGGTGCGTTGGGCGATAACGTATTCGCCATCTACCCGTACCAGCCTGCGGCCACGCCAGGGGCGGGTGCCAAGGTTCTGGATTTCCCAGGTCTTCTGAAACGTCTCACCGGGTAACACGACGGTTTGGTCCGGCGTGGTGACGTCTGCGTTGAAGACGGCAACGTCACCAGGGTCTTGCAGGCCGATAGCGCGGTTAGTGGCAGCCATTGAGTGAGCGCCCACCGGAGCGCCTGCCAAATCGGCGAAGTAGCGGAACAGTAGCAGTGGTGAAACTTGAAGTGCCTTGGCCAACTTGATCAGTGTGCGCACCGAGGGATCTTGAGAGGCGCCACCGGCCAACCCGTAAAGGTAGGTTCTGGATATGCCGGCTTCCTTGGCCAGGGTGGTCATGGATTTACCCAGTTCCCGGCTGCGTCTTACGACTAGCGCTCGAAGAGTGTCGCGCGTCTTGATGCTCATAGTTGATTGCTCATCCCCAGTCCTTGGTGAAAGTCGTCACGTTGTTAGCTAAAAAGGACAACCTGCCCGCCGCAACGTGTAGCGGGCCATGCACACTCGCATCCTGCTGGCGACGTTGTGAAGGACATGGATAGTCCGCGTTTTGATTGGCTATATCCAGTGTCGCGGTTTCTCGCATGCTTGCGACCCCATTTTTGTTGCATTCATTTACAACTATCTCTGGATATCTCTATGAAACAGATAAAAGCGTGCTGTGAATCCATTGCTCGATCAGGCTTTGGGACCCTGCAGATCTCAGATGCGATGCAGCAGGACTACAAAAAGATCATTGATGGGTACGCGGCAATTTCCCAAACTACCAAACAATCATTTTCCTTCGCCGAAGACACTGACGGTTTTTTCCCTTTTGGCGCCGAGTATTCGAGCATCGAAGACCACCCGGACCTGTGTGAGCGTTTCTGTTACTGGCCTGCGCATGCGCCTAAGCGAACGGATCTGGAGTTCACCCGAAGCCCGTTCTTCACTGCTGTGGGTAGTTTTGAGCGCCAGATCAGCGAGCTCGCCCAAGCGTTAATGGACGGGATTTGTGCAGAGTTTGGCGTTGCCCCATTAGCGCCCTTGCGATTGGCGTCTTACATCCAACTCTGTGTCTACGGTGCTCAGGCCACAAACGGCGTGCGCCAATTTGCTCAGGACCCTCATGAAGATGGGCACATGCTGTCGTTTATCAAGCCTACCCGCGAAGGGCTGGTGTTGGTGAAGGGCGCTTCATTAGAGCCGGTCCGGCTACTGGAGGGCGAGATTGCAGTGCTGGCAGGTTCGTTGCTCACTGAGCTTTCCGACCAGTCCATTCCTGCTGCCTATCATGCTGTATTGGCGCCGAAGCAGCCAGTCGCCAGAAGCTCGTTGATTTACTTTGCAAATCCGAGCCCGGAACAGCGGCCGACAAGCTTTTTCCGCCGCAAACCCATTGACCTGAACAGTGCTGTCAACGCTCGTCATACCGGTTTCGGCAATCAGCCTATTCAACTTCTTTAATCGCCTCGCGGACTCGAACAATCCATGTTTCCACATTTCAACGCCCTGTACCTTGAAGGCTTGCTCCTGGGCATCGGACTGTTCGCCGCCCCCGGCCCAAAAGACACCTTGGTCATCCGCCAAGGTGTCGGACGTGGTCCCATCTGGTGGGTGGTCGCTATTTGTGTGCTGGCCGATATTCTCCTGATCGCTATCGGCGTGACGGGGTTAGGGGCTGTGCTGAAAAGTTGGCCGGCGGTGATGGCGATACTGCTCGTAACCGGCGCGGCCTATCTGCTGTGGTTCGGTGGTCAGCGCTTGTTGGCCTGCATCCGCAACCTGTCCATGCCGGACACTCAAGGGGGTAACTCGCAAAGGGGGCTAGTACGTACGGCGATAGTGCTTGGCTTCGCCAACCCCTACGCCTGGCTTGATACGGTGGTGCTGATCGGCTCTATCGGTGCGGCCAAGCCCGCTGGCCAGCAAGCACTGTTCGCGACAGGCGCCATGACGGCATCGTTGGTGTGGTTTGTGCTGTTGGCGCTGGGGTGTCAGCGTTTGACATGGCTGTTTCGCGCGCCTGTGGTCTGGCGCTGCTTGGACGCTGGCGTTGCGGTGCTGATGGTTTACCTGGCGGGTATGTTGCTCATTGACTCACTGGATATCTTTCAGATAGTCCTTGAGGGTCATCAGCGGAGCGTTTAGCTCATCAAGGTGGCGGGCCTGTTGCACTTCGGCGGACAGCTTGTGCAGTTCACGCCCGAGTACGGTGTTGGCACCGCCTAACGTACCCAGTGCCTGGGCAATGCACTCATCAAGCTTGCGTTGAATCGTGGCCAAATCCCCCTGACGTACCAACAAGCCGAACACTTCCCGCTCATACCCGTCCATGACCAAATCATCGCGCAGAATCGGGCTCGCGCCTTCGGTCTCATGCACCAGCTTGAGAGCAAAAAGCGCAACAGCTTCCAGCGTCAATTCCATGGTCCCGGCTCCTTAGCGTCTGTGTTCGCCCGTGCATACGCACTTTTCGACAGGCGAAAAAAAAGACCTTGAATTTCAAGGTCTTTCTTTAAGATGGTGCCCCGAGGGAGACTCGAACTCCCACTCCTTTCGAAAACGGATTTTGAATCCGCCGCGTCTACCAATTCCGCCATCAGGGCTCAATGGCGGCGAAGTATAGAGATGAGATTACCGTTGGTCAATCACGTTTCATGGTCTATTTTCACTATTTCCGCTAGACTTCCCGGCCCTGCTAGACGAACCCCATCATGCGCGTTGCTGACTTTACTTTTGAGCTCCCTGATTCGCTGATCGCTCGCCACCCTTTGGCCGAGCGTCGCGCCAGTCGACTGCTGACCCTGGACGGGGTGAGCGGTGCCCTCGCACACCGTCAATTCACTGATTTGCTTGAGCATTTGCGCCCAGGCGATTTGATGGTGTTTAACAATACCCGGGTGATTCCGGCACGGCTGTTTGGCCAGAAAGCGTCCGGCGGCAAGCTGGAAATTCTGGTCGAACGGGTGCTGGACAGCCATCGCGTGCTGGCCCATGTGCGCTCCAGCAAGTCGCCGAAACCGGGGTCGAGCATCCTGATCGATGGCGGTGGCGAGGCCGAGATGGTCGCGCGCCATGACGCGTTGTTCGAACTCAAGTTCGCCGAAGAAGTGTTGCCGCTGCTGGAGCGCGTCGGCCATATGCCGTTGCCTCCTTATATAGACCGCCCCGACGAAGACGCGGATCGCGAGCGCTATCAGACGGTGTACTCCCAGCGTCTGGGTGCGGTGGCCGCGCCAACGGCCGGGCTGCATTTTGACCAGCCGTTGCTGGATGCGATTGCCGCCAAGGGCGTCGAGAGCGCTTATGTGACCCTGCACGTGGGGGCCGGTACGTTTCAGCCGGTGCGTGTGGATAACATCGAAGATCACCATATGCACAGCGAGTGGCTGGAAGTCAGCCAGGACGTCGTGGATGCCGTGGCGGCGTGCAAGGCGCGTGGCGGTCGCGTTGTGGCGGTGGGCACCACCAGCGTGCGTTCGCTGGAGAGTGCGGCGCGTGATGGCGTGCTCAAGCCGTTCAGTGGCGACACCGATATCTTTATTTTCCCGGGCCGGCCGTTCCATGTGGTCGATTGCCTGGTGACCAACTTCCATTTGCCGGAATCCACGCTGTTGATGCTGGTGTCGGCATTTGCCGGTTACCCGGAAACCATGGCCGCGTATCAAGCCGCCATCGCCAACGAGTACCGTTTTTTCAGCTACGGTGATGCGATGTTTATCACCCGTAACCCGGCGCCGACTGCTCCTAAAGAAGCGGGCCCTGAGGAACAACTATGAGTCGTATGTCGTTTGAATTATTGGCTACTGACGGCAAGGCTCGTCGGGGTCGCCTGACCTTTCCACGCGGCACCGTCGAAACCCCGGCTTTCATGCCTGTGGGCACCTACGGCACCGTAAAGGGCATGTTGCCGCGTGACATCGTCGCCACCGGCGCCGAAATCATCCTCGGCAACACGTTCCACCTGTGGCTGCGCCCGGGCACGGAAGTGATCAAGAAGCATGGCGACCTGCATGACTTCATGAAGTGGCAAGGCCCGATCCTCACCGACTCCGGTGGTTTCCAGGTGTTCAGCCTGGGCGCCATGCGCAAGATCAAGGAGGAGGGCGTGACCTTCGCCTCACCGGTCGACGGCTCCAAGGTGTTCATGGGCCCGGAAGAGTCGATGCAGGTGCAGCGCGACCTGGGCTCCGACATCGTGATGATTTTTGACGAGTGCACGCCGTACCCGGCGGATGAAGACGTGGCGCGCATTTCCATGGAGCTGTCGCTGCGTTGGGCTCAGCGTTCGAAGAATGCCCACGGCGATAATACTGCGGCGCTGTTCGGTATCGTCCAGGGCGGCATGCACGAAAGCCTGCGCAAGCGCTCGCTGGAAGGCTTGGACAAGATCGGCTTCGACGGCCTGGCCATCGGCGGTCTGTCGGTGGGCGAGCCCAAGCACGAGATGATCAAGGTGCTGGATTACCTGCCGGGCCTGATGCCGGCTGACAAACCTCGTTACCTTATGGGCGTTGGCAAACCGGAAGATCTCGTAGAGG
>PJQF01000073.1_pt1 | contig 65013 bp, 47 predicted proteins | sample 1503741 | NCBI WGS metagenome assembly PJQF01 (sample SAMN07775949, study PRJNA414020) | Biofilm metagenome, whole genome shotgun sequencing project. | isolation source: biomolecule (vanillin) treated reverse osmosis membrane biofilm | place: India: Nagpur | collected 2017-03-21
GGTGCCCCGAATCAATCCGTGAGCTGTCTTACCATTGGAAGAATCTAAATGACCTGCGGTAATTATAATTGCATTTGATTTTTGCATAGCTGAAAGTTGAATTCGAAAATTCGTTGAAAGTGGTGGTATGTGCAAGTAATTTTTAGGGAACAGTTTAAATCGTTTTCGCCTAGCGGTCAATCCGAAATTCAGAAAGATCGGGCTTATGCTTCGTTTTGCGCTTACGTTCGTAATCATAAATTACTTGTCCCAAATTTTTCATGAAAGGATAGCCAATGGTTTTGTATTCATACTTTCCATCATTATAAATTCCATCGGTGTTCGTATTAATCACCGCTGAAAGCATAAACTCCACCCCATTTTCAAAATCTACGATGTAGGCATTGTCAATTAAATAGCCGTAGGCATCTCCAACCTTATTAAAGACTCTAATGTTGTTTGGTATGGGGGTTGGGTCATCGCCAAACAAAAGAAACTTACAATACGCATCGTACAATGTCGAGTCTTTATAATAAGCTGGCTCCTGCGTTTCACGCGGCAATTGCGACATGTATTTCATTACAAACTGTCTGTCATCCTGAGTTAGATTAAATCTGCGTTTCGCATCAATTGCATTTGGAAATAAAATGGCTTTCAAGATTTCCTGTTGTTCCTGCAAAGGGTATGAATTCTTGTAGGTGAAATCAAATGGTTTTTGTATGAGTGAATCTTTCCGAATAAAACCTTTCCCTTTGAATACTTTGCGCGGAGCGAGAATGGAATCGGTATTGACTAACATGGGTTGTTGATATAACACGGTGTCGTTTCGCACAAATCGAACTGCTTCTGTATGGCGATTTTGATCAGGGGTAAGCGGCCGCTCCAGTCGATGCAGAAACCGCACATTGTATCCTTTTGCGCGCATCTTTTCATTCGTTGCCTTTTGCCCGACAAACTCATAAAGTCTATTAAAAGCATCATTATCACTTACTACCATAATTTTTTTGGCATAATGTGCTATGGTTGGGATGCTGTCCTGATCGGTTGTGTCCATTTTCACCGACAACTGACCTTCGTACAAACTATCATGGTAAATGGGGGAATATTTATCGATTGAATATCCCTGCGAGCGCAGCTCATTTAATTTTTCAAAAGCCAATAAAACTTGCGGCAGTTTGACCGTACTAGCCGGATAAAAATAATGCGTAGAATCTACTTGAAAGTAAAAAGACTTAAAACTGGGTCTATTAAGTGAATCGCGAATGATTTGGGTATAAATAATTTGAACTTCGAGGCTGTCGTTGGAAAGTATGGCCTGAAATTTGGAGGTATTACGTTCGAGTAAATGATTAAGGAAGAATTCATCTTCGGGAATGGGGCGCTCGCAGGCTGCCAACACGATGAAGAGCAAGGAGAATAGAATTCGAATCATAACAAAGTTGTTGGCTCAAATTAGCTTAATTTTGCGTTGTCTGCACAGAAATTCGAAGATTAGTAACTTATCTGACCTATCAATTTTAGAAACATTAAAAATTGAATTTATGAAAGCACTTGTTTTATTTTTCTTGGTTGGGCTTAGCAGTTCCATTTATGGTCAAGGAATTATTGGCACGTGGCAATTGACAGAAGATCAAACTTGTTTGAAAGCACAGTTTGAAAAAAGTGAAACTGAAAAGGAATTGGAGAAATCAATGGGTTCGACCCAAACGGGTGTAGCAAAGCTGATACGCTTTGATAAAAAAGGAAGCGGTGAAGAAGGCATTTTTTCTGTTGGCAAAAAGAAAGGCGCAGGAATGACTTCCTTTCAATATGATGTAAAAGGCAATGAATTATTTTTAAAAGATAAAAAGTCGGGGATCATCACACAGCGGTTCATTATTGACGAAGTCACCGAGTCAACACTGAAAATTCACAATGCGCTGAAAGATTGCGAAGTCAAGATTTTTTCGAGGGTAAAGTAAATTATGGAAGAAACATCAATCAAAAGAGACATTCGCAAACTGAAGTTAGAAGAACTGAAAGCGTTTTTTGTTGAACATGGCGAAAAACCCTTCCGTGCCCAACAGGCGTATGACTGGCTGTGGATTAAATCGGCCAAAAGTTTTGATCAAATGACGAATCTCTCCCTGGAAACGAGGGAGATGATGAAAAAACACTTTGTAATCAATCACATCAAAGTAGACAAGATGCAACGCAGTGCTGATGGCACCATCAAAAATGCCGTCACTCTACACGATGGGTTAGTGGTTGAATCGGTTCTCATTCCAACGGAAAAAAGAATCACCGCTTGCGTATCCTCGCAAGTAGGTTGTAGTCTGGCTTGTAAATTTTGTGCTACGGCCAAGCTAAAACGGCAGCGCAATTTAAGTCCTGATGAAATTTATGATCAGGTTGTAGCGATCAAAGAGCAAGCCGAATTGTTTTATGGTCGCCCCTTAACCAACATCGTATTTATGGGAATGGGCGAGCCGCTGCTCAATTATGCCAATGTAACCGAAGCGATTTCTAAAATCACCAACCAAAAAGGGTTAGGCATGGCCACGAAGAGAATCACCGTCTCTACAGTAGGCGTAGCTAAGATGATCATGAAAATGGCCGATGACGGAGTCAAATTCAATCTGGCCGTTTCATTACATGCAGCGATCAATAAAACACGTTCCTCGATTATGCCCATCAATGATTCCAATTCGCTGGAAGAATTAGGTGAAGCACTTGCCTATTGGTACCAAAAAACAAAAAGCAAAGTCACTTATGAATACGTAGTTTGGAAAGGCATTAACGATTCATTAGAACATGCCGAGGCCTTACTCAAGTTCTGCAAAATCATTCCATCGAAAGTAAACCTGATTGAATATAACCCTATTGATGATGGTGAATTTCAGCAAGCTTCCGATGAAGCTTTAAACATGTACATGGATCTCTTAGAGCGAAATGGAATTACTACCCGCATTCGCAAAAGTCGTGGCAAAGACATTGATGCTGCTTGTGGTCAGCTGGCGAACAAAGGATAATTAATTTTAATAAAACCATTTCGCCACTACATTCATCGTATTAGTATATTTCGGAGATTACCGTTTGTATGCCTAAACTCAAGTTAATTATTGTAGCTGTATTTGTCCTTCTTGTATTCGGGCATACAAATGTAGTTGTTGGCCAGAGACTCATTCAAGGGATGGTGGTGGACTCGCTAACACTCAATAACCTTCCGGCCGTTAATGTGAAAATCAAAAACACCAACCGAGGAACTTCCACCAATCCCAATGGAATTTTTACCATTCTGGCATCTGAAAAAGATACTTTGATTTTTTCATACATCGGCTACACCAAAGCTGTAGTGCCTGTAAACTTCGAAGATGAAACGATGTTTGTCCGCCTCACGGAAGAAAGCTTGATGCTGAAAGAAGTTGTTATCAAAGACCAGGGCTTTCATATCGTTCAGAAATACCCTAAATCTCCCACCCTTACTACCACCAAACCATTGAAAGCCCGAAGTACAGTGGGTGTAGGTGTCAATTTCGCCTACTTTTCAAAATTGGAAAAAGAGAAAAGAAAATTGGTAAAAGTAATGGCCGATAATGAAAAGGTTAAAACCTATTTGGATATTGTAACTAATCCTGATTTCCGAAATGATGTCATGGATCGCTATGCAATTACGGAAGAGCGCTTTTATGATATACTGGCCGTTTACAACGAAAAGAACCGAGAAATCATGTATTCCTCTAATAAAGGTCTGATCATGAATTCGTTACTTTCTTTTTTCCAAAATGCCGCTGGCAAGAAAAAATAATTTCAGCACCTTGATTAAACCTAACGAGGCCAGTCTCATCCAAGTGACAAAAAAATTAACCCCTATGAAAACGAATACATTCAATTTTAATTGGAAAAGCGTGGTACTTTCCACAGTTTTTATTGCCACCAGCATGGTAGCTTGCAAGGATAACTCCGAAGACTTTGCCGATGAGGAGGCAACCGTTCAAAATGCAGCAATTGGCGATAACGAAGCAGATGATGCTTCTCAAGTTTCTTACGCTGCTGAGTTTGATGCAAAAGGTGCTCGTGTTGAAAGAGCTTTGCCCGCCTGCGCAGTTGTTACGAATGACAAAACCAACAAAATCTTAACTATTGATTTTGGCACCGGATGCACAGGAGCTTATGGTAGAACTCGGAGTGGTAAAATTTTGATTCAGTACAGCGGTGTGTTGGGCGACAGCTCAGCAAATCGTACGATCACTTTCGAAAATTATAAAGTGAACAGCAAAAGCATTGAAGGAACCATAGAAGTTAGAGATATACTTAAAAATACCTCTGGCAACTTACAAGCAACTCGCAAGCTTACCAATTTAAAAGTAACGTTCGCCAGTGGAAAATCGATCACAGTTAATGGATCTCGCACTCGGGAATGGATTGCAGGAGCAGGTGATGGAAACCCCGATAACAATAAATACAGAATTACCGGAACCCTCGAGGGCACCACTTCAACAGGACGCTCATTTACCCAAGAAATCACGACTCCGATCGTAGTTGACTTTGCTTGCGCGAAAGAAGGTAAGTTTGCCCGCGTATCAGGGGTGGTTGAATTCACCAAAGTAGGCGGATTTGGCACCCGTAAAAGAACTGTAGACTATGGTGATGGTACTTGTGACAACACGATCACTGTCACCACATTCCGAAGAACATACACGATCACTGCAGATTAACCCAAGTAATTTTCATGCGATCGAAACCCTTGAGGAAACTCGAGGGTTTTCTTTTTTGTAACTTTATCAAAAATTGAGCGATGGAAGAACATTTTAAAAGTTCGGAGAAAGTAAGAGACTTTGTCATTGGCATGAGCGATGGCCTCACCGTTCCATTTGCGTTGGCAGCTGGTTTGAGTGGCGCTGTTAACTCTACGGATATCGTGATTACAGCCGGACTGGCCGAAATTGCTGCGGGGTCCATTGCCATGGGACTTGGTGGCTATCTGGCCGGAAGAACTGAAATTGAACATTACGAGTCAGAAGAAAGAAGAGAATACGATGAGATCATTCATAAACATGAAATTGAAATAGCCGAGACGAAAGAAATTTTTGCTCAGTATGGCATCAGTGAGGAGCTACAAGAAAAAATAGCTCGCGAGATGGCCAAGAAACCCAAAGAGTGGGTGGATTTTATGATGCGCTTCGAACTTGGTCTCGAGCGGCCCGACAAAAACCGAGCACACACCAGCGCGTTCATCATTGCCGCCAGCTACATCATGGGAGGACTTATTCCACTCAGTGCGTATTTCTTTACAGACACAGCCCAAGAAGGATTAGTCTACTCGAGCATCATCACCTTAATATGCCTAATTATCTTCGGGTTGGTTAAGAGCAAGTTAACGGGCCAACCCTTATTGAAGGGAGCTGTACGTGTTACCTTAATTGGTGCCGCTGCTGCAGCCGCAGCGTTTGCTATTGCTAAGATGATTGCGTAGGTTTTATTTCTTACTGGCGTTAAAAAGTTTTTCCTTCTCTTCTTTGGAGAGACTTTCATAACCTCGGTCAGAAATTTTATCGAGTATCGCATCGATCTCGTCTTGTGATGCTTTGGATGCAACTGATGTAGTTTTGCGTCCTTTGGGTTCTTCTTTTCGATAGGTAACTTTTACTTTCGGGCGTGGTTTGAACAATGATTTTGTTGCATCTATAGTAGAAGTTATCCAGCCGCCCCAGTTGATGCCAGCTTGCATTTGTCGAATGTAAATGAAGCCTATCAAGGCTCCACCTAAGTGAGCGAGGTTTCCACCGGCATTCCCTCCAATCGTTCCAAGAAAAGACAAGAAAACGATAATTGCCGCGATATATTTGATTCTTACGGCCCCGAAAAAGAGCATAAAGAAAGTATAATCTGGAAGTAAAGTTGCAGCAGCAACTACAATAGCATTGACGCTGGCAGATGCACCCACCATCACAATAGGATCAGCTATTGACTGAGCCATGAAGTATGGGATAAAATTATATGACAATAAATAGAAAACGGCTCCGGCTATTGCACCCAATACATAGACCGCAATCAATTTGTCACTACCTAAATACTCCACAAATAACTTACCAAACCAATAAAGAGTCAGCATATTAAAGAGGATATGCAGAATTCCTCTTAAATCATGGGCGAAAGAATATGTAAGCAGGGTCCAAGGCCTTGTAACAAACTCAGTAAATCTAGCAGGGATTTGGAATTGCTTATGAATTGCTTCAAAGAAGGAAGGAAATCCACCGATCTCTGAAATAACCATAATCACGCCAAGTATAACAAACACAACCACGTTGATAATGATCAACTGCACATGTGCATTGTTATATTTCTGAAATGCGTTTTTAAATTCTTCGAACACAGCTAGTGATTTACTTATTCTGCAACAACGAACTGATTAATAAAGTTACATGGATTTTATCTTCCCTGCATTCTCCAAAAATTTATAATCAAAAAGGCAACAAATGCTCCCCCAAAGTGAGCTAAATGAGCCACCGTGCCGGATCGATCCATGGCATATGTCATAAATCCCATTAAAAACACCATATACTTTGCCTTGATGGGAATAGGCGGAAACAACAACATTAACTCCATATTTGGAAACAACATTCCAAAGGCCATCAGTACACCATACAATGCTCCCGAGGCGCCAAGCATGTAACCGCCATTTCCTGGAAGGAAGTAATCTACACCTGCGTAAATAATTGCTGCTCCGATGCCCGTGGCAATATAGAAAATGAGAAATTTTTTATCGCCCCAGTACGTTTCGAGAATTGGTGCAAAAGATGCAAAAGCCAGCATGTTAAAAAATATGTGACCAAAGCTTCCGTGTGCAAACATATAAGTAAACACCTGATAAGGTCGGAAGAAACCAGAATTGAGACCCCACAATGACATATATTCGGTTACATGCCAATTGGCAAACAAATTCTGAACCAGAAACACTCCGACATTAATAATTATAAGTGTTCTAACCAGCGGGGTAATATTAAACATGATAATTTCTTAACGGTTAAAATAGCTTTCTAGCTTAGACGAGTCAAAAGTAAAAAATGTTGGGCGTCCGCCTGGTGAATAGTTGGGGTTATTGCATGAAAATAAGCCTGCTACCAGCCTCTCCACCTCTTCCGGCTTCAGCCGATCGCCTGTTTTCACACTCGTGCGCTTGGCCATCGCCCGCGCCAGATTCTCGCCAATGGGCAACTGCAACTCCGATTGGTTCTTTTTAAACTGCTCAATCAAGCCCTCCAACAACTCCTTTTCATTGCTCTGAATCTGTGCCGGAGCCCCCGTTATCAACAGCGCATTTTTCCCCATCACCTCCAACCGAAATCCAAGTGCTATCACTTCTTTCTCCATCTCCATCAGCAACGCAAAATCCGGAGGTGAAAAGTAAACGGTCTGCGGAAATAAACTCTGCTGACTATTTCCGGCCGCACCTTTCAACTGCCCCAAATATTTTTCATACAACACCCGCTCATGCGCAGCTTGCTGATCGATAATCATCAAACCGGAGCGTGTAGCCCGCACGATGTACTTATTCAAAAGTTGGAACACACCTTTCTCCTGCTCCGCGGCATCTACCTCCAGGTTCATGGAACTTTGAAAGCGTAGCTCCATCGGTGGCGCCACCTCTTCTTTTTGGAACAGTCGAGAATTACTACCCTCTTCAAATGCCTTCTCCCAATTTTGCAGATTCGATCGCGATAGCGAAGAACCGAATTGCTCTTCGTAGTACGTCTCTTTCGTAAAGCCTTGCGTAGAAAGTTTCGAATTCAAATTCACATCGGCTTTAAAATCCAAAGCCGGTGCCAAATGATGAACTCCCAAAGCTTGCTTCACAGCCGACCACACCACACCGTACACCGCGCGCTCGTCATCAAACTTAATTTCTGTTTTAGTCGGGTGTACATTCACATCAATGTGTTTCGGGTCAATCTCGATAAACAACACATAAAAAGGAAAGTTACCTTCTGGTAAAAGTCCTTCGTATGCACTCGTAATCGCATGGCCCAGATAGTTATTTCGGATGTAACGCTGATTCACAAAAATAAATTGCTCACCGCGCGTCTTCCGCGATGACTCCGGCCTGCCGGCATATCCCGTAATTTTTACTAACGAAGTTTCTTCTTGCACTGCGGCCAGTTGATGCTGATAACCTTTGCCGAACAAGGCAACAATGCGCTGACTCAATTTGCCGGGAACCAAATCATACACCAACTCATCACCTTGTGTCAACGAAAAAGCAATGTCCGGATGCGCCAGTGCGAGACGTTGAAACTCGTCCATGATGTGGCGCATTTCTATCGGGTTCGACTTCAAAAAATTTCTGCGAGCCGGAATGTTGTAAAATAAATTTTTGATGCTGATGCTCGTGCCCTTCTCGCAGGCTACCGGCTCTTGCTTCTTTATTTCAGATCCTTCTACCACCAGCAAAGTGCCCAATTCATTTTGGGGCTGCCGCGTTTTTATTTCCACCTGCGCCACAGCCGCAATAGAAGCCAATGCCTCTCCGCGAAAGCCCATCGTGCGCAGCTTAAACAAATCTTCAGCCGTACGAATTTTAGAAGTAGCGTGGCGCTCTAAACTCATGCGGGCATCGGTTTCACTCATGCCCACGCCATTGTCAATTACCTGAATCAGTACTTTGCCCGCCTCTTTTACAATTAATTTTATTTCCGTAGCACCCGCATCAATCGAGTTTTCCATCAACTCCTTCACAGCCGATGCCGGACGTTGCACCACCTCACCAGCGGCAATCTGGTTGGCAATCGAATCAGGAAGTAAATGAATAATGTCCGGCATGGTGGCAAGTTAGCGGTTATCCGTCAATCGCGTCAACTTAAATCCCACTTATAACCATCAACCTGTATTACTTTTTAAAGTCCTTATACTTCATATATAAGTAAAACGGAATAATCAGAAAGCCGGCATACAAGGCGTTTTTGCCCCATTGAAACATCGCCATTAATAATAGTGTCATGAACAGCAGCACACCAAAGCGCATCAACACCGCACTCTTTGCGGCCGTTGGCTTTGAGCGCTTGCGAGCTGCCTGAAAAGAACCCGCTATACGTGTGCGGTAATTGCCCGGTTCAGCAGAACCTCCCCGTTCCAACTCCAATTCTCTGCGAATGCGCTCTTCGCGTTCCTTCATTTCCTCCTTCTTCGGATCGTAATACCGAGGTCGATAACTAAAGCGCTGATGTTGTGGCGCCTTCGTAAACAAGGATATTATCTTCATAGTCTTTTAATTTAAGGAAAATGACCGCTAGCTTCGTGGTTGTAAAGTTACAAAAACCAACTGCCCGATGTTTAAAAAAGTGTTACCCTTTCATTTTAAACCTTTGGCGGGCTGCCGTGCGAGGCGCCACGGCACCGGGCTATCCGCTCCAAGCCACGCGAGGCGCATGGGCTTTCCGCTACTATCCCTGCCCGAAGCACTCCGCATCAAGGGAACCGTCAACTTTACAATTTGCCTTTTCATCCTATTGCTTTCCAACTTTTCAATTCACGCACAAAGTAAAAAACAAGAATGGGTCGACAGTGTTTTTCAAACCCTCACCCCTACCGAAAAAATCAGCCAACTGTTCATCATTCCAGTTTCTACCTACTCAACCCCATCGGAGCTAAGTTCACTTTCATCGCAACTTAAAAAGCACAAGCCCGGTGGCTTATTTATAACGCACAGTTCACCCGTTAGTCACGTGCGCCTCATCAATAAACTTCAATCGGCTTCATCTGTTCCCTTGCTCGTAACAGCCCGAGCCGAAACCAGTTTACATCAAACCATCGATAGCACGGTAGCCTTGGCATCGCCCCTCCAGCTGGCAGCCATTGCCAACGATACACTGTTGTTACAAGCAGGCAACGAACTGGGCAGACAAATGAAAACGTTGGGCATTCATCTCAACCTTTCGCTCAATGCCGATGTGCACGTAGCCGATGATCTTTACCCCAACACATTGCGCTATTGGGGCGAAGACAAAAAGAAAGTGACCACTAAAACACAATGGTTCATGAAAGGCCTGCACCAACAAGGTGTACTGGTAGCAGCCGCGCACTTAGTCAATCCAAAAAAAGAACGACACATCGTTATCAAAGACAGCACCGAATTACTCAACCTCAATCAACTCGATACCGCAGGCTTCTATCCATATCAAAAATTAATGGAATCGGGTGTGGATGCCATTGTCACTTCTCATCTGGATTACTCCGTGCCGGGCAAACGCAAACCCATTCCGGCACCTATCTCAGATATTTTTATCAGCGACATCATCAAAACCAAAATCGGGTTCAAGCGACTTTCGATTGCCGAAGTGCCCTACCTGCGCAAAGTGTCTCGGAAAAAGAGAGCAGGCGAAGCGGAGTTACTCGCCTTCGAAATCGGAAATGATCTGATCATCGAACCAAAAAATATTCCTTCCAGCATCAAAAAAATTTCAAAGTTGGTGCGCAAAGACATAAAATGGCAACAACAACTGGATGCCTCCGTCAAAAAAATTCTGAGTGCGAAATATGATGCGGGCTTAGCCAACTCGGCCTTCACCAACCCCGACAATCTGTTACTTCGCTTGCAAGCTCCATCTGCGCGCGCCATTCAACACCAACTGGCAGAAGCCGCACCGACTGTGCTTGTCAATTCATCCGCGCTCATTCCGGTTCAGCCATTGGAAGGCAACACCTTTGCCTCCATCAGCATTGGCAAAACCAGCAACAACGAATTCAATCATTACCTCTCCAAATATGTGCAAATTCAAAAGCACGAAATCGTTTCGTTGAAAGACACCGTGGGGTTACAACAAAAAGTAAATAAAGCCTCCATCGTCATCATCGCTTTGTTTCCATCGGCCAAAGGCATCACACTCCAAGTGGCGGCACTAGTCAAAAAACTAGCGGTCAATCATGCTGTGATTGTTTGCAGCTTTGGTGACCCGGAAGATTTAAAATTTTTAGAAAATACCTCTGCATTGCTGACGGCTTACGCTCCTGATGATGTGAGTCAAAAAGCAGCAGCCGAAGTTATTTTTGGCGGCATCCCTGCGCAGGGAAAATTACCGATCGCCATTTCCTCAAAACTTCCCATTCAAACAGGCTTCAAAACCAAAAGTATCGGCCGCTTGCATTATTCTGTGCCCGAAGAAGCAGGCATGGATAGCCGCACATTGCAAAAAATAAAAAGTATCATGCAAGAGGCCATCGACATGGGAGCAACACCGGGTTGTCAGGTGTTGGTGGCGCGCCATGGAAAAGTGATTTATGAGCAATCAGCCGGATGGTTTACTTACGACAAAAAAATCCCGGTAACGGAAGAAGCCATTTACGATTTAGCCTCAGTTACCAAAGTAACAGCCACGCTTCAAACCGTGATGTTCATGCACGAAAAGGGACTGATCGACATCGACAAAAAGATTTCCGTTTACCTGCCCGAGCTGAAAGAATCCAATAAAAAAGATTTTACGATCAAAGATATTCTTACCCATCAGGCGGGCTTGTGGCCTTTCCTTCCTTTCTGGGCACAAACGGTGAAAGACTCCACCTACCTGAATGAATATTATCAAACCAAGCCCAGTGCCGATTATCCTCTTCCGGTTGCTGATAGTTTGTTCGCTCACAAAAACATGAAAGACTCATTGTGGCGATGGATCGTTCATTCAAAAATCAGAGAGAAAGTGCCGCGCACCGTTTACGATTATCGGTATAGTGACATGGGTTTTTACATGCTGCAGCACTTGGCAGAGAAAATGCTCAACCAACCCATGCATGAATTTTTGGAGCAAAACATTTATGAACCACTTGGTGCTTACACCGTGGGATTTTTACCCCGCAACAAATTTCCGGCTAATCAAATTGCACCCACGGAAAATGACAAGTTGTTCCGAAGGCGCTTGTTAATTGGCTATGTCCACGATCAAGGCGCGGCCATGCACGGTGGTATTGCCGGGCATGCGGGCTTGTTTGGTGGCGCCAACGACATGGCGAAACTCGGACAAATGTGGTTGCGGAAGGGAAGCTATGGCGGGCAACAATTTTTCAAGCCTGAAACATTCGATCTTTTTACGGCCAAACAATATGCTGATAGCCGGAGAGGATTAGGCTGGGACAAACCTGTGCCGAGCGATCCGGCTGGACCGACTTCGATTTTTGCCTCGCCCCAAACTTTTGGACACACCGGCTTTACAGGCACGTGCATTTGGGTAGATCCTCAATTTGATTTGGTCTATATTTTTCTCTCCAATCGGGTGTATCCGGAGATGACGAACAATAAAATATTAAACGCCAACATCCGTCCACGTATCCAGGATGTCATTTATCAATCCATTTTCGATTATTGTTCAAAAACAGACCAGCCGTAGGTGTAAAAATGAGAACTTTATAGCACCAAAGCGGGTTAATAATGAACTTTGTATTTCGGAATAGCTAAAAGAACTGCTACAAAAATGAAAATAGGAATCGTATGTTATCCCACCTTTGGTGGAAGTGGAGTAGTGGCCACTGAATTGGGCAAAGCGCTGGCCAAAGAGGGTCACATGGTTCATTTCATCACCTACAGTCAGCCGAGTCGCCTCGATTTCCTGAACGAAAATTTGTTTTACCACGAAGTTGATTTTCGTTCATACCCATTATTCGAATATGCTCCCTACGAATTGGCATTGGCCAGCAAAATGGTGAGCGTAGTGAAAAACGAACAACTTGATTTGCTCCATGTTCATTACGCCATTCCGCATGCCTCGGCTGCTTACATGGCGAAGCAAATTTTAAAAACAGAAGGCATTTATATTCCGGTTGTGACCACGTTGCACGGAACAGACATTACGCTCGTGGGCAAAGATCCATCGTACGAACCGGTGGTCACATTCAGCATCAATCAATCCGATGGCGTTACTTCTGTATCGGAAGATCTGAAAAGAGAGACCTACGAATTTTTCAAAATCACGAGAGACATTGAAGTAATACCCAATTTCATCGATCTGGAGAAATTCAAAAAGCAGAAGAAAGATCATTTCAAGAAAGCCATTTGCCCGAATGGCGAAGCGCTGATTGTACACACCTCCAACTTCCGTAAAGTAAAGCGCATCAAAGATGTGGTCGATATTTTCTACAACATTCAAAAGGAAATTCCGGCCAAGTTGCTGATGATTGGCGATGGCCCTGAACGCGCGAAGGCAGAAAAGCAAGCCCACGATTTGGGCATCTCCCACGACATTCGCTTTTTAGGAAAACAAGAAGCAGTAGAAGAAGTATTATCAGTGGCTGATTTGTTTTTAATGCCATCCGAAAAAGAAAGTTTTGGATTGGCCGCTCTGGAAGCCATGGCCTGCGAAGTTCCCGTGATTTCTTCGAACACCGGTGGTTTGCCTGAGTTAAATGTTCAAGGGGTAACAGGCTTTATGAGCAATGTGGGTGATCTGGAAGACATGACCCGCAAGTCATTGTTCATCTTAGATAAAGATAACCTCCCTCGTTTTAAAGAAAGCGCCTTGAAGCGCGCGAAAGAATTTGATATTTCTAACATTTTGCCGCTGTACGAATCGTACTACGAACGGATTCTGGCAAAATCGAGAGCCGAATTGGTAGGACAGAAATAAAAAAAGCCACGTAAAGTGGCTGAATATTCGAAAAGAACCCCCGAATTAAATTCGGTTTGCCTTAGCTGGCTTCGCTTCTGGTGCCTTTGAATAGGTAGGGCAAGTATACTGGCTACAAGCCGTTGCTAACGCAGCTACCACTAAAATGAGCACAATTGACTTTTTCATGATGATTCGATTAAAGTTGATACAAAAATAGACGTATCGTTTCAAATTATATTGCCAACAACGGCAAATTCCTTACATAGGTTCCATAAAAGGTCATTTTTGAAGATAAAGCGGCATAATGAATTAAAGTTTAGAGCAGCCGGAAACAGATTGCGCAATTATTTGGTTATTTAGCTACATCAGAATTTTAGAAACTTATGCTCGGTCATCGTTTTTCAAAATATACACCTCCTCCCGAAAGCGAAAAAAGCGATTTCGAAAGACTGCTGCAGGTTTTCATGCAGTTGATTCTGATCACTTCTGGAAATGTATCAGAAGCATTGCAATGGCTGACGGAAGTGGATAAGCAGTATGGATTGACCAACGATCAGTACGGAATTGGAGACTTCATCGAGGATTTGAAAAAAAACGGATACATCAGCGATGAAGGACCAAATGGAGGCTTCAAACTCAAGGCGAAGGCAGAACAGAGCCTTCGGCAGTCGGCATTGGAAGAAATTTTCGGGAAGCTGAAAAAATCAAAAACAGGCGATCACAAAACACCTCACAGCGGCAGGGGTGATGAAACCACCACCGACAGACGTGATTACGAATTTGGCGATGCCGTAGAGCAAATCTCCATGACTGAATCCTTGCGTAACGCTCAAATCAATCATGGTTTGGATGATTTCCGCATGATGGAAAGCGATCTCGAAGTGCTGGAAAGTGAATTCAAAACGCAAACCTCTACAGTGTTGATGATTGACATTTCGCACTCCATGATTTTGTATGGCGAAGATCGCATCACGCCAGCCAAAAAAGTGGCGATGGCGCTGGCTGAACTGATCAAGAAAAAATATCCGAAAGACACGCTAGACATTCTCGTGTTTGGTGACGATGCCTGGCAGGTTGAAATCAAAGACCTGCCCTACTTACAAGTGGGGCCCTATCATACTAACACTGTAGCTGGTCTGGAATTAGCTATGGACATCTTACGAAGACGCAAAAATGCCAACAAGCAAATCTTCATGATCACCGATGGAAAACCTACGTGCATCAAGCAAGGCATCAAATATTACAAAAACAGTTTTGGCTTGGATCATAAAATCCTAAACAAAACACTCGACCTGGCGACACAGCTTCGAAAAATAAAAATACCCGTCACCACTTTTATGATCGCCACTGATCCTTATTTGAAAGCTTTCGTGCGCGAATTCACGAAAGCCAACAACGGCAATGCGTATTACAGCAGCTTGCAAGGATTGGGCGATCTGATCTTCGAAGACTTTAAACGAAACCGCACTAAAAATCTTTAGTCATTACTATTTATTAAACCGCAGACATCCGAAATGAAAGACCACAAAAACATAAAGACACTCGCACAGTTAAAATCAGCCGGATACAAATTCAAAACGATCAAAGATGAGCTTCGCGCGAACCTGATTGAAAAATTAAAAAACAAAGAGAATGTTTTCGAGGGAATCTGGGGCTACGAAGAAACGGTTATTCCCGATTTGGAGCGCGCTATTCTCGCTGGCCACGATGTCAATTTGCTCGGGTTACGCGGTCAGGCTAAAACACGCTTGGCGCGATTGATGGTAAATTTATTGGATGAGTACATTCCTATCATTGAAGGCTCTGAATTGAATGATGATCCACTCCATCCTATCTCGAGATTTGGTCGAGATAAGGTAGCGGAGCTAGGCGATAGCACTCCCATCACATGGTTGCACCGCGATGAACGCTATACCGAAAAACTGGCCACGCCTGATGTATCCATTGCCGATTTGATTGGCGATGTGGATCCGATCAAGGCAGCAACTTTGAAATTACCGTATTCCGATGAACGCGTAATTCACTTCGGATTGATTCCGCGCTCACATCGTAGTATTTTCGTCATCAACGAACTTCCTGATTTGCAAGCACGCATTCAAGTGGCACTCTTCAACATTTTGCAAGAAGGCGACATTCAGATTCGTGGATTTAAATTACGCTTACCGCTGGATATTCAATTCGTATTCACCGCCAATCCGGAAGACTACACCAATCGCGGAAGCATTGTGACACCACTTAAAGACCGGATCGACAGTCAGATCATTACCCACTATCCGAAGACGATGGATATTGGTAAAAAAATTACACAACAGGAAGCACGCATTCGCGAAGAACAAAAAAGTCGCGTGACCGGAGTAGAAATTACCAAAGATTTGATCGAGCAAATTGCCTTCGAAGCACGCAAGAGCGAATTTGTTGATTTAAAAAGTGGTGTATCTGCGCGACTCACCATTTCAGCTTACGAAAACTTAGTGGCTGCTGCAGAGCGCAGGAGTTTCATCAATCAGGAAAAAAACGCTACTATTCGCGTTTCTGATTTTATTGGTGTGGTTCCATCTATCACCGGCAAGGTAGAATTGGTATATGAAGGCCAGCAAGAAGGGCCGGGCATTGTAGCGCAAAATTTGGTGGGCAAAGCCATTCGCAGTCAGTTTGTAAATTATTTTCCTGATCCCGATAAATTCAGAAAGCAAAAAGAAAAAAGTCCGTACAAAAAAATCACTAACTGGTTTGGCGATGGCAACACGATCGACTTGTTGCATGATATGAATCAGGCTGATTTTGAAAAGACTCTGAAGGCTGTTCCCGGTTTGTTAGATTTAGTCAATGAGTTTCATAAAGGTCAGGATGCAGCTATGAAATTGTTTTTGATGGAATTTGCGCTGCACGGATTAGCCGAATACAGTTTAATCAGCAAGCACCATCTGACTGCCGGACATCAATTCAAAGATTTGTTGAGCAGCATGTTCAGCCCACCTAGTCCGGATGAAGATGATAGTGAGGAAGATGATGAATTAAGAGGGTTTAAGAATTAGATCAGGATAAACTTCACTCCTTTGAGTTAAGTCTACAAAAGCGGAACTTGCACGAGTGAAAAACTGGGAGGATATAAGGTTTAATGAAGAGCACTTTTACGAGCTGCGCAAGCTGGCTATCCAAGGGGAAGGAATTCATCTGGAATTTAAACGAAAGGCTACGCATCCTGAAAAGGTAGTTCGGGAAATGATCGCTTTTGCAAACACGCATGGCGGGACAGTTTTGATTGGCGTGGATGATGATGGCTCACTGGTGGGCGTAAAATATCCCGAAGATGAAATGATCGAGGTTCAAAGAGCACTTCAAAACTGCAAACCTATTTTGATCTATAATGAAAGCCTTTTTGCGCTCCGCGAAAATCGATTTGTCATTCGTTTGGATATTCCGGAAAGCGATCGCAGGCCTCACTTCTACGCCATCGATAAAGAAACTTCAGAGACCTATGTGCGTGTCAAAGACATGAGTATCAAGGCAAGTGCCGAAATGCAGGAGATCATCCGCAGAACGCGAAAGAAAAAAGACATTCAGTTTACGTATGGTGATCATGAGAATCAGTTGATGAAATACCTGGAAGAACACAAAACCATCACCTTGCCACAATTTCGTGAGTTAACCGGACTGAACCGTTTCAAAGCATCACGTAAGTTGATCTTGCTGGTGTTGGCCGATGTGTTGAAAATCACCGCTTCCGAAAAAGGAGATTTGTATAGTCGCGGGGCGAGCTGAAATTACAAATCATCACAAATTAATGATCGGAAAAAATTGCTTTTATGCGATTGCTTTACTTAGTTTATAGTAAAGAATAAATGTCGCGAAGAAACGTTTTATATCTGCACAGTTTTCAGTAGCTCTGCAAGAAACGTGTCTCCGCGATTTTTTATTATAGCCCCTTCACGCCTATGAGCAAAACCAAAAAAGAAAAGGACAAAAAGATTTTCGTCCTCGACACTTCTGTTATCATCTTCGAACACAACAGCATTCTGAACTTCGATGAACACGACATCGGCATTCCCATCACTGTTTTAGAAGAACTCGACAATTTCAAAAAGGGCAACGACACCAAAAACTTCGAAGCCCGCGAGTTTATCCGACTGATCGACAAACTGGCGAAAAACCAAATGCTTCATCAGTGGAATCCGATTAACGGAAAGGGCAAAGGAAATTTTAAAGTCGTCATGGACACAGGTGGCACCACCCAAGTCGATGCCAACAAAGTCTTCAACGAAGACAAACCGGACCATCGCATTTTAAATGCGGCCTTGCATCTTCAAAAAGAAGAAAAAGGACGCAAGGTAATTTTGGTTTCGAAAGACATTAACCTGCGCCTGAAAGCCAAAGCGCTTGGACTCACAGCAGAAGATTATACCACCGGCAAAATTCAAAACATCAGTTCGCTCCACACCGGCAGAACTATTGTGGACAATGCCACTTCGGATGCGATTGATCTGATTTACGAAAAAGGGTATTGTCCTCCGGAAGAAGTGCTCGGCAAACAAAAGCCGATGAAAAACCATTACTATATTCTTCGTAACGGCAAAAAATCTGTGTTGGCGTTTTACAATTCCGCCAATGGTATGGTGGAGCAGGTTGAAAAACGAAATGCCTATGGCATAAAGCCACGCAACGCAGAGCAAGCCTTCGCCATTCATGCCGTGCTGAAGCCGGAAATTAAATTGGTGTCCATGCAAGGCGTGGCCGGAACCGGAAAAACATTGATTGCATTGGCAGCCGCACTGGAGCAAAAACGCGAATACAAACAAATTTACCTCGCGCGCCCAATTGTGCCGCTCAGCAATAAAGACATCGGCTACTTGCCGGGTGACATCAAATCAAAATTGAATCCCTACATGGAGCCGCTGTGGGATAACCTGAAGTTTATTCAAAATCAATATAGCGAAAGCGACAAAGAGTACGCTAAAATTACCGAGATGGTACAAAACGAAAAGCTCGTGATTACTCCGTTGGCATATATTCGGGGAAGAAGTTTATCCAATATCATTTTTATTGTGGATGAAGCGCAGAACCTCACTCCTCATGAAGTGAAAACAATCATCACACGTGCCGGAGAAAACACGAAGATTATTTTCACAGGTGATATTCACCAAATCGATACGCCTTACCTGGATTCACAAAGTAATGGCTTATCATATATCATCGATCGATTAAAAGATCATGAGCTCTACGCCCACGTCACCTTAGAAAAAGGTGAGCGCTCTGAACTTGCCAATCTGGCAAATGAGCTGTTGTAGACTTTGAAAACGAATTGATAGAAGCGCTGGGTTATTTGGCCAGTGCTTTTAACATTGTATCGCCAATCAATGCAGGAGACTCCACCACGTGAATGCCACACTCACGCATGATTTTCATTTTGGCTTCGGCAGTATCTTCAGCTCCTCCAATGATAGCACCCGCATGACCCATTCTGCGACCGGGAGGGGCAGTTTGACCAGCGATGAAACCAACCACCGGCTTTTTGTTTCCGGTTTCTTTGATCCAACGGGCAGCTACAGGCTCGTAGCTTCCACCGATTTCACCAATCATAACGATGGCATCGGTTTCAGGATCGTTCATTAATAATTCAACGGCATCTTTCGTAGGTGTTCCGATGATCGGGTCACCACCAATTCCAATAGCCGTGCTGACACCTAAACCAGCTTTTACAATTTGATCAGCCGCTTCGTATGTAAGTGTACCGGATTTAGAAACAATTCCTATGCGACCTTTCTTGAACACGAAGCCAGGCATGATGCCCACTTTAGCTTCGCCTGGAGTTATTACGCCAGGGCAATTCGGACCTATTAAAGTTACTTTTCTGTCTTTTACATATTGCTTGGCAATCATCATGTCTTTTACCGGAATTCCTTCGGTAATGGCCACGATTACTTTAATGCCACCTTCCGCAGCTTCCATAATCGAATCGGCTGCAAAAGCCGGAGGTACGAAAATGATGGAAACATCGGCTCCTGTTTTTAAAACAGCTTCTTTCACCGTGTTGAAAACAGGACGGCCCAAGTGCGATTGACCTCCTTTGCCGGGTGTTACCCCACCCACAACGTTTGTGCCGTACTCGATCATTTGACCAGCGTGGAAAGATCCTTCTGATCCGGTAAAACCTTGAACAATAATGCGGGAGTTTTTATTGACTAGTACGCTCATAAACTTCTAAATAGGTTAGCTCACAAAATTAGGATAATTAAGTTGTACGGCAAATGGCAAGGTTGAAACTCACTTGATAAAAAAACTGGGCAAAACCGCCCTGCCAAAGGAATAGATGGCGGCTGTAAAAACGATGCTCCAGCCAATTGCACTAATCAGCATAAAAAGCAAAATCTTTCCTTTTGGCTTGTTCAGGCCAACCGCCAAAATAGTGCCCCCGATGGGGGTTAATATCAAGGGTGTAAAAAAAGCAATTCCACCCAATCCATACTTTCGTAAAAGGATCATGAACTTACGTCTGCTATTGGATGGATTGTCTGGCTTCTGAAAAAACCGACTGAACCATCTTTTCTTCAACCAATCGCCAAAATAGGTGAAAGCGACCACGCTAATCATCATTCCTAGAATGGTAGATAAACCTGTAGTGATCGGATGCAATTTTAAGATAGCGCCTTGAATTGGTCCGGCAATAAACTTAATCGCGCTGGCCAACAATACCGGAATCGCCTTGAGAATTTCTTCGAGCATATCAAATTTTTTCCCCGAAACTCAAATCGCCTGCATCGCCCAAACCGGGTACAATGTAAAATTCGGAGTTTAGATTTTCATCCATAGATACAGTAAATAAGGAAGAAGCAACTGACAGGTGCCCATTTATATTTTTTACACCTTCAGGTGCCGCTACCAGCGAAGCCACATAAATGTGCGATGGGCTTCCATGCTTTAACAATGCTGCCACCGATCGGATAATGGAATTGCCGGTGGCAAGCATCGGGTCAATTAAAATAACTTCTCGATTCTGTAGAGTAGGCGTAGCCAGATAGTCGAGTTGAATGCTGAGTTCTTGCTCGCCTTCTTTGCGATACGCGCCAATAAATCCGCTATCAGACTGATCAAAATAATTTAAGAAGCCTTGAAAATAAGGCAGACCTGCACGTAGCACTGTGATCAAAACCGGTTGTTGTTTGATGGCAAAAGACTGTGTCTTTTTGAGCGGTGTTTCAACAACTACCTGATGGTAAGCTAGTTTCTTCGAAATTTCGTAAGCCATCACTTCGCCCAAGCGAGTCAGGTTATGTCGAAACTTCATTCGGTCTTGCTGAATATTTTTATCCCGTAGCTCGATCAAAAACTGATTTGCCACCGAGTTTTCTTTATTCAAAACGAAGACATCCATAATTTACCTTTTATCTGTCCAAAATTTAAGATAAAGTTGCAGAATATGGTAAAAGAAAAAAGAAAGTCGACCAAAAACAGCGAAGATTGGAGTTTGCTGAAACAACTCTGCGAGGTGCAGGCTCCTTCGGGGCATGAAAAACCGCTTAAAGATTTCTTACTGAAATACATCAAGCAGGCGAAGAAGAACTGGTTAAGTAAACCAACGATTATTGAGGGTGAGGAATTTCAGGACTGCTTGATTTTGAAATTCGGCAAACCACGCACCGCCATTTTTGCACACATGGATAGCATCGGATTTACCGTGCGCTATTTCAATCAATTGCTTTCTATTGGTAGCCCCGATGCAGAAATGGGTACTAAGTTGGTAGGTCAGGATAGCTTCGGTCCTATTGAATGCGAATTGGAATTTGATAAAGAAGATCATGCGTTCTACAAATTTGGTCGGATGATTGAACGCGGCACACCGCTCACCTACAAAATTGATTTCCGCGTAAGCGAAGATTCTATTGAAACTGCTTATCTGGATAATCGGTTGGGAATCTACAACGCTCTCAAAGTAGCCGAGACACTAAAAGATGGAGTAATTATTTTCAGTTGTTGGGAAGAACATGGAGGAGGATCTGTTGGTTATCTGGCCGATTACATTTACAAAAAATGGGGCGTGCGTCAGGCGCTTATCTCCGACATCACGTGGATAACGGAAGGTGTGGGGCATGGCAAAGGTGCTGCCATTTCATTGCGCGATCGGAATATTCCACGCAGAAGTTTTGTCGATAAGATTATTCGCTTGGCGGAAGAGAATGAAATTCCTTATCAACTGGAAGTGGAAGGAATGGGCTCGAGCGATGGAGGCGAATTGCAACGAAGCCCTTATCCATTCGACTGGTGTTTTGTAGGTGCGCCTGAGTTGGGACCACATACGCCCAATGAAAAAGTACACAAGAAAGACATCGAGAGCATGATCGCGCTATATACTTGCCTAATGAAAAAATTGTAGATTAAAATTGAGTGTATGCTCCAAACAGCTTCACCTAAAAATAAGTAAGTTTGAAATGACCTAATCAGCAAACTATGAATTCTACCCGCAGAACATTTCTAAAAACAACAGCCGCAGCTACACTGGGAGCCAGTTTGCTCCCAACTTTCGGATTCTCTTCCGCAACCGATGAAAAATTACGGCTGGGTTTTATTGGCGTTGGTCTTCGCGGACAAAATCATTTGGAGTTGGCGCTTTCGCGAAAAGATGTAGAAGTGGTGGCAATCTGCGATGTGCAACAACGCATGATTGATATGAGCTTGGGATTAGTGGCCACTGCCGGCAAACCTAAGCCACACGTCATTTTAGATGGACCCAATGGCTATAAGAAATTGTTGGATCGCAAAGACATTGATGCAGTCATCATTGCCACTCCGTGGGAATGGCACACGGTGATGTGCTTAGATGCGATGAACGCCAAAAAATATGTGGGCTGCGAAGTGATCACTGGTATGACGGTAGACGAGTGCTGGCAATTGGTAAACACTTCCGAAAAAACCGGCATGCCGTTAATGATGCTGGAAAATGTTTGCTACAGACGCGATGTGATGGCTGTGATGAACATGGTGCGACAAAACATGTTTGGCGAACTGATTCACCTGCAAGGTGGCTATCAACACGACTTACGTGAAGTAAAATTCAATGATGGTAATTCTCCTTATGGTGGAGGCGTTGAGTTTGGAGAAAAAGGATTTTCAGAAGCACAATGGCGCACCCAACATTCAGTAGATCGTAATGGTGATTTGTATCCAACGCACGGCATCGGCCCTATCGCGATGATGGCAAATATCAATCGAGGTAATCGTTTTACCAAATTGGTTTCGTATTCAACCAAAGCGCGTGGCTTACACGAGCACATTGTAAAAGTGGGTGGCGAAAATCATCCGAACGCCAAAGTAAAATTCAAATTAGGTGATGTGGTTTCAACACTGATCGAAACCAGTAATCAGGAAACGATTCTGTTACAACACGATACGAATTTACCTCGCCCCTACTCCATCGGATTTCGGGTACAGGGAACCAAAGGAATTTGGATGGACATCAACAAATCCATTTACTTGGAAGGCCAAAGCAAACAAGCGCACCGTTGGGATGATGCCAAAGAGTGGTTGGAAAAATATGATCATCCACTTTGGAAAAAATATGGTAATGATGCAGCCGGTGCCGGGCATGGTGGCATGGATTGGTTTGTATTAAATGCATTTATCGAATCAGCTAAACGCAAAATCACACCACCGCAAGATGTATACGATGCCGTAACCTGGAGTGCGATCACACCATTATCTGAAACGTCCATTAAACAAAATGGTGCCAGTGTAGATTTTCCGGATTTCACCAGAGGAAAGTGGCAAAATCGAAAAAATAATTTTGCGTTAGATGATATTTTCTAAGTGCATTGTATCACCGCAATAGAATAAACAATTCTCAAAATCTGGATTGCACAATAAATGATTGATTGATTTCAATCGGATGCAGTTTTATTGTCGCCCACTTACCTTTCAATTTTCACTACCCGATTTGCAGAAGAATAGTATCTTTGCCGCTCTCCAAAATAAAATGAAGATAAAAGACCTCCATTTTGAAAAGTTTATTGACGCAGAACAGATTCAAGAAAAAATAGCACATCTGGCTGCGCAAATTAATGCGGACTATCACGATAAAAGTCCGATATTATTACCAATACTCAATGGATCGTTTATGTTTGCTTCTGATTTGATGAAGCATTTGAACATGCCTTGCAAAATTTCATTCGTAAAAATCTCATCATACTCCGGCACCGCCAGCACAGGTCAATTGAAAACATTAATTGGCCATGAGGATAGCCTCTTCAACCAAGATGTGATTATAGTTGAAGATATTGTGGACACCGGCCTGACACTTGAAAAAATCATGAGCGACTTAAAAGATCGTGGAGCCAAATCAGTAGAAGCCATTAGTTTACTGAGAAAGTCAATTGCCCGCGAAAAAAATGTAGCAGTGAAGTACGTAGGCTTTGATTTGGAAGATGAATTTGTACTTGGCTATGGAATGGATTATGATGGGCTGGGCAGAAATTATCGCGATTTATTCAAGAAAATCGACTAATTATCTAGTATCTTGCTTACCCTTTAAACCAAATTTTTGTAAAATCGTCACTCACAAAGCGAATCGATCATGAGTCGGTCATAGGTGACTTTAAAATTATCAACAGATGAAAAATCTAGTACTCTTCGGCCCTCCGGGTGCAGGCAAAGGAACACAAAGTGAAAAACTGATTCAGAAATACGGCTTTGTTCACATTTCTACAGGCGATCTGTTCCGCTGGCACACGAAAAACGATACACCTCTGGGCAAACGAGTAAAAGAAATTATGAATAGTGGTGCCTTAGTGCCCGATGAAATCACCATCGCCATGCTCAAAGAAGAGTTGGATAAAAATCCGAACGCCAAAGGATTTTTGTTTGATGGATTTCCCCGTACCGTTCCACAAGCGGAAGCACTGGATCAATTCATGAAAGAGAATAATTCAGCTATTCACCATGTCATTGCTTTAGATGTTTCAGAAGAGGAAGTGCGCGTGCGAATAGCCAAGCGCAGAACCACCGAAAATCGGGCAGACGATGAGGAAGAAAAATTAAACAAACGCATTACCGAATATTTTACAAAAACGATTCACGTATTGCCCTTCTACGAAAGCCAAAAGAGATTGGTGACCGTTCATGGCATCGGAGAAGTGAATACCATTTTTGAAAATATCTGTAAGGTATTAGATAAGTAATTCAGCCAACAAGATCTTAGATCTTGCTCGCTTCGCTCACTTGAACCCACTAACGTGTCCAATCCAAATTTCATTGACTACGTAAAATTTAATGCACGTTCCGGCAATGGCGGTGCAGGTTGTCTGCATTTTCATCGTGAAAAGTTTATTGAAAAAGGAGGCCCGGACGGTGGTGATGGTGGGCGCGGTGGTCATATTATTTTGCGCGGCAACGCACAACAATGGACCTTGCTCCATCTCAAGTATCGCAAACATATTTTTGCTGAAAACGGGCAAGGCGGCATGGGTCAAAATATGACAGGTGCCTTTGGTAAAGACATCATTCTCGATGTTCCCCTCGGCACGGTGGCCAAACATGCTGAAACCGGTGAGATCGTCTGTGAAATAACGGAAGATGGTCAGGAAATCATCCTTGCCCAGGGTGGTCGTGGCGGCAAAGGCAATTCGCATTTTGCTACGCCTACCAATCAGGCACCACAACACGCTCAACCCGGAGAACCCGGAGTGGATGAATGGTTCATTTTAGAATTACGTTTGCTGGCCGATGTGGGCTTAGTTGGGTTTCCAAATGCCGGTAAGTCTACACTTCTTTCGGTAGTATCAGCGGCTAAACCTAAAATTGCTGATTACGCCTTCACCACATTAACACCGAATTTAGGAGTTGTTGCTTATCGCGATAGCCAATCATTTGTGATGGCCGATATACCCGGTATTATAGAAGGGGCGGCCGAAGGAAAGGGATTGGGTATTCGCTTCCTGAAACACATTGAGCGCAACTCATTGTTGCTTTTCTTGGTGCCCGCTGATGCCAAAGACATTCGGGTGGAGTTCGACATTTTGCTCAACGAGCTCAAGAAGTACAACCCCGAGTTACTCGATAAAAAGCGTCTGCTCGCCATCACTAAATCAGATCTACTGGATCAGGAGTTAAAAGATGCTTTAAAGAAAGAGTTACCTACCGGCATTCCTTATGTCTTCATTTCCTCACTGACCAATCAGGGCATTACCGAATTGAAAGACCTGATTTGGAAAAACCTGCACTAAAAAGTGCCGACATCTTGGCATAATTACACCCTTTGGCAAAATTGTTGTCCTTTGGCAAGCTAATTAGATCGAAGTAACATGGAAAACAACATACATCCGGAGTCAGAATTAGAAAACAGCACGGAAACCACGGCAGAAGTTCCACCTACGCAAAGTCCGGAGCCTTCTCAGCCCGAAAAGACAGAAGATAAACCCGATCCTTTGAAAAAACTGCAAGACGAATTGGCAGAAGCCAAAGACAAGTATATCCGGCTTTATGCCGAATTTGACAATTTCAGAAGGCGTTCTGCCAAAGAAAAGTTGGATATGATTCAATCGGCCAACGAGCAGTTAATCAAAACTTTGTTACCGATTACGGATGACTTTGAGCGTGCCGAAAAATCGTTCAAAGATAAAAATGATAAGGAGTCAGAAGGCTTCTTTTTGATTCAGAATAAGTTCAAAAAAATTCTGGAGCAAAATAATGTGAAGCCGATGGATCTCAGCAAAGACACCAGCTTCAATCCCGATCTGCATGAGGCGATCACCCAAATTCCGGCACCGGAAGAGAAGCTGAAAGGAAAAATTATGGACGTAGTCGAAAAAGGATACTTACTCAACGACAAAGTAATTCGCTTCGCGAAGGTTGTCGTAGGAAGTTAATTTTTCAACTCCTGTTAATTCTCAAACAAAATGGCAAAAAGAGATTATTACGAAATATTAGGTGTCAGCAAAGGCGCTACGGCAGAGGAGATCAAAAAAGCCTACCGTAAAACCGCTATTCAGTTTCACCCGGACAAAAATCCGGGCAATAAAGAGGCGGAAGAGAAATTTAAAGAAGCCGCTGAAGCCTACGAAGTATTGAGTGACGAAAATAAACGCGCTCAATACGATCGCTTTGGTCACAACCGCCCAGGCGGTGGCGGAGGCTACAGTTCACACGAAATGAACATGGACGATATCTTCAGTCAATTTGGGGATATTTTTGGTGGCGGAGGCGGCAGCCCTTTCGATAGTTTTTTCGGTGGCGGTGGCAGTCGCTCGCGCCAACGTAAGGGCTCCAATTTGCGCATCAAACTGAAGCTTACTTTAGAAGAAATCGCGAATGGCGTAGAAAAGAAGATAAAAGTAAACCGCTTGGTGAGGGCTGAAGGTGTTACTTTCAAAACATGTAATACTTGTCAGGGCAGCGGCCAGGTACGCAAAGTGGTGAACACAATGCTGGGCCAGATGGTATCCGCCAGCACCTGCCCTACCTGTAATGGGGCCGGACAGATGATTGATAAAAAGCCATCTGGGGTAGACAGTTCCGGGCTCGTCTCTAAAGAAGATTTGATTACAGTAAAAATACCGGCCGGGGTAAGCGAAGGCATGCAGCTTTCTATGTCCGGCAAGGGTAATGAAGCACCGGGCGGAGGCGTGCCGGGCGATTTGCTCATTTTAGTGGAAGAAACCGAAGACAAAGAGCTAAAACGCGATGGCAGCAACCTTGTGTACGACTTACACATTAGTTTTATCGATGCCGTTTTGGGCACTTCAGTAGAAGTTCCATCCATTGGAGGCAAAGTGCGTATCAAAATTGATCCGGGTACCCAAAGCGGAAAAATCTTACGCTTACGCGGAAAAGGATTAAAGGACATCAATGGCTATGGTACTGGCGATCAGCTCATTTACATCAATGTATGGACGCCCAAAAAGCTATCCAGTGATGAGAAAGCCAAGCTCGAAAGCCTCCGAAATTCCGTCAATTTTCAGCCCCATCCCGATGCAAACGAAAAAGGGTTTTTTGAGCGGATGAAAGAATATTTTGGATAGCGAAAATTCATAAAACCATTTTAAAAGTAACCCGTATAAGACCTATTACGGGTTATTTTTTTAGGTGGAATTTGCTCAAAAACGCTTACTCCAACTCAAATAGAAGCCCGCTAAAAAGTAAAGAATGGTAAAAGCAGCAATTCTTATTTTTAGTAGCCTTAGCCTGGTCAGCGTAGCCCAGGTAAAAAAGCAATTTTCAGTGGAAAATGCGGGTAACTGCAAGCGTGTTGATCTATGCATAAAATCGAAGTCTGGCAACTGCTTTATTCGCCCCAGCCAAAACAGTGACTTCCTCAATATTTACAGCAATCAGGATTTAGAGCAATATTCTCACTCATTCAGCAATGAAGTAAAAGGTGCTACCTGCATGTTAAAGCTTTCGCTGGAAGAGCAAGATCAAAAAGGTGTCGGCCAGAAGATTTCTTATCAGGTGTTTGGCCGTGACGAAAAGCGCAGCGATAAATTCTGGAAAGTATATTTAACTGAAGAAACTCCGTACGCCCTCAATCTGGATTATGGGCTGGGCAATGCAAACATCGACTTATCGGGCTTAGCGGTTGAAAAACTTAAGATTATTACAGGTAATGCGGATGTAAATGTGTCTTACAGTTCCGGTATCGAGAACAAGGTTACCATGGACACCTTCTACATCAAAGTAGACATGGGCACCGTAAATGCAAAACAAATTAATCTAGCACGTTCAAAAGTTGTACTTGCCGATGTTGGGTTTGGAAATATGTTTTTGGATTTCTCGAATAAACCAACTTCCGGCAACCATATTATTGGCAGCGTGGGTGCAGGCAACCTAACGATTCAATTACCAGATGAAAGCACCCCAGTAATGGTGCATATTAATGACTCTTGGCTGTGCAGTATCAATCTAAGTAAAAGCCTTAAAAAGATTGGTGAAAACAAATACGCTAATGCTGCCTATTCTAAAAATGCCAAAGGCGCCCTTACATTTGATTTAGATGTATCCATGGGCAAAATCGTTTTTAAAGAAGCCAACTAATTTGTTTCGGCTCCAAACCTGATTTAGTTTCTCAGGTTTGTAATTTCATTCTTATTTTTGGCACTAATACACAAAAACCCTACCTCTGTGGAAGCATTGATTGCAAAAAATGTCACTAAAGTTTATGCCGAACATAAAGCTTTAGACAATGTAAGTCTCACGATTCCGGAAAAAACCATTTTTGGCTTGCTCGGCCCGAATGGTGCCGGAAAGACTACCCTCATCCGAATCATCAACCAAATCATTAATTCCGATAGTGGTGAGATTCTGATCTTTGGCGAGAAACTGAAACCAAGTCACATCGAAATTATTGGCTACCTGCCGGAAGAGCGCGGCTTGTACAAAAAGATGAAGGTGGGAGAACAGCTTCTCTACCTTGCACAATTGAAAGGCTTGAGTCGTAAAGATGCCATGGCCAGAATTAAAATTTGGTTAGAGAAATTTGAAATCAAAGATTGGTGGCATAAAAAGGTAGAAGACCTTAGTAAAGGGATGGCGCAAAAGGTGCAATTCATTAGCACTGTATTGCACGAACCAAAGTTGATTATTTTGGATGAGCCTTTCTCAGGATTTGATCCGGTGAATGCTCAGTTAATCACAGAGAAAATTCTGGAGTTGAAAGAAAACGGAAGTACGATTATCTTTTCCACTCACCGGATGGAAACGGTAGAATCGTTGTGCGATCACATTGCGTTGATCAATAAATCCAAAAAGATTTTGGAAGGGCCTAAGAAGCAAGTAAAAGAGCAATATCGCTCGAATACATTTTTGGTTGAACATCGTGGAAATCATTTTACGCTGCCTTCTGAAAAATACGAAGTAAAAAGTCAGACGCGCATAGAAGATGATCTTTTCTCAACCACATTAAAGGCAGCCGATGGCATTAAGGGCAATCAGGTAATCAAAGATTTGATTGACATTACAGAAGTTTACAGCTTTCAGGAAAAGCTGCCTACGATGGCCGACATCTTTATTGGCTTGGTAAAAGCCGATGGTGATGATGCTTTGCGCAAACATCTTCAAGAAGTTTAATTCAATCCACTCCAAGATATAACATTGTATGAATAAAATTTGGTTGATCATCCAGCGAGAATTTTTGACTCGTGTTCAAAAAAAGTCGTTTCTCATTACAACGATATTGGTGCCATTGATATTTCCGGCCATCATTGGCGTATTGGTTTACATCATGAAAAAGGAAGCTGAATCCGCAAAAGCAGATACAGTACAAGTGGTCGATGAAAGCGGAAAGTTTATTTTTGAAAACACAAAGCGGTATAATTTCGTGCCCCTTTCTTTGAGCATCGATAAGGCCAAAGATGCTTATAAACAAACAAAAGATTTCGCGCTGCTGTACATCCCTCCATTTGATATCAACAAGCCGGAAGGAATGATCATTTACACCAAAGAAAATCCAAGCATTGAAAAAGTAGGTGGTTTGGAATCTATTCTTCAGGATCGAATCAGAGATTTGAAATTAGAAGCCTATAAAATTGATAAGGAGACCTTGAAGAGCCTCAAGGTTAATGTTAATCTAAAGCAAATTAACATCTCCGAATCAGGTGAAGAAAAATCAAGTAACTCAGGTATTCTTTATGGGTTGGGTTTTGTTCTCGGGATCCTAATTTACATGTTCGTGCTCGTGTATGGTATACAAATCATGCAAGGTGTAATCGATGAGAAGACTTCAAAGATTGTAGAAGTGATCGTTTCATCGGTGAAACCATTCCAATTGATGTTGGGAAAAATTATTGGAATTGCCTCCGTAGGATTAGCTCAATTCACTATTTGGATTATTCTAATTACTGTTCTATCATCTGGGGTACTAGGATATTTCGGCCTTAAGATGCCACAAAAACAAGCGATGGAAGAAGTGGCTAAACAAGTGGGTGATGAAGATGTGAAGCAAGCGATCGATCAACAAGACAAACAAATCAATGAGGTGCTTGGTAACTTGAGTCAGATTCCCTTTGGTAAAATTGCTTTTGTCTTTGTGTTCTACTTTATGGGAGGTTATCTGTTGTATGGAGCGCTATTCGCTGCCGTTGGTTCTGCCGTTGAATCCATGCAAGAATCGCAGCAGTTTCAATTTCCCATTACGCTCCCGTTGTTGATTGGCTATTTCGGTCTTTTCATGTTTATTCTGAGAGATCCACACGGCCCCGTCAGTTTCTGGTTATCGATTATTCCATTTACATCACCAGTTGCCATGGTGGGAAGAATTGCATTCGATGTTCCCACCTGGGAGTTAATTCTCTCGATGGTACTTCTGATTGGTGGATTCTTATTCACCACTTGGATTGCTGGTCGAATTTACCGTGTTGGTATTTTAATGACCGGAACCAAAGTAAGCTGGAAAGTGCTAGCGAAGTGGTTCTTCATGAAATCCTAAAGGTACTTAGCTCTAAGAATAAAAATCCGGATATGACCTATCCGGATTTTTTTATTTATCTTCATGCTATATGCCTAGCCATTCGCCTTCTCCGGCTTCCATGGAGTTTTACAAAGACAACACCAATCTGAAATGGATCATTTTGGCAGTATCGCTTTTCATCAGCGTGGGCACGATTCTCTTTACCAATATTCTGGTCGATCAGCTCAAAGAACGAGAGAAAAATCAAGTTAAGCTTTTTGCCAAGGCACTAGAATACACTATCAATGACAATGGAAATGAAATCTTATTTATCACAGAAGAAATCATTTTCAAAAACAACTCAATTCCTACGATTTTAGTGGATGAAAAAGGACGCATCATTTCACATCATAACATTGACATTAATCCGAAATGGAGTAAAGAAAAAAAAGAAGCCGTGCTACAAGAGGTGTTAGCCGAAATGAAGGAAACGTACCCGGCCATTGACATCATCCTCAAAGATTCCGGTAACGAAGGCACATTTGCTGTGCAAAAAGTATATTACAAAAACTCATTTCTCTTGGCCGAACTGATCGTATTTCCATATGTCGAAACTTCGATTCTAGCCATCTTTGGATTTATATCTTACCTAGCTTTCAATTATTCAAAAACAGCTGAACAAAATCGTGTGTGGGTGGGCCTTGCGAAAGAAACAGCTCATCAGATAGGAACACCGCTTTCTTCGCTAATGGCATGGGTAGAAGTTCTTCGCGATGATCCCGACTTACGCAACCGTGGATTCGTGGAAGAACTTGATAAAGATGTGCGCAAATTACGAATGGTAACGGAGCGCTTTTCCAGTATTGGCTCAACACCAACCTTGAAGGAGGAAAACATCTTTCAATTAGTGAATAATGTTGTTGGCTATTTACAACCACGCTTGTCGTCCAAAGTTAAAATAGAAGTTTACACCTTATCCGAAACAATAAAAGCGCAGGTGCATGCACCTCTTTTTGAATGGGTAATTGAGAATCTTTGTAAAAACGCGGTGGATGCGATGGAAAACACAGGTACAATTGCCATCAAAATATTACGCGGCAGCGACAGCAAAGTATTGATTGATATTTCGGACACAGGAAAAGGGATTCCGAAAAAGATTATTCCGAATGTTTTTAAACCAGGCTTCACAACAAAAAAGAGAGGTTGGGGTTTAGGACTCGCCTTGGCAAAACGTATTATCGAATTGTATCATCAAGGAAAAATATTCGTGAAGTCATCCGATGAAAATCAGGGAACTACTTTTCGTATTGAACTAAAAAGTGCCTAAAGACTTTTCCAAAGATAAAGTGTAGCATAGGCTTCCCATCCTTTGTATTTTTTGAAAATTCTTCGCACCTGATCGAGTGTAGGCTTTTCCTTCATCCGTTTTAAATTCTTGATGGCGTTGTGAACACCAGCATCTTCGAGAGGAAATGCGTTTGGGTACCGAAACGTTTTCATTAATGCATAATTGGCCGTCCAATTGCCTACGCCTTTAATGGACATCAGCTTTTGCTTTGCTTCTACAAACGGTAGTTTCCCAATGGACTCCTTCGAGACTTCTTGCGATACAAATGCCTTAGCAATCTCTACAACATATTTACTTTTTTGTTTCGAAAACTGTAATGGCAATAAATCTGCATCGCATAACTTCGCCACCTCTTCAGGTTTAGGAAACAAATAAAAGGTTTTGTTCTGTGCTATCTCACGATATCCAAACGATTCAACAAAACGTTGTTTAAGTGTATAAGCAAATGAAAGATTGATCTGCTGTCCAATAACCGCCCACACCAACGATTCAAATAGATCCGGTTGACCAACAATTCGATACCCGTAGAATTGTTTGACTAAAGGGCCTAGCAACTTATCATTATTTGCCATTGCATAAAATGGTTTTAAGTCCGTATACAAATCAAACCATTGACTAACATATTCTTCGACCAGAATTTGATCCTTGAATTTTAGCCCAGCATTTAATATCCGAATAGTTAAATGGTGATTTTCAAAACTTATTTCTGTTAAAGCAACAAAGCTGGGTAATGAGATCGCCTTGTATACCTTTCCCTCCGTCACGGCATGCAATATCTCTTTTGGGGAGCGTAATAAAAATTCGACACAACGATCGAAACTAAATTCTAATGGTACCGGAATGCTGAATTGATACATGATACAATAGTATTAAAAAAACATTCACAGTTACTAAAATTGTTTAGCAAGAATCGGGTGGCTAAAATCGATCGATCCCAACAAATTCGCTTTATGAAATTAATAGAAACTGCAGAAATAACGAGCGACCTTCAATTGAATGGCTATGCCGTACTACCCAACTTTCTTTCAAAAGAGGAATGCCGGTCTTTAGTAAAAGATTATGACCGTCCAAATCTTTATCGCAGTATCATAAATATGGAGCGGTATCGATTTGGTAAGGGACAGTACAAATACTTTTCCTACCCGTTACCGGAATTTATTCAAAACGTTCGCGAACAGGTTTATTCACAGTTGGTTGATCTGGCTAATATCTGGATGACTCAACTGGGAATTGAAAAACAGTTTCCAGACTTACATCGTGATTTAATTGAACAGTGCCATCATAAAAATCAATTACGGCCAACACCATTAATTCTAAAATATGAGATAGATGGGTATAACACGCTCCATCAGGATTTGTATGGAGAAGTTTTCTTCCCTTTTCAAATGGTGATTGTATTAAGTCAATTCGGTGAAGATTTCACCGGTGGTGAGTTTATTTTAGTTGAACAAGTTCCACGGGCGCAGTCTAAAGCAGAAGTTATTCATCTGAATCGTGGAGATGCATGTATCTTCACTACCAACTTTAAACCCGTAAAAGGAAGCAAAGGGTTTTACAAAGCCAATGTAAAACATGGTATTAGCCGCATACGGTCAGGCAATCGCTATGCTTTAGGAATTATATTTCATGACGCTATTTAAAATGACTTTATGATTCATCACACTGCTTTTAGCTCATCAGAGATACGAACAAAAATACGAAAGCAAGAAATTCAATTGGGCGGTCATGCACCCAGCAAGATTTATGGAACCTTGCGATGTGCAAGCGGAAAACGAATGAAGATACATAACCGCGTATTTTTTGAGTCCGCTGAAGAAGCAGAGGCGAATGGATTTCGTCCATGCGGAAATTGCATGCACATCGAATATAACCGTTGGAATGAGCGCAACAAACGGGTTGAGTATGGCTTATAACAAACATTCCTTTGCATCCATAAAACAATTAACTTTATCAATATGAATAAAGATGAAAACACCTTCAACTATCAGCGAATTGAACAGGCTATCCTTTATTTAGAAAAGAACTTCCAGCATCAGCCTGAGTTGGATGATGTGGCTGAGAAAGTGCATCTGAGTCCATTTCATTTTCAGCGGTTGTTTACTGAGTGGGCAGGTATCAGCCCGAAACGGTTTTTACAATTCCTCACTGTAGGCTTCCTGAAAAAGAAATTAGAAAATTCGAAGAACCTATTAGAAGTTGCTGCCGATGCAGGGCTTTCAAGTCAATCGCGTGTGTATGACTTGTTTACCACATTGGAAGGAGTCACGCCACAAGAATATAAACTTCACGGCTCCGGAATTCACATTGTCTACGGATTTCACGAAACGCCATTCGGCATTGCATTGATTGGAGTAACGGAGCGCGGTATTTGTTGGCTCTCATTTTTAGCGACCGATGAAGATCGGGGTTATGCTTTAGAAAGCATGAAAGAGCACTGGCACAATTCCATTTTTCACCAACGTCAAGAAACTACACAAAGCTACATTGATGCTATTTTTCACTCAATGAATAAAGGAAAAAAACTGCACGTTTTTGTGAAGGGTACCAATTTCCAGGTCAAAGTTTGGGAAGCGTTACTGCGATTACCTTTGGGCGAAGTGACAACTTATCAAAATATTGCGCAGCAAATTAATAGCCCTAAGGCAATGCAAGCAGTTGGATCTGCTGTGGGCTCGAATCATATTGCATACCTCATTCCATGTCACCGCGTAATTCGAAAGGATGGCATTCTTGGAGAATATCGTTGGGATGCCACTCGTAAAAAGAGCATCATTGGCTGGGAGATGGCGAAAATTATAAAAGAATAATCTAACCATCTCTCCTAGCAGGCTTTGGGCACCTCTTGTATACAATATATACGAAGAGGTGCTAAAGGATAGATCATTGGCTATTTTCTAGTACACAATAATACGTTGTGTTTTGCCGGATCCATTTCTAACGAAGTACACTCCAGGGAGCAAAGATGATGTGTCTAAATTATTTGATCCCAAGATCTTTATCAAAACTACACCCGTGCTGTTTGAAACAATATAATCGTTTGACTGGCTAAGAACTGCATTGAATCCAGATTTACCAAAATTTGGCGTAATGGCAAATCCCGATTTGTCTTCCATATCGACCGAAACTACATGGGAAAAAGTAAACTTACCATCAAAGTCAGTTTGTTTTAATCGGTAATAAGAAATTCCTGACTTGGGAGTTAAATCGATTAATTGATATTGCTTTTCTAAAGTGGTCGTGCCAGCTCCCATTACTTCCCCCACTTTTTCAAACTCAATACCATCAGATGATCGTTGTACTGTAAAATAGTGATTATTGAATTCACTGGCAGTTGCCCAATTTAATTGCACTTTATCCCCAAACGTTTGTGCCGTAAAGTCGATCAATTGAATTGGCAATGGATTCAGTGTGCTTGTAGAAGCAAGTGTTATTGGACTTGGATTTAAACTGAAGGTATTCGTGGTAGATGATGTCACTGTTCCCGTAGATGCGGAACCAGTAGTAGATGCATTACCCAAGTTGATCCAATTTGTTCCATTCCAACGAGTAACCAACAAGGTTGGGAGATCAGTGATATAATCGTTTACGGTGCAATCTGATCCATTCCATGACAATGTAGTATTTACTGCAGATGAACCTACATTGCGATTTAACAACCAATACTCACAAGTACTTACTTTTACGATTCCTGGAGCATAGGTTGCTACACCGCCATAGGGGTGTGCTGCCTTAAAATACTCTGCTGTGTAGGAATCAGTAGCTGTAGCTGGAGCGCTAATGGTGATCGGGCGAAATAGACCAGCATCCCCAACCGGAAAACCAAAAGCAGCATTTCCGATTTTCGTAACTGGCCCATCAATGTGACTGTTATTCGATCCTCCTGATGACGTTGATCCATTTGCGAAACTCAAAATATTTGTGGAAGTAGTGTTCAAAATACCAGTGGTAAATGTAGCAGAAGTGGTTACACTGGCACTTGTATTTAATGTAACTGCTCCGGCTGATTTATTCATCAGCAATCTCCTGAAAATTGGAGAAGCTGATCCACTTCTATTAATAGCTTGCGATGATCCACCAGCAAAAGTAATCGTACCATTGTTGGCCCCAAACGTAATAGCAGTTGAACCATTAACGGTTACATCTCCCCGAAATGTTGATGCAATATTATAGGCTGGTTGAATTGTTCCGCTGGTTTGGTTAAAGATAACGTTCCCCGTAAAATCATCAGCTGTAGTATTTGCAAAGCGGAATACTCCGGTTCCGGAATTTGTAAAGGTGCTTGTTCCGCCAAAAATATTTCCGCCCACACTGGAATCTGTTGATGAGCCTGTCTTAGTAATCAAATTGGTGGTACCATTTAACATGGTGCCGTCTAAAAATACTATAGGCGCTGAGACAGTTAGTGGGCCGTTCCAGATAGCCAATGGACCACTGCGGAAAGTGGCTGATGAAGTCAATGCTATATTCTGACTTGTGGTTCCACTTTGCGTAAATCGTTGTAACCGAAGTTCGCCAGCAGAAAAACCAGAGCCGACAGAGATTGTTCTTCCTGAGGCTAGGGTTGCTGTTCCAGCAGCATTTTCACAAAAATAAATTCCATTTCCCGCACTACTATTTACAGTAATATTACCATTGAAAGAATTTGCACCAATATATGCAGCTCTAATGTTACTGGCTCCTGTATTGGTCATTGTAACATCTCCATTGTAAGTGCTTGGAGTAGTTAACTCTAACAAAAAGTCTGCAGTTCCACTGTTTAACAAAGTAGTTGTTCCATTAAATGTATGACCACCATTTGTTCTTAATTGTCCGCTACCACTATTCACGATAGTTGCTGTAAATCCATTAGCAAACGTAGCTCCACCAGCACCAGTATTATTAGTTGCGCCCGTTTTTTCCAGATAAGCTGATCGATTAAATATTGTTGAGTTGATTATTAATTGAGGTGATCTGAAATTGACATCTCCGTTAAATGTAGAAGAAGTTCCTAATTGAAGTATTGCCGTGCCTGTTAATGTCAATGTTTGAGCAGTAGCTCCCAATTGCGTAAATCGAATTAATCTCAATTCTCCCGCAGTAAATCCTGTTGCCCCTACAGAAATGGTTCTACCAGCAGCCAATGTGGCATTTGCAGTGGCAACGTTATTGCTGAAATAGATTCCGCTTCCAGATGTGGTGTTTGTAGAGTTTACCGCTATGTTCCCATTGAAAACTGTCCCTGGAATATTATCTGCCATGCGAATAGAAGCTGTACCTGTATTAGTTAATGTAAGATCGGCATTAAACGTATCCAGAATCGAGTTGGCACTAGTAAAAATGCCACTACCAGAGTTAGCTAAAGTTATAACTCCATTGAATACATTTCCTCCACTGCTGTTGTCTGTACTTGCACCGGTCTTTTCCAAATAAGTAGTTCCGTTATAGATACAACCATCCAAAGCTAACCGAGGTGCTCTGAAATCAAGGACTCCATTAAAGGTAGAAGAGGGTCCAATTCGAATTAATCCTGTTCCGGTTAAGAGCAAAGTCTGGTTTGTATTTCCTATCTGCGTAAATCTTCGGAACCTAAGTTCACCGCTACTAAAGCCTAAGCCGCCCACGGACAAGGAGGCGCCAGTCCCTAAAGTAGCGTTACCTGTTGTGTTGTTTGCAAAGTAAATGCCCTGGCTACCCAATGTAGAATTGAAGGTAATGTTTCCATTGAATTGAGACCCTGCAACATTATGTGCCAAATAAATGATGTTTGAACCAGTATTTGTAACTGTTAAAGTGGAAGCAAAAATATCAGGTGAAGCATTTGCTGTTAACAGGTATCCACTCCCAGAATTAACAAGTGTAGTTGCTGCATTGAATGTATTTCCACCAGTTCCCACATTATCGGTGGCGCCCTTTTTCTCTAGATAAGTAACTCCATTGTATATGGTTCCATTCAATAAAACCTGAGGAGCTCTAAAATCTACATTTCCATCAAAAGTTGAAGATGGGCCTAGTGTCAGGATTGCAATTCCCGATAAATCCAAAGTTTGCGCAGTAGAGCCTACCTGGGTAAATCGAATTAATCGAATGTCTCCGCTAATAACTCCGGTTGTTCCAACAGAAATAGTATTCCCAGCCGTCAGGGTAGAAGTTCCTAGTGCTTGATTTCCAAAATAAATTCCACCGCCAAATGTAGAGTTCACCTCAATATTTCCGGCAAACACATTACCCGAAGCATTGTCGGACAATCGAATTGTTGACGAACCCGAATTTAAAATGATTAACTTATTATTAAATGTATCCGGTGATGAGGAAGCAGTTAACAAATACGCACTTCCGGAATTAACCAAAGTAGCAAGTTGATTGAAAATATTTCCTCCCGTTCCGTCATCATTCGAAGCGCCATTCTTTTCGAGATAAGTAATACCATTAAAGGTAGTTCCGTTTAAAAATAATCTAGGTGAAACAAACGTCACATCGGCATCGAATTGAGATGTAGGTCCTACATACAATTGTGCACTCCCCGTAAGGGTGACTGCCTGGGAAGAAGTGCCTGTCTGTGTAAATCTTCTTAAACGCAATTCTCCTACATTGTATCCTCCTGCACCAATACTGATTTTGTTTGTAGCGCCCGCACTAAAAGTAGAAAAGCCTGTTGCGTTGTTTGAGAACCGTATTCCTAGTGAACTTCCTGAACTTGAAAGAGTAATATTGCCATTGAATTGATTACCTGCTACATTGTGAGCAAGGTAAATATAATTGCTACCTGTATTGTTGATAGCTACATCATTATTAAATATATCGGGGCTATTGTTTGCTGTTAACAAGTAGCCACTTCCGGAGTTAACGATCGTAGCTATTCCTACAAATACATTACCACCTGTTCCTACGTCATCTGTATTTCCATTTTTTTCGAGATACGTGGTGCCATTGTAAGTAGCTCCATTTAAGAGTAAGCGAGGCGAAATAAAAGTCACATCTCCATCAAACTGCGAATTAGGACCTACTTGTAAAAGTGTTCCATTATTGGTGAGTGTTAAAGTTTGGGGGATGGCTCCGACTTGAGTAAAGCGAAATAAATTTAGACTACCACTTGTGAAACCTGCTGAGGTAATAGAACCATTTAATGTAGATGATGCTGACGTATTCGTATTAAAAGTAATTCCAGCAGCACCACCCGTGTTTGACACGGAAATATTTCCATTATATGTAGTAGTTCCGTTCTGCCCCATAAGAATGGATGTAGCGGTACTTGTGTTGCTAATTGTAATAGAAGTTGCGCCTCCTATTGTTGCCGATGATCCTGTTCCATTCAAGAACCGAAAATTACTTTGAACCGATCCAGCACAATTAATTGTGAGGTTACCACCGATAGATAATCCAGAAGTTCCATTTTCCGCAATTTGGTAAGCCCATGCATCTGCACCACCTGATTTGGAAGCATTTAAAATTAGATCAGAGGCAAAAGTAGTTGTTTGACCAGGATGATTATGAGCGAAATAAATTCTATATGAACCCGTGTTATTAAAGGTAGTATTTGCATTAAACTGATCAAAGGTTCCATTACCTGTTAACAAGTATCCACTACCGCTATTGGTTATTGTTGTAGTCCCATTAAAAACGTTACCACCCGTACTTGCATTATCTGTTGCTCCATTTTTTTCAAGTGCTGCTGTACCGTTAAAGGTACAGCCATTTAAAAACAATTGAGGAGAAGCAAAGTTTACATTACCGGTAAAAGCCGAAAAGGGTCCTAGAATCAAGCTTGCAGTTCCTGTGAATGAAGTTAATGTTTGATCTACTGCTGCTGATTGTGTGAATCTTGGTAAACTTAAGGAGCCTGTGGAAAAGCCAGAACCTCCAATAGAAATTGTTCCTGATGTTAAAGACGCTGTTGCCGTGGCCGTTTCGCAAAACAAGATTCCAGTTCCGCTGATAGAATTGACAATTATATCACCATTAAAAATATTAGTTCCCGTATAACCTACTCTTATGCTAGATGTTCCCGAATTGGTGAAAGTTACATTGCCATTATAAGTACTTCCAGATGTAAGGTCTAATAAAACATCTGCTGAGCCACTATTGGTTATTGTTGTAGTTCCATTAAAAACGTTACCACCATTTGTTCTCAACACTCCGCTGCCGCTATTTGTGATGTTGGTTACGCCTGAAAAAATATTCGCTCCTGTACCTGTATTACCTGTCGCTCCTGTTTTTTCAATAGTTGCTGAACCATTATAAGAGGTACCATTTAAATTAATTTGTGGCGCAATAAAAATCACGTCACCATCAAACTGAGAAGAAGGCCCTACCGTCAAAGTAGCTGTGCCGGAAAACGTGCTGAGATTTTGGGCAGTTGCTCCTACTTGAGTAAATCGTGGTAAGCTGAGTGTACCTGAAGTAAAACCGCCTACACCTAAAGTAATAGTCCGAGTAGCGGCTAAAACAGAATTTGCTGTAGTGTTTACATTGAATGATACACCACTTGCGCCTCCAATGTTTGAAACAACAATATTCCCATTATAGGTCGATGTTCCGGCTGTTCCCATTTGTATAACTGTGCCCGCATTTGTATTGGTAAGATTTATGTTCACTGATCCAGAAAAGGTTGCTTGTGAACCTGTTCCATTTAGGATGCGATGATTGCTTTGGAGTATACCTCCACAATTGATAGTTAAATTACCACCGAATGAGACTCTGGTATTAGCACCATCTGCTATTAGGTATGACCAATTATCTGTTCCTCCAGATTTATTTGAATTGAGAATAACGTCTTGTGAGAAAGATGTTACCTGACCAGGGTGATTATTCGCAAAATAAATACGAAAACTTCCGTTATTATTAAAAGTTGTTAGCCCATTAAATTGATCAGGGTTTCCATTACCTAGCAGAATTTGTCCTGTACCATTACCTGTAGTGGCGTTGGTAATCGTTGTAGTACCGTTAAATACATTGTTACCGGTAGAGTTATCATTGTTGGTATCAGTCTTTGTAACATTAACAGAGCCATTAAATGTGGAGCCATTAAAGAATATCCGACCAGTCGTTCCAGAGACATTGGCATTAATTAACGAGCCATTAAAAGTAGTACTTCCAGTAGTGTTTAAGATTAGCGACCCAATAATACCAGAGTTATTGATTGTGCCCGTTGTAAATGTATTCGCACCAATAGTTGCGAGATCGAATCCATTTAAGTCAATTATACCAGTATAGCCATTGACTGTAATCCCAGCAATTGTAACTGGAATATCGATGGTGCAATTTCCATTTCGAGTTGCATTGAACGTAACCACGTCTGCCGGACTAGGAACAGAAGCTCCTCCAGGTCCTCCTGAAGTTGTAGACCAATTTGCAGTATTATTCCAATTGGAAGCGGTACTTGCCACCCAAAATCGTTGGGCGCTTGCTGCTGAGATACATCCTATAAGTAAGATCGCTATCGCAACGAGTTTGGGGAAGTTCATAGAAATTATTTAATCCAATTTACAAATGTAATAGAAATCAAGCATCGAGAAATATGAAGGTTAAGCTAACGGTCATTAAGACGCATATGTTATTTCAATTCATTCATAATTGGTCTAAATGCAAAAAGGTGGGTTTTTACCCACCTTTTGATCTTACGCTTATTTTAAGCCTCAATTTTTAATAACCAACCTCTTCACTACCCGCTGACCTCCCTGCATTATTTCTATAAAGTAAATTCCGGATGGTAAGGTTTCAGGTCGAATACTTATTTCTCCGTTTAAATCTTCCGAAGTAATAACTTTTTGATAAACTGACTGACCAGTCATATTTAATACCCTTAAATTTGCTGGTTCACTGGTTGTATTGATTAATTCCAAATTGATATTATCCGGAACGGTAGGATTCGGATATAAGAACACATTTAAAGGTGTAGATCCATCATAGGTCAATAATACTAAGTCGTCACTGTAAGTAAATTTGCCATCGAAATCTTGCTGCTTCAGTCGATAATAGTTTTGACCTATCTTCATCTTTCTATCTTCAAATGCATAGGTAGAGACAAAATTAGTTGTTCCATTACCTTTCACTCTTCCGATTGTTTCGAATTCTACACCATCTACCGAACGCTGAATTTCAAAGAAATCATTGTTTAGTTCAGAAGCCGTTTCCCATTCCAATATTCCGATTGAACCATCTATCCTTCCTGCAAAATAATTAAGAGTTACAGGTAAGGCATTCGAAGCATCGACTGATCCAAGTGTAACAATTTGTTCGCTGAAGGATATAACCGAAGTAGCATTGAAGGTTCCTTGGCTTTGTGTATTGCCACTGCTGAAATTCGCTCCACCACGATTCTGCCATTGGCTTGTGGGGGATGCCACCCACTGAACCACTCTCAAATCTTGTCGCTCAACTGATGATGCATTTACATCACTTTCGATACCCCAGCTTAACCCAATTGTGGCAGTCCTGCCAGTAGCAGCTACTGAGCCGTCTGATACTTTCCAGTATTCTCCCTTTGCTAATCGAACAATAGGTGCAATGGGATTCATATTGGTTACGATAGCTTCATTAGTGTCAGCATTTCCAACAAAGTATTGCATATCCCAAGTGGCAGCTGTACCGCTTGCAACACTTACTGAGCCTGTCCTCCATCGGTTTCCTGATCCAATCGGGAAAGTAAATGTATTTGCTGCGGTTGGTGCACCACCTGCACCAAGTGCTTTAAACAACTTACCGTTTACAAAAGAATTAGAACGGCCTTCGCTTGGTGTTGCTGTTGCACCTAATCCAATCAAGAAAGTGGTAGCCCCTGGATTAATATTGCCATTAGTAAGAAGTAATTCGGTATTAACTGTTACGTTTCCGCCAAGTGTAAGACCAGAACTATTATCAATCTCTAATCTATTGAGTGAGAAATTGCCACTAGTTACTTGGGCAACTGATCCTTGAAAAAGTGTTTTATGAACACTCGTTCCACCGCTAAAAGTGCCTCCAGAATATAATAGGTCACCCAACAAAGTCAGAGTACCTCCACTTCCGGCTGTAAATGTGCCAGAAGAAACAACTAAATCATTGTCAATAATTTTACTGCCGTCATTCTCACCGTTGAATGTACCGCCTGCAACCACTAAATCACGGCCGACTTCAATCGTTCCGGAGCCTGTTTGAAATGTTCCGGAATTAATCAATAAGTCGCGTTGCACCTCTATGTTTCGATTATTTGTATTGGTAAAGGTCGGACCGTTTACAGTAAGGTCTTCACAAATAATAATATCATTGTTTCCAAGAGCTCTGCTTCCGGTTCCAATCAGGCTGAGTCTCCTTAAAGTTGAAATACCACCCAAAATTTCATAATTCGCATTTCCAGCAAACTGCAACCCACCACCGGCACAATCGAAGAAAGCATTGTAAAATCCAGCCGGTACTACAGCGCTTACATCTGGTGTATTTACTTCAAAGCTAAGTGTACCTGTTCCGGCAACAGTACCAAATCGATGACCAATAGAACCACTCTTAATATCCACGGTTCCATTTATAGTCATCTGATATAGGATCACATTATCAGTAGTGCTTGGGAAGGTTAAAACATCTGTTGGAGATACAACAATGGCAGCCCCTGAAAGAGTAAGTGGTGATGGATTGCCTACATACATTGTGGGATCAGTTACATTACCAGTTAAGCCGGTACCCTTTGTAGTGTAGGTAAGGATATTATTAGGTATCGCACAATCAACACCGGCAAAATACTCACCGGAAATCTCACTATTGGTAACATTATTTAAAGAAAAACTAATGAGGTTAGTAGCTTCATCAACCGATGATAAGTCAGGGAATTTAAAGACAGTATTATCGGAAGTTCTTACACGTGCACCAATGTAGTCTGCTTCTGTTAGACCATTGGCTAATGCAACCAAACTTTGATCATATTGAAGTGTAACATTTGATTCAAGTCCGCTAGTATTCGCAGCTGTAATGATCCAATGGTATTGAAGGACATTGCTGAGATCATTAATCTGTGAATTACATGGAGCAATTTCTGTATCTTCTTGAACGATCGGTTGTCGCTCATTGGCAGGACGCACCGTAATACTCGCCACTGTTGTGCCAGACCCTGAGCCAGCACCAATGTCTGCAAAATCTAAAACAACTGGAGTGTACAATGCTTGCCCAATTGGATAAATAAAGTCTGCAGTAGAACCAATTGGGAATATCTTAGTCATTCCATTATCAGTAAATGAACTGTTCGTTTGGACCATGTTATTTACAGAGAAGGTATTTACCTCTTCAATGGTTGCATTAGCTGAAAGAGTCAGTAGAGAACCTCCAATATCGAATACGCCTCTTGATAAACGTAATTCCGTGTCAATGGTAAATTTATCCGCCTGATCAGGGACTATCACACCACTCAAGTTATCAATGGTAACAGTTCCCAGATTTGCTGTTCCATCCGTTCTGCGAGCAAAAAGTTGCTGTTGGGTTGATCCGGCAAAAACTAATCCATTTCCACCCGCAACGCTAGTATGACCTCCCGAAATATTAGGGGCTAATCCAAAATAAGCATTGCCTCGCAAAGTGATCGTATTTCCATTGTCAGCAATATTGCCTCGTTCAATATTGAGGTCATTGGTTACCTCGATTGAGTTCAATAGTCGAATCGTATTTGTGTTTCCACTTTTCCTAAGATTATAAAATACTATGGAACCTGTTCCTGAAATGTTTTGAGTTGCTGCAGTTGGAAAGAATGTAGTCGTATTCCCGTTTGGAATAAAAATACCGTTAACTACCATATCCCCTCGCAAAGTCAACCCAAGCGCTTGGCAGTTGAATGTAGCTCCATTAGCTATCGTAAATGTTCGATCAATAGACAGCGAAGTTGAATACATTAACACAGTAGGATTATTTCCACTGCTATTATCAATCGTAAGGTTTCCTAACCTACTATTGGATGATATCCCAATGTTTTGCCCATTGACTCCAGTAGGCGTATTGGCAGATCCAATTACAATATTTGATGTGTTCGTTAAAACTACAGGAGTTGCTGGTGAGATCAGAACGGATGGTACAGTTGTACTATTAATACCTCTGACTATTGTAAGAGTTGCATTAGTATGAACAAACTCGCTACCTGTATTCACTACTTCAAATACACCACGGCTGGTGTTTGGTGCTGCCCTTCGTCCAACAACCACCGAGCCACCAGTTTGACGATATTTAAGAATACCAGCTGTACTTGTAAGACCTCTTCGAATTTGAGATCCTACAGTCAATGTACCCGATGATACTTCTATGATAGCATTTCCAGATGCTGAATACTCAATGAAATTATTTCCATTTCCAACCGCATCATCTATGTTAACAGTTCCTCCACTTACTCTTAACAATCCATCACACAATACCCCTATATCAGAACCTGTAACAGTTGCGGTGCCACTCGCTACTTCTAATCCCGCTGTTCCAGGAATACTGAAGCTAGAGCCTCCATCCGATAAAGTAAATGACAATAGAGGGTCACTCATAATCAATAAACCATTCAATAATTCGATTGGTTTAGAAGCAGCCGTGAGTCCGTTGAAAGGTCCGTTTATAGTAACCGGGTCACTAATTGTAAATGTTGAAGCAGTAGAAGTACCCTTGTTCATTCTAATTCGGTAAAGATCTGGAATGTTCCCAGATGGGCTGGTAAACGTGCCTGCTGTAGTAGAATTGAATTCAAGAATAGCATTGTTTGCAGTACCTGTTCCATTGAATAAGTCTAATTGGCCGGTAGTCAGTGTCACAGAAGCTCCTACGACCAGTCGATGTATTCTACTGGCAGGAGTTGTATTCAACACCTGCACAATATTGTTAGCACTATTTAAACTCGATAAATTTCTACCCACAGTTACTGTATGTGATCCATTTTCCCCGAATTGGAAACGACCTCCGCCTCCTCCACCAGCACCTGGTCTTAAATCTCGGGCAATTGTAATGTTTGCCTCCGCTCGAAGTGTGCCCCCCCAATCCATTTGTGCATCTTGATTAACCGTGATTGGAATTGTATTCCGCATCACTCTCAAACCATTACTATTAGTCCCATCACTTCCTTCAATCCGTAGATTAGGATAAGTGGTAATGTTCGTAAGCATCGTATAGGTATTGTTATCCTGAGCATTGTAAATGAAGAAACTACCCGTTTGAGCTGCAAAGTTTCCGAAGTCCGTATCTGTAATATTCGCCATTACTCCTCCATTAGCACGAATAAAGATTTCACCAGTTCCTTCAACTATACCCAAAGAAACGGTCTGAGCTGCATTTATAGTTACCCTACCGTTCCATCCTCCACCAGTATTGTCAAAAAGTATAGCTGCTACAGATGTATTCAAATTCATGGTCACCCAGCTGTTTTGCGAAGCAGAGGCATCAGAGTTACGCAGACGAACCACATCTCCGGGTCCTGGAAATTCTGTGGCTACAGCACCGTTAAATCCTACCGTAGACCAGATGTTCAAATCTGTCCAATTTGTATTTGAACCAAATTCGCGGTTATAAAATACTTGGATGCTACCTGTAAATGCTGCGGGTTCACCGGCAGTATACAATCCGGTAGTTAGTGCTCCTGCGGTAAAATCGATCTGACGAAGAGACTCCCGAACAGCTGCTGTTCCTCCGGCATCTGCTTCTCTTGTCGAAAACCCAACCACGCGCCCTGGAACATAATTGGTTACAGTGCCATTATTATCATCCGCGTCATTGTAGGTAAACTGCAATCGCACGTTGGGAACTGTAGTGAAACCAGAATGTTTAACATTCCAGTAATACTGCATCATATTGTTTGGAAATCCATTCAATAGATCGAGTGCAGTGTTTACCGGATTAATAGTAATATATCCATCATCTGTCACATTACTCACTGTCACATAAGCAGGTGTATACTTATCTGTTCCGGGGGTGTTGGCTCCGTCATTGGCAGAAGTTCCAATACCGACTGGAAAAACAAAGCGTGTTCCATTGGCTGTTCCGGCTGGAACATAAATGCTCAATCCTCCATCTGAATTATTACCTGCGGTAGCGAACATATCCTCTACACTAAATCGTCTGAGTTGCAACCCAAGCGAATCTGCCTGATCGTCATTGGGCGGTAATGCTGCGCCAGTTAACGCTCCGACCATCCGGTCGATTGTTAAGCGATAGGTACCCAAACTGATTTTTCCATATAAGTATTGTAAGAATTGAATTCGAAGATTACTGCTCAACCTAATAGGATCATCCCCACTATTTAAGCGGACAACACCAAACACAGCATTGCTTGTTGTAACCAAAGTGGTGGGTGAGTTATCATCCCGGAATTTAATCATGTCATTGCGGTCATTTGCCACCGTTCCACTGGCTGTTGTAGCTCCATTAAAGACACCAACTGTCTGATAGTTTAATACTGTATCACAAAACATCCTTACACTGTGGAACCCTTGATCCAAGGTTCCTGAAAGGAGCTTAAATGATGTGCCATCAATTCGAAGTAAGTTGTTGTTACTTCCGGTTAAGTCTGTTTTACCGGAAGCAAGACTTACAATTTTATCAGATGGTTTGTTGATGACAAAATTCCAAAAGCGTTGTTCACCATTTCCATCTATTCTGTTTAAAAATGACAATGTTGCGTTATCCGTTCCATCGAAAGTGGTTGTATTTCTTCTGCCATTGGCAAGAACTTGATCAAAAATCAAATCGGCATTTGCATTAATCGTAAGGTTTCCTGCAATATTGATATTGCGACCATTGTGGTCAAGTCGAGCAAAAGCTTCAATGGTCAGTCCACCTTTTACTACGAGATTCTGTGCAGCTAATGTAATTTCGCTTGCGCCTCCACCGGATGGTCCAGAAGTACCACCTAATAAGTCAATGTCCCGAAGAGTAGTATCAAAAGTGTTTCTTAAAATGAGGTTCCAAAAAGGAATTCGAGAAGTGATGACATATGGATTACCATTGCTAATCTCGGCTATGATTGTTCCACCTGTTACACTTACGTTGGCAGGATCGCTATTGATGAAAATAGCTCCTCTTGTGCCTCCAGTTCCGGTTCGAGATCCCTTCACCGTCAGCGTGCCACCAGACATCTGGAATACGTTACCTGTATAAGTTAAGCTGAAAACATAATAGTCCAAGCCTGTTCCACCGGGGCCACCACCATCTACTGTAACTGAGCCACCTGTTTGAACATAACCGCCAACATTTGTTGCTCCTAAAACGGATGTACGGATTTGGTTGGTATTGACTGTACCTCCTTCGATAATAATTGTACCATTATCTCGAGTGGTAATTCCTGCACTAACTCTTGATTCAAACAAACCACTTGTCACTTTCAATTTACCATATGGAACTGTTGAATTCCCATTGTTTTTCAATACAGTTCCGCCATTTACCCAAAGCATCGCTCCCGCAGAGATATTGTAGTTCCCTGTATTGCTGAGCACTGGAATGTTGATATTCGTCCCGATTTCAGCTGTACCTCTTAATAAAGCAAATGAATTGTTTGAAGAAGCTAACTGAGCCGTTGAAGGATCATCATTGTTTGAAAATCCAAAAAGTAAGAAGTTGGCAGAATTGTTGGCCGTGAACGTTGCCAGGTATGTATCATCTGTACCTTTATCTATTTCAATTCTATAGAAACGGGTAACTCCATTACAAATGATAGTTTGATTTTGGGTATCATTTAATAAATTAAAGTCAACGATACCATCGGTAGCCTCTGCTGTAAAATTGGCTGCTACTCGGTTAGTAAATTGAACGGTACCTGAATTGTTGGTAAAGTTGCCATAAACGTCAAACTGGTGACGCACGTTTGCATTGGCAACCGACATCGTGGTGCCTGAATTGATCAAACTATTACCGTATATAACAAGCGTAGAAGGAGTTGTTCCAAACCTAAATTCGCCTGCATTCATGGTTAAATCTCCGTTGAGCGTGTAGTTCGCATTAAGTGAAACAACCCCTCCTGATTTATTGATGATTAAATCATTATATAATCTTGTCTGATTTAATGAAAAAGTGCTTGAACCATAAATTTCCACCGTTCCTCCAGTGGTTGCATTTGCAAAAGCAGTTGTAGTTCCTGTGGGGAAATTATCAAGGTTGGAAGCCGAGCCCGCTAAGCGAATACGACCCGTTCCAGCTATAGAAGTCGATGTATGACCGCTGAACTGCCCTAAGTCAAGCGTACCATATACTTCTAAATTGTTTACTGCAAAATTGTCGGCCGTTAAAGTAATCGTCTTTCCTGAAGAAATAACAACATTGTCACTGGCGCCAGGCACTTGCGCTGATGGGTTAACATAAAGGGGGGTTCCTCCACCGTCCAGCGTCCATACTAACGGATCATTGGCGTTTCCAGATTGATAGCTATACCATGTTTTGTTGGCTAATCCATTGACAGGGCTTTGAGTTGAATTGGTAGTTCCGATGGTGTAAATACCATCCAATAAAGAAGCATTTGGAACCCGGAAGACCATTTTATCACCATTAATGGACTTATCTGAAGATGGAATAGAAACAATACTGAAAGTGGTTCCGCCATCACTAGAATAGAGCAATTCATAATCGTCTTTTACCTGTGGAAATAAACCTCCAACGCCATCACTAAAATCAAAGGCTATTGAAGCATCCAATGTTCCAGCGGTTGTCTTATCAATAAACCAAGTTCTAGCCCAACGTTGTTGAATTGTTCCTGGATAGCCAGTGCACGCACAATTAACCACTGAGTTAGTACCCGTTGCTCGTCCAGCTAGTAAAAATTCGCCATCTGTGTCTAAAGTACCGTTGTAAGTAGATAATACAAGGCCTGCCGAATTAGCTTCCGTATGAGATACACTGGAAGCACGACCAATTCCTACTACATCAAAATCGAATCCACTGCCATCCCCGGAAAATACATCTCCGGTGATCGTTAAATTATATTTGGCTGCCAGATAGTTTTCAACAATTTGGCGCTGTGCGGCATTCAGTGTGCTGGTGTAAACCAATACCTCTGAGATTTGACCATCCAGATTTCTGGTCTCACCACCAGAAACGTCAAATGCACCAATGTAAAGATTAGATGCATTGTTGGGAATAGAAGTAGGGCCTGCGCCTGTTGAAGCACTAGCACCGTTAATAAAATTGGAGACGGTTGAAGTACTACCATTAAATACCGTACTTCCGACATACGTTGTTGTATTATTGATAGTTCCGCCAGTAATAGTATTACCTGCGGCTCTTGAGGACAATTGCCCTGCATTAACCCACATCATGTAGGATTGATCTACTCCAGCCGAAGTTCTCTTAGAAATCAAGGAATAATTGCCTGCTGTGAGGTTGGTTCTAAAAACCGTAAAAAGCGTAAAACCAGTCGTGTTATCCAAAACATCGTTATCAGATATAACGAGGTGTTTATTAGTGCCTGTAGCGGCAAAGTTTATCGAAGGAAGGTTATTGAAATTTGCATTAGATGCCACAAATGAAGGTCTGGTTGCCCCTGCTCCAGAGGCATTTTGCACATTACCGGACTGATCGGACCATGCGTCCACAGTGCCTGACTGAGTTACACCAGCATCAGCTCGTAGCCAAAGAATATTTCGTGGTTGGCCACTGGAACCTGCAGAATTACCTACACCTCCGGGGCCTGTTTGACCAAATGTGTCAATAAATGTTAATCCACTTGCAAGTAAAAGCGCAAGAAGGGAGAGATTGGGGAATCTACTTTTCATATTGGGGTATAAAGAATCTCAAATTTAATCGTTTTTTTTGGTCATTGGTAACTTAGAAACCAATAAGGCTTGAGATTTAGTCGAAAAAAATTGTCAATTCTTTTAACCCACTGCTTAATCAAACATCAAACAAAAATCGGTTTGAAGAACAATATCTCCGGGTTTTCTAAGCTCCTTTATTCTTATCAAATAGCTAGTTCTTCCCAGAAAATCATTCAATTCACATATCTTTCATTGTTATATAAGGACCAACCGAACTTAAAATGCAAGTAAAATCTAGTTCTTCATTACTTAAAAGATTAATTCTTCCCGGCATTATTTTACAATCTGTCTTAATTGGTGGCGGTTATGCCACCGGACGAGAAATTGTGGAATACGGTGCCAAGTTTGGCGCAAGCGGTTGGATTAGCGGGCTTGCCATTTTTGTGGGCTTCTCTTTTATATCCATTCTATCGATTGAAGCGTGCCGTCAATGGAATGTGTACGATTACAAATCGCTTCTCAAAAAAATGATTGGTCGCGGCTGGATCATTTATGAGATTGTCTATTTGATGCTGGCCATTTTGATTATTGCCGTTATGGCTGCTGCTGCTGGCGAAATTCTATATGAAACCGTAGGCTTCAACAAATGGATCGGAGTTTTATTAATTGTATCGCTGGTTGGACTGCTCAATTATAAAGGCGATGAAGTAATTGCCAAACTGGAAACCATCGGCACAATTGCCTTATTTGCTGCTTATATATTATTTGCTGTGCTGGTTTTTAGCACCCATGGCGATTCCATTTTAGCTGTATTCTCTAGTTGGGATACCAGTTACCTTCCCGAAGCTCCATCTATTGGCTTACTGATTTGGACTGGAATTCTTTACGTGGGATATAATTTAGCCGTTTATCCTGCTTCCTTCTTCACTTATAGCGGCATTCAAACAAAACGTGAAAGTATCATTGCCGGAATCATCTCCGGGTTATTGATGACCATTCCGTGGTTTCTTACCTATTTTGCTGTGCTCGCCTATTATCCGGATAAAAACGTGCTTGCCGGAACCGTGCCTTGGCTGACGATGCTTGCACCTTTTCATCCAATTATGATTGTAATTTTTGGAATCGTGGTGGGTTGGACGCTCGTAGAAACCGCCACAGGAATGATTCACGCATTCATTCATCGTATCGAAAAAGAAGTGACCGAAAGAAGTGGACAACCGATGAAGAAAATGTCAAAAGCCTATATCTCGGTAACGGCTTTGGCCGCTTCACTTCTATTAGCTCAAGTGGGCATTATCGATTTAGTCTCGAAAGGCTATGAAATTATGGCTTATGCTATGATTGCCGTTTACGGCATTCCGTTGCTTTTCTTCTCCCGAAAACTTCTTGCCAAAACGTAATCAATCTTACCTGCCATCTATAATTGTGACTGGTTCTGATATTACATACAAAACAAGAATATAAAACTATTTTACATACATTTACGTAATTAATACAGGCACACATTTATGAAAGGAACAAATTTGGGCGAGTTTGAAGAATTGGTTTTGCTAACCATTGCATCGATGGTGAATGAAGCCTATAGTGTCGCCATTTGTGATGATCTAGAAAAAAAGACCAGGCGTTCTGTGAAGTTGGGTGTAGTACATGCGGTGCTCAATCGCCTCGAAGAAAAAGGCTTGGCAAAGAGTAGTTTGGGTGAAGCAACGAACACGCGCGGTGGAAAAAGAAAACGCTTTTACACGGTAACGAATGCCGGTAAAGCTGCGCTATTAAAATCAAAAGAATTACGTGATCAATATTGGAGTTTGATTCCAGAGCTATCGTTAAAAAGAATCTAATGTGGAGCCATCAAAAAAATTAGCACCACCGGCTTGGGCAACTAAATTACTTACATGGTATTGCAAGCCCGAGCTGCTTGAAGATTTACAAGGTGATTTGAATGAATACTTTGATAGAAATGTAAAAGCTAAAGGTGTTCGCAAAGCTCAGCTTATCTACATCATTGATGTCTTAAAATTTTTTCGTCTTTATACGATTCGCAAACCAGAATTTCTCAACCTTTTAATCAGTTGGATTATGATTGGCAGTTACATTAAAACTTCAGGTCGCAGTATTATACGCAACAAATTATTCTCCGCCATTAACATTATTGGTTTGGCCGTGAGCATGTCGGTGGGATTGGTATTGATTGCCATTTTATCGGATGTGCTCTCGTATGATCGGTTTCACGCCAATTTCAATCGTATTCATCGTGTCATAAGCCGGTACGAATATTTGGGAGACAAGGGCAACAATTTTATGGCGACCACCTCCATGAAGGCCGGGCGCTTGATCAAAGAAGAGTTTACAGGCATAGAAGAAGTAGCAATTCTTCAACGAGGATTTGGTGGTGATGTCAAATTGAATGAAAAAATTATTCCACTCAATGGTTTTTGGGCAAGCAATTCTTTCTTCAACGTGTTTTCCTTCGAACTTCTACATGGAAATCCGGCAACAGCTTTGAAGGAGCCTTATTCTGTAGTTATGACGGAGACGGCTGCTAAGAAATTGTTCGGCAACGAGGACCCAATTGGTAAAGAAGTCGTTTTCAACAACGACAAATCGTACACAATAACCGGCATTGTGAAGGACCCACCCTTTTTTTCACACATTCATTTTGAAATGTTAGGCTCGCTCAGCACAAAAGAGTTGAACAAAGAAATATTTAAAAACGAAATGGCATGGGATAGTGTGTGGGATACTTGGGTATATTTAGTTATCCCTTCTTCAACAGATATTCCTTCGCTCAAATTGAACCTCGCTCAACTGAGCAAGCGCGAAGATCCTTCTGTAAAAAATACACACATTGAATTAGAGCTTCAGCCTTTGACCAAAATCATGTTTGGAGACAGCCTGGGAAATCAAATTGGCCCCGTGTTGGGCAGCACACTTCTTTGGGTTTTTGGAGGATTATGTTTTGTAGTCATTTTATCTGCCTGTTTTAATTATACGAATTTATCCATTGCACGGTCATTAAAGCGAACCAGAGAAGTAGGCATACGCAAAGTAATTGGCGCCTTGAAAAGCAACGTGACTACTCAGTTTATGGTAGAAGCTGTGATCATATCGCTTAGCGCATTGGTGATCGCACTTCTGTTATTCTTTCTGCTGCGTCCACATTTTTTAAGCATTGAACCGGACATACAAAAAATGTTTACTCTACATCTCTCGCCCATTACTATTTTATACTTTATTGGCTTTGCCATTTTTGTGGGAATTGCGGCAGGAATTTTTCCATCGCTCTTCTTTTCCAACATCAATGCTATTCAAGTATTAAAAAGTGCAACGTCTTTCCAAGGAATGAACCGGGTTACCGGAAGGAAAATACTAATTGTGATTCAGTATTGTATTTCAATCATTCTGGTCTCGGCCAGTATTGGGGTGTATCGTCAATACCAACATTATATTTCGTTCGACCTTGGTTTCAACACGGAAAATGTTTTGAATATCTCGTTGCAGGGAAACAAAGCCGATTTGCTCAAGAAAGAATTAAGTGAATTGCCTGAAGTAAAAAATATTTCTCAGTCGCTCTTGGTTACCAGCGTGGGCGATTATTGGGGAACAAATATGAAATATCATGGAAACCCGCTTGACTCCTGCGGTGTCAGTTTTAATTCTATTGATGAAAACTATATTCCGTTGATGGGGCACCAACTCTTGGCAGGAAACAACTTTACAGCAAAGGCCGATAGCGTAGAAGAATCAGAAGTGATTGTGAACACGCAAGTGTTGAAGCGCTTTAACATTGCGAATCAAGATCCGCAAAAAGCAATCGGTGATGTACTGAAAGTAGATGGCAAAAATCTAACCATCATTGGCGTGATGAAAGATTTTCAATACGGTCGCTCAAACAATAAAACTTCAAAAGAAACAGTGTTCCGTTACTTGCGCGAAAATCCTCGCTTCACGAATGTAAAAATCCAATCTAGCGATCTAATTGGCACACATGATAAAATTGCTGCCATTTGGAAGAAGATTGATCCTGTGCATCCTTTCGAGGCCAAGTTTTATAATCAACAAATTGAAGAAGCTTTTGCTGGTCTTCGCGCTACATTAAAGTTAGCCGGGTTTCTCGCTTTTCTGGCTATCTCTATTGCATCGCTGGGTCTGTTGGGCATGGTGGTGTTCACCACTGAAATTCGTTTAAAAGAAGTGAGCATTCGAAAAGTAATGGGCGCCAGTGAAGGAAAATTGCTTTTCTTACTAGGCAAAGGATTTGTGTTATTGCTGCTGATTTCAACTGCTATCAGTTTACCTGTTGTGATTTTGTTTTTCCAAAACGTTGTATTTCCCAACACAGCCAACCATGCACCACTCAATATTTTTGAAATGTTATTAGGCGTTTTAGTCATACTTTGTTTTGCACTGATCATGATTGGTACGCAAACTTTGAAAGTGGCAAGAGCAAATCCAGCAGAAGTTTTGAAAAATGAATAGCAAAAAACTTTACTAACTTTCTTGAATGAAAGTGACGCCAGTTAAACTGCACGTATCCGAAAGTATCGGTGATGTATCAGGAGAGATCATTGAAAGAGAAAAAACAGAAGTAGTTCTTACGCTTGCACACGGAGCAGGTGCAGGGATGGATCACTCTTTTATGATTGCACTAGCTGAGGCGCTCGCACATCATCACATCACTACCTTGCGTTTCAATTTTCCATTTATGGAAAAGAAAAAAGGCCCGCCTGATGTTCCCGCGGTAGCTCATCGCACAATTGAGTCTGCTATAGCTTTAGCTCATTCCAGCTTTCCGAGCAAACCGCTTTTTGTTAGTGGCAAATCATTTGGAGGACGAATGTCTTCGCAGCATTTAGCAAAATCGCATGATGCTCATGCTAAAGGAATTATTTTTTTCGGATTTCCATTGCACCCTGCCGGAAAACCTTCTGTTGAACGAGCCGATCATCTCAAAGAAATTTCGCTGCCCATGCTTTTTTTACAAGGCACACGCGATGAATTGGCACAATGGGATTTGATCGGTAGTTTAACCAACTCACTTTCTCATGCCACCTTACAAAAGTTAGAAGGAGCAGACCACGCATTCAAAGCTGGGAAAAAAAATCTAATTCCCGATCTCGCACAGTTCACCAAAGAATGGATCGCGATTACGATTTAAGGTGATACGCTTTTGGTTTTGTAAATGCCCGCAAACCTACATGCGACAACGTTGCTCCAAAACCGGAATGCTGCCGGCCACTCCATGGTAATGCAGCACTCACCCGATCACAACAATTCCAGTAACCCGTTCCCGAATTGATCTGTTGTAAAATTGATTCTGCTCGTTGCCGGTTGCTACTATATACCGAAGCTGTTAGTCCATACGCGGTATCTTGCATGTTGCGAATAGCCTCCTCATCATTCTTTACTTTCATGATGCCGATGATGGGACCAAACGATTCCTCTCGCATCACTGACATTTGGTGAGTAGCGTCTGTAATGACGGTCGGTTCAAAATAATAACCATTCCGTTTCATTCGGTTACCTCCGGTTTCGATCTTCGCTCCCTTTTGTTTGGCGTCTGCCACTTGCTCTTCCAAAAAAGCAACCTGTTCTTTTCGGCTCAATGGTCCGATATACACTCCGTCTTCTATTGGAGAACCTATCTTCCAAGATTTTACTTCCTTTGCAAACTCGTCAACATACTGGTCATAAACTTTTTCGTGTACATAAATTCGCTCGACAGCACAGCAACTTTGGCCGTTGTTATAAAAGGCTCCATCTGCTGTAGCTGCTGCCACTGATTTAATATCAGCCACGTCATCGGCCACATACAATGGATCTTTGCCACCTAACTCCAGCTGACAAGGAACCATTTTCGTGGCGACTTTTTCATAAATATATTTTCCTGTTTTGTAAGAGCCGGTGAAAAAATATCCATTGAACGGCAATTCCAGCAACAACTCTCCTACTACTCTTGCGCCAATCGCTACATGAAAAACATTTTGTGGAACACCTGCTTCTTTAAGTAAGCGCTCAATCTCTAAACCAGTAAGCGTTGCATACTCCGATGGTTTGTACATCACGGCATTCCCCGCTAATAAAGCAGGTACGAACACATTGACTCCCACCAGATAAGGATAATTCCATGCGGAAATATTGCAAACAACACCGAGCGGCTCGTATGAAATTTTCTCGGTTAGATTGCCTTCTTGCGTCATCACTTCCTCTTTCAAGTAAGTCTCCGCATTTTTAGTTAACCACTGAATACGCGCCCGTGCTCCATTCACTTCGTTGCGAGCTTGTTGCAATGGTTTGCCAACCTCGGAAGTCAGCACAGCGGCCAAAGCTTCACTATCGCGTGCAAGCAAATCTGAAAATTTTTGTACTATTTGAATTCGAACTTTTAAATCAACTTGATGCCAACTGAGTTGAGCAGTTTTCAATTGCTCATATTTTAGGTTTACAGATGCGCTCGTGTCTTCTGGTAGAACTTTAATGATTTCTTCCGTTGCAGGGTTAACTATTTTCATAAATGATTTCTTTACTTAACTAATCTGTTGAATAGCTTTAATAAATGACGCTTTGATATTCTTGGTAAATACACTGGCTTGATCGCGCATGCGTTCCGGATGCCATTGTACTAAACTCAGATACGGTTGATCCGCAGGATTCACTCGCTCCAAACCTTCAATCACTCCATCCGGTGAAAATGAATTTGCGACTAAACCAGTTCCTACTGTTTCGGTACTTTGATGGTGAGCACTATTAATTTCTCCAGCAGCACTATTAGTCTGTTGGTAGAGCACCGAGTTGATATCAACTGCGATTGCATGATACGTATCGTTTCCTGCTCTCTTCGAATGATTGAACTTTCCGAATGTTGGAATATCCGGAATGAGTGTACCACCAAAAAACACATTGGTGATTTGCAAGCCTCGACAGATTCCTAAAACCGGCATTCGATTCATCTGTGAAAAGTCCAGAACATTTAATTCAAATTCATCGCGCCTCTCGTCCATGTCATCGGCATAGCAAAGCGGAAGGTATTCCGGCTTTTGATAAAATCGGGGATGCACATCTTCACCACCTGTCAACAATATGCCATGACATTTTTTGATCGCCTCGAAATTATTCGCTTTATAAGACAACCGCAGCGCTTCTACATTTTCACCCGCTGAAATCCAGTTAGCGTAGTTGTCATACTTGCTGCAATCCGTTACACCAATAATCAACTTAGTCATACTACAATGCTTTCAGGTAAAGCTGTTTGAAATCTTCGCGCGTTACAGGTTTTGGATTATTGGGATGTGCAAAATCAGCAATGGCTAAATCTGCCAATGTCTCAATGTGCTCGTGTTTTACACCGATGACACTGAGCTTGTGTGGAATATTGACTTTTGTATTCAGTTCAAATAAATACTTCACGACAGCATCTCCTGTTTCTGTTTTCAATTCGAGGGTGCGTGCGATGCGTTTAAATTTTTCTTCAAAGCCTGCGATGTTGAATTCCATCCCGTAAGGAATATTGACGGCATTGGCCAAGCCGTGGTGTGTATCCAATAAAGAACTGAGCGGGTGGGCCAACGAATGAACGACTCCTAATCCTTTTTGAAAGGCGATAGCACCCATAAGAGAGGCGATCAACATTTTACTTCGCGATTCCAAGTCCGGTTTAGTAACTGCTTTTTCCAGCGATTGGTGTATCAGTGAAATTCCTTCGAGTGCTATTCCTTCACACAATGGATGCGGCATTTTTGCGATGTATGCTTCCATGTTGTGTGTGAGTGCGTCCATACCGGTGGCGGCCGTGATAAATGCGGGTAAATCCATCGTGAGTAATGGATCTGCAAAGATTATTTTAGCTAAGAGCTTAGGTGAGAATAATATTTTCTTTTGATGAGTCACATCATCAGCAATGATGGCACTTCTGCCCACTTCGCTTCCCGTTCCTGCTGTGGTTGGAATGGTAATGAAATGGGGCACATCATTGGTGACGAAAACATCTCCACCAATTAAATCATCGTACTTAAATAAGTCTTCGCGATGGTTCACGCGCAGCACAATGGCTCTTGCCACATCTAACGCAGCACCACCGCCAATACCAATGATCGAATCCCGCTTCGTTCCATCGTAGGCATCGGTTCCTTTATACACATCCGACTTCACCGGATTTTTGTGAATATCTAAAAACACCTCAACAGAAATAGATTTTGCTTTAAGGTCTTCAATAATCTTTTTGAAAAATGGCAATTGTGCTACGGTGGGGTCTGTCACCACGAGCGGCCGTGACAATTGATTCTTTTTCAGATAGTCGGGTAACTCATTGCTCGATCCTGCACCAAAGCGAATAGTTGTTGGAAAATTGTATTGGTAAATTTTGTCGAAGGTCATGTGCTCGTATTTATCTATTGTTTAATTCTCTATTTATCCTTTTGTTTAAATCCGATTGCATTTCGTGGCTCTTGCTCTTTACTAATTAGTTGCTTAAGCACCTTAAAAACATTTTGAATATCCGACTCGTGCTTTCTCGATTTATCTTCTTGCGAGAGAAGTCGTTTCTCTAGTTTTTCCATTTTTAACATTAATCCCTGATGCGTAAGGAGTACTTCCCTTATTCTGGTAAATATTCTAATAATTTGAATATTCACATCTATTGCCGTATCGCTATTTAGCACACTTGACAACATTGCAACTCCCTGTTCAGTAAATGCATATGGCAATTTCCTGAGACCCATTTTTTCCTTATTGGATATCGCATTTTGCGACTTCCAATCATCCAGCTCCTTTTCTGTTAACTGAAACATAAAATCAGATGGAAACCTTCTCAAATTTCGTTTTACTTGCTCATTTAAGCGCCTGGTTTGAACACCATACATCTCGGCTAAATCACGATCAAGCATAACTTTTTTTCCGCGAATTCTGTAAATCCTATTGATTACAAATTCATCTGATATTGTCACCAATCTATTCATGCTCAAATAATCTCAAAATATCTCTTGTACTCCCAATCGGTAACAGTTTTTAAATGTTGCCGCCACTCCCATTCTCGCGTTTGTGTGAAGTGTTCAACAAACTTTTCGCCTAAAATTTCGCTCGCGACAGAAGAGTTTTTCATCTGTTGCGTTGCTTCATGCAAGTTGCCCGGCAATACGCCATTTGAAAAATCGCGGTAGCCATTACCCACCGTTGCTGCCTGTTTTAATTTCATTTTCTTCTTAATACCATACAACCCAGAAGCTAATGCTGCGGCCATCGCCAAATAGGGATTGACATCTGAACCAATCACACGCGTCTCTAGCCGACATGATTTACTTCCACCGGATAGAACACGCAATGCCACCGTTCTGTTGTCCACTCCCCAGGTGAGTGTAGTCGGTGCCCATGCTCCTTCCACCAATCGTTTATAGCTGTTGATCGTTGGCGCATACATCGGCAATAAATGCGGCAAACAAAAGAGTTGTCCTGCCACATAGCTCTTCATCACATCACTCATGTGGTGTTGATCATTCGCAGCATAAAATAAATTTTTCTTTCCTGCCTTATCCCACAAACTTTGATGGACATGCCCGCCACAGCCCGGTAAGTTTTCACTGATCTTTGCCATGAATGTAGCCATGATTCCATGCTTGTAAGCAATCTCCTTCACGCTCGTCTTGAACAACGTAGCCCGGTCGGCAGCTTCGATCACATTTGAATATTGAATAGCTGCTTCCAAAACACCCGGACCTGTTTCTGTATGCAACCCTTCGATGGGCACGTCAAACTTTCGGAGTAATTCAAAGAGGTCATTAAAAAAAGGATTTTGTAATGTGGTGCGCAAAATCGAGTAGCCAAACATGCCGGGTGTGATTGGCTGCATGTCTTTGTAATTTTTCTGTTGCGCTGTATGCGGAGTTTCCTGAAAATTAAACCACTCAAACTCCTGTGAAAAAAATGGAGTGAAGCCTTCGGCACGCGCATCGGCTTGCACTTTTTTTAACAACTGGCGCGGACAAACGGAAGCCGGATTTCCATCCGTGTCTATAATTTCTCCTAAGAAAAAAGGCAAATCATTCTCCCACGGAATTTTTCGAAAGGTAGAAAAATCCAATCGTACAGGCGCATCGGGATAACCGGTGTGCCAACCTGTGTACTTTCCATTGTCGTAGGCTACATCGCTCGCATCCCAACCAAAAATCACATCACAAAAAGTTGTTTCACCATTGCTCAGCGACAGAAACTTCTCGGCTGCGATGTATTTGCCTCGCAGCACTCCGTCTACATCCGCGTAAGCGATTTTTACTTTACCGGAAGGATGATTTTTTACATACCTAAAAATTTCTTGTGTTGTCATACCTCACGATTTTACTGACCGACTCTGAAGTTTAAATATCCCATAACTTACGCCAATTATCAAAAAATAAATCATGACTAAATTCAGATTATAGATCGCCATTGCCACAAAAGAAAAACTGGCAATCACCAACGCTACAATGGGAAAATACGGATACAATGGAACCCTAAATGGCCGCACCAAATCTGTTTCGATTTTACGTAATCGTAATAATGATAACATAGAACTAATATACAACGACAACGCTCCGAAAACGGAAATCGTGATGATTTCTCCTGTCTTGCCCGAGAAGAGCGCAATCAATCCCAATCCCATGTTTACGAGCAATGCGTTAGCTGGTGTTTGAAAGCGTGCATTCACTTTGCCAATAAATGCGGGTGCATAGCCTACTCTTCCGAATTCATAGGTTGATCGCCCTGCCGCCAACATCAATCCATGAAACGAGGCAATCAATCCAAACAAACCTACTACCAACAAAAGCTGGTAGCTGAATGATGAGCGATCGACAATAAATTCCAATGCCAATGGTAATGGTGAATCGGAAGCCGTGCCATCCGTTTTGTATACAATCGCTTCCCAGCCGGCAACTCCTACCGAACTCACAAACGTGATGATGCACAACAGCACTAAAGTGGCGATGGCTGAGCCAAACCCAATCAAAATCGTACGCTTCGGGTTAATGGTCTCTTCTGCAAGATTAGCAACGCCTTCAATGCCCAGAAAAAACCAAATGGCAAATGGTATGGCTGCGAACACGCCTTCATAGCCATGAGGCCAGGCATTCTTTTCTAAATGTGCCCACTCTAGTTTTGGAAACGTGAGGCCACTAAAAAAAATCAAAGCAGCCACCGCGAAAATAGTAATCACCAACTCAAAGGTGGCGGCTACTTTCACTCCCGAAATATTGAGCATCACGAAAATCACATAAGCAATCACCGAAAAAATTAATACCGGTATTTCCGGAAAAAAAATATTTCCATAAGAACCAATGGCAAATGCGATGGCAGGAGGGGCACAGATAAATTCAATATTTTGCGCCATACCCGTGATGAAGCCAACTTCTTTACCAAAAGCGCGATTAGCATAATCAAACGCACCACCAGCTTTGGGAATGGAGCACGCTAACTCCGTATAACTGAAAGTAAATGTGATGTAAAGAATGATGATGAAAACGAGCGCGATGGCAAGGCCGAGCGTCCCACCTTTTTCTAAACCGAGATTCCAGCCAAAATAATTTCCGGAAATAACATAGCCTACACCCAGGCCCCACACCATAGCCGGTGTCAACGAACGCTTAAGATTATTTTCCATCGGCCAAAGCGATTGTGTACGATTCCTCGTAATACTTAATCAGATTTTCCCAATCAAAAACAGCTGAGTAATTTTCAACCTGATTGCGCTGTTGAATGCGACTGCGTCTGTCTTGCATTAAAAATTTATAGAGGAATGCCGATAATTGCTTCGCGCTCCAATCGAAGGTGCGTTTGCCACGCTCTACTACAAACATACCGCCCTTTTCATGATCAGGCATGTTGCGCAGCAAGTAATCGCCAAATCCACTTAAGTCGCTGGTGACGGCCGGCACACCACTCGCCATGCATTCCAGCGGAGTGTAGCCCCATGGCTCATAGTAGCTTGGGAAAATTCCCAAATGGCAGCCGCGCACAAACTGACTGTAGTCCATACCAAACAACGGATTAGTCGAGTTGATAAAATCGGGATGGTACACCACCTTCACTTTATCTTCTTCGCGGTTTAGTAAATTTCTGCGCAGTAAAAATTGGATGATGTCATCTTGTTCTTCATTTACTAACTTATGAGTGACCGGCAAAGGCAACTTGTTGCTTTTCCACGACTGAATGGTTCTGCGGTAGCGCAGCTTCCAATACTCATCCACAAAATCATTGAGTTGTGGAAGTCGGTGATCCTGACTCATCGTACTCTCATAAAACAATCGCTTGCCCACTTGCCGCTCGATGGCTTCGCAGGTTTGGCGAACCTCTTCCATCACTGCTCGGGATTGCAGTACCTCCGGCTTGATACTATAAAACTCACGCTTAGTGATAAAGAACATCACCACGGTGTACTCTGAATTTTCGCGCTTGAGTTGTTCGTTTAGATGAACAAGCGCTTCGAGTGTTAAATCGAAACCTTTGTTCTTGTACTCAAATCGGCCACTGGTAAAAAAGTAAATCGTTTTATCGAGGTCGAAGGAATACGAATGAAAAAAATGACCCATCACAAATTGGTGAATCTGCTCCTTATGACGGGAATGTAAATTTTGAAATTCATGAAGTGCCTCAAATCGCTGAATGTTCAGTCCGTTTGGCAGAATCACATCGGGTTGTCTGCGAAGCAAATGTTTACACTCACGTGCTGTCACATCACTCACGGTAGTCATCACATCACAACTTTGTGCGCAACCATATTCAATAGATGCTTCCGTGACAACGCCAAACTTGTGCGCTTCATCTTCCCATTTAAAAAACGGGAGGTGCGCATAAAACAAAGGCGAGTTGATGGCAAGGTGACGACCGAGCTGCGTGGCATGTGTGGTAAAAACTGTTTTTACTTTCATACCATCTCGTTTGATATCTAAGATGGGCAACCCCGCCATCCATTCATGAAAATGGCCAATTACCTTTTGATCGCTTGAGAGCTTATCTACTTCATCAAAAAATAATTTGGTGAGGTAGGCAAAGCCAATCACCTGATCAATCAGTTTATTACCATCCGGAATGCTGATGCTGTGATTTTTCCACAACAGATATTTGATCACTGCCATGGCTTTTTCTTCGATGGCATTTGGATTCAAGAGAACTACTCGGGGTTTGCCGGTGATTAACCATTCGGCATAAATTACCTCGTATCCTTTTTTGCTGAGATTCGCTGCAGCCTGACCAAACACATCGTTCGCTTGCTCTAATGGCTCTAACTCAGCCATGATACTCTTCGATAAATAAGGACCTATCATACAATAATTAGATCCATGGTTTTCCATCATCGCGGGCGCTTTGGATCGAATCACTGTATAAATTCCGCCCACTTGATTACAAACTTCCCAAGCTACTTCTATTAAAAAATGTGCCTTTTGAATGGCTTTCGATTTTACTCTTTTTGACATAGTATAAGTCAGGTTGACCGAATATCATTTAATACCCTTCAATTTAATGTCATTTTTTCTGAAAAACATCAACTATTTATCATGGATAGTAATTTGATGGGGGTGAGACAAAACATCACTATATGAACTTCGACAAATTCACCATCAAATCGCAGGAGGCTTTACAAAAGTCCACCGAAATAGCCGCTGCCCAACAGCAGTTGGCCATTGAGCCGGGGCATTTATTGAAGGCCATTTTGGAAACAGATGAAAACGTGACACAATACGTTTTCAAAAAACTCAACATCAATACTCAAATATTGACAGCCAAGCTCGAGGAATTGATCAATTCATACCCAAAAGCAAGCGGTCAGCAGGCCTATCTTTCTGCCACGAGCAATACCGTGTTACAAAATGCGGAGAAAGAATTACGCGAATTCAAAGACGATTATGTAGCTGTGGAGCATCTGTTGCTTGCGCTTTTAGCAACGAAGGATAAAGTATCCACTCTCTTAAAAGATGTTGGCTTCGATCGGAGTAGTTTAATCAAAGCTATTCAAGAATTGCGTGGTGGCACTTCTGTGAAAGATCAGAATGCAGAAGCAAAGTATAAATCACTGGAGCGTTATTCCAAAAATCTGAATGATCTCGCCAAAAAAGGAAAGATCGATCCGGTGATTGGCCGTGATGAAGAGAT